>Ga0307981_1001993_pt1 | contig 17239 bp, 13 predicted proteins | sample OrgLakmetagen987_FD_201849 | JGI IMG/M metagenome (GOLD analysis project Ga0307981, IMG submission 201849) | Saline water microbial communities from Organic Lake, Antarctica - #987 | ecosystem: Environmental > Aquatic > Non-marine Saline and Alkaline > Saline | place: Antarctica: Organic Lake... | reverse complement strand
GGGGCATGTCACATGCATGTCACCATGGCAACGTCCCAGCGAAAGATGGTGTTTACCGGAGCCTTTGACAAGAGCAGCAATGCTAATAATGTTATCGATCTGACCGATGATGGAGGTGATAATGGCAGCGTCGCAAGCGTCGCGAAAAACGACGAAACGCTCAGCCGCATTGGACGAAAGCCAACAGAGGAGACGAGTGCGCTACGTGCGCCTTGTCGACAATTAGTAAGCAAGCCGGAGAAAACCGTGCACCTAGCACCAGAGCTAATGCTCTTGGGATCGCTAGCTCGAAGTTTCTTTGTCAGGCAAGGAATTGTAACTAGCGAGGCGCTGCTTTCTCGAAAAATCAATGAGCTGACGAAGCTTTTATTGGAATTCAACGCCGCCGCGCAAGACAAGCAAGAGAAACCGTGGTCACCCGCTATAGCACAGAGGCATGCCGAGAGCTAGAGACGCGATGTTCGCCAACGACTTAACACCCAAAAAGAGCGACCGGAAGGACTTCACCCTGCCTTTGAAGTTTTTGATTCCACGGTCCGTAAATTCTTGGCCGCCAAGCGCATCACAACCTCACAAGAAGTTTTGACGGTTCCAACACTCAGTCGAGCATACGTCGAATGGCGGCGTGAGAACAATCTGCATGAAATGAAGCTCACTTCGGCTATAGTGATTGCAAGCTTGTGGAGACGTTCCGTGAAAAGGCAGCTCCCAGACGAGACGGCTGAAACAGTAGATGGCACCACTGTTGTGAAGACTTACGTGGCTCTCGTCCGAGCGGGTGCTTCCAAACTGGCTGCGGCTACCGACACGGCTCCGCAAAGGGGAATGATGAAAGCATCTACCAATGAGACAGATAATTCGAAAGCATCGATTCCTTTGAATGTTGATAACGGAATTGTGACACGAGAGCCAAAGATTCCCGCTGGTCCAGGATGCGAGGTTGTCGATTACCCCGAAGATCGAGATGAAAAACGTCACGACCGATCTGAGAATTGTGATCCCTCTTTTGCAGCTCTGGATACCACCGTGCTGTCTTTTCTTGCTACAGAGAACATTACCACCCCCGCCGAACTCTCTGCTGGGAGCACTCCAGAACTTGGTCAAGCTTTTATTGATTGGAAGTCAGCGCACACGATGATTAAGGAACTCAAACTCAGTTCTGCTACTGAGTACGTAAGGCGATGGAAAAATACCGTGAAGAATGAGACCAAACAAGACAGCGGTTCTGGTGGAGAGCATCGCCAGGGTATCGATCGGACAACAAGCAACCGACCCGTCGCACCCGAGGCAAAAGTCTCAAGCACTGCTGGACAGACCGCATCCGTTGTTGTGTTTGTGGATTCCAAGAGAACCGAATACGAAAGCTCCAATGATACCGCCGATGTAGAGACCACGCGGCCTCGAGCGAATGAGAGCATGGTTACCCCATATGATGGTATTGACTCGGATGGCGGTTCGGATGAGAACTGGGACGTAGCTGAAAAGGGCAAGGCTACAGTCTCACTTGTGGGTTCCAAACGAAATGAATGCGAGGGCTCTGATACCGATGACCATCGAGAGGACAAGCGCTCTCGGACAAACACGGACACGGATCCTGCTGATGGTGGTGATACCGAATCTGTCGCAAGTACGAACGGACTGGGGAGATGGGCCATCGACATGTTTTACATTTGATTTTAGTTGTTTCTTTATAATGTACTACTACTAGTAGTCTACTCGTACGGTACCGTACTAGCGAGCAGTATAGAAAGAGAGAAACACTGTCTTTCTCAACCAGACTCTATCCTAGTAGAGCTTGTACAATAGCTACTCGGAGTACGACTATAGAGCTTAGGCCGCGATGAAGACTGGTACGGTACGGTGCAGTACGGTACGATACCGCTCCCGTACGAGTACTCAGCAGCAGGAGAAGGAAAGGTTTGGTACATAGACTAGGTTACTAATCTTCCTCGTTTTTCTATGTACATTGTCTAATTTCCTTCCACTACCGGTACGTACGACGTAGTGGCGTGACGGTCATATTTATTTTACATTAGCGATTTATTTGGCCGTTTTGAACCTTGGAAAACGTAGTCGAGAGAACGCCGACAACGCCAGCACGCCTGAAAGGCATGGCAGTGAACAAGTTTGATGCATCCTCATTCCTCAATTGACTACAGTACGAATCGAATACAGTAGTCAACGTCTTGCCACACAATGACGCCTAAGGAGACGATGCTTCCTTCGATCCACAACAGCAGTTACGCCGCGGCGGTCTCGGGAAAAGAAGCCGTTCATTCGGCAGCAGCCAAGGGAAACGCTGTCGCGCACAGCAAGACTGACAACGGCGCATTACAACGGGAGACATTGGTGGTAACGGTGAACGCGAACGAAGGTCCTTCCGTCGTTGATAAGAAGATTCGGCTGGATCATAGTAAAGGAAGAGATAGTGCTGTTCAGCCCGATAATGAACTCTCTCTTCTTGGGTCGTTTGCCAATTCATTCCTTTTCTCGTACGCAATAACTGATTGTGAGGACTTTCTCAAAATGCAAGCCACTGGTTTGGCATCTTCCCTTGCGCTGTTTATGGCAAGCACGCATGAAAAGACATGGACTCCGAAGACGGCCCTTCATCAAATCACAGACTGGAAACATGATGTTCGGCAACGTCGTATCACGCGACAAGAGCAGCCGGAAGGACTTCACCCTACCTTTGAAGTTTTTGATTCCACGCTCCGTTCGTTTTTTGCCGATATTGCTATCCACACACCCGACGATCTTATGGATTATCGATCACTCGGTCGTGCATACATAGATTGGCGTCGCAAAAACAATATGAAAGAGATCAAGGCGCATACAGCTTATCTCTACGTTGGTACATGGAGACGAGTAGTCAATCGACAGCTTTCGTCACATGACGAGCACGAGGTAGTAGGAGCCACCAAGGCGCAGAAGGGTCACAAAGCCGTCGGTGGCAGTGCATCGACAAATCCCCGAAACCCTGCTAAACGAAAGGTCCCAGTCAAGGATTATGGTCCATTGAAAAAGCCCAAGCATTCTGGAGAAGAAGTACCGGTACTCTCACTCATTTTACCGCGGGAGGCGTCCAAGACAGAGGAGACGAATGCATTCAAGAGGCGCCCCACCCTTCAGGGTAACGTGTTCAAAACCAATACAATGGCACACGGACAATATGCTGTCCCTGTCCATGAATCTCGAAAGCAGTCTCAGGCGGGGAGACCGGACCCAGAACCAGGTGCATTAGGTCAGATAGATTACTCTTTTGTCGGAATGCCACAGCCTATCGCCGCCGTATCAGCCGCGTATCCGTACCAGACGGCAGCTACAGGGGAACGGGTCCCCTTTCGCACTGGTACCTACGACGACAAAGGCCTGTCGTTCAATGGCTACCAGCCTCCTTTTCCAGGATTGCAAGCGCCACTGTCACAGTTGGCGACATACGGTGCTACTGGTGGGTCATCTTGGGAGAACCCCGCACAAGCTGCCCTACTATACGGAGCAGATCATCAGGGGCTTCTCAATCAGCAGCAGGTGTTATTTCAACAGGCACAGCTAACTGGACAATATAGATACCCTGCAGTGACAGGACAGTACTCCGCAACAGCGTACGGAATACGAGCGGCGGCATCGATTGGCACTCATTATGCCCCGACCAACCATCCTCCAACCACAGTAGGTCCGATGGTGCTACTGCAGCCACAGCAGGAACGCGAACGCGATATTCCCTTGTATTTTCCACCGGAGAAAGAGCGGCCTGCTCATCTATCCAAACTTTCCGTGAGATCTCCCGAACGGAACCACGACCAGTCCAGTAGCTACAGCAACACGGGCGACGAGGAGGACCAGGACTTGTCCAACGAGAAAGAAAACAAACCTGGCGTGGACAAACATAATGGTCAATGCTGGTTTCCTGGGTGCCGTTCCTTGGCTATGGCCGATGATAGGTATCGCTTGACCGACTTGTCAATTTATTTACGGAAGTACTTTGTCGAAGTATTTGCAGCAACTGACACAGACGTTGCTACACCCGTACACGGCCGTAACACGATCATTACCTCGCGTCAAGTTGGAGTTCGGTGCATGTATTGCAAGCGTAAGTATCTCGATGTTGGGCTCCCTCGAAACCGCAGCATCGCACGAGTCTAACCCATATTTCGTTCTCTCCATTGCACCCTGCAGACGATCATGTTTTCGAACGCGGTCAACACGCGCATTATTACCCTAGTAAGATAGATAAGATCTACGACTCGGTTCGGACAGTAATGCAACAGCATCTGAACTCCTGTTCTGCGATTCCAACCCACGTTCGTAGCAAGATTGAAGAACTCTATGGAGCTAATAAAAGCGAAAGGCTTCAAAAACCGTTTTGGACAAGTTCAGCCAAGCATCTTGGACTGGTCGATACGCCGCTAGGAATTCGCTTTAGTCGAGACCCGCATGAACCATTACTGGAAGAGGATACTACCGAAGAGGAATCAGATGATCACGTTCATGCATCTAACGGGGACTTGGCCGCGAACACCTCTGCGCCGCAAGCCGCAGCTGTTGCAACGGTAGTACCGAGTGTCGAGATGGCATCAAGTGTTGGCCATATGTCAAGTGGGATGGGACGACGCAAGGTAGCCAAGCGCACCTGGCCTCCTGCCTTCAAAGCAGCAGCCAATTAGCGTACCTTTGGTGAATCGGACCGTCCGAAAAAAGGGAGACACATGGGAACGAAGTGAGTAATAGTGCGCCCACGACTGATGGGCAACAATAAAGGCGGTTTCCGTTTCTTCGGCAGAGACTGAAGCTTTGGCTATTCACTAAGGGTACATCTATAGGAAATTATCCATTGCTACAGATGTAAATATTGTTTTGCTAGTAGTGATATTGCGCATACATCAGCTTTCTCTGCTAGCTGAAGGTCTTGTCCACGTACGTACTGTAGCAAGAAGGTATATCCGCATCGTGTCGAGCAGTCGCAGTAGGCTTTGCAAACAAAGTGGGGACTGCCGCCAACCAATAGATCAGGCGTTCAGTGAACATTATTCAGATTGCTCTTGACTCTCGACTGTGGCTATACTCTTGCCTCACCATTCACCATACCTTTTTATTTTCTGTTACTCAAGCTGGCAGCATCTCTTGAACCTTGTCAATAGAAAAATGTATCGCGAATGGCACCGTCAGATTATCCAGATTCCCAGGCGCAGTGCCTTCCACAACAGCAGCAATACCTCCATACACCAATACCATTCGCAAAGGAAGCAAGGGTATTCCCATCATGTACAGATACAGATAGCAACCAGCAATCGTTCCCAAAAAGACCCCCACGACACTTCCTTCCATGGTCTTGGGAGATGCCAATGGCATTTGGTAGTTGTGTCGGCCGTATACTTTCCCAATCATGGGTGCCAATCCGTCACCAATACCTATAGCTGCCGCAATAATGGCGGCTTCTTCCGTCATGAATCTGTACAAGCCCAACCACACCAAAATGACTGCAAATTGCAAGGGTCCAAACAACAATGATGTGGGCGAAGATGTTCGTGAAACAATTCGCACTTCTATATCATCAGGGTCTTTCAAAACAGCGCCCTTGTAAAAGTATCGCGACATGAGGGCTGCCGGTACCAGCACGTTCAAACGCCAGCTCCAGTCTTGGGTATCAAAGAGAGGCCAAAAGACGACCGACGCCGACATTAGCATGTGAGTCAACTGCCGCGTGTAATCGGAGTGTCCGAAACGACCATAGACTCGACAAATTCCCTCCAGGGCAATCTTGAAGACAACCACCATGAGCTGTGACGCAATTATGTTGTTGGCTAGCGGTGACAGGTCCAGAAACAAAAACTCTCTTAGCAAAGTCATCAGTCCTGCGGTATCAGCGAGGTAGCCTTTAATGAAGTGAACCTCGGTATATAAGCCAAAACTATAGTTGGTAAAGTAAGTTAACAAGGTGTCTGAAGGGAGCAGCAGGAACGTATCGTATATCTTATGGTACACGCCTCTGGTGCTCTGGCATCGTGGTCAAAAGTGCAAGTTGCTGTCTATTTGCTGTTGTCTGTTGTCGTCAGGTTTCGCGCGTTTTCACTTTAGATACATGACTCAGACGGGTCTATAGTTGCCAACGTGATGGCTCATATCGAGAAAGCGAAATGAAAAATGAATAACAGACGACAGACCCACAATGAGCATGAGCCACCACGCGCCGTATGCAGTACGTAGATTAGAAAGTACCTGTATCGTGTCTGCGTCTACAGACAACATGGACAGCTTAGGGCTCGAATTCCTCCGTTGGCAAACGACATGGACGCGAGAAAGTGGAGACTTTCGTCGTCTTCATTGACCAGCACGTGTCGAGTCTGAATCGTTCGTTCCAACGACTTGTTGCCGGAGGAGGAGTTAGCAGTTTGGAGAGGCAAACCTACTAGATTATTGGAGAGTGGGGAGGTAGCAGGCTCCCAAGCATATGCTGGAGGTGGTTTGTCCATTTCTGTCACGTCGGCTTCAGAATCAGACATTGCCTTACTATGTCGAGATAAAGGGCGGCCCATCAACGTGGAATCGTCTCTTTCTTTGCCTTTTGCTTTCTCTCCTCTACTCGTAGTAAAGTTGAAAAATTCTTTATTGCGAGAGCAAAGAATCGCAATGCCAGTAACGACCAGAAATCCTGCCGCCGAAACGACCTCCGCGCTGGTGGTGGATCTTGTCGTCGAGGAGGAAACGTTGCTGGGGGAGGAAGAGAGGAGTGTCATCGGTATTATTTACTATTAGTACAAGACTTGTCTCATCCAAGTCGACTCAATCTTGCGCGAGCATGTTACTCCTGATAGTACAAGATCACAAGGAGTTGGACACAACACGGCGGATGGCACAGTTGTTGGAGTTGGAGATGCCGTGAGTGAGTGTAAGCCGAAAATGACTTGACATCATCTCGTCGATCGGCTTCTCCGTTTACAAAATATTGCGCGAAACAGTTTGATGCGACTTTTCATCTATATAAATAGCCTAGTATTTCAGCTCAGGCTTTTGCTCTTTCTGGCCCAATCAATTCTCGTGCTGTTCTCGTTCTCTCCAGGGCAAATTCCCATGGCCCATGCACCGGCATTACTCTAGCATCCGGCATACCAACGATCAAACGGAAGCCAGGAGAACTGCACTACATGCAGAGAGAGAGAGAGGGTCTTTGTCGCTTCCCTGTATCGTACCTTTGTAGAAGCCTTTCGCACCTCTTACACTGCGTGTGTGTGTGTGTTTGTGTGTGAACATCTGTTGCTGTTTCTAAAGGGTGGCAAACGCGAAACCCACAATCACCACTATGGCACAACCAAATGCCACTTCCAGTCTTGACACTGCGCTGACAACGGATATGGCGCTACCGAAATCATCGTCGTTGTCCCCGAAAGAGTCGGATGTTCTGTCTTTATTCCTCGAACAAGCATCCTTTGATTCAACGCCATCCGTTGTGGAAGAGTCGCCTGAGACTGATGGAAGTGAAGATACGGAAGAGCAAGACCTCTTGGAACCTTCAGGGTGGGAGCTTCTAGTGTCTGGCTTTATGCCACTCCTTCTCTATATTCTCACGGCCGCAGTCACGCTACTTCATTCCTTGGTCTGGGGGCACGGTACTCGCTGGATTCTTGCCTTGATGGCGCCCGTTCAGAGTAGGGTTGCAAGTTGGGTTCAGGAAGCGACTCTGGGATTACATGCGGTGGGGTTGCTTCTGCCGGCTGTTGCTATCATATTTCTATTGCTAGTCGAATGCTTCAATCCAAACGGCTTTCATTGGATCATTATGGAGAACCTTCGGTAAGACATGTAGCGCTATAGTAGGCTAGCAGTCGTGATTGTGTTCAAAACAGTCGTGTCGAGCCAGCGGGGAGTGTCGCCGAATGAATGAATCAATGAATGAATTACACGGAACTGATTCGTACGCTTACTTATTCTTTCTTGTTCCTCTGCTGCTGCTATAGATCAACCATGGTCTCCTTGCTTCAGACGTCATCTACATGCTGGGCTCTGGTGCTGAATGATTACGGAGCCATTGTATCCACGATCCTGGCCCTGTCTACGTTTGCCTCTCTCTTTCTTTTGGCGTATATCTTACACAAGACACTGACACCGCGGCAGAAGGAAAAGCCGCGGCCAAGCACGGATAAGAAAAAGAAAAAGCGCAAAGGAAACAGTCACGCACGGGGACATCGAGGCGGTGGTCGCGTCACACAGCCGCTGCAGCAAAATTGTGCTTCGGCTACGGCAGTGGCTAGTAGGAACATTTCGGAATCAGTGGTAGAAGAGGAAAGAGAAACTGCAAACACCAAAGACTGTTCGGTCGTTGAAGGGAACGAACGAGATAATGTTGCGCTTTCACTGCCGGCTTTGGCGGAAGACAAACCCTTGAGTCCACGCTTGCCGAGACCGACACCATCACCCGAACGACGATTGGTTGCCAAGGCGCTCCGAGAAGACTCGGCGCCGTCTCGAATCCGAGCCACGTCATCTTCAACTGTGGATACGACAATGTTGTCCGATGATATATCATGTGAAACAGAATCGGGACGTTCCACTCCGATAGCTACTGTCGTTTCCATGACCGAGCCCGTGCGTGTAGGTTCTGCCATTGACACGAGTAAAGAGGACGAAAAGACACAGGCTTGGGCGACAAGTTCGAGAAAGAATTCGAACCGACGATCAAAAATGATTTCAAAAGATGATACAGCTCCCAAGACAGCACCTACTTCATCCCGGGATGATGGTTTGGTTCCTTCGACTAGTCGATGGGATGCTTTGAAACCCAATAGTCGCGATACAGCTGCTGGACGTCGTTTCAATCCCAAAGTCCGCCCGGCACCTCCACAGGCAAAACCACCTCTCCAGAGTCGTCGATCTCCAGTGCTCGAACCGATTGGGAAACCCATGTTGCGGTCACCCTTGCTCGCGTCCGTTGAATCGATTTGCCGATCCATCGGTGATTTCGATCTCCCGGCATCGCTACCAATTTTGACTCCAGCTGCTGATAGTCCCTCGACGTGGTATAGTAGCCAGAAAGTGGACCATGATATGGGCGCGTCGACAATGTCGTCCATTTTGTCACCCCCGCGCGGTGGTGTGGCTATTGAGAGCATGTTACTTTCGTCGCCCTTGCAGACTGATGAGTCGACGACATTCTTCTCTACTTTGGATGCGCGGAGCCCTTGCTGGTCTCGGAACGGTGTGCCAGCTAGTTGTGCGGTCGATATTTCCGCATTGCGTGCTCCTCCGGGGTTGACGCTAGATGATAGTGAACGATGCGACCAGCCAGCTTTTGTCGAGTCTCCGTTTCTACCTTCGACATTCAAGAGTCTCTCTGGAAAGTCGTTGTCGAGTCCTCTCCGGTTCGGATCTGTTGACATGCCTGCTATTTGCAATCCTGTCAAGGAGAATCCTTTTGCCAGCGACGAGAGCGACTACAACAATAACCAGAACAGTCCTGCAGACGATCAGATCGAAGCCGAATTACAGGAACTTGGCGGCCAAATGGTGGGAAGTATCTTGGATTTTTAGAGCTGCTGGCGGCCTGTGATGCACGAGCTCATTTCTAATCTACTAGTCTGATACTTTCTTCAACACGAGATATGCATGGTTATAGTGAAGAGCACTATAGAGCAGAGTGTCCTGTTGTCTTTCGCCGAGGCTGCACTTCGGTCTCCCCAAGAAACGGAAGTGGTCTGGTAGTATCGTTGAATCCCCACGGAATCGCGATTAGAGAGAAAGTTATCAGTCCGAACGGGCTCGTTTGTGCAGTCGCTCGACGTCGGGAGCGTTGCAGTGGACCAACTCTACAACATCAAGCGTGTTTTCCATAGAAATGTCATTCACAACTTCAGTGTGCTCTCCATTGGCAGCCGGTGTTGCCGTCGCTTCCATGTCACGGTAAGGGAGAGTACGTTTGCCAAACTTGCGAAACACAGTCCCACTCATACGACGACCATTGCGTTCCAATTCAGCAACAGTTCCTGGCGAAGCCACTTGGATTTGAGGATGGGCCGCGCTTTGCTTGGACTTTGTTTTCGCTGGAGCCAGGCCCGTCTCGCTATCTGGGAGCTGTCGTTTCACCGAACGTTTCCACAGGCTCGCGTACGCGGCAGAAGAATTCGGTGGCAACGCCAACAAGAGAGTTTTGTGCCGCCACTCGCCGTAGGCTCGACTGAGGGTTGGAAACTCAAACAGCTCTTGGGGGGTAGTAATGGACATGGCGACCAAGAAGGATCGTAGTTCCCCATCAAAGATTTCAAACGTAAGGTGCAGTCCAACAGGATTCTCTTTGCGAGTCGCACGACGTTGCAAAAGGTCTCGTTTCCAGCTCCGAATGTTGTCCACGGCGTTGGATACCGTCCACACCTTTTCCTTGGGGTAACGCTTCGTTCGGAAGCGCACGAGTTTCCCACCCAACTTGGAGGATAGCGACGTTTCCAAAAAGACGGCAACGTTGGTGATTCCTTTCATTGCCAAGAACGTTCCAGCCAAGGGTCCAAGTTGGGACAACTCGGCGTTTGGCTGCACAAGGACAGTGCAGGTGGTGCGGTACGGATTGGTGGATTTTGTAGTGCGTCCAGGACCTTGCACGGTACAACCAGGTTTGGATTTGGCCTTGCCCTTGGATGTTTTGCGCTTCGTGTCTGGCTGCACAGCAGCAATAGTTGAAACGTTTTGGCTTGTGGCTTCCCGCGCAACACGCGGAGGGCGTCCCCGTCCCCGAGTCCCCTTGGACGCTCTCTTGACCTTGGACGTGTGCTTGACCTTGACGTTGACCTTGGATTTAGCCTTGGCCTTGATCTTGGGTTTGCGCTTGGTTGCAGCACCACTCACAGTCTTTGCAGCGCGCTTCTTAGTGGTATTGGGTCGGGCTGCCGGCGTTTCGTCGTGGTCGGCAAGCTGCCGCTTGACGGAGGATCGCCAGCCACTGGCATTCACCGAAGTGGATCCATGTTGTACAATAGACCCATCATGGTCGTAACGCCATTGCACGTAGGCTCGACTGAGGATTGGAAACTCCAAGAGCTCTTGGGGGGTTGTAATGGACATGGCGGCCAAGAAGTCTCGAAGTTCCCCATCAAAGACTTCGAACGTGGGGTGCAGTCCAACAACTCGTTCTTGACGAGTTTTACGACGCTGGAGAATATCATGTTTCCAATTAGTGATCCATTTGCCAGAGTAACTGGTCGACCATCCACGGTTCATGAATTGCTTGAGCTTTTGTGTAATGTCCTTGTAAAGTGTCGAAAGAAAGGCTTCAACGTTTGTAATTTCCTGCGAAGCAAAGAACTCATTGGCCAGCACTCCAAGTAGAAGCAGTTCGTCACTGACCAGTAACGTCGTAGAGTCGCTCGCTGTACGGGGCGCTTTGCCCGCGAGTGCAGCGCCAAAAGGGGTATTTTCACGACTTTCCACCGCCGTTCCGTTTGTACTAACGAGAATGCTCCTCGCAATACTAGTATTAGTGCTAATGGTTTCATTGTTGGAACGTGTGGCGAATCGAGTAGTGGTTTTGGCAGATGTGGTTGACTTGACTGCAATGGCGCGCGACGCGGCTGCTGCAGCTGCAGCAAGAACTCGCTGACGGTTCGTACAGGCGGCGGCGGAGGTAGCAGTAGTAGGAGTACTACTACTAGTAGTCGCAATCAAGGGAGATTCCGTGAGCACTCCTGTAGGTACCGACTTGCGGGGAGTCATGATGATGATGTAAAGATATATATACTGTGCTGGGATAGGGATGCTTCAACGCACTCGCTGCAGCACTGCTATGGATAGTAGTGTGTCGAGAGAGCGTCGTGAAGGAAAGAATGACACGAGGGGGAGACCAAAAGCAAAGAGCAAAGTCAACCAATAGTTGGCGCGTTTTAATCCCAAGTAGGGTTAAAGTTAAATTAGGGTTAAAGTTAAATATAACGGTCGTATTTTCGTGTTTCTTGCCGGCCCGCTCTAATCTCCTGATCTCCTCTAAACACAAAATTTCGAAAACTCTTTCGAAAACTTCGCCGCCCTTTCTTGACCCGCGCGCTATTACCAGGACTCGTGTTGAAGCAAAAGTTCTTCAGAACGAAAAAGGTACCGTACTTCCATCCAATCCTGGCAAAGAGACTGCGAAATAGAGCCTTGTATACCATAGTCTAGTCTGCACCTCCAAGCTCCGAGACATCCACTCGCGTTCTGTAAAGCAGAGCAAAGCGATAGTGTATAGAAAGTGTCGATAGATCCCAAGGAATGGTCCTAGATTCGGATTCGCAGCGGCGCCCTCCGCATTTTCCGTTTTGGAACTGCGCCGGTAGCTCTAGAAACAATGGTGAATCTGAACCAGACCCAGCAGCCAAGCAGGATCCTCCACCCAACCGGAGCGTCAAGTCCTTTGTCAATGGTATTATTAGTCCCTTTATTAACTGTGTCCAACCGCCCCTATACGCATGTGGGGCGCCCACTACTAGCTGGGAACCTCCAACCGTACCAAGGCATCCAAGTATGATTTCACCCGATGGAGCCAGTAGCCTGGCGAGTTTCGAAGTATCTCTCTTGCAAACGCTCCAACCCGGCAATTCCGATGTCCTGTGTGGTCGCGGGGGAGGCTCGAGTCGTCACCCGGGCAATCAGCACTTTCGTGAACTCATTGGCGCCAACAAGGTCACGTATTCCGCTCTCACCAAGAAACAAAAAATGCTCATGGCACGGCAAATTGTGCAGGTGATTCATTCTTCGCACGGACGCTTTCTAGCGCGAGATGCTCCAACGGGATACTGGCAAGACATTGGCTTGCCGCGGAGTTTGGAAAAAACATCGCAAGCCTTGCGAGAAAGGACCGTCAAGACTCCATCCGATACTCCAAGTATGACTAGTCCACTCTCCGAAACGGAAGACGGACCCGAATCCATAGTCTCGTGTACTTCGGATGGATCGGACCAGCAAACGACCGTGGCAGGAAACAAGGCTCGCGTCAAGCCAGGTCTCGTACATGCTCCAGTGGTCGTTATTCCGCTCCATTTAAAGGCCGTCTACGCACCGCGGGGGCCGACTGGTCGACCGTCTCCGCAATTGCCAAGGCTGCAAGAACTCAAGTACCCCTATCCGCAACCGTCTCCCAACGGTGGAGGTAATATGAGTATGCCATCCTCCACCATGCTTCCCTTTCGCACGTCGCGAGGCGAGAATCAGGCGGGCCTGCTGCCACCCGCGGCCATTTTGAATCAACAATTGCAGCAACAACAGCAGCAACAACAACAACGGTTTCGTGCGGAAACGCATCCGTATCCTCCCCCGCCACCACCGCCACCGCGCAGCTCGTCAATAGCTAGCATCATGCGCGAAAAGAGCAACATTTCTCCAGAACGCCAACAGGAATGGAAGCGACAACGTGTGGCTACTGCGAACACTACAGCCATGGGTCATTATGAACAGCAGCTGCCGCAAACCAGCACTCATTCTATCTCGGCTGCCACCATTAAAAGCCAACTGAGTCTGGAAGAGCGCGTCATTCGACCGCTGCCCTCGCCGGCTTCTTTGCAGCAGAGTCGATCGGGCGGCCGTTCACGGAATTTCGGGAATGCTACTGCAAACAGTGGTGGTCATGCGAAACAGGATTATGACGGCTTGGCGGCGCTTTCCACGGCCGCATTTTTGCGACTGGACGAGTCTCATTGAGGACAAGGTCAGAGACACAAGAGAAACACACACACATACGTGACATTACACATTATGCCATCGCGTATGTATTCGGGTCCAAGTGCAGAAAACTCGGTCAAGAATTACGCAAGGGGAGGGGGAGATGGATTAGCTTTGGAACTAAATACCAGTTCATATGCAAAAAGCTTAAATTTAATAAATACTGCATGTTTCACCTACAGCGAAAGGACGAATGCAAACCACCACCTGGAAAGAAGCGAGGCATGTACATACCTCTCGTGTATTACAATGCCCAAAAGAGGAATACGCCAAGCTCCGCCCTTATTCGAGTTCTGGGTTCACCAACGTTTTGGACTCCTCGGGAGACACATACGGTGCGACTACTGCTCGTTCGGCCTGGGTCGCCCACGAAATTGCGGCCGCTGCCGAGAGGAAATGCCAAGTTGAATGCAACCAAGCGTAGCCTGGATTCGTAACAATCAAGGTAACGAGGCCAGCTGCGCTGAGAGTAGCAGTGGTCTTGTCGGGCCACCCCAATACATCAAAAAAGTACAATATAGACGAGGCTGCAATGCCGTGATCCAAGTAACACAGGCCCTGTGCCAAGCGGTAGTTGCCGAGTGCTTGTACAGAATGGAAAATGGTACTAATGACTCCAGCGGCCGCAATCGACAAGGCCAAACCAGTGTGCCGCGTGATTACTCTCCGTCTGTTAGATGCTGCCGTCGTCGTATCAATAGTAGCAGTAGTAGTAGCACTACCAGTAGCAGATCCATCCTGTTTTGCCTTTTGAATTTCGGGAGGAAACTTGGCTAGCAGGTACGCTGCTGCCAAGAAATAGACCAGGTTCGACAGCAGGAAAAATCCCACCACGGCCACCGCATCCGGACGCGCCACAATATGATGCATGTCAAAAACTTGCCACCAGTGGGGCATGGCCGCGTGCTCTTTGAATTTAATCCACGAATACACGGGAGGGATCGAGCAACCCCAGAGCGGCAAGGACCACCAGCAATCTTGCAGCACGCTTCGAGCGTTACTACCGAGTGCGAATACCTGAATGTGAAAGGGCAACCCGTTCTTCTGGTTGGAAACATGTGTAGGTACGGATGTAGACAAAGCTGACGATGTCGATGACGCACTCGTTGAAGCACTCGTTGAATCACTCTTTGAAAGTAAGGACTGTGGTTGGCGGCGCAGCGCGGCGATGCGGCTCCAGGACTGGGCTGTATTGGGAAAGGCTTGCACTTGCTGTTGTGTTTGTTGTTGTACCAACGCCGTCAGCGCCAGTAGCAGACCAAAGCAACGATTCGAGAAGGGTATCCTCATGGTGGTGGTGGTATTAGTTCTGTGTTTACTAGCAGTGCAGGAGGAGAAAGGAGTTCTGGCGCTGCTCTTCCTCGTCGCTCGTCGCCATGGTGGTTCGGATTCCGTTAGTGAGAAGTGAAGAGAATTCACAAGACGGCACGACGCACGGTCACACGTGCATCGTTTGAAAAGAAAGAAATCCCCAACAATTTGAAAAACGCCGACGACTCACCATAACCCAACCATCCTACATACAAGTACCGATTAGTACAGTGTAATGAAACGGGACCAGTGCATTACATTGTTAGATGTCGCGATCGTAATGCAATTCATTTATTTGATGTAATTATCTATATGCAAAGCAAGCGCAAGTATAAAGCAGCACAGCGAGCGTTGTTCAGTCCTCTCATGCTAGACTTCAACGCGACGGCGATCACTTCTGTCGGAACTGTCACTGTCCGCACTCTCGACGCTGTCCGCTGAGACTCTTCAGCCAGAGTCCAAGACGAGACGGTGGTCGTCCGAATCACTGGTCGAAGCGCTCTCGGCGCTGTCCCAGGAGTCATCAGCCGAATCAATAGGATCGCTGTCAAGCTTGCGGCTCAACCCACGAAGGTTGGTGATAACCGACGAGAAGGAGTGATTCTGTGTAACCAATGATTTAAAGTGCAAGAGGGAGGGGATAGAGTATCGCGACACTTGGATGGCCTTGACAGCTTGCTTGAAAAGTCTTACCTTGGGCAGCACCTGCGTTGGCTCATGCTTTGCTAGCCGACGAAGGGGGAGCTTGCTTTCGATGATCTGGTCTATCTACAACCACCAAGAGAATAGAGAGTAAGGGAAGTGTAAGGCATCTTGTGTATTGGTAAAGACTCGCTTAAGTTGCAGATAGAGAATGTGTGAGGGAAAGGCGAGCAGGGTCGTGGGCCTCCACCTAATCCTTTATGACCGGCTGTGCAACTCTGAACAATGACCTTTGTCCTCGGATTTACTCAGCCGGTCGTGTGCCTCGGCATAAGGCCCCATGATTTTCCTATCGGTTTTTCATGACGACCGGCGTAATCGCAGTCCATTCTGGGGCAAGCTATCAGGAGCTGGAACCATGTGGCTCCAGTATGGCCCGGCGGCGCGTTTTAGTCATGCGGTTGAGTCTAGTTTAGCTTTAATCGTCGTGGGACCGGAAAAGAAATGAAACTGCGCTGGTTTAGATCTGCACCGACAAATAATAATGTCCGAAGTCAATAATTAATTTATGACAAAAAAGGCATCGCGTCAATAAGTAAGTACAGTACGTTATGCCCACCGTACCCAGCTGTACCGTACCGGTATTGAAGACGCGAAGACGGAGTTGACTCTGTATGATAGTATTACTGTACGAAACTTCTTAGATTACTGTAAACTTCGTACTGTACATCATTATTTGCTACTCCGATATACTGTAAGTCGTACTGTGGTAGTAGTGGTAGTGGTGCGTAAAGTTGACGTGCCTCCAAAACGTCCAAACCACGAATGCCGAATTGCCGGGACGTATTTTAATATTTGTGTCCAGTACATCAATAGAGCCTTTCCAACGGATACCAGGTACGACTCATCAGCGGTTTGTATTGTACTGTATCTGGCTAGTGTATATTAGAGCCTTCCCAACGGTCCGCCACAACCATTTTTTGGGCACAAATGATCATTGGTGTCTTGGAACAACCGCTCAGCCACACCTATTCGGAAGAGGTCAAAATTTAAGTCAACACCATTGCAGACAGCAGAGAGCCGCCATAAGCTTCGATCATCCACTCCTCACCTGATTGTTTCTGGACTTCCCGCAGAACCGAAAAGGAGCAAGTTTATCGAACACTACAGAACATGTCGCCTAAAGAGCACTCTACGGAATCAGTGGATGCTTTGTCACCCGAGAAAGCCCATTTTCTGTCGGTATGTAGCCACTTGCTCAAACCTAATGGCTCTATTATCGGTCGCGAAGTCGCAGAGGTTATCTTGCCGCTGTATCCCTCCTTGGAGTCGGCCATTCCTACGACGCTCACTGAACGACCGGCAATCGGAAGTATCGATGGACGTGCCCCAGTCTCTCATTCTCGTATCCATGGCTTCCTCATGAACGAGTTCGGTCCGAGCCTTCACCTACTTGGTTTTGGCAAGGGCGACCGGATCGCCCTTGTGTTGCCCAATGGCCCCGAGTTGGCGTTGGCGATTGTTGCGACGGCTCAGTGGGCTTCTTGCGTTCCAATGAATGCCAACGGAGCCCAAAGCGAGCTTGAGGCTGACTTGCAGAGATGCGGTGCTGATC
>Ga0307981_1001992_pt1 | contig 17246 bp, 12 predicted proteins | sample OrgLakmetagen987_FD_201849 | JGI IMG/M metagenome (GOLD analysis project Ga0307981, IMG submission 201849) | Saline water microbial communities from Organic Lake, Antarctica - #987 | ecosystem: Environmental > Aquatic > Non-marine Saline and Alkaline > Saline | place: Antarctica: Organic Lake... | reverse complement strand
GGGAAACCAAGGTTCAACCTCGACCGAATGCGTCTGATGTTCCGACGAAGCAGTCTGACGAAATCTCGAGTCTTCTGGAGAACGGTTCAGGAACCGACTCGGTGTCCCCGGCTTTCCTCTCACCGCAACCGGAAGCTCCGCCTACGAACAGCCATTCAACTTCGAGAAGCAGCGTGTCGCCATCTTTCGTGGCTAGTAGTACGGTAGAGCATCCTGCCATTGCGCTCTTTCGTCGAGAAAAAGTGTCCGAGCTTATTCAGAGATGCAGTCACGCTCTCGATGTTGTTGACGAGCCTACGATCAAGCGGGCTATTTATCACTGGGTCGTTCGAGCGGCCCATGGTCAAGCCCGGTATGCTGATCCAATCATCCCAAGCTGGGAGGATTCCGACCAACTAGTTGCATTCTTTCAGCGCCAGTTCATCTCGGAGAGCCGCAGAAGGGCAATTGCTAGTGCCAATGAGATGGCCAGCATGGAAGCCTTGAAAGAGGCTGGCTCTTCGGTTGCCGCCCTTTGCCAGAATTTGGTAAAGGAAGTCTCGCAACTTCGTGAGCGAATCGAAGCGCAGCTTCCAAGCGACTGGACAGACGCCCTACTCGGCATGGCAGCTGCAGACGGAACTCACGACGGGAATGGCTCTATCATTATTGTTTCCTGGGCGAACAGGTCACAGGTGTACGTTCCAACAGTTACGTTTGCTGCTCTTCGAGATCGGTACTCTGGTCCACCGAGCCGATTCCTTGCAAGTGTTTTCGTGGCAAAGGTGTTGTACGAGACGAATAGGATGGTCGCTACGAATACCGAGATGGACTTTCGTTTATCGCCAGACACCCAGGCCTGCTTATCCACTGAGGCTGCTGTTTCTGCTGAATTGTGGACAGACCCTTTCTCTGCGTGGAACGGAAATGTCTTCTGGGGGAAGTTTGACGGAATCGACTCCGTATTTGGCGGACAGAAGCCGTTCGGGAAAGACGAGCACGGTGGCGAGGAAGTTCTTGCCCGTCACGGTGGGTCTATTGCAGTGGTGGTACCATTTGACGGCATGGTCGCAGCACACTACATCCAGCGTATCGTTGACATCTTGGATGGTGCAAACTCTACGAACGTAGCAGTTTCTTTTGCTGTCTTTCTACGAAGAGACTGCTTCAATGATCTCCCCAGCGGTCCTTCTGTTAGCGACTTGCATCTACTTGACTCGCGTCTGGCTGATCAGCAACAGGCTTATGTCCGTCACATTGAGGTGCTTCCCGCGGGCCAGCACAAGTTTCATTGTGGAGATGGCTTGGGTGCTTCAAAGGTCGACTCTACAGATAGCTTGTTCGTTCTGTTACAGAGCGTAGCGGGTAGGTCGCGCTTCGGCATCAGCAATGCTTCAGTCGCAAGGATAGTCGGCTCGATGTTGCTCTCTCCTCGCGAGGGGAAACGAATTGCCCCGTCGTTTGGTTTTACTAGTGACTATTCAGACATGCAATCTCCTCTCTCTCCGCACTCTGGCTACTTTGAAGGCCTGGCTCCGACACCACAAGAATCTCACCAGGGTGTCAGATCCGATTTCGGCGCAATCGGAGGCACGGGATATTCTCAACCTTTCTCTACGCACGATACCAGTTCTAGCTCACGACGTGGACCACCACGTCGTGGCCGCCTCTTTGACCTTGTCGACGACGTCGAGGAAGATCACCTGAGCGACGTAGACGTTGTCTCAGGGATGCTGAATAGTCTTGACGTTGGTCTTTTCCAAAACGGTAGCGTGGCGCCCGACGTTGACATTGAGGCCATCAGCCTAATGGGAATTGATGGACCTCACTCGACGTCTCTGCCACCATCAAGGCACTCCCATTCGAGACAGTAAATGTTATATTCACGTAAAATGCTTTCCTTCCACTACGTACTCGTAGCGCTCTACTGCCTACTACTAGAGACCAAGCTTCAGAAAAGGAAACAAAGCCGAATTTTATTTCGGCAATACAGTAGTCGTACCGGTAGGGGTAGTCCAATCCTGACAGCGACTAGTCTAGTAGTAGTAGAGGCATTACATCAAATAACGGCATCCATTTTATATCTGGCTAGCACCGGCAGCGTGACTTGCTTCTATAGCGCGATCACTCACCATGGTAATGCATTCGCATCATTCTTTAACGCCTTGGGCCCATTCCCATTCTTGGCCTTTTCCTTTGTTTTCTTCAACAAGTTCTGGAACTTTGTAAAGGCACTTGTTTCCGCATCGGCCTTCCTCTTACTGTCTTCAGCAGACAGCCGATTCGACGTCGCAACAAGCTCCAAAAAGTCGGCGCGGCGGTTGTTGAGTCCACTGACCTTGTCTAAGTCAGCAGTCATGGCCCCAATCACGTCTTCCAGGTCGTCTTCCTCGGCCAGTGTATAATTTGGTTTGGCTTCCGTCCGCAGTGGTGTTGAGCTAGACCGCGGTACAGCTTCTTCATCCTTTACTGCAGATGACTTGATAAGAGGTGGAAGCAACGACTCAGCGAGACCGATAGATCGGACGTGCAGGAACAGTCTCTCGTCCAGTGATAGGCCCGACAAGTCTGCCACTTGAGAGACCGGCAAGCCACCGCCCATGTCAATGTACAAATCGTCGTCATTTTCGTCGTCGCTTAAGGCTTCTTCGTCTCCGCTATCTTCAGTCTCCTCTTCCACCAAAAGACTCTGCAAGCGATCAAATAAAGGCTCGTCTGTATTTGCCTGCAACTTTTGACCAATGCACCCTTCCTGTCCCCTAGAAAGTTCATTTCTCCCCTGCTTTACAATGTCGTAGGATCGTATACCATCGAATCGTCGGTTCAGTTCTTCGTCAGTGGAGTTGCCAAAGTATCCCGACGCTTCGATCCAACGCCACATGCCAGACGTATGAACGACGAGAACTTCCTCTTCTTTGGCCACCTTGAGTAGATCATTCTGTTGGCGTTCGAATGCCACACGGCGTTCATCCATTCGCTGTAGGTGCTTGGCTTCGATTTCCTTGGCGACCCGCGCAATCAGGTCTGCCACGTGTTTGCGTCGCGCATTGGGATTCATTTCTACATAGGTTGGGGCCTCCTCGACAACTGGTACTGTCGCTGTCGCCACACCACCACCACCTGACATCAGCTTCATACTATCCACGACTGACGACGACAACTTTCGCTTCTTGGTGGGCTTGCCGACCGCAGACACCGCTTTGGAAGAAGCGTCATTCGCACTACCACCCATGGGCAAAAACAAGGCGGGAAGCTGTGCCAGGAGCGGTCCAGCCGACTTGGGGTCCTTAAATCCTGAACACACGAGTTTGACGCGCAACAGAGGCGTCCCAAAAGAGGCCAGGACGGACGGTACTATTGGTGGACCACCAGCACCAGCACTACTACTACCTGTAGTAAGTGCATCTGAACCCTTGCGCTTGCGCAAAGCCTTGATGGGCTGGTAGACGGCCGCGTACTCGCCCTCGGGAAGACTGTCCTTGCACCACTTTTCCATATTGGCCGAATTCTGCTTGAGAAAGTCGTGCTGTCGTTTCAGCAAGGCGCATACGCCGTACAAATCGGCGGCAATGCGCGGTTTTTCAAGCTGCGAAATCGTTCGCCTCAGAGCCCCAACGGCGTTGCCAATGAGTTGCGCCTTTTCGTTTGTTGGCGTGGCCGACTTTTCATCCTTCAAGGCGTCTTGCAGCAATTTAAAAATGGGATCCGAATCAGAAGCCCGCGCCACCCCATTGGTAGTAGGCTTACCGATTGGATTGAGATGACCGGTAAAGGAGGAATAAATGCGATCACAGAGTGGAAAAACCTTGCGGTTCTTCATGGATGGTTCCGGCGGCATCGTTGGCATGAAGGGATAAAAGAGCGTGTTGGAAGGCAACAATCCACAAAACGAGTTTTGCGCGTGCATGGTTTGTATTTGCTGCAGCGTGCTAGCTGTGGTTGCCGCTGCTGTCGCCACTGCTGGTGGTACGGGAGACGACCGGGAACTACCAAACGACGTTGACGATGTCTTTTTCTTGAGCTTGTTGGTCAGGCCGTCTCCAGCTGTAGACTTGGATTTTGCATTCTTGGGTGCAAAGGCAGAGTTGGGTCCCCGCTTGCGACGACCGCCAAACTGCCCCGCAGCAGCCACGCTACTGCCCCCAGTAGCTATTCCTCTGGCCAAAGGCGGCGGCATGGGAGATGCCTTTGTCTTGCCGCCCTTGCTTATCTTTTGCGCTGCAACTGGTGGTTGCTTGGAGTCGTCGGCGGATGCGGATACCTTTCTGGCTCCCTTTTTCTTGGTGACTCCTTTTGCTCCTCTTTTCCTTTTCTTCTTGTCGTCTATATAGTCCTCGTCCTCTTGATCGAAAAAGAACGGCGCCTTGGTCTTGCGCTTGGCCTTGCGACGGCGGGGACTCCCCTCATTGGAATCATTTGCCTCTTCTTGCTGCTGCTGCAGGCTTTCTTGTTCGAGAGGTTGAATCGCCATGGGTGCTAGCTTAGCGTCGTCCATGCCGGCAATGTCATCCATATTGTCTAAATCAATGTCGAGACCATCAAAGAGAGCGACATCGTCTCCAGCGAACATGTCATCCAAGTCGAGATTGTCGAGGGCGTCGACGCTGGGAACGCCCGTGCGACTCGTTCGTGCCATGGGTGGCATGCTGTTGTTGCTGTTGTTCAGATTCCTGTACAGCGTATGGTATGGTATCGTACAGTACAGTAGACTACTACTACAAGTCTAGCTGCGCTAGAGAGAGTAGATACCGTACAGTAGGTACTGTAAAAGGCAGTATATACAGAAAGTCTCTGGATAAAACTGCCGCGCCGCACCTACAAGCTCCCGCGGACTGTACCGTTACTGTACGTAGAGAGGCAATCCGGTGTGGAACGAGCGCAGTGCACCATGGATATTGCCGAGCGATATAGTGTAGCGAGTAAGGTGTCGTGGAGATACAGTATAATATAGAATCAGTGTCATGCATCTCTCATCATCGACCGCCGCCGGTGCGTTTGCTTGTTGCGTCGCTGCCGATCGATGGCCCAAGACTGATGAACGATACATTATCGAATCACGGATAATACGTCATTTGGCGTTGGGCCCTCTTTTTCCGGTGAAAACTGTGAAAACGTGAAAGAGCCGGATTTAAATTACGCCGTTTTATTTCGTTTCGTTTCAAATCGCGAGTTCTCGAAAATAGAAAAACGTTCCAAACAGCAACAGCACCACAGCACAATACAGCCACTCGTGGAAACAGTAGACTATACAGTGCTTATAGCCTGTCGTACTCCCTTCTATCGACTGTAGTAAAAGAGACAGCGTGTGTGTGTTTGTGTTAAAGAGACCTCTTTGTATCCTACAGTACGTACTAGCTAGCTGAACTAACTCGTTGGAGACCATGGGATCTGTCTTGCAGTGTCTCTTTCAGATTTGCTGCGATGCGCCAGAAGAGGAGCAGGACTATTTCCCACCCAACGCGGCCATTCTGGCACGACACCCGGCCGTCGCCGCACGAATGCCGCGAGGGTTGCTGCAGCAGTCTCTTCACAATCATGATGATCACAGTAATACTAGTGCATTAGTACGTGAGTATGGACAAGACGACCAACAAGACGACGACACGGAGGGTCGTGCTACTGCTACTGCTAGTGCTGCTTTTGCAAGGAACGACAACGAAGCACAAGGAGAATTGCCCGACGACTGCTGCCACCCGACCGAAAAGTTCGAAACCAATCCGCACGCTGCCGGTATTCAAGACTTTTTTCGACGACTCCAGCGCCGGTGGCATCGATACGATAGTCTGGAGCGTGTAACACCCACCAACGACGACGACGACGACAACAACAACTATAATGACACGGAACACGCCAGTCTCCACAGCGGCTTGTTCAGAAGAGGCGTCACCTCCAACATGACTATTCCGGCTAGCCCCCTCAAAACAGCAGCGTCGTTTGACTCGAGTCGAGAGGTTCCCACCATTTTGGCTCGTGAAATCGTCCTGCCAGGCTCGCTGTTGCAAAAACAAATGGCCGCGGCCATGGCGGCGTGCGTCCAAACGACGGCAGACGATGACGAGTGTGTCATTTGCATGGAGGGCTTTGATCCAACCAATCCACGCATGCCGACTCTGTGCGGCTGTGGTGAAAACAAAACGTACTTTCACCTTCCGTGCTTGTACCAGTGGATTGAACAAAGCAAAGAGTGCCCGAGTTGTCGAAAGCGCTTGCGATGGGAAGAATTTTGAAAAAACAACCACAGGGTACATGCATGGTGCAGCAGACCAATGTACGTTGTAGTTTTGGCTGCGCAGTAGACAAAGTGACCACCTGCCGGCCAGTCTCCCAACGTGGAGAAGGCGGTAGTCAAGCTGTGGACTGCGAGACGTTATTGCTGAACGAAAACACACATGCATACACACACACACACACAACGCCCTGCCCCAAAGAACCATAGACTACATGCGACGTACATTACAACTATTCCATTTGACAGTAAAATTACAATATTAGCATTTTATATTACGAAAGGATATCATCCAATAGCTCCTCTGCCGATGGCGCCCATTCTTCTGGCAATGGCAACGGCACCTTTTGTTTCGTTGCTGGCGGGGGTATCTTTCTCGCTGGTGAGGGTCGCTCTCGACCGACACTACTACTAGTAGTGGCTGGGGCCAATTTGACGTCGACCTTGGTTTTTGCCTGGGGAGACTCGTAGCCTTTCGAATCCTTTTTATAACCGTAATACATTCGTTTCAGTTCCGTACCGCCATTGGACTTGAGCCAACATCGAAAGAACGAGTACTCTTCCACAGATATTGTATCACCCTCGAATCGAATCGTTGCCGTGGCCTGTGACACGCTATAATCCCCCCAATCCCAAGTAGCATGCTTTTCGACGGCATACAAGCAATCGTCAAGCTCCCTTGCGGTCGAAGCTGCCACCTCCCAACGTCTCATCGAACCACCAACACCACCACCACCACCGGTATCATGTGGAAAGTCTCGCGTAAATATGGCATTGATAATGCTGGCTGCCACTTGCTGTTTTGTCAACTCTTCAGCCTCATACTTGGCCAGCCATGGTACCAGCTTTAGGTTGCTGGGAGATAGATCCGTAAACGTGTATGAATCGTCGTATTTTTTACAGAGACGTAGACTTGTGTGAATCGCAATGTTCCAAGCAGAGGCATCATTGTCCTCTGGGAGAGGAGGAGCAAGTGTTGGAGCGGCGGCCTTGGGAACCACACTGTGTTGACGAGACTCGTACTTTAGTGTTCTCGAAAAATGTATGCTGCCAATCGTCGCGTCAAACTTCTGTCCCAGCGTTGAGTGTAGGGGCTTGTTGTAATTTGCTTGTCTCACATTTTCGTACTTTCCCAATGTTTTGTTTTTAATAGTAGAGACACCTCGGCGCTTGAGCTTGGACGATATCGTATGTGTTTTGTACAGTCTATCAAACACTGACTCCCCTGTCGATGCCAGCATGTTGTTTCGGCGGACGACGGCATCCGACTCCATGGTGCAAGTTGAAGAAGTCTTGGAAAATAAAAAAGGCATCGCTGATCGAGGGATGAGAATGCAAAGAAGTCCCAAGTCATCTTGCGCTGGTCATTTATAACCATATTCCACTATCAACTTTAGTGTGCGATATTGAAACGGAATTAAAATATCAAAAATGCCCAACGAAAGTCTCATTATTTTTGCCACCATTAAAAAAGGAAGACGAAACGCGGCCTTGACAAAGCGGCAATCGTGAGGTTAGAAATGGCAGCCTCCATGAATGTAATCAAGCCATCCAGCGGACAAAGCCAACAAGGAATTGTTGTAGCTCTTTTGGATCTTCCACCTAGGACAGTTTTGGGATTGGACGGGCAATCGGTTGTCTTGAAGCGAGACGATTTCGTCGGAATCACTGAAGTCCCCCGAGACGCGTCGTTCCACCTGGTAACGGTCCGTGCTGGATCACTGACCAAGAACTCGGGCATTCCAAGTCCAGACGGTGCCGCTGCTATAACAGTCGCCTTTTATGTCTCGTCGCAAGAGCAAGCGCTGGCTCGAAAGTACGATCCGCAAACCGAAGAAGTTTCCTCCAATCCATTAGATGAGGGAACGACAGCGAACCTACTCAATGAGATCCACGCCAAGCGACTAGACCCTCAGAGGACTGTCTCTTACGATCAATTTGTTCCTGTTAAAAAGGTTGAGGAATGGCGTGACTTGACTAGTTTTGTCTGTACTCGACTGCTGCAGAAACGAGGCATTCTACCCGGCGGTAAAATTGTTCCTGGGGCGTATGGGTTTGACGAAGACGACGTCAACAAGCCGCTAAGCGAGGATGTAGATCACACTAATGAAGACCTAGACGGAAAATCCGTTGTTTATCCTCGTATCCCAGTTATGGATTCCTCACAGTCAGCCCGAACCCATTCAAGACATCTTGGTACGAAACATTTCATGGCTGCCTTGTCGCCTGCGGAACGCACTTCCTTCTTTCTGGATACAAGTCCAGGCAGTCGAGCGCTGGAGCATGTGTTGACTTCCTATTACAATAACCAATGCAAAGAAATATTGGGCGATGTGCAGCTCTCGTATGTGCTATTCTTGCACCTTCATTGCTTTTCTTCGTTGGAGCACTGGCGAGACTTGTTGGCCATGTTTTCCGTTGTTGACCTGGAAGAAGTTGCAGCGCGACTGGAAGTTTACTCAAACTTGTTATCGATCCTATCGAGTCAAGTGATAACCATGGAAAGAGATTTTTTTGACGATGCCGAAATGTCGGGGGATACCTTTCTCGCACCCGCCCTTCAAAGGTTGATTTCGACCTTGTCAAGAGTAGACGATGACGATCTCACAACTGCCCTTTTGCGATTTAAGGCTCTGCTGGTCGATCGTTTTCCTGGAAGCTTTGATGCCGCAGTGTCGTCTGGAGGCAACACGATTGCTCAAGCTGCAGACTCTATGCAAGTTGACTCTGAGGAGGAGGAGGACGACGAAGCCCCAGTAGTCGTCTCGAGTGAGGAGATTGAAGCTTCGTTTGCACGGAGTGTGGGGTCGCCTTTCAAGTACCAAACTTATCCCGCCAGTGAACGCCATCAATTTCCTTTACTCTTTGCTGCCGTCATGCCTCACGAAGACGTCCTCATGACGTGTGCGAGGGCTCTCGACAATGCATCCGACGTCTCTCTGGTCCGAGAGGCAGCAGCCTATCTGGAGCAAGTCGAAAGTAACAGAGATGACGATATCTGGCGGAAATAAAAACCATCTGAATCAGGATCCAGTATACGAAAATAAATCAGAAAAGCTAGGATGTTTAAAGTTATAAGGCACCTCCTTCTCCGAAGTCTTCGATAAGGCCATCCAGTGTTGGCGTTACTTCGGCGCGGACCGCTTCACTCAAATGATCGATGTAGACAACGCCATCCAAATGATCATACTCATGTTGAAAGATCCGTGCCTCCCATCCATTAAACTTCCTCTTTATCGTCTTTCCCCTTAAGTTCATAGCTTCCACCTTGATCCACTTGCTGCGTTCGACATCGCCTGTCATCTCGGGAAAACTCAGACAGCCTTCAACATCGATATCCTTGGCTTCACTAAACTCTACTATCCGAGGATTAACCATTACGATTTCATCCAGCCATTTTTTGGCATCACCCGATTCGTTGTAGACCATGAGTCGCTTGTTGACACCTACTTGTGGAGCGGCCAGTCCAACACCCTCGGCAGCGTACATGAGGAGGAACATTTCCTTGGCCAACTTGGCTACAGAGCCTTCCTTGAGCTCTTCTTCCGTAATGACCGCATTCGGTGCTCGCAATACGGGATCTGGGTACTTAATGATGCGCAGGTTGGTGCCCTCCACTACTCCGGGGTCGACTTCTAACTTGTTGCTGCTTTTCAAGAGTGTCTCGATCGACGGGATCGGTCTGTTACCAAGTAGAGATTTCCTGCCGGCGCGAGCCAAGTATCCTGCCTTTTGGAATGCCATTGTTTGAGAGCAGCACGTCGCAATGACAAACCAAGCAACGAAAGCGAAGTAAGTACACCTTTCCATCATGGTCAACCAAACAAATTCTGTGGAAGAACGTCGATCGTAAAAATAGTATCGTTAAAGAAATCGATCGTCGACATCGCGATGCCGACCTTGGGCTCATAATCATCATATGAGGTATGTACGTATGACGGACGGAGTTTGCTATCGTACGATAGCTACCTACTATGCAGTAGAGTGTGTCTACTTTAGGTAGTTAGCTAGTAGTAATATATGGAGATCTCGCACGATACAAAGGTTTCGTTGGTAGCAATTTAGCAGAGTTAGCCAAAGCCGCCACCACCACCTTTGCCCTTTTTCTTGCCCTTCTTTGCAGCTCGGCGCATCGAACGGTTGCCTGGAGGCGCCATTTGTTCGGCTCCCGGTCCCATGGCCGTGGCCGGGTCCATTTGCCCACCCATCTGCTTTTGCATACGACTCATCATTGTTCTCATGCGCTGAAACTCACTCATAAACTGCTGCCCTTCACTCAAGTCAAGGCCTGAGCCCTTGGTGATACGAGTGAGCCGCGAGCGAGCCGTCGAGTCCTTGATTAGAAGCTCTGGCGTCACTCGTTCCTTCTTGGTCATACTGTTGATCAAGGCCTTGTTCTTCTTGAGTCGAACTTCTACTTCCTTGATCCTACCCGCATCCAATTGGCCACCCATGCCCGGCATCATTTTGGCAATATTCGCCACACTGCCCATTTTCGTCACTAGCTCTGACTGTTTGAGAAAATCATCAAAGTCAAAGGATGCGTCGGCCATCTTTTCCTGCATCTTCAATGCGTCCGCATCCGACACTTCGGCAGCAGCCTTTTCTACAAGACTCACAACATCTCCCATACCAAGAATGCGACTCGCCATGCGGTCCGGATAAAAAGGTTCCAAATCGTCCGTCTTTTCGCCAGTTCCGGCAAACTTGATGGGCTTGCCACTGACACCGCGAACACTGACAGCTGCACCGCCTCGCGAATCGCCATCCATTTTGGTCAGGATCGCACCCGTCAAGCCAATGGCGGAATCAAAAGCGGCAGTCAAGGACGCCGCTTCCTGACCCGTCATGGCGTCAACAATTAATAGCGTTTCGGCAGGATTCAATGCCGTCTTCATGCGCTGAAGTTCATCCATGAGCTTCGTATCAATCACTTGACGACCAGCAGTATCCACAATCACGGTATCGTATCCTTCCGCCTTGGCCTTGGCGACACCCTCCTTTACAATTTCAACCGGATCCACGTCGGTTCCCATGGTAAAGACTTCAACGCCAATACTTTCACCGATAATCTGCAACTGCTTAATGGCTGCTGGTCGATAGATATCAGCTGCCACCAAGAGGACCTTTCGTTGGCGTTTCGGAAGACGGCTGGCCAACTGTTGAGATGCCTCTTCACCCATTTCGGCGACGGCATCATAGTCCACCTCGCGTTCCTTCAAATACAGAGCCAGCTTTCCCGCAGCAGTCGTTTTACCTGCACCCTGCAAACCAGCTAATAGCACAATGGCTGGTTCCTCACTGGTTCCAGCAGCCAAGGTGGCCACGGGTGTCGTCCTCATCGGACCACCCTGATTGGGCGAGACAGTCGAGTCGCCACCCATCATGTCGAGTAGCTCGTCGTACATTGCCTTGATAAACTGCTGTTCCGCTGTAACGCCCTCCATCACTTCCTTTCCAAGAGAGCGCTTTCTTACACCCTCAATAAGAGTGTCAGCTACGTCCACATTAACATCGGCATCCAAGAGAGCGCGACGGACCTGCCGAAGCGCTGGTTTGATGGACTCTTCTGACATACGCTGTTTCGGTCCCAATTTCTTGGCAACATCCGAAATGGCTGCAGACAGCTGATCGAACATCATGTTGAGCTGCGAAGATGATGACGACGATACCGTACGCGTAGGTCTTGCGCCTGGCACGTTCAAGCTGCTGGTAAAGGACGAGCTCACGAAAGAACGAGCAATGGGTCCCTGCGTAATAAAAGCCTCCGAAGAGGCCAGGAGAGCCAACAAGCTTCCTGCGGCTATTCTCATTATTCAAAAAAGGGGTCCAAGGGAAGTGCTTATTCCCATGGTGTGTGTGAGGCACTGATGAGGCACTGACAACCAAGAAAACGACGAAAGAAAAAAACGTCAATATCCGGGTGTGGTAGCATACGGGATTGAGGGGTCAAGTCACTAGCTGGGAGAGTCATATTGATTGATGATAATATTATGATTAGTCTATGATGCGATGATGATACATCATGATCATGATTGATGACTGAAAACAGTCTCAACGACGATGACTGACACGCGTGCCGTCCTGCCCACAAAAATATCAAAATTCGTTCCTCGCGACCATGGTCGTGACGTTAGCTGGCACCGCCCTTGTAACACTTGTATTCTAAACGTCAGACCATCTGCAGTATGCGTAGCCGCTCCAACTTGATGCCCAGTAGTCGCAGCGCAAGAATGGTACCTTACAAGATTACACAGAGACCCCCATTCTCGAGCTCCGTGGCAGGGTATCTGTTGGCCTTTTTGGCAGGATGCGGAGTTACGTGGTTTCTCTCTACCACCCGACCATCCTCTGTATCCGCAAGCCCCGCCCTACGGGACAACAGTAGCACTTCCAACTGTCAGATTTCGCTCGGAACGTACCGAGGTCCAGAGTACAGGACCGACACTGGCGGCACCGTGGGACAGCCAAAGTGTCTGGTCGAAAGCAAATTTTTGAAGGTCCAACAACATAGCGTCCGCATCCCGGACGACAAGAGCGGCACTATCATCCCCGACTGGCTCTGGATCGATTACCACGATCAAATTAATGTATTAATCGAGGCGGAACCCATACCGGGCGACACGGAACGACACTTTCTCGTCTTTGAACAAACCAAATATGCGCTTGAGGGTCGCATGTCGCTGGCGGTAGTGGGAGGTATCATTGAACCGCACGAAGATCCAGAGCACGCTGCACGACGAGAAGTGGAAGAAGAAATGGGAGGGCTGCATTGTGAAAGGTTTCATTTTCTGGGAAGGTATCGAGCCGACGTGAATCGGGGAGCGGGATGGACTAGTACATTTCTTGCGGCCCAGTGTAGTAAAGCGGGCCCAGCACTAGCAGCCGAACCAGGCCAAGATAAAGCCGAGCAGGTGGGTGCTGCTGACGCAGAGAAACAACAACTCAGGCGACTTAGTCTTACCGAATTGAAAGCGGCTGTCACGGCAGGAAAGTTTCTAGAAATCAAATGGAGCGCCACTGTTGCTCTCGCGTTGCTACATCCAGAATTAACAAGCTAGCCACAGCCTCAACTCGTCGCATACATAGCAGATACACTCTCTAGAAGCAGTTAGTTAAAATATGATAGAATGGGAGTATACACGGTTGTATTTATATTAGAGAATAATTTGTAAGGCAAATCGAATAGGGAAGAAGGGAGAAGAGAATGGAGTAGTGAAACTAATTCATGTACGCAAACGCGCCTAGGTGGCAATCTTGGAGTGGACAGCCGCGGTCATTTCGCGGACAACGACAAGATCAATGAACTTGAGGTAGTATTTGCGGAAGTTTTCATATTCTTCGGTAAAGAGTTTGGGGCTCCGTTTCGGCAAGGCCGCATCGGAGGAAGAACTCGTGACAGAAAAGCTTCGGCTCAGCGCGGGATGGCTCTTGCTTCGGATCATACCGCCGCTATCTTGGCGTTGACCATCGTCAACAAATCGAGATTTCATGACAGTTGACTTGAATTCCGAAACGTTGACCGTTGCTGGAAGCTTAAGAGGCTTGCTGGTAGTAGAGGGTAAAATAGGCGCAAAGGAAACACTTGGGCGTTTCGAAGTGCTCGTTGAATTAGCATTTGCGCCCAAAGAGAAACAACCGGCCGGCGGTGTGGCAAACAGCCGACCTTCGTCAATGGTGTCGCGCAGTGACGTCTGGGGGCTCCATTGGAGGGAGGCATCGTCCTCGTCATTCGGAATCGGAGAAGCGCCGGGACGCACAGTCCAGAATCCCTTGGGTGAACTTGAGAGCAATGAGTCGTTCGACCCATCATCCGACGCAATGGATCCTGAGCGAGCGCCTTTGCGTGTCACCGGATTGCCTTCCTCTTTGCTCATGTCGGCAATGAGCGACGCAGCCCAATCTTCGCACTCCTCTGTCTCGACAATGACCTCGTCTGTATCAGAGCTAGAGTCTGACGCGGACGAGTGTGCCATTCCAGGAGAGTCGCGTTTCGCAATCTCTTGCTCGAGCGTCTCGCCTGAGCCGCTGGATAGAGACAAGAACTCACCGCTCGAGGCTGACTTGTTCATGCGGTATCCTGCAGCGCGACCGCGAGACAAAAAGTTGGCGCGCTGAGGAGTAAGCTGATCCACAATGGCGCGAGAAGCAGCAGTGTGGTGCCACTTTTCGTTCTCGAGGGCAATGCTACTCAACTCCGACGCCATGGAGGAAAGTCGTTCAAGCTTGGAGGGGATCTCTCCAAGATTGTCGTTGCGACAGCACATGACGGCAATGCTGTAGAGCGACAAGCCAGCCTTGACTCCCGCTTTCAGCAAAGAAGACGAAGCCCGAAAGATATCAATGGCTTCCTCGCAAATGTTGAGGTGTTCGTGAAGAAGACGGGCGTCGGCTTCAATGTCGAGATTGAGGATGTAATTCTTAAAGGTATCGCTCAAAGGCTGTACAAGAGGCGGATTGAAAGTCAAGAGGGTGAGATACCGTGTACTCAAAATCGAAAATAACACATACACAATACAAGCAATCAACCTACCTTTTTTAGTTGGGGCCAATCCAACCAACACCAGTCCATCCACGACACATCTGCCGTCGAACGCAGGCAAAAGCCATGGTCAATAGGAACTAATTCGAGCGTATCGTCGGTTCGACGACGGCACAAGAGATTGGCCGCGTTGCGATCAGCATTCAAAATGCGAATGTCCAAAATGGCAATCTTTTGAACCTCTTCCACGCTAATCTTGCTGGGTGAAATGTCGTCCATGCTGCACTCGAAACGAATGAATTCTTGAAAGGACCCCGCTTTCTTGGCGTGCGGAGGCTTGACGGGTGAATTTGGGGCAATCGAGTGCGACCCAATGGACGCACCACCTTCGGCAACAGAGAGTCTCGATCCGTTGGTATTGAATGCTGGATGACGGGCTTCCGCCAATGTTGTCATGGGGACACCGCTAAAGCCACCGTGGTCCAGCAAAAAGGCGGCTACTTCGCGAATGCAGGCTTCCCCGGGATGAACACCTTCTCGCAGCAAGAGGGTTTCGCCGGGTTGTGGAAGATATCCGCGAGGGTTGTTTTCCGCGTACGGCTCTTCATCCGCAGGCTTAAAGACGGCAATCTTGTTCTTTCTGGCGTCGTGAATAAAGTAGGACCCGCCCGACCCATCCAGGACAAAGTCAGGTTTGAGTCCGAGTGCGAATCCACGCCGTGCCTGTTGAACAATGTGTCTCAACGGCTTTGGTGTAGAGTCAATCATGGAGGAGGAAATACATACATCGTTGTTGCACGAACGCAACGAGTGGAGCGGAGACGATAAGGAATCAGCAGCAGTGGAGCTGCCCTTGATGTCAAGTAGCAGAGTCTCACCCGATCGATAAATGCCAGCATCGTGAAGAGTCCGATGATTGGGAAGTTCCCCTCCCGAAGTCAAGAGCGGACCGAAAAACAAGTGCTGGGCACTGGGAGGAACGTGAATGATTTGTTGAATTGTATCCTTCACGTCCTTGACAGTCGACCAGGAGCGAATGGTGATGGCTCGCTTCCTTCCTTGTTGATCTCGTACATCGCGGACAAAAAGCTTCAAGTCGGACCCGCGGTACGCGCTTTCTTGCTTGCGATCCATGCTTACCATTTTTTGTAGATTTTGGATTTGGTGATACTGTAGTTTTGGGGTTCTTTGTAATGTGTGTGTATACCGTACACGGCGGGGACACCCGGTTCAGGGCTGTCGGTGGAGAGAGGATCTCAGGTTGGATCGGTAGGACAGCCACAGTAATAGTCCCAGCAAGTACGGTATGGCTTATATGTGTGATACAGCGCGGATCTTTCAATTTCTGCGATTCGAGCAACTTGCGGAAACCTAAAGAGTGTAAGCGACGACGTCTACCTCCTACGATTGTTGTACAGGACGATCTCCCAAAGCACAACCAACAAGCAAACGTGCTCTGTTGTTGGAATGCGAAGAGTGAGAAGATGGTCTCACTGGGATCGAGGTAACGTTGGAGGCACAAAGAAGTGACTCGAACAACAGCGAGTGCGTTCAGGAGAAGATCGCTCGTTCGATGCGATAGGACTTTCGATAGACACTTCGCGTCTCGTGCATTACTCTGCTTTGAAATAAGCTAATTTAAGCGACAGGTAAAACAGAACTTCTCTCTCAGGAATTCTCTCGTGACTCGTGACGTCGTTGACACGACACGGTGTCAACGTCAACAAACGGAGAGGACCGTGGTTAGTTGTGGTTGCCGTCGTTAACCGGTACGAGTCGAGTCAGTCGAGTTTTCCCCTTCAAATAAACCGACTACTACGATTGGCGTTACACGATGGCGATACACGATACGACTCTCGATATGCCCTTGGATGCGAAGGGATCCATCGAATTCGAAAGCATCCCGAACCTCTGTCTCTATCTCGGACCCACGATTGTTCATGTGGCAGGAGCCCTGTGTACAGATTTGATAAGCTTTCTTGTATACTCCGACCAAAGCAAGTCAGGATCGTTTCGCGGCCCGCATTGGGGGTGGGTGTACGGAAGATACACAGTCGATACTCCGTATGTCACGCCCGGTACAAGAAGAAACAGTAGAGCACTGTAATTCCTGTAATTCGTCTCAGGTCTTGGAGCAGCAAGCTTTCCATGTTGTAGCTCCTCCACTTCTAGCTACTAGTAGTACTAGCGAGGAGCTTCCTTGGTCTTCCCAACTCGTTTGATTCAGCCGTGTGAGTCCACAACCCTACGTACTGTAGCTGTAGGGTCTGTTGATACGATGATCATGTACATACAGTCGACGGTACGATAGCTAAACGCTCTATTGACCCATTACACAAAATGCTACTCTCGACAGCGGGGTCGTTCTAAAATTCGATTTTGGTTCTTGCGTCAAATATGATGAAACCATCGGTTCCTTTACTCCGGTCTACTCTGTCTCGGAAGCATCTTTGTCCTTCGATCTCGACTGTCTTGCATCGTAAATTGTTCAGATTTCCCTGGATTCACCTCCCCCGAAACCCATCTGCTACGGATCTCGGGATACAGATCGGCAATGCT
>Ga0307981_1001990_pt1 | contig 17253 bp, 15 predicted proteins | sample OrgLakmetagen987_FD_201849 | JGI IMG/M metagenome (GOLD analysis project Ga0307981, IMG submission 201849) | Saline water microbial communities from Organic Lake, Antarctica - #987 | ecosystem: Environmental > Aquatic > Non-marine Saline and Alkaline > Saline | place: Antarctica: Organic Lake... | reverse complement strand
CCCGCTACGTGCAGTTGTCGCATTGATAATTTTGCACACTTCAATGCTTTATTAACTAAGCGAAAAAAGTGAGTGCGACTCATTGCAGTAGCAGGGTTAACAACGACGTATTCTAAATACAACACCGTCTTGGTTTTTCGCTTGCCTCTTGGTTTTGTTAGCTCCGTGATTATGGCTGCAGTATTGGGTGGTCGCTTCATAGCCTTATCTCTTGCGATGCTCGGATAAAGCTTAAGCATCAGCTCACTGTCATTCAATGACTCTATACTTGTCATGTCTAAATCGCATTGTTCACAGCGCTGGTTCAGTCGCATCATTGACTGGTGTGACACACCAGCCAATTTACCTTGTGCACGAATGGTGATGTCTGGCATGCAGAACTTTGCTCTGATAGCCATTCTAATCGCTTGGGTTGAAATCATGTTATTTACCTTTATTGATTCTAAAATAAAGGCGCAGGCCAATATTAGCCATCAGACTCGCTGAAGGGCTTAACAGATAATCGGCAATAAACGATATTAGACCTATCGAGACAGTGAAATTTCGATAGTTCTTCAAAAGCCCATGAGTTCGTACCTCAGGGCTTTTGTCGTTTCTGCACCAGAAAAATTACTTATTCACTGCTGTTTACGCCTTACCTATTAGTTGTTCTCCCTCTTAAATGCTTGCTCAGCTAAAAATTCCGCGACGTCCTTTGCTAGCGCAAAACGGTCACGTCTGTTTGGCATTAAAAAAGTATGCACGGGCAATGTATGGCGAATAATCGCCTGTTTAACCGCCGCGACGCTTCGGTAGTTCAACGCCTTTTGCACGTCTTTTAACGTTAATACGGGTGAGCCGTGCAGGGTCAATAGATCCTGATGTAATTGCTCAGCCAACATTTGTTTCTCAGATTCACTCAATTGTTTCACCTCCGGTTTTATACAAAGAGCAACAAGTAGACTAGACTAAGCGGTACAGATTAATAGTGTATTATTTTTTCTTCATTATGATAAAAGGCGATATACAGCAATGAGTTACGAAGATAACGACATGGATTATTTAGCCGAATATCGACGGTATAAGCTCCCTATTCGACAGTTCATTTCCGGCTGTTTATTGCAGTACTTACTTGAACAAAAGCAAGTCAAGTCTTGCTATGGATTAGCCATTAAATTCAATCAAGCGATGGGGATGGGAGAGGTATGTGATTCGAAATACTGGAACAAAATTTCGAATGGCATGGTAATCAGCAGCAGGCACAAAATAAACTCAATTGAGGATTTTGAATGCGGAGTAACAAAACTATTAAGGCACCCAATTTGCCAAATATTGAATTTGCCAATCAATTACTTTGTGCCGTGCCCAATCAGTATTTTTTTGAAACAACCGCCGGTTAAATTGCCTAAAGCATCTAGCTACATGAAAGAGAGCATTCACTCATTTTCAAATTATCGACCGTCTATGTATGTGGAAACCTTAGATAAGCTATGTCAACCGGTTTTAGAAAGCTACGACGCATCAAGAGCGCTTAACTTTAAAAGAACCAAACAATTAAAGTTAGAAATTGACGAGTATATTTTCGCTGCTGAAAACCAATGGCGTTATCCGAGAACAGTGTTGCGATTGAAGAAACTAATTGATACCAAACTAACGCGCATGAATGAAATTAACCAAGCATATTCTCGTCGGCTTGGTTAGCTAGTTTTTATGATGTTCCATTTACTGAACACACGTTGGTCCATTGAATTCTGCCATATTGTCTCAACACAATGCATGCGCTGTTCCGTTTCATGGGAATATCTAAGTAGGACCGGTCTTGGCATTCAATTGAGAATGCAGGTTTACTGGTTTTCACTTGTACTTCGCTTGCGCAAATCCAATGCACTACGTATTCGTTGTTATCAACATAAACAATAGGCCCTTGTAAAGAGGCTAAGTTGGGATTTTCTGCATGTATTGAAAAATTAGCCCGCCATTTTATCTCGCCTCCGTCGAAGCCAATGGGAAGAAGAATAGAATGATAAACATCACCGGATGTTTTTATTACTGTTGATTTCGAAAACCAAATAGCCGTCGAAAATGCGATAATAGTGATGACGCTAAAAAGTAAAATTAGAATTTTTTTCATATAACTGCCGTATTATTTTTACAAACCACACATGTGCTAGCTTGCAATTCCCAAGGTCAAGAACGAATTCAATGCAAACAGACTACATCGAATTAAGTTAACGAGAGGTTAACGTATTATCACTTGGTTCCTATCGTCGTCCAAATCTACGCTGAACTGTGCATAATAGGATGGGCATTCATAAAACCATATCTCGACCCTGTGGCGACGAGATAGCCTTTCTCTATCGTGCACGTGGCAGTCAACTAAAGTAACCGTAATCCAAACGCCTTTGACCACGGCGAGACCGGTTGCAAGTGACTCAGTGTCATCAACCATGCCTAATATCGCCTCTTGCTGGAATACAAGCGCAAACACATTACTGCCAAATGACGAATCAGACCCAAACAAATAGACAGACAGGGCCAAACAAATAGACAGACAGGGCCAAGGAGATAATCAGAGTGAGAACCGGAATTAGCGCATCGGTATAGCTCGACTCACGCGGCGCTTTTGTTACTTTTACCATGCTAAAACAAATTGGTTCATGCGCTTATCCGATAAAGGTTATACATGATCAGCCCCACAGTTCTTTTTGCGGCAAGTGTACGAGGCTATTTTCGTAACGTAACCCCGGGTGTCTGTCAATTTTTAACAGCAAAGGGCCGTCTAGATCGCAAAACTCTGCCAGCGCACCAATCAGCATTGCTGGCGCCATGGACAGTGAGGTCCCGGTCATGCAGCCAACCATGATCCGTAATCCGCTTTGCTTGGCTTGCTTTGCAAGGTTTAGCGCTTCTGTTAGCCCACCCGTTTTGTCTAGCTTTATATTTATAAATTGATAGCGCTGTTTTACCGTCACTAAAGAGTCTCTATCGAGACATGATTCGTCGGCACATAGCGCAACAGGCCCTGAATAATGCGCAAGCTCCTCGTCTTTACCAACCGGCAAGGGTTGCTCAATGAGTGCTACATTCAGCTCAGCTAAAGGCTCGGCCAACTCAACTAACTGTTGATATGACCACGCTTCGTTGGCATCAACAATAATTTGGGAATTTGGCGCCGCTTCTCTCACGGCACGTACTCTTTCTAAACAAAGCTGTGCGTTTAACTTCAACTTCAGTAAGGGTCTATCGCGATTGAGCACAGCTTTTGCGGCCATTTCTGCGGGCGAACCAATACAAATTGTATAAGCTGTTGTTAACGGTTTACAAAGCGCTACTCCGGCAATTTCCCATGCACGTTGGCCTTTTTTTTTGGCTTCTAGATCCCACAGCGCGCAGTCAATCGCGTTTCGAGCTGGGCCCGGCGGCAATAGCTGAGCGAGCTCGTCTCTCGTTAGCCCTTGTGCTATTTTTTCACGCAGGCCTTCGATAATATCTTCAACATCTCTGGAACGAGAAGAGTCTGACTCATGCGGCTCACACTCGCCTCTCCCTAAATACTGGCCATCTCTGAGTTCAACTACTAAAACAAAGCTTTTATTCATGCTCACGCGTGAAATAACAAAGGGCTCTTTGAGCTGCCAAACTTCTTTTCTAATGGTAAGGGATATCACAATTCGCACTCCAGATTATCAACAATCTCTGCCACACCGCCGCGAACTGGGTCACAACAGGGAAGTGAATACTGTTGCGCTAACTTTTGCAAATATTGCTGCGCGTCGACTTCTGAAAAGTGTGAGGTATTCACGCTTATCCCTGCAAAAGATGCTTTATTATTAGTTAGCTTAGCAATCGCGATGTAGCCGTTCATGCATTCTTGCAGCTCAGGTATTGGATAACCATCCACGTCATCAATATATTCACGGCTAGCATCATGGCACAATACCAATTTATCAGCTTGACTGCCGTGAATTAAGCCAACGGTAACGGCCGCATACGACGGATGATACAAAGAACCCTGACCTTCAATAATGTCCCAGTGGTCAACAGTATTATTAGGTGATAGCGTTTCAACGGCGCCTGATAAAAAGTCGGATACTACTGCATCTATTGAAAAACCGCCACCGGCAATAAAGATACCGGTTTGCCCTGTCGCTCTAAAATCAGCATTGATACCACGAGACCGCATCTCACGCTCGATTGCCAGCGCGGTATACTTTTTACCAACGGCGCAATCGGTGCCCACAGTTAACAAGCGCTTGCCAGCGCGCTTAGCGCCTGTGCCTACGGTAAATATCTTTTTCGGCTGGCGCACATCATTCAGATCTCGATTGAATTTTTTTGCCGCCTGACTAATCACAGAGTGTTCATTTAAACGCTGATGAAGCCCAGCAGCGACATCTAATCCTAATGATAAGGCTTGTATAATGGTAGGTACCCATCGCTCATCTATACCGCCGCCAAAAGGTGCGATCCCTATTATTAGCGTTTTTACTCCTACCTCTACGGCCTCTTCAAGGCTTAAATCCTTAAGGCCTAAATTCACCGTGCCGCCTGCACTCTTGATTTGACCAAGACACAGCTCTGGCCGCCAATACGCCAATCCAGCAGCCGTCTTGGCATTCCCAAGAATAGTTTCTGTTCCCAAAAATAGTAAATAAGGTGCTTTCATAAACCTCCCATCAAGCTCAATTGCTTAACCTAATAAGCTGAATATGTTAGCAACTGCGCGCAGGATAAAACGCCAAATGTAGGGGGGGGATCAATGATAATATCTAAATCTACCGCGTCCAGCAGGATTTATTTAGGACACAGTACCTTATCAATCAGTATGTTAGTACTGCGAAACTCGGCCATTGCCGAAGCCAATTTGGATCGTAAAAGAATTCAATTTAATCATTAACAATGATAACCTACTGGTTAAAATAAGCTTGCTTAATGAATATAGAATGGTTAGCAGAATTACTTTGGATCGCATAGACATAAAAATTATTTGTGCCCTGCATCGTGACGGCAGAATGACAAAACTACAGCTATCAGAAGAGGTTGGGCTGTCGGCAACACCCTGTTGGGAAAGAATGAAGAAGCTCGAAAAAAACGGGATCATAAAAGGTTATTATGCCGAACTCGACCTAAAGAAAGTCACCTATATCTCACTCTCCAGAGTAGAAATCACGCTCAAAGATCATACGCTTGCTAAAGCCGCGATATTCGAAAAAATTATCAACAGCATGCCCGAAGTGACTGAATGCGAGGCCGTTTTAGGTAATATCGATTATGTCTTGAAAGTTCTGTCTCGCAACGTTGAAGATTATCAAACGATTATCGAAAGCTTACTTGAGCGCTGCCTACCAATCGAAATTGAATACAAGACACTGCCGGTATCGAAAATTGTAAAAGAGATTAATCAGTCGAATATGCATGAAATCATTACGCGTTATTTGAGCGATGAATAAAGTTGTTGGTCTGTTATTAGCTGTTATTAGCTATTTTTAGCTATTTTTAGGCAGCGCATTTACGTAAAACTATGCCCTGATTAAAGACTGCTTTTAATGTTGATATTTTCGGCTTTAAGGAGACTAATAACCTCTTTCAAATAGGGCTCATAGTGCCGCCAACGGCCAATGGAATGATTATGAATAGGCTCTCTTACCTGCAGTGCGCTAGCAGTGGCAACAGGAGATGTGTTTTTATCAATTTGTAGGCTTTCTTGCTGGTAATTTATGCCGCAAAACTTGGCTAACTTGTGAGCTTCATCAGGAGCAAACTCCTCAAGCCCATAAATATATCTGCGCCGATGATCAGCCAATTATTAAGCTTGTGCGCTTTTTATCAAGCTATTGTGCGCATTTTGGCATGTGCAAAACGCTTTTGTTCGATTAATGTTCTTACCTGAGAATATTAACCAGCGAGCAACAGCTATGAAAAAAATAAAAACCAGGATGACACATTGCGCAGCGTTAATTGCTGCGGCTTTATCACTTAACAGTTTTGCTCAGGAAGTTGAACAACAAAATACTGAGACTGATAAGAATATAGCTTTAGAAGTCATCAACGTCACAGCGCAAAAACGGGTTGAGCCGCTGCAGGAAACACCTATTGCTATTACTGCGTTTAGCGCAGTTGCTCTTGATAGGAAAGGCATCGACAATATTTCCAATCTCGCTAAGTTTACCCCGAACTTAGTTTTTGACACCCATACAGCCATCGGCGGTGCTTCAAGCGCCGCATCGGTATTTATCAGGGGAATTGGCAACACCGATTTTAGTTTGACCACGGATCCTGGTGTAGGCATTTATGTCGATGGGATCTATGTATCCCGTTCAATCGGCGGTGTATTAGATGTACTCGATGTGACAGGTATTGAAGTATTGCGTGGTCCTCAGGGCACATTATTTGGCAGAAACACCATTGGTGGTGCAATTAATATTACCTCAAGAAAACCCTACGATGAATTCACCGGACAAGTGCAAATAACCGGCGGTAATTTTGGACGAGCCGATTTTCGTGCTGCTGTAGATATACCAATTAGTCAAACGTTGTTATCCACTTTTGCTATTTCTAAAAAATCTCGTGATGGTTATGTTGACCGTGTGTTGGTCGGTGACAAACTAGGTGGACAAGACCGATTGGCGTTTCGTGGGGCATTTCATTACGAACCCAACGCTAGTTGGAATTTTCAATTGGCTATTGATGTCACTGATTATGATGAAGAGAGTGCGGCTGGCGTTGCGGTTGGATTTACGCTTGGTGCAGGTACTGTCGGTAATTCCTTAATACGATTTTCTGATCTTGCTCCAGCAGATGCAATTGGCGCTGGCATCGCTGACTTGCAGCGATTCGTCTCTGCGCCTGATGATGATGTTTCGTTTGGAACATCCGGTAATGGCAGTACAGTGGATTCGAATGGCCTTTCGTTTATCGCTAACTATCTGGGTGAGGGCTATGAACTTAAATACACCGCAGCGTTAAGAAACACTGAGGCCACCTTTGAAGCTGATGCGGATAGTACCCCATTTCAAACTACTGGTTTGAGTAACCCGAATTACGATCACGAACAAGTGAGTCACGAATTACAACTTACTGGTGATGTTAATGACGGCGCGTTTATATATGTGGCTGGGATTTACCGTTTTGACGAAGAAGGCGAAGACGTGGTATTTGTTCCTGTTTCACTACCCACTCCTGATGTTACCGCTGGGTTTCTGGCTACCATTAATAACTATGCTAAAGTGGATAATTCTAGCCAAGCATATTATTTCCAAAGCACATGGGCGGCGACTGATAATCTCAATCTAACGGCTGGTATCCGTTATACCGAAGACCAAAAAGAGTACGGCTACACCCAGTTTATTGGTGCAGACAGAGAAGGTAACGGATTCCCGTTTTTCCCTGGTTCTGAATTCACTGATGGTACATTTCGTCCTGGATTATTACCACTGGTAGGTGATGGTTCTGGAGTAGATTCTGCTAGCTTCGATCAAACAACCATCAAAGCCGGCGTCGATTATATGTTGCAAGATGATACTTTGCTTTATTACAGCTTCTCTCAAGGTTACAAGGGAGGCGGTTTTGTGCTTCGTTATGTTGAGCAAGTCGACACTCCGCGTTCCTTTCAACCAGAAACGACTGATGCCCACGAGTTTGGCGTCAAGTGGGAAAGTGATGATAAACGTATTCGTGTCAATGCGGCTACTTTCTTCACTGATTATTCGGACATTCAGGTTACGTTCGTCGATAACCTTGGCGGGCCAATTACCGCAAATGCGGGTGAGGCAGAAATCAATGGTTTCGAACTTGAAGTGAATGCACTGATCACCGATGAGCTTTTATTTGAACTGGGATACGGTTACACAAATGCCAAATATACAAGTATCAATCCTGTGGTAGGACTGTCGCTGACCATTGATGAAAGTGCCAAATTAGTTAATACCCCTGAAAATTCACTGAATGTTAGCTTGGAATATCGTAAAGAGTTTGGTAATAACGAGTTTTCAGCGAGAATCGATTATTCCTATACTGATGATATTTTTAACGACTCACAGAATTCAAAGTTCTTATTTCAAAAAGCGGCCAGTTTGGTCAACGCGTCTATTACATACACCATCGATTATGATTGGGATATTGTGGTGTTCGTGGACAACCTAACCGATAAAAGAATATTGGAAAGCGGTAACTCAAACTTCGGATTAGGCTTCCATGAAGCCAGATTTAATCGTCCAAGAGAATACGGTGCGACAGTCAGATACAAATTTTAGATACCCGTCTTGAATAAATTGAACCTTATATAAAATAAACTAATGCCGGTATTAAACACAAATCTGGCACAGATTTAGGAGAGTTATTATGTCGATTAAATTTAAAGCTGCCGTTATTCAAGCGGCACCGATATTTATGAATTTGGATGCGTCTATTGACAAAGCAATCACATTAATTGAACGAGCAGCAAGTGAAGGTGCGAAAATTGTCGCTTTTCCAGAAGCTTGGTTTCCAGGATATCCTTCATGGATTTGGTTATCACCAGCAGCTCATAATGTGAAATTTTTCCAAAGATATCATGAAAACAGTATCGTGGTGGGTAGCGACCAATTCAAACGTCTGGCGCAGTCAGCTAAAGACAACAATATCTATCTGTCAGCAGGCGCCAGTGAGCGTGATCATGGCTCACTGTACCTTGCTCAATTTCTATTCAGCAATCAGGGTGAGCTAATTCAAGCACGTAGAAAATTAAAGCCAACTCATATGGAACGCTCTGTATACGGTGATGGAGATGGCAGTGATTTTGGCGTGTTTGACACCGAGCTGGGTAAAATAGGACAGTTATGTTGTTGGGAGCATCTGCAACCGTTAAGCAAATATGCAATGTTCAGTATGCACGAGCAGGTCCATGTTGCTGCATGGCCATCTTTTAGTACTTATCCGATGGCTTATTCATTGGGAGCTGAGGCAAACACCGCAATCTCAAGCGTTTATGCTTTAGAAGGTAGTTGTTTCGTGTTGGCACCCACTGCAATTATTTCTCCTGAAATATATGACATGTTGGTTACAACAGATGCACAGGCAGAATTGATTAGTGTTGGTGGTGGTCACGCTCAGATATTTGGCCCCGATGGACAGGCTATGTGTAAAAAACTGCCTGAAGATGAGGAAGGGATACTGTTCGCTGAGATTGACTTAGGTGCTATTGCTGTAGCTAAATCATTTGCTGACCCTGTTGGACACTATGCGCGTCCCGATGTCTTGAGACTGTTGATCAATCGTGAACCACAGTCACCAGTAGAAAGTTTTTCTGCTGTGGATCTTGATGTTCCTGACACCCCAGCAGAAGATAAAAATACTGATGAAAATTGATAGCGTAAACTAAGCCATGAGATGGTTGTTTCACTTAAATATGGCGGTGAATTCGCGTACCTTTGTTGGCATCAACAAACCGGCTTGTTGAACTATATTTAAACAAAGTGTAACGTCATGATAATAGATTGAGTAATCACATGGGCTGTATATGACATTTTTCATTTCAGATGGGTATCGTAAAAGAGCTGATGATTGCGGTGAGTCTAGCCGAAACTTTGACTACTGGAGCGATATTGTCTGTGATGAGTTCGTGAAGCTTGATTGTGAACAGTCGAGCAGCTTTGATAATAAACAGCCCTTCTCTGCCGAATTACGTGGTGGCAGTGCATTATCTTTACTTCGATTTGCCGAAGTGGTCGCTAATCCTCACCGGGTTAAACGTTCAAAAAATCAAATTAGCCGTTCTACTGAAGAAGATTTTTTGATAAGTTTTCAACTTGCTCAACAAGGCATAGTCAGGCAAAACGGGAGGGAGGCAATACTGACTCCCGGGACGTTTGTGATGTACGACAGCACCCAGCCTTATTCGTTGTCGTTTAAGGAAAACTTCCACCAATTGATCGTACAAATGCCTAAAACCGTGCTTTCCAAGCACCTCCTCCACCCTGAACAGTACACCGCAATCCAAATGTCGGGTAGATCTGGATTAGGCTCGGTGTTGAGCAACTTTGTTTTGTCTTTAGCCAAGGAAATGGGCAACATTAAACAAACTTCTGATGAGCTTTCAGATAACTTGATCAACATGATAGCCATGGCGTTTTCGTCATCGGTGATGTTGGAGCAAATTGGCAATAACTCGGCAGTAAAAGAGTCATTACGCCAGCGAGTACTTCGCTACATTGAGCTTAATATATGCAACCCTGAAATGAATAACCAGTTGATTGCAGATTCCCAGAGCATTTCGGTTCGATATCTGAATAAACTTTTTGAACAAGATAGCGAAAGTGTCCATACTTTGCTTTTGGACAAGCGCTTGCAAATGAGTTTGAAACTTCTAAAAGATCCTGCCTATTGTGGCCACAGTATTGAGATGATTGGTTATCATGTAGGCTTTTCCAGTGCTGCGCATTTTTCACGTTGCTTTAAAAAACATTTTGGCCAAAGCCCAAATCAGATCCGCTAATTTTAACCCTGTTGATGGGATGGACTATCCGCTTGATCCTCAGGCTTTGCCATTTTAAATGCGGTCAATTCATTGCAGTGCTGGTAAATCCGCATGATTTTTGGGTATGCTGTCATATCCACATTAAAGCGTAAGGCATTGTATATCTGAGGAACCAGATATACCTCAGCTAAAGTGAGTTGTTCACCGACACAAAATTTGTCGCCCGTTACGGTTTTTTCTAGGGCATTAAACCCTTCCCGTACCCAATGTTGATACCAAGTCGACTTTTGTTGGTCACTAAGGCCTAAAGTACCCGTAAGGTATTTTAAAACACGTAAATTACAAATAGGTTGGATATCACAAGCAATAATATCAACTATCGTTCTGACGCTAACCGCTGCGCCTTGGTCTGTCGGTGTCAATTTAGGCTGCGCGTCACATGCTTCAAGATAATCAATGATTGCCCCTGACTGAAAAATAGTATCACCGCCTGTGATTTTTAAGCTAGGAACCAATCCTTGAGGTTGCCTAAGTCGATACTCGTCACTTAAGTGCTCTTGTGACAATAGATTAACCGGTACAATACTATGCTCAATTCCTTTGAGATTAAGCACAATCCGCACCCGATAAGCAGATGACGAGCGATAATAAGAAAATAATTTCATGTTAACTCTTAGCAGATAGCACAGTTGATACCACTTCGCCAAAACCGATTGGGGCGGCGCCTTCTTTACGACAAGCTGCACGCATGATGATGCTGTCACCATCTTGTAGAAACTTGCGTGTTTCTCCGTTAGCTAACGAAAATAATTTCTTTCCACCGTCGCTCAGCTCTAACATCGAGCCTGCTTTTTCCTGACTTGGGCCAGACTGTGTGCCAGATCCGAGTAAGTCACCAGCGCGCATTTTACAGCCATTGCTTGAGTGGTGTGTTACCAGTTGAGCTGGCGTCCAGTAAGAATAATTAAAGTTGGATCGCGATAACCTCTGTGCCGCCTCGCTTTTTTCGCGCATAGCTTGCGTTTCTATCAGCACATCCAATTCAATATCAAGGCTGCCGTATTGTGAATTATCTGCCGACGTAAGATATGCTAACGGTGCCGGATCATCGCTACTGCGAGTGAACTTAGAGCGATAAGGAGCCAATGCTTCTGTGGTGACAATCCAGGGCGATATAGTGGATGCAAAGTTCTTTGCTAAAAATGGCCCTAAAGGCTGATACTCCCAAGCTTGAATATCTCTGGCAGACCAATCATTGAGAATACACACACCAAAAATGTGTTGCTCAGCATTTGAGATCGATATGCGGTCTCCCATCTCTGTGCCTTCACCGATAAAAATACCCATTTCCATTTCGTAGTCTAATCGCTGACATGGGCCAACTGTTGGGACACTTTCATCTGGCTTTTTGGTTTGGCCAACAGGACGGTGGAAAGCTTGTCCAGAAACCCCTATTGAGGATGAGCGTCCATGATAGCCGATAGGTACCCATTTATAATTTGGTAGCAATGGGTTATCTGGTCTGAAAAGTTTGCCCACAGCAGTGGCATGGAATATTGACGTATAGAAATCGGTAAAATCACCAATTTGACAGGGAAGATGAAATTCAATATCTGCAGCAGGAATTAAGATTGATGCCAACGCTTTTTCCTGCACGGAGCCTTCTCGCAATGCTTTAGATAAGGCCAACCTCAGTGCTGTATTAATTTTGGCACCTAATCCCATCAGCGTATTCAACGAAGTTTCTGCGGCAGCGCTTACTGCTGTTTGTGCATCGCCTGAAAACAAGCCTTTACTTGCAAGAGCCGCCATATCGATGATTTTATTGCCAATAGCGACACCGCCACGCCAAGCTTCATCGCTACCTTTGCGACGAATGATAGCAAAAGGTAGATTTTGGATTGGAAATTGGACACAGCCGTTTGCACTGGTTTCCCAACTTTTTAAATTGATGTCATGTGTTTCGTTCAAAGTATGCATAAGTTAATGCCTTTTAATAAATCGTTCATAAATAAGATCCTGTTAAATAATGGAATTCAGCGTTTACCCGTAAAGTGTTTGTTTAGCGTGCCCCAACAGGCTAGATAGTCCTTTTGTTTTTGTGCACAATTAAGGGCGAAATCTGTTGGCGCAATGACATATCTGGATTCAAACATAAAAGCCAAGGTATTTTGATACTTTTCTGGCTCCAGTGTCCCTTGTGATGCTTTTTCGAAAACTGAGGCTTCTGGTCCATGGGGGGTCATGCAGTTATGTAAACTCATGCCTCCTGGCTCAAAGCCTTTTTCTTTGGCGTCATACTTGCCTTCTATTAAGCCCATAAACTCGCTCATAATATTGCGATGATACCAAGGGGGACGGAAGGTGTTTTCAGCTACCATCCAGCGCGGTGGAAAAACCACAAAATCAATATTAGCCGTACCAGAAGTGTCTGATGGAGACGTCAGTACAGTAAAAATTGATGGATCTGGATGATCAAAACTGACCGTGTTGATCACATTAAAACGCGATAAATCATATTTATAGGGAGCACTGTTACCCACCCAAGCAACGACATCCATTGGCGAATGATTTAACTGAGCTTGAAACAATTCACCACAAAATTTAGTAAGCAATTCACAAGGCGTATCGTTATCTTCAAAGCACGCTACTGGATATTGAAAATCGCGTTGATTAGCATAACCGTTGGCACCCACCGGACCTCTTTCTGCTAGGTGATATGGCTGACCATAGTTTTCACACACATATCCCCTAATTGGGCCATCGATTGGCGCAATACTGAATTTAACGCCGCGCGGTATCACGCATATTTCACCCGGTTTAAGGTCTAATATGCCAAACTCTGTTGTGGCGCGCAGGGCACCTTGTTGTGGAACCAATAACAACTCGCCATCAGCGTTATAAAAGTAACGGTTTTGCATTGCTTTGTTTGCGCCATATAAATGTATACCGATCCCCGTTTGGGTTTTGGCATCGCCGTTTGCTGCGACAGTGATCAAACCATCAATGAAGTCGGTTGGGGCATCCGGCAATGGCATTGGGTCCCATCGCATCACATTAGGCGGGCACGGTGTCTGTTCTAGTGGCGCTGTGCGGATCAGACCTTTATCCATTGGCGTATAGTCACCCATGTTAATCGATGGGCGAATTCGATAAAGCCAGCTACGACGATTTTCACTGCGAGGAGCCGTAAAGGCTGTGGTGCTAAATTGTTCGGCGTATAATCCGTAAGGACAGGTTTGTGGATTGAACTGCCCAATAGGTAGTGCTCCTAGTAAGGCTTCAGTTTCATGTTCATTGCCAAAACCAGTCAAATAGCGCAATGTTCCGCTTACTTCGCTCACTCTATATCCTCCGCTATGCGCAGCGCTTGATTAAGTACATCCATTTGACCAATGTGATTCGCCAACAATAAGATGAGTCGCGCATTCACACATTCGCTCTGTTCCCTATCAAGTTGACGATGAACATCCGTCAGCGCTGCATAAAAAGTGTCAGGTTCAGACAAGTTGGCTTGGGTATTAAGGTTCATATTATTACCTCCTCATGTATCGAACTGGCATTAGAAACTGGACCTGTTAATTCAAACCCTAAAGCACGATTTACTGCACCAATAACTTGCTCCGCAGAGCATTGTCGCCATCGTGCAGTAATAATTTGATCGGGACGGAACAGATAAGTAGTGCCATTTTGTAAGTCGTACCTTTGGGCCAATATGCCCTTCGCATCTTGAATGACAGTCACATTTTCAGGAAGCTTTGTGTTGACAGACCCCGGGCACAATACCAGTAATTTGAGTAAGGGATGCTTACCAAGTGTCTCTAAATACTGCTGTTGCATGGCCGTTATTTGCTTATAGCTGATTAGTGCAACAAATTGATTACCTAAGTGATTAATGAGCCAATCTTGTTGTCGAGCGATAAAGATTGGCGCGTCTTTGGGCACGCAGCCGGGCGCAAGTAGGCTGCAAAAGTTGTCTTCATCAGGCGTATTAAGCGGTGAATTAACATATTGGCAAGGCGTTGAAAGACGGCCACTGTTGACCATGGTACGTGCGAAATCGTGTGTTTTGGCCAGCAGCAAGGTTTGGTCGCGGAAGATCCGACTTATGTGGTTTTTGGGCGTGATAAAATCCGTCGAGCGCGTCGAATTTAATATGTTTTCTTTGGCTGCGTGTTGACGTTCTATGTCATACGTCTCTATCAGTTCCAAAGGCGCTTGTTTTTTGAGTACCGTAGCCAGCTTCCAAACTAGATTTTCAGCTGATTGAATACAACCATTTGCACCGCGCGCACCGAAAGGTGAAACCTGATGCGCTGCGTCTCCTACAAAAATAACGCGATTGTGAATAAATCGATCCATTTTGCGGCACTGGAAGGTATACACACTGGCCCATTCAAGTTCAAATTCGGCGTTTTCACCCAGCATCGCTTGAATGCGAGGGCGAATAATATGCTCTTGCTTTTCATGCGCGGGATCAGCATCCCAACCTAACTGAAGATCAATACGCCAGACATTATCGGGTTGTTTGTGCAACAGTGCCGACTGATTTGGATGAAAAGGAGGGTCAAACCAAAACCAACGCTCTGTCGGAAATGCCGCCTTCATAACCACATCAGCAATCAAAAATCTATCTTGGAAAACCTGTCCTTTACTTTCTAGTCCCAACATTTTACGCACTTGACTGTTGGCGCCGTCCGCACAGAGCAAAAAATCGCACGTCATTGTATATTCACCGTCTGGTGTAGATACAATAACCTGTGTCATATTTTCATGCGATACAAGGCTAATCACTTTGCTTTCCCAGCGTAAATCGATGATGTCAAATTCGGCGGCTCTATCTACTAGATATTCTTCAAAATAATATTGTTGAAGATTGATGAAAGCTGGGACTTGATGATCGGACTCCTCTAAAAGGTTAAAATCATAAACTGCTTCATTTTTGAAAAACACTTTACCGTGTCTCCAGGTCAAACCTTTTTCTAGCATTCTTTCAGCGCATCCGAGGCGCTGCATGATTTCTAGCGTGCGCTTTGCAAAGCAGATTGCGCGGGAACCTACACTGACTGTGTTGTTATCATCAATAAGCACACTTTTTATGCCTTGCAAAGCCAGATCAACAGCGAGCGCTAAGCCTCCTGGGCCTGCACCTACGATAATGACCGGATGATGCAACGGTTCCTCTGCTTTCAACTCGCGGCAGGGAGTGTAGGGGTAAATAGGGTTTTTATATGTTTGCTGCATTATTTTCACCATACATTCTTAAGTGAAACTAATATAAGGGATATTAACCGTATATATCAAGTTATAATTCAATAATAATGAATAAAACCATTAAATATAGTTTTAAGTGAGATTAAAAGGTGTTACTTTAATTACTCATTAAATGACACTATACGAGGTTATCCTTATGTCTAAAAAACCATTTGCGTCGTCTGCAGATCTTGGTAACAAAACAGAAACTCTTGAAGTTCTGGCCGATGGAGTGTATGCCCTAACTGCGGAAGGGGATCCTAATGTCGGTGCTATAGAAGCAGAAGACTTTATTATTGCCTTCGAAGCTAGAGCAACACCCAAAGCCGCGAATGACTGGTTAGCCATGCTGCGAGAACATACCGATAAACCGATTAAATACCTTGTGCTGTCTCACTATCATGCCGTCAGGGTTTTAGGTGCATCTGCCTACCAAGCAGGATCAGTAATTTCACATGAAAAAACCAAATTTTTAATTGAAGAAAGAGGCATGCAAGACTGGGCCAGTGAATTTGGCAGAATGCCACGTTTATTTAGAGAGCCCGACGGTATTCCTGGGCTTACTAAGCCTGACATTGTGTTCAATGACAGATTAGAAATCCCATTAGGCGGAGACCGAGGTAGTTTGATATTAGAACATTGTGGCAGAGGTCACACGGCTGGAGATATCGTGGCATGGTTACCTAAACATAAAATTTTGTTTGCTGGCGACTTAGTTGAAGCTGCAGCAGCACTATACACTGGCGATGCTTTTCACTTTGACTGGGCTTCAAAAACCCTAGATAAAGTGAAAGCTTATGAAGCTGAAGTTTTGGTCGGTGGCAGAGGCGCAGTGGTCAGTGGTAAACAAAACGTGGATAACGCCATTGAACAAACACGTGGTTTCTTAAATGGCATGATTGAGAAAGTGGGTGAGGTGCATCGCAACGGCGGTACACTTAAACAAGCATTTACCGAAACCCACAAATTATTGGAACCCAAATTTGGCATGTGGCCGATCTTTGAGCATTGTTTACCCTTCGACGTCAAACGTTTATGGGATGAGTTTGAAGGGATAGACTGGCCGAAAATATGGACGGCTGAATATGATCAGGAAGTCTGGGATCAGTTGCAAAACTAAGCATATTCCCTTAATTCTTAAAATTGCATGTTAGGTGTTTGTGCGCATTTGCCGACATGCTATTTCAATGACCCAAATAAATAGTTTGTCTGCGCTAACTGCTGTGGTAAAAAGGTGGCTGATATCTGTTTGTTTGGAGTATTGTAAGACTATGAGTAAAAAGGCGATAAGAACCGTTATGTTGAGTCTTTTTGTGCCTTATCGGATGGTCAATTTGGCCACCAACATTAGTAACGCCTGTTCTAAAATTTATCGCACTGAGTTTGATCTCTCCGTACCTGAGTGGCGAGTTCTTGCTCGTCTGGCAGAGCATGATAAGTTAAACGCGAAAGATATTGGCGAAGTCACTTTTATGGATAAATCTAAAGTGTCCAGAGCAGTCAAAATACTTGAAAAAAAACAGTTAATTGTTAGAGAGAAGGATCAAATGGACAATCGCGCTGCCTAT
>Ga0307981_1001988_pt1 | contig 17279 bp, 15 predicted proteins | sample OrgLakmetagen987_FD_201849 | JGI IMG/M metagenome (GOLD analysis project Ga0307981, IMG submission 201849) | Saline water microbial communities from Organic Lake, Antarctica - #987 | ecosystem: Environmental > Aquatic > Non-marine Saline and Alkaline > Saline | place: Antarctica: Organic Lake... | reverse complement strand
AAATCAGGGCGCAGATCAGCCGTGCGCTCATGAAACCAGAAAGGCTGCCAACAACCCATCAGGCACCAAAACAGGGTCCTCGTGAATTATTGCGGTTAGGATCGAACTCTTATTGAGTAGGCAGGTTTTCATTTGGAATCGCAAATTATTATATTGGTGTCATTGGCTTTTGTGATCAGCGCAACGATTGCAATTATTGGCCGAAATAGTCCAAGGCTGAGCGGTAATGCCCAGCACCTGAGTTCAGTGCAATGTTCGCATCGTCGGCTCACGCCACGGGTAGGTGGCATTGCAATTTTTGCCGCTTTGGGTGTGAGCATGTTCTTCGCGCCAGTATCGATTTCCAGTCAATATATGCTGTTCATGGCGGCGACTACGCTGCTGTTCGCGGTTGGACTGCTTGAGGACCTTGGGTTTGATATCTCACCACGCAAACGTCTGCTTGCTGCAATAGGCGCAGGCCTGCTGGTTATCGGTTTGCTTGGTGTGTGGCTGCAGCGAACAGATGTGCCTGGGCTGGATGCCTTAATGCGCTACTGGTTTGTAGGCATACCAATTACCTTGCTAGTGACCGCAGGAATGGCGAATGGTTTCAATCTGATCGACGGAGTAAATGGGCTTGCCTCAATGACAGCGATCGTTGGCGCAGTGGCGATGAGCATGATTGCCGATCAGGCTGGCTACCACGAAATGGTGCAACTCGCCAAATTGCTGGCAGCAGGCGTCTTTGGTTTTTTTCTTGTGAACTATCCGTTCGGACGGATCTTTCTGGGAGACGCCGGGGCCTACACGCTTGGTTTTGTTCTGAGTTGGTTTGGGATCGCCATCCTGCTGAACGCCCCTGAGGCCTCACCATGGGCGATCCTGCTGGTGCTCTTCTGGCCGGTTGCTGATACGCTTTTGGCGATTTACCGTCGGTCACGGCGCAAGTTAGATGCCATGATGCCGGATCGATTACACTTCCATCAGATGGTGATGCGTGCGATGGAAATCTGTGTTTTGGGCCGCAATAACCGCCATCTTGCAAACCCGCTTACGACCTTGGTGCTCGCGCCCTTTGTCATCTCCCCACCTGTGGCCGGGGTCATGTTCTGGGATCAGAGTATTTTATCTTTCCTCTCGGTCATCGGATTTTCAATCCTATTTTTTGGGCTTTATGCAGTTATGCCGTTCTTGATTCAACGGTTTCGTTCTTTCAGCAGTTTCGAGGCGTTTTCGGCTTCTCAAGCGTTTCAGCGGAAACGTGAATGACGGGATTGCTGAGGCGCACTGCTTGCGCGTCATCCTATCTGCGCGGATCGTCGAATGTCAGCACCTTTACCGAGAGCAATTCAAAGATCCTGAACCTTACTGTGCAGTAGAGCACCGCAGGTGATCGCTCGCACCTCGACAACTGTTGTTAGTCGATGGCTTAGCGACTGATCAATTTCGGAAAGTATAATGGATGCAATACGGCGATGCCATCCAAAGCCTGCACTTGGAAATCTACCGTCATACGACCGTCCCTCAGATTCGCATCAGATTGCGCTATCGGTCGCCTTTTCGAAGATGGCACTCTGCCAAAAACACCAAGGCCCTGAAATTAAGATACTCTTGAGAGCGTCTTTCTGAACTATTAGGGCGGTCAGTTAGAGACAAATGGCGTTTAGAGACTGATTTCGGGCGTTTTCCCAGTCTCTGAAGGGCGGTCGCCCCGACTAAACCCCTTTGAACCCAAAAGAAAAAGGGCCCTGTGCGGGCCCATCATCAGTTTCGGTAAGTGCAAGTGGCGGATCGACAGGGATTCGAACCCTGGAGACGGTCTCCCGCCTACACACTTTCCAGGCGTGCGCCTTCGACCACTCGGCCACCGATCCGTTAGGGCGGTGTTTAGCGTGAGGCACCGTCTGGGCGCAAGGGGTAAAACGCGCCAATTTAGCCGCAGAGTTCAACTGTCAAGATGGACATAGATTCTACGGTTCTGGCGGCCTTTCTTCTCGATTTTTCCCAGTAAAAGTGCACCCACCTCGCCGGTGCGTGCGACATGTGTGCCGCCGCAGGGCTGCACGTCTACCCAAGTCGACCCGCTGCCAATTTGAACAAGGCGCACCCGGTCAGAGGCCTTGGGCGGCTTCACCGCCATCGTCTTGACCAACTCCGGTGCGGCGTCCAGCTCGGCTTGGGTGATCCAACGGTCGATTACCCGCATATCGGCTGCCACAAAACTGTGAAGCGCCTCTTCGATCCCTTCCCGGTCATCAGGGGCATCGGGCATGTCGAAATCCAGACGGCCATGGCGTGCGGAAATCTGACCGCCGGACACCCCGAACGGCACAACGACCGACAACAGATGCAGCATGGTGTGCACGCGCATGTGTCTGTGCCGTCGCTCCCAATCCAGCACCTGAGTGACATGGGTTCCGACGTCGGGCAGATTCTGCGGCTCAGCGGGAACAAGGGCGATGGCACCGCCTGGCGCTTTGACCGTTGTCGCAATGGGCAACCGCTGGCCGTCCCAAACCAGCCATCCGCTGTCACCGGGTTGACCACCGCCCGTGGGATAAAAGATCGAGCCATCAAGCACGATGCCACCCTCCTCGGTGATCGCTACCACAATACCATGCGCCTCGCGCTGGTAGGCATCTTCGAGGTATAAAGCCGTCGTCATGTGCCCGTATCCAGTTTCAGTGCCTCTGGGTTGCGCAACCAAATATCGCGCTGCGCAAAGGGCACTTCGATGTTTTCTTCGCCAAAGCGTTTGGCAATGGCGTGGTTGATGTCACTTTTTACCTGCAACATCCAATTGACGTCGCGCAGGAACGCCCGAACTTCAAACTCAAGCGCATCGGCCCCGAAACTCATAAATAGCACAGTTGGCGGCGGGCTCGCCAACACCATGGGCTGCTCTTCGGCGATTTCGCGCAAAATACCCTCGACACGCTTTGTATCAGTGCCATATGCGACACCGACCGCGACAATCACCCGGCCCACCGTGTTGCCACGGGTAAAGTTTGTGACGGTACCGCTGACCAGATCCGCGTTGGGCACGATCACATCCGTTCGGTCAAATGTCTCGATCCGGGTGGATCGCACCGAAATATCGCGCACATATCCCGATTGTCCGCCAACCTCGATCCAGTCGCCCTCTGAAATGGGCCGCTCGATCAGCAGGATGATGCCCGAGACAAAGTTACTAACGATGTTTTGCAGACCGAAACCGATACCGACCGATAGCGCACCAGCCACAATGGCAAGCGAGCTAAGGTCGATCCCTGCCCCCGTAATTGCCGCCAAGGCCGCCAGGAATATCCCGATATAGCCAAGCCCCGACAGCAGTGCATTCTGACCACCGATGTCGATCTGCGTCTTTGGCAGCACGTTCGAGCGTAATGTGCCCTGCAACAAACGCGTGAGCAGATATCCAATCGAGAAAATGATCGCAAAAGTCAAAAGATTGGTCGGCGATATCCGCGTGTCGCCCACGGCGAACCCGCCCGCGAATGAGGTCCAGAGTTCGGTCAGATCAGTGACGCGCGCGCCCCAGATCAGCGCCAGCGCTGGCGTGGCCAGCAAAAGGAGGATAAACCCGAAGAATACCGGCAAAAGCGCCTCGCGCGCCGCAATGCCTTCTCCGGTGATCGCCCCGTACACATCCGCTGAAAAACGCTGCAGCGCCATCACCAGCCCCAACACCACAAGCGTCGTCACGAAGGGACGCAAGATCGCGTCAGACAGATCCTGATAACCAAATGCGAACAAAAGCGGCGAGATAATGCCGACAGCCATCGCGCCTATGCCAAGGCTGCGAACAATGCGTGCAAGGGTTGTGCTGCGCGCAGGTGTTTCGGGATCAGTGATTTCTTCCTCGGCGTCCTGAAAGCTGCGCAGGATCTGACCGATGCGGAAAAGCGCAAAGCTGATCAATACCGCAAAGGGAAACGAGACGACGGCGGTTGTCGCATCCGATGGCAGATCAAAGCTAAGAACCTTGCGGGTGATGATCGAAACGATCATGACAACCGTTATACCGTTCACAAAAAAACGCGCACGGTTGCGTTGCGCAGGCGGCAAAAGCAGCAGTGCTTCTTCGTCATCACGAGAGAACACTCTTTCAGAGACCCAGCGGAATCCCAAAATCACCACGCCCAGCACCGGCAATAAGGTCACGACCTCGGTGCCGCGTACGCCTAAGAACCCCGTCTGGCGGGCGGCCATGGCAAGCAGAAACAATCCGCCCAATGGCAAAATGATCCGCAACAGCGACACGACAAAACGCCAGATGCCCAAGCCGCGTGCTTGCTGTTTTCGCAGGCCGCTCACCAGCATGATCGCCCAACGCCGTCCGCGCAAAAGCAACAGCAACCCCAGCAATGTCGCGAAAAACACCAAAGGCAGATTTTCACGGAAATTGGTAAGCTTCTGGGCATTGTTGATCGCGGACTGATCAATCAACATTGAACCAAACGCTTGCTTCAAGTCGCGCAACGCCGGTGCCCAATGGATCGGGTTCAGCGGCGAAGGTGTTGTTGTCAAAAGTTTTTCTGTCTGACGGTCGCGTATGATCTGGTCGATCTGCCGCACCAGACCATCCGCACGCAGGTAATTCCGCTCGGCAATCTGCACAGGTGCCAGCAGCGCATCAAGCTGTTCTTCCAGACTCTCACGTGTTGCGGCAAGTGCCGGGGCTTCGGGCACTGCGTTTTCGCCTTCGGGGGCTGGGCCAAGCGCGTTGATCTGTTCACGCAAAATGGCAATGCGGTCGGCATTGGCATTCCGCGCAGCGTCAAATTCCGCCCGGAACGCAACGATCCGAGCGCGCAACGCCTCAAGAACAGCGTCGCTGCTAGTCCCGGCGTCGACAACTGCCTCGGCGTCGGCGGCAACCTCACTCCACTGGTTAATTTCTTGCAAAGGTTCATCCTGAGCAAGTGCAGCCCCCGCAAATATCCAGAACGCAAGGCAAAACCCTGCGAAGAACGCGCGCATCTTTATGGTCATTGGTCCTCGAAGACCCCCGGGATGGATTGGGGTGCGCGGTCAAGCCAGGCGGGAACAGGCAGCCCTTTTTCATGCAGGAAATCGGGGTTGAACAGTTTTGACTGATAGCGCGTGCCAAAATCACAAAGAATGGTCACGATGGTATGGCCCGGACCCATGTCGCGGGCCATGCGCATGGCCCCCGCCACGTTAACGCCAGAGGACGCACCAAGACACAAACCCTCGTGTTGCAGCAAATCAAAGACGATCGGCAACGCCTCGCTGTCGGAGATGTTATAGCTGAAATCAGGGGTGAACCCTTCAAGGTTCTTGGTGATGCGCACTTGCCCAATGCCCTCGGCAATCGACCCGCCTTCGGCTGTCAACTCGCCTGTGGTGTAATAGCTGTGCAGTGCTGCACCGTCTGGGTCGGCCAAGGCGATCTTGACGCCCTTGGGCTGCAATGCCATGCCGACGCCAGCAAGTGTGCCCCCCGACCCTACCGCACAGCAAAAGCCGTCGACCTTGCCGCCCGTCTGTTCCCAAACCTCGGGTCCGGTGGTTTCGATATGCGCCTGACGGTTCGCTACGTTGTCAAACTGATTGGCCCAAATCACACCTTCGTTGGTCGTGCGCGCCAGTTCGTTGGCAAGCCGCTCGGAGTATCGCACAAAATTGTTGGGGTTGCGGTAAGGTGCGGCAGGCACCTGAACCAACTCGGCCCCTGCCAGACGCAGCATGTCTTTCTTTTCCTGGCTTTGGGTCTCTGGAATCACGATCACCGTCTTGAACCCCATCGAGGCACCGACCAGCGCCAGACCGATGCCGGTATTGCCCGCCGTCCCTTCGACAATCGTTCCACCAGGCTTGAGCGTGCCTTGGGCAATCGCATCCCGGATGATGAACAGCGCTGCACGGTCCTTGACCGACTGGCCCGGGTTCATGAATTCGGCCTTGCCGTAGATATCGCAGCCGGTTTCCTCGCTTGCCTTGCGCAGACGGATAAGAGGGGTGTTGCCAATGGCCTGTGCCAGATCAGATGCGACGTGCATGGGATGCTCCTTAATCAAGTTACATCCGGTGTAGCCCCGAGAGAGATCAACCTCAAGCGGTCGCGGTGGCGTGCCAGCCAATAGGTGGCGATCACCAGCGGCGCATTGGCGGCTTGCTGCGTCTCGGCCAAGGTCATCAAAGCGTCGAATGACAGCAAATGCGAGCGGATGTCTTCATCCTCGGAAGACAGCCCACCCAGGCCCGTTGCGTCATCCGGCAAATCGGCCAAACCCACATAAATATAGAAAAATTCGGTGCTATCGCCGGGGGATGCGTAAACTTCCGCCACTTTCTCAAGCGATTTCAGGGTGATACCGGCCTCTTCCGCAGCCTCTCGATGGGCAGCTTGTTCGGGCGTCTCACCGGGGTCAACACGGCCTGCAATGGGTTCCAACAGCCAAACGGCACTGTCGCCGCGCGCAAGAGGCCCCATGCGCAGCTGTTCAACCAGCATCACACAGTCGCGCACTGGGTCATAGGGCAACACAAGTGCGGCATCGGAGGCGACAAAGACCGCGCGCTCCAGCACGTCAGACATCTCTGCGTCAAAGCGTTCGTGGCGCAGGTGGTATTCGTTGAGCGCAAAATAGTTGGTATAGACCCGGTCAACCCGCTGCACATCGACCTTGCCCTGCAACGTCCCTGCCCCGTGTTTGGAATGCGCCGCATTCACCATCGCGGCGGCCCGTGTGCGGATCATCGGGAACATGCGCGCGACATCAGCCACGGAATACCGACCGAAGTAATCCATCACCTCGCGCGCGGCAAAGCAGCTTAAGGCGCCCCAGTCAGCTTCCCAATCTTGCAATTCCCATGGCCCTTTGGTCGACCACATACCCGGATAGGCAAAATAAACTTGCGCAGTTTGCCCGCCAGCCAGCGTCACATCGCGCAGATCAAAGGCAAAACTTCCCTCGTAGAAATCAAGCCGCGCGATATCTGCGTCGCTCAAGCCTTCGACCAGCAAACCTTCTGTGACATCCCCCTGACTTTCGACGATGCAAGCAAACGGGCCTTCTGCAACGCTTAACGCGGCATGGTCAAGCAGCTTCCCGGGCGTAAGTGCGATGTCACTGGCGGCGCGGCCTAAGACAATCTCAAGCAACGGAACATGGCGAAGTGTTCCATAAAAAAATAACGTTTTCATAAAGTTATGGCCACTTCCTCTTGGCGTAGTTTGTCAAAAGGCCACTGACTGAGGCGCCGACAAGCACCACAATCGCAATCGGAACTGTCGACATGATCAAGAAATAATCAGCGCCGATAGAAAGCACCGCAAAGACGGCTTCGCCCAAACCGTCATACCGGCGCTGCATCGACAGTTTCAACATCGTAAGGGTGGCTTGTGTGGCAAGCCCCCAAAGCAGAAGAACAAACGCGCCTGTCAGCCCGTTGCTGATCCCCATTAAAAAGCCGCCCCCCGCACGCGGCCCCATAACGACCCAGCCCGCCAAAGCGCCAAGTGCCATATTTGTCGGTACAAAATAGCCAAAGCTTGCCCTGTCGGGCATCAGAGGCATGATCATCTGGGACAAAATAAAACCCAAAAACGCCAAGCATATGGCAGCCATCAATCGGGCAGTTGTCGGCATCGGATGCTCCTTAGGTCACGGCCCGCGCCCCTAAATCGGGCGCTTCACCGTAATCTGTGTCACATCACAATTGCCGCTGTCAAAGGTTGACGCACAAGAGGTGAGATAGAAATTCCACATCCGCTTGAACCGCTCGTCAAACCCCATCGCGGCGATATCTTCCCATTTTTCATTAAAGGTCAAATGCCAGCGGCGCAGGGTCAGATCATAGCTTTTACCAAATTCGATTGATTTGACGACGCCAAGACCGGCCTTTTCTACCTGCTGTCGCAGCACAGTCGGACTTGGCAGCATGCCACCTGGAAAGATGTATTTCTGAATGAAATCAACGCCGCGCTTATAGATCTTCCAGCGCCGGTCCTGCACGGTAATAATCTGCAAGGTGGCAAACTTGCCGGGCTTCAGACGGTCCCGAAGGGTGTTGAAATAAGACGGCCAGTACTTTTCGCCCACAGCCTCGAACATCTCGATGCTGGCGATCCCGTCATAGATCCCGCGCTCGTCCCGATAGTCTTGCAGCTTGAACTCTACCAGATCAGAAAGTCCTGCTTTATCAATGCGTTCCTGAGCGTACTTAAACTGCTCCTTGCTGATCGTCAGGCAGGTCACTTTCAAGCCGCGCTCTTTCGCAGCATATTCGGCAAAACCGCCCCAGCCACAGCCGATCTCAAGCACATGATCACCGGGCTGCACGCCCATCTGATCGACCATTGAGGCGTATTTCGCCGTCTGGGCCGCCTCAAGCGATTGTTGAGCACCATCCTCGAACAGCGCACTTGAATAGGTCATCGTATCGTCAAGCCACAGCTTGTAAAAATCATTGCCCAGATCGTAGTGATAGCTGATGTTCTTGCGGGCCTGTTTCTTGCTGTTGCTTTGCAACCAGAACCGCAGCGCCTCGTATTTGCGCACCAGCCCCATACCCGGAAATGAATCGTAGATGTCTTCATTCGCATGGGCCACATCCATGAACGCTTGCAGGTCGGGCGTGCTCCACCACTCGTCCAGATAGGCATCGCAAAACCCCAGATCACCCTCGCGGATCAGACGCGCGAAAAGATCCGGATTATGAATGTGTATTTCGACGACAGGCACAGGGTTCTCGCCTTTGGCCCGAAAGCGGCGACCGTCAGGCAAAACGAAATCAACCTGCCCGTTCTCCATTTCCTGCGCCATCGCAAATACGCGCGAAAAATATCTGGGAAGGGTCTGTTGCCCTTCAGTGCTGGTCAATATCATTTCGGCTCCCTTGACGCGTGTATTAACCGCGGAGTTTAAGTTTATGTTCGGAAGTCACGATTAACAAACGTTAAAAGTTTCTGTTCTTGTAGATTTCAAGCGCCCGTTCACGCCCTTTGTCCAAAGCGACGATCCGGTCTGGGTAGGCGTCGTCGGGCGACATGTTCCATTGCTTTGGAATGGCGTCGAAAAAAGCCAGCGCATCAGCGTGTTGATGAGCACGCCCCTCGGCGATCCAGCGGCTGCTGTAATCGCGGTTCTTGTCGAATTTATCCAACTGCGTCGCGGGGTTGAACACCCGGAAATAGGGTGTCGCATCGGGGCCAGATCCTGCTGCCCACTGCCACCCCATTGCGTTGCTGGCCGGATCCCAATCGATCAGGCAGTCTTGGAACCATTGCTGCCCAATGCGCCAATGACACATCAGATGTTTGGTCAGATAGCTTGCCACGATCATGCGGCCCCGGTTATGCATCCGGCCCGTCACGTACAGCTCTCGCATCGCCGCATCGACAAAAGGCTCGCCTGTGCGGCCCTGTTTCCACGCTTTGACCTCGGCCAGACGCTCATCTTCGTTCCACGGAAACGCTTCCCATTCCTCGCGCCAGTTATCCGTCAGGATGCGCGGAGTATGATGCATCAGATGATACGCAAACTCACGCCAGACCAGCTCCTTGAGGAAGGTCTCCGCCCCTTGTTTGCCGTCCTGAAGCGCGCGTTGTCCCGCATGCCAGCATTGATGTGGACTGATCTCGCCAAGTGCGAGGTTTTCCGACAGGTTCGAGGTTCCGTCAACACCGGGCAAGTCGCGGTTCGCCTTATAATCCGCCACGCCATGCGCCATAAAGGCCCCAAGACGCGATTGCGCCGTCTGTTCGCCAAGCTGGACAAAGGGGCGCACGACATCGGCCCCCCGCTGCATCGCGCCGCCCATGTGCCAGCTGTCCAGATCATCGCTTTCAGGCCATGTCTCGGGCGCAAGAAGCGTAGAGGGCGCGCGCAATGGTTCATCCACACCGACATTTTTGACCGAATTCCAAAATGGCGTGTACACCTTGTAGAAACCACCGGTCTTGGTTTCGACTGTCCAGGGCTCGAACATCAAGTGCCCCCCAAAGGAGCGCGCCTCGATCCCGGCCTCTTTCAGTGTTTCCTTGATTTTGGCATCGCGGGTGGTGCTGTCAGGATCATATAGCCGCGACCAATAGACCGCCTTTGCGCCGGTTTCTTTTATCAGTGCCTCAAGCACCTCAAGCGCGTCGCCCTTGCGCAAGATCAGCCGGCTGGATTTATCGCGCAATGCGGCATCAAACGCACCAATTCCCAGACCCAAACGCCATTTCGGTGCGGCACCCAGCGTGGCCACAAGATCATCATGGATGAAAACCGGAATGACACGGCGGTCAGTCTCAGCCGCGGCATGTAAAGCGGGGTGATCGCTCAGCCGCAGATCGCGGCGAAACCACACAAGGATTGGTGAATTATCAGACAAGGACTTATTTCTTTTCAAGGTTGTCAGATACGTAGCCCGAAGTCCCTTAATTCAAGGGCTAAAGTACATCCTCAAGTGCATTCAGAAGCTGATCGATTTCGGCTTTGGTCGTGTAATGCGTAAAACTCAAGCGAAGCACGCCCTCATCCGGGTCAATACCCATTCCCTTGAGCGCTCGAACGGCATAAAAATCACCCCCGCCTGCCATGATCCCATGCGCCGACAGCGCTGCCGCGACGGGTTCGGCCGGACGGCCAAGCGCAACGGCAACCGTAGGCGCGCGATTTTCAGCTTGCGTCGGCCCCAAAAGACGCAGGGAGTTTCGGTCAGCAAGCGCATCCAGCAGCGGCTGCAATAACGCGACTTCATGCGCACGCATTAAATCATGCACAAAAACCCCGCGTGCCGATGCACCCGCTTCGCCCTCGCCGTGATGGACGTAAAGTGCATCAACGTAATCAGCCATCCCCGCACAGGCCGCAATCTGCGCATGGTCCGGCCCCGCAGGTGTGAACCGTTTGTAAAGGCTGGCCTCGTTGAAGTAGTGCCCTTGGTTTGGCAGCAATTCCCCCAACGCGCGACGGATCACCATCAGACCTTGGTGCGGCCCGTAGGTTTTATAGGCCGAGAAAAGATAAATATCCGCCTCCATCGCGCCGACATCGGGGAACCCGTGGGGCGCATAAGACACCCCGTCAACGCAAACAAACGCACCGGCTGCATGCGCCAGGGCTGTAATCTCGACCACGGGATTGATTTCGCCCACAACGTTCGAGCAATGCGGAAAACACACCAGACGGACATTCTCGTCCAGCAGACCCGCCAAGGCATCGGTGTCCAAGTGCCCGGTTTCAGGATCGACGCACCATTCTCGCACCTCGATCCCGCGTTCGGCCAAACGCCGCCACGCGCCGGTGTTGGCCTCGTGGTCTTGGTTGGTCACGATAATCGCCTCACCCGGTTGCATCATCTGGCCAAACGCCTGCGCAAGCACATAGGTATTTTGCGACGTCGACGGCCCAAAGGACAGCTCATCCCCTTCAACCCCCAGGATCGCCGCCATGCGGCGTCGGGCCTCGTCCATCTCGTCGCCACCAAGCTGGCTGGCGGCGTAGGGCGCATAGGGCTGGACCTTGCGTTGAGTGTAAAACCGGGTCAGCCGGTCGATCACAGCACCACAAGTATATGACCCGCCCGCGTTCTCGAAAAACGCCAGCCCCTGCAAGGAGGGCTCGGCGAACGCAGGAAACTGCGCCCGCACGAAATCAATATCCAATGTCATGGTTCACTCCTCATCCGCAGCGTTTGGGAACTTCATCAATCTAAGCGGGCCGCAGATCTGGCCCACGGCCCGCTTGGTCACACCAATCAGCCGTTCACGTCAACTACGACGCGACCCCGCACCTGACCTTTCAGAATGTCTTTGCCCAACTGGGGCAAGTCCTTCAGCGTTGCAGGGACAACCATATCCTCAAGCTTGGCCATTGGGAGGTCTTTCGCCACACGCTCCCATGCGCGCAGGCGGTTTTCATAGGGCTGCATGACAGAATCGATCCCCAGCAGGTTCACGCCGCGCAGCAGAAACGGAATCACCGTGGCGGGCAAACCCGCCCCCCCCGCAAGACCGACCGCTGAGACGGATGCGCCATATTTCATCTGCCCCAACACGCGCGCCAGCATCTCACCGCCAACGGCATCGACGCAGCCAGCCCATGTTTCGCCCTCAAGCGGACGTTTCACGGTTTCGTTGATCTCTTCGCGCGCCACAATCTGGCTTGCGCCCAGCGACTTGAGGTAGTCCGACGTTTCAGGGCGCCCCGTGACGCCGGCAACCTCATGACCCAAGGCGGCCAAAATCGCAACGGCGACCGACCCCACACCGCCCGCAGCGCCCGTGACCAGCACAGGGCCCTGTCCGACTTTCAAACCGTGATCCTCAAGCGCCATCACAGCCAGCATGGCGGTAAATCCAGCGGTGCCAACGGCCATCGCCTGACGCGTGTCCAACCCTTTGGGAAGCGGCACCAGCCAATCGGCCTTGACCCGCGCCTTTTGGGAATACCCCCCCCAATGCGCCTCGCCCACGCGCCAGCCGGTCAACACGACCTTATCGCCCGGCTTATAGCGATCATCATCAGATGCTTCGACCGTGCCTGCAAAATCAATGCCCGGAATATGCGGATAATTCCGCACCAGGCCGCCGCCCGGCCCGATGCACAACCCGTCTTTGTAATTAACCGTGGAATACTCAACCGCGACCGTCACATCGCCTGCAGGCAGCTGGTCCAGATTGATCTGCGTCACCGCAGCAGAGGTCTTGCCGCTTTCGTCATCCTTGGTCACCATCAACGCGTCAAACATAGTCTCTCCTTACCGGATCACTCTTTGTAACCCTTTTCATTTTGCCAAATAAACTCCGGGGGGACCGAGGGGCTGGCCCCTCGGTCCCCAAACTCTCGTCCCGAGCCTACGCCCAGAAACTCTCGCGCACCACCGCATCGCGGACCCCGTCCGTGGTGTGCACCCGGACTTGGGTGCCGTCATCCCAATGGGTCATCCGCACCATGCCAATCGCGACATTGGTCTTGAAATCGGGCGAATAGGCCGCCGAAGTCACCTGCCCCACGCGCTTGCCGCCCACCTCAATATCCCACGCCCGGTCACAGCCCGGCACTGGAGCGCCCTGAATGTCGATCGCGCGCACCTGCTTGGTCGGCCCTTCCTTGGCCACCCGCAGCAAGGCATCCCGGCCAATACAACCAATCGCCGTCTGCGTGTCGCAAAACCGGCCAAGCCCGCATTCGTGGGGCGTGTTGTCATCTGTCATGTCATTGCCATAGCTCAGCAATCCGCCCTCGACACGCTCGATCCCGTTAGGACAGCCAGCGCGCACATCCAGATCGCGACCAGCCTCCATAAGCGCATTCCACAGCGGCATGCCCTTGTCGGTGCCATCCACGTAAATCTCAAATCCGCCCTGTTTGGAGTATCCCGACCGCGCAACGGCCATGGACCGCCCCTCAAAATCAAACATGCCAAAGCGGAAAAACCGGACGTCGCGCACGCTGTCGCCAAAGACCCGCGCAACCAACTCATTGGCCTTGGGGCCTTGGACGGCCAACGGGCTGACGTCAGGCTCGTCAATTAACACATCCAGCCGGTATCCATTCGCGATCCCCTTCACCCACAGCATCAGATCACTGTCAGCAATTGATATCCACCACCGGTCTTCGGCCAGTTTCACCGCCACCGGATCGTTCAGCATGCCGCCCGTTTCATCCACGATGGGGACATAGAAACACCGGCCCGGCAACATGCCCCGCAGATCGCGCGGCGTCAGCATTTGCATCAGCTTGGCCGCATCCGGCCCGCGCAATTCAACCTGGCGTTCGCAGGCCACATCCCAGACCTGCACTGCCTCTTTAAGATGGTGGTAGTCTTCCTGCACGCTTTTGAAAACGGTGGGCAGCAACATGTGATTATAGACCGTATAGGCCGACACCCCTGCTGCCTCGACACCTTCGGAAAACATTGTGCGCCGGATCCGGCGCGAGGGAGAGATATTTGCCAATTAAGCGTACTCCGGCATATGGATGATATCGCTGACGGGGGCGGTCTCACCCGCAGCGGTCAGCATGGCGTGGATTTGACCACGGTGATGGGTTTGATGGTTGAACATCTGTAGCACCGCAAGGCTGGTCGGCAGCGTGTAGGATGCCCCCCCGTCTGCCGGTGTGCACTTCATGTCGCCCAGCAAGTCCAGTTCTCCAACAGCATCTGCCCAAGTGCGGATTTTGCCATCGACGCGATGCCGGTCTGACGCCCAAGCCCGCGCGTCGTCGTGTAATGTTGGCCATCTGGCAAAGGCCTCAAACGGCGGCCCCATCGACGGATCAAACCGCGACAGCCACAGCATGTCACCACACAGCAAATGGTTTGCCGTCCCAAGGATCGAGCCGAAGAAGGCACCACGATCCTTGGTTAATTCCGCCTCGGGCATGTCCAGCAGAATGGGCATAAGTTGGTCATTCTGCCAGCTGTTATAGCGCGCCATCAATCGGACATATCCGACAGTGATCATGCGTTTGGACCTTGCCAGTTAATCGGACAAATCTCGGCTGATTTGCCGCCAAAGTCCCAGACGCGGCCATAATCGCGCACCTTGGATTTCAAACCTTTCGCCGCAATGATATCCGGCCCCATCCAGTATTTGGAGTTAGAAATCATCACCGGATGATCGGGCGATTTTCCCGCAATCATCTCGATCTCGCCGGCAATCTTGCGCCCGATCTGGATCGAACGCTTGGTGCCATCGCGAATGATCTTCACAGGGGCACGTTCAGCCCCGATGATTTCGGACACCAGCATCGTGAACAACCCCGTGGTCCCGCCAGCAGCGCCCGAAAAGATCTGGAGCAATCCGTTGTAAGCTTTGCCGCTTGCGTTTTCATCGACGTAAGCGGCGACCTTCCAGTTGCCCTCGCCCATGCGACCGGGAATATCGACCAGCAAGCCGACGTTCAGGCCTGACAGGTCTTCGCCCTCATAGTGGCCTTCGTCGATCGCGATCGCCATCCAAGCGTGGCAATGCCCTTCCGTGGGAGGGTGCGCGCCCAGACTCACGACACAGGGGCAAAACATCTCGCACGAGCAGTTGAGAAAAAGTTCGCCCTTGATCTGCCAGTTGGTCGGCACCGCCTCGCGACGTTTGGGGTTCGGCATGCGCTGGTCAATACGCTGACTGATTGGCAAACGGTCTGCGTCGGCTCTTTTGTTGGTCGCCATCTTATCCTCCTGAATACAAGGGCCAGCCGGCCACGACGCATGCGCCGATGATCAGCAAAACACCCATTGGTTTTGTCACTTTATGCCCGATCTGGGGCAGTTTTTCGAGCACCATGAAAAGGGTCGCAAGCCCCATCCACGCCAAATTCATAACACCGCCCGCAAATCCAAGCGCCATGAAACCCCAACAGCACGCCACGCAAAATGTGCCCAACCCAAGCCCCATGCGCAACCCGCCCGCAAAGCCCGGCCTCCAGTTGCCCATGAAATACATCATCGGCGAATGGCAAACACCGTGGCAGATTTCCTTGGTGCGGGTGAACTGGAAAAGGCCCACGGCCAGCAGCAAAGCCGCCGCGATCCAGCGCGATTTCGCAATGCCCAGCATGTCGATCACACCACCATACAGCAACGCAAGCTGTACCCCGGCGATGACACAGGCAAAGCCGATCCACATGATCAGATACCCCAGCAAAACGCCCAGCCACCCTGCCCGCGAGCCATCCGCACTGACCATCAGGTCTTCGTAGCTGCGCAATGTAGGCACCATTGTGGGAAGCATCATCGCCGCCATCATCGCCGCCCACATGACTGCCAACGGGCCAAAGCTGGCCATGGGCATATACATGTCCATGCGCGGATCCATGTTGCGCATCATTTGCCCCATATCATCGGGCCGCCCCAACAGGTCCAGCCCCATGCCAGTGCTTGTCGCATACATCATCACCCAAGCCGCGAGGATGACGCTAAAGAACGACAGCCATAATATGGAACGAACGACGGGTGCCATGAAACGCGATCCTCCCAAACCAGCGCGACTCGATACTTGAAAAACTAATGTCAGACATTTAAAGTTTTTCCAAATCCTAATTGTAAGACATATGAAATCCAACCTCGTCCCCACCGTCGATCTTTCCGCGCAAATCGCTGCGAATATCCGAGACGCCATCGTCAGCGGTGCATTGATTGTGGACGAACGCCTGCCGTCCGAAGCCGAACTGGCACAGAAATTTGAAGTGTCCCGCGCGACGGTACGTGAGGCGTTGAAACGGCTGGCGGCGCAATCGCTGATCCGCACACAGCGCGGAGCGACGGGAGGCGCTTTCGTCAATCGCATCAGTTTCGAGGCAGCGCAGGCCCAGCAAATCACCACTTCAACCTTGCTGCTGTCGATGAACGACGTGAGCTTTGAGACAGCCTGCGAGGCGCGCTATGCGTTGGAGCGCGCTTGCGCGCCACTGTCCGCCCAACGGCGCAAGCCAAGCCATATCGACGTGATGCGTGCCGAAATTGCCCGCCAAGGCCAACAGGGTTTAAGCGACGAAGCATTTTGCGCCTCGGATGTGGCGTTTCACCGTGCGCTGGTCGATGGGGCCTGCAACCCTGTGTTATCGTATCAACTGGCGGGCGCGGTCGAGGCCATGCAACCGTTGATGAACATGATTACCTTCTCGGCCCGGTCACGCGATGCGATCATCGCGCTGCACGTCACAATCACAGACGCCGTCCAAGCACAGGATGCCGCCTTGATTGGCAGCGGCTTGACGGCACTTGAGGCCGAGACCCAAACCCTCGCGCGCCGCGTTTTTGCGCAACGCACCGGCAAAGCGGTTTAGTTCTCGATCACCACTTTCATGTTTTTCAGGCCCACCGCACGGGTCATCTGAAACAGTGTCGCTGCGTGTTCAGGGTGAAGCCGGACGCATCCCGCAGAGGCAGGACGCCCCAAACGGCTGATCTGATCGGTGCCGTGGATCGCATAATTTCCCCGAAAAAAGATCGAGTGCGGCATCGGCGCATTGTTATGCAGACTTGATCTATGGTGGCTTGACAAGATCTGGGCCGTAAAAGTGCCCCGCGGCGTGATCTTGCCCTCGCGCGCCGTTGACACACGCCATTCATACGCAAGTTCGCCGTTTTGATAGACCCGCATCGTTTGATCAGAAACGTCAATTTTTGCAATAACGCTGTTTGCAAAAGCCAGTGTCGGTTGAGCGAAAAACAAGGCAGCGCAAAGCGCAAAATATGCGACAAACTTGGCTCTTCTCCGCTTTGTTGAGTTATTCTAGGATTTCAAATAGAACATAGATTGATTATCTGGGATGGATGATTGTCTAATTTTGAGTTTGAAGTATTCGGTATCCCTGATGCCCCTGGCTCGT
>Ga0307981_1001986_pt1 | contig 17295 bp, 14 predicted proteins | sample OrgLakmetagen987_FD_201849 | JGI IMG/M metagenome (GOLD analysis project Ga0307981, IMG submission 201849) | Saline water microbial communities from Organic Lake, Antarctica - #987 | ecosystem: Environmental > Aquatic > Non-marine Saline and Alkaline > Saline | place: Antarctica: Organic Lake... | reverse complement strand
CACGTTCTTGGTTTGTAAAAGCTTGGTAGTACCTTTTATGTCTTGCGCAAGACACGACCAGGAGAAAATCAAGTGGCTTAGTTCAGATTCACAGCCTATCGAATGCTCGAAACCTCCCTTGACCGTGTGCAGGGCCGTTCGAGCACACACTGATGTATGAGGGCAAGGGTGTTTTTTTAGAGCTTGCAACAGTTGCAACGACTGGTGCGATTCATCAGAACAGCCACGCACCAGAAAGAGCACCAGTTGTCGAGATGCCTCTTTTGGGAGATTTGTCGTAATGCGTAACGATACATGTTGAAGAACGAAAAGACAGGTTGCTGTCAACGGATCCGCCAGCACTGGGTGGTCCTCTACTTTCTTCTCCTCGGACTTGTTCAGAATAATTGTCGCTCGAACGAATACGCTATACACTTCTACTAGTTCCTCTGAATTCAATATTGCTTGGCATTTCGGAATTTGATGAAACTCCTCAAGGCATTGACAGACTAGAGCCTGGAATGGCCGCCGTTTCTCGCAAAAACTCGTGCTGGTCAGGCTGCATCCCAGCAGGAGCATCAACAGGCCGTGCACTTGTTTCCACAAACTGTCTCCTACCAGTTCTTGATCTAGGAACAAAAGCGTACTATTGGATTGCTGCAAGATCTTCCAGAGTCGCTTTAGAGCTGGTATGCTGCATGCCGTTGGAGGACCATCATTCGCATCCTCTTCTTCCGTCGACGACCAACAAGAGGAGGATAATGCCAACGACCATCCAAGGTGCTTTAGTACCTCACGCAGTTCTTCCTCTAGTTTGGGTACCACTACTACGGCCCCATGCGGACGACTGATACGCCTCTGCTTGAATGGCTTCATCCTGAAGATAAACTATTAGCCGGCTGCTCGGGACCATCATGGTCTTCTGGAGGTCTGGAGGTACATATATTTACGAGCGAGATTCAAAAGTTCAAATTTGAGCGATCGTCTGCCGTCATACACTCGTGAATGAGGAGTCGTCCCTGATACTGGGTCACACGAAAACTAAAAGAAATAAGATCGTTCTTTTTTGTCGTGGTCCACAATGGTGAACGGTGAACAGCAGCTGCAGTGTATCCCTTGTCTTTGTTTCTTTAGACCTGCCCCCCTCTCCCAACATCCCTCAGCGACTCCCTTGAACAATGAGCTACAAGAAGAACACCTCGTCGAACCGTGATGCGCTCTTTGGAGCTCCTTCGGGCGGCGCATCCAAACCGGCCGCTGCGAGTCGATCCGCCAAGACGGGCAGCCGAAGCACTAGCACTAATAGCAGTAGCAGTGGCAACACCCGACCCAGCAGCAACAGATCTCGTCCGACTGCATCTCCTGCTGCTTCTGGTTCCAAAACACCCACAAGTCAAGGCTACACACCCAAACCAAAGGCCGACTTCAAGGCGGGTCTCACGGGCGACGCCAAGGATGCCAAAATGAAGGAGGCCGATGACTATCTAGCCAAGGCCAACAAGTGCATGCAAAAGGGCTTGTTTAGTTCACCTGATCCTGTAGCTGCTTCCACGTATTATAAGCGCGCCGCCGATGCGTACCAACAATGTGCCGAGCAACGCTTGGAGCGATTGTACCGAGTCCAGTCGGCCAGCACGCAAATGTGAGTTCAAGACAGAACTTGGCGGGACGTGTATGCGTATTTATAATAGCCTCAACTCACTCCTCTTTTCTGTCTCCTCTAATCTGCTATGCAGGCAAGTCGGCGCCATGGCCACGGCTGCGGCCGAATACACGCGCGCGGCCGAACTGGCAGTGACCGCGGACGATCTCCAACCGGACGACCAACGCCGCGAAGCGGCCGCCCTGCATACCCAAGCTTCCCAGGCGTGGATGAACATGAACGAAAAAGCAAAAGCGGCGGGCTCCAAGGTCCAAGCGGCCGTAGCTTTGAACCACGGAGACGAGTCCACGCTGCTGTCCAAGGAAGCCCTGGCGGGCATGGAAGAAGCCGTGGAAGCGCACGTTCCCGATCCCTTTAATCCCTACGCCCGGTACCGGCAAACGGGAGTTTCGGCTTTTTTCGACGTCGATTCGACCGGCAGCGGGGTTTCGGAAGAAACCATGGCTCTGGCGGGCGAGCATATCGTGACGCGCGCGTACGCTCACGAACCGTTGCAAGATTTGGTCACCTTGCTGGTGGATTACGGCGAGTATCCGTCGGCCTTGTACGCGGCGGGTGCTGCCTCGGTTATTTTGGAAAAGGATGGCGTTTCCACGCTCAGTTTGGGCCGAGCCTACGTGACGGAAACGATCCTGACCCTTGCCATGGGAGATCCAGTCCTGGCGGAGGAGAGCTTTTTGAATAGGCACGTACAAAAAACGAGTTATTTGTCGAGTCGAGAATGCAAAATGGCCGAGGACTTGTTTCGGGCCATTAAAATGAGAGACGGTGAAGCGTTGGAAGAAGCGCGTGCTCCATCCGGGAGCAACCGTGGAGGCTTGGCCAATTTGCATTCGTCGTTGCGCACGTTGGTGACCTATTTGCGACTGAGCGGTGTAGCTCGCAAGACGGTGGGAGATACAGTGCCGTCCAAGGCTAGCTCTATTAGTAGCAGTGGCAACAAGTCATCATCGCGGCCCAAGCAAGACGGTAGTGGAGGCCCCCAAAAGAAGAAGATGCCGCCCAAGAAAAAGAAACCCTCCGAAGGCAAACCAGAAGGTCCTCCACCCTCGTTGCAAGAGCTTACCGACAAGAAAACTGGGTACGAAGACGAACACGGCGACTCGGGCGAACCCTTGGATAGCAATGCCTTGGATGCCGAGCTGGATGGTTTAGACTTTGATGATGGATTTGACTTGGAAGACGACGATGTCGATTTGCGTTAGTAGAGAGATACCTAGAGTGGACTTTACGGGAACTGCGTATTCCATCATATTACATGTAGCTTAGTCTATGCTAGTGCACCATTTCATTCGCAGGTTTTTGCATTCCCCTGCATGAACGCCATGGTCTTGACGTGTTCGTATTCGTCGTCTCGAACCGCCCGAAAGACATCGTACAAGGTTTCAATCTTGGGACGGCGAGGAGGTTCCTTCGCAGCAGCCTTGTCTTGCCGACCTTCAAAGTGCATGGCATCATACAGGTAAAGATCGTCGCTGGTGTAGTAATCGACCGCCACTTGCGCCGGAGGCTCACCTTGGAGATATCCCTTGTTCGTTTCCATAAAAAGATTGTACGTATCGTAGGCTTCCTCTTCCACGGCTTGATTAAGATTGTAGGCCAAGGTAGGATTCGCAATGTAAACGCCAACTACGATCCAATAGTAGAAAAAGGCAATGTGTTGGGCCACAAAGCGATCGTTCCACTGCTCATTTCCACCGAGCTCTTCCATAATCAGCAAGTGGTGAAGTTCGTTCCACGATTCGGCAAAGTGAACCTTGAGATAGTCAGCCTTGCGCCACATTCCCAGTGTTTCAAAGAGGTGCAAGACGGAAACATACGAAAAGTAGGGCATGCGGGCAATCGTCTCGAGGGCATAGAATCTCGCGTAGGCGCGCTCCACCGTGGAGCCCTGAAAGAGGGTGTCAAAGAGAAAGCCCTTGACGCCGTGTATCAGCTTTCGATTGAAATTTTTGGTACCCTGATTCAAGGGACTTCCAAAGACGGATGACGGTGTAGAGGGAAGATCAATCATGCACTCGTCGTCGTCGTCGTCGTCCACTGCTGCAGTCGATGTGTCGCTCTTGGTATCGGTACCGGTGGTTGCGAAACGGCGTGTGTTGAAAGAGGATCTTTCTGTAGAAACGCCAAATGATCGGCTCCATGGCGCTACCGGAGAGAATCCGCGAACGGATAGAGCTGCTACTAGGCATATGCAGAGATGGAGGAGCTTGATCATGGTGATAGAGGTAGAGGTCAAGTCTGAGTCGATACTGGTTTTTTGGTGGAGGACGATCCATCGGTTTCCGGTTTCAGGAAGCTGAAGTTCAACAAAGAACAAAGAACGCAAAATAGAATGCTTAGAATCAATAACGACTGACTCCGACTCCAGAATACGAATGAATGAATGAATGAATCGAATCAATCGAATGAACCGAAGCGGGATCACTCGGGAACAAAAATAATTATGACGCGCAAGACCGGCTATTATTCTGCACGTCGGCAAGCTTTAATATTATGCCCACCCACAGATCTAGATAAGATCATTCTATTAAGTATGAGGCGTGAGCACACCGAAGTTTGAACTGATGAATGATGAGACCCCGCCCAAAAAGCTAAAGTCGATCCGTCTCGCTTGCATTGTTGTCGTCGACCTTGGGTCTTCATTTCTGCCTTGCTAATAACCACCATATTCCCACCATGAGGAGTCCGATTCCGGCTTCTCACTCGTCCGAGAGTGCCAATGCCCAGGCTGCATCAGTGCCTGTCTCGCCTGGTCGAAAGAAGGGGTCTTTAGCCGAGCGAGTTGGTCGCACGAGGGGACGCCATCGAAATTGGGCGAGCCCCAACGGCGACGGTCAATCGATCACTACTTTGGAACAAGCCGATACGTCGTCTCAAGCGGAACCTTCGGACAAGAGTCATAATACTGCAGACGCCGAGTCGCGTCAGGACAAGTCCGTTGTATCACCCAAGCGCAACAAGACTGTTGCGCTCGCCATGGCGCATCGCGGAAAATTTGTTCCCAACGAAACAGTAGTACCCGTGCAAGCCAAGGAAGTAGAACCGACAGCAGAGAAAACACCCCCCAAATCTCCTTCGCTGCACGAAAAGAGAAAGCGTGCCATGGCTCGTGTCAACAAGTCGCCCCGGAACTTTGTCAATAACACGAACAGTGCTGCTTCCAAGGATGATAGGGTCTTTACCGCTGCCACGTTCGAAGCCAAACGACACGCCGTGGTGGTGTTACCAGCTGTAACAGCCAGCAAATCACCGGCGCGCACTGGAACGGCAGCAACCTCCACCAGCTTTCGCGCTCGTTACGGATCGGTAGCAGCCTTGACGAGCAGCAACCCATCGCCCGTTGCTACTCCAACAACAGCAGCAGCAGCTTCGACCAGCAGTACCAGCGCACAATTCTACCAAACGACTGGTTCCAAGGCGGATTTGTATCGCTTAAAAAAACTCGGTGTGGAGGAAGAAAAGAAGGGAGAGAACATGTATCGCTTGAAAAAAATAGTGGCTGTGGAAGAAAAGAAGCAAGAATCGCTAGACTTTGAAGCAAGACAGCCCAGCAACAACACCAGCAATGGCAAAACCCATAATGGTGCCGACATTGAAAAACCAAACAAGATGAGCGTGTCGAGCATGAAGGCGCGGTTCGCCGTTACTTCCACACCTATCCAGCCGGTTGTGGTAGCCGAACCGTCGAGCGTACATGCCGAGTTAGTGGTAGAGGAAGAAAATAAGGAAGATAATGTGTATCGCATGAAAAAGCCAGTGGCTACGGCAGAGAAGAAGCGAGAATCGCCAGACTTTGAAACCAAAAAGCCCAACAACAACACCAGCAAAGGAAAAGTCCATGATAGTGCCGACATTGGAAGAACGAACAATGCGAACTTATCCATCATGAAGGCACGTTACGGCGTTTCTTCATCGCCGATCAAGCCAGTTGTGGTAGCCAAGCCAGCAAGAGTACAAGCTGAGCCTCCAGCGAATCGTCTGGGATACTACATGACTGCAAAACCCGTAAGTGAACAGCCCGGCGAGAAAATAGATCCACCGGCTGCCACCGCAAGCCCAGGTTCTACCCATCGCCGATCGCGCTCCCACGGAGATGGCATTATCTTGCCTCGCCACAAGCCCGAAGTAGAAAAAGAAGAACCCGCACCGCACCAGAATAGCTGGGAATCTCGTTCTTCCGCCAGCAAGACATTCTCAAACACTAAATCACCCGACAGCAGCCAAGAGTTTGATCATCCCCAGAAGCAGGGACTCGTCGCTTCGCGGAGCATGGAATTCGACCGCCCTCAGTACCGCAACTCGCGCCTTAAGGATGCCAACCGGGCCAAGTTCCTTGGTGGTGGGGGTCATGCGTCCCCTGTGTGGGATACGCCGCCCGATGTGCGCCATGCTGCTTCTAAACCGGAACACGCGAAAAGCAACGCTGTCATTGAAACGCCTGACACGGTGAGCGTCTCGAATATGAAGGCCAAGTTCAGCGCCGGATATAGCGCCAGCAGCGAAATGGCTAGAGCTACATCAGCACCACGGCCCAGAGTATCGTCCAGTGCAGGATATCTCTCACCGACTAAGTCCTCTAGGAATAAGACTGTCGACACTTCGCAGCAGCATGCTCCTACTACGAGTGGACGAAAGAGCCCGGTAAGAGTGTCGGATGTTGGTACTAAACCAGGCGAGCGCAGTACCACTCCCGTGGGAGACGGGCGTGCGATTATTGAAACTCCGGAAAAGGTTAACGTCTCGAGTATGAAAGGAAAATTCAATACGCAAGGTACACCGAGCTTTTATCGAAAGCATAATACGCCCCACAATACCCCTTCGACGCCGCCAACGAAAGGACGTCCCGGGTCGGATGTTTCCACACCACATGGACCCACTCCTCCGCAAAGAGCCGTGTCAAACATTAACTCCCATTCCTGGAGTGGCCGATCACCGTCGCCTAATCCGCGCTTCAAGGAGCCTCCTTCGTGGATGAAGCGTACGCCACCCGCCGCTGATGTTGGGTTGCAAGCCAAGCCGTCACGAAGTGCTTCACCTCTTCCTCCCACGACACAAAGCTGGCGTCATCGCTCGCCCTCTCCGGTGCCCGTGGAACAGCAAAATGCCCCTCTGTTGGTCAGTAACGAAGATCCACCCGCTCCGCCGGTGAAGACAGACGTGTCCGACAGGGAAAGACCGGCTGACGAACTCGTTGATCCCCTGCACTATGAAGAACCTACTGCTGAGGTGATCGATGAATCTTTCGTCCCACAGTCACCCCGTGATAGGCCCTCTAGTATTCCCAAGTGTGGTAAGAGTACCAGGCCTGCATGTCCATGCTCCCCGAGTACAAGACCTTCCAGCATTCCTACGATTGTCCAGCGTGACACAGCTTCCCCGTCAAGGAAGATGTACGACAGCGAAACAGATCTAGAGATCATTAACTCGGCGCCCATTCCACTTGCATCGCCCCGGTTCTCCAAGGAGCGGCCATGGATGCAAGATCTCCATGTGCTTTCTCCCAGAAGCTGGAACAATCGTTGGGAAGATAACGTCGAAGAAGACTACTATCAGCTTCGAGCCCGTGTCCTTGCTGAATCCGACTCGCCGCGCAAACAATCAAGACCCAAAGCCTTAATGGATTCTCGCACCATTGCTTCTATGCACGATAACTCGAGAAAGGACACTACCGCAATGTCCAACGACGAGTCTTATGGGGAGGAAAAGAAGACAGATGACGCGGCACTCATGTCCTTGACCCAGATGGCTGCCAACTCAATTCATGCGATTGATTATGAGCAAGCCATGAGTGAAATGGTAAAGCAGTCCGAATCATACGATGACGAAGATTCGTTCTTTAGTACAGGTACTGGTGGAGCGATTCCAAATGAGCTCCCTTTGGACCTTGCCCATGCCCTGTCGCTGAAGAACAAAACCACACAGAAGGAAAAGTTGTTTGATGCCACTGCTGTTTTGAACGTCTTGTTAGTTGATGACACAACCGACACTGGAATTGTCTTTGGGGATCCGGATACATACGGAGAAGCTGGCGGAGAGGCACGAGCCGCACCACCCCGCGTTGCAGACCGTGCCAAAGCCATTGCGAATTGGAAGGGAGGCCTCGGTGTTGCTCCTAAAAAGATTAACGACAAGAACACTGATATCGAAGAGAAACCTACCCTTGATTTCGAAATTGTGGAATCTTACTCGGATGTTGTCTTTGGCGAGCCCGCGACTGATGGAGCCGCTGGTGGCGAGGTTCTTGATCCATCACCAAGAGTTACCAACAAAACTCACGCAATCGAAGAGTGGAGCGAAGGAATGTCCTCTACTGCTAGTAGCAAGAGCCCAAATTCAAACAGTGCAAAACCGATGTCTATTTCAGAAAGCCAGAGTCCAGTGTCTAAGCAGGAATTGACGACCGAGGCTGCAAAGAGCTCATCGCCTATCTTACGCTTCTGGTCTTCTACCAGCCAGGACGAGCTCGACGACGCCCAAAATTGGGTAGACAAGGACCCTGCGTTAGAGCAGATGGATGATATCACGCCGGAGGATCTAGAACAGCAGCTTATGGGCATGGGTGGAAACTGGCGCACGGAGAAGTCTGTTCCAACAACCCGAAGTACCGAGGCACCTGACCCGTTTGCCTTTGATGCCGTGGCTGCTTTGAACCAAAAACATTCAGGACACAGCTCGGAGCAAAAGTCAAAGCAGAACACTGCTTTTGATCCGTTTTGGGATACTTCTGCAGTGCCAGAATCACCAGCCGACTTTGGAGGATCCACTAATTTTTTTGCTCCGCAGTCTCGTAGTGAGTATGCAGAGGAAGAATCATTTTCGCCTCCAACGTTTACGCCAAAGGCCAAGGAGGAGTCGATGATGCATCATGTGCATCAGCGCATTAAGACCATAGTGGACGATCTCGCTCCCCCCAGCCGCTCGACTAGCGAAGAATCGGACGAAGTGATGAATCGTAAGGGCTTTTCATACTATGCCAAAATGGCGTCCCCGTCCAATCAGCAGCAGCAGCAAAGAAGCTTGCCGTTGTCCAAAAAGACCAAGGAACGCAAAATAGTACCTCTCACGACGACAACTAAAGAACGTAAGATCGTGCCAGTCATGAAAATGGTGGCTCCCCGTAGTCCCAGCCTGGAAGAGAGGAATCTCAGCTTGGAAGAGGATCCGTGGAGTTATGATGCGGACGAGGAAGTGAACGTTAGCGGCGTGTCGATTTGAATAGGATGATGGTTAAAGAGTACCATTACTAAATGGGATACACTATATATTAATTAACATTTTGAGTGGTAACAAGCTAGCTCGACTACTATAGGAGGTGTGCAACCCAGGTGGCATTTTGCATTGTATCGTTACCCCTTGCATGATGGCTGAATGATTCCTCCTTTTTCTCTGTATCTGATTGGCCGCTTTGCTATTTGTCACCATCAGCCTGTCTCCACAACCCAGCTCGCATCAACTCCCAGTTTGCAGTACTATCCATAGTCTCGCTGGGCAATCAGGACTTGACAGCATCCGGGTCTCTCGTCAAGACAAACATGGTCCCCTTATTTCCGCGCCCGATACGCACCTCCTCGTCCACAAAGGTCGTCTCCAGCCACCCGAGTTCACGCGTCTGCCGAACAATGCCCAGTATTTTAAACAAAAAGCTGAGATTCAAAGTAATACCGACGCTATCAATGGTGATTTCGCAGGTATCAAACGCCACCACGGCACGAGTTGCAACTTGCGACGATTGCCGAATGCCTCCTGCCACCTTGACCAAACCAAAGTCCAAGGCAATCTCGTTCACCACCCGCTTTTCGGCTACATTAAATATTTGCTTGACGACGCGGTTCGATGTCTCCACCTTGATACCGGCAGCCGACACGGACCCCTTGGCTCGGAACTTGCTTCCCACCTGCAGCATGCGCTGTTCTTCGTCCGTGGATTCTGGTTTCCAAGCGTCGGGAAACTGGTCCGTGTCTCCCACGGTACTCGGCGATGTGTATTGCAAGTACCAGGTGCCATTCAAGAGCTTTGCTTCCACTGGATCCGTGAGAAGCTGCGGACTCGGAGGAGCGAGCGTCTCGAGCTCGCGAACCACTCGCAAGACTGTTTGTTGTTGTTCGGGCGTGGCAGTCTTTCCATTGCCCGTAAAGGAAACGGCTTCCAGAACGGCCTTTTTCTTGCTTGGAATAGGGGAGATGACTTGCGACTGCGAATATATGGACGTGTTTTAGAGAGTATTACGGGCAGTGTGGGGTGTGAGAGACGATCAGTGTTACTGGTATCATGGTATAATCAACGATCCATGCTGCAAGAGAAGAATCATTGAGAGAGAGAGATGATGGTGATGATGCGAGTCACGCAAACTTACCGTGGCGACGCTAATCTTGGGCAGGTTTCTGGCAAACGGATTCCGAAACTGCAGGGCAGTTGTGGGACTGCAAGCAGCAGCGAGAAGGACGATGAGCAGGTAGTACGACGATGAGAGCGTCATGGTCAGAGGTGTAATAATATGTAGTCAGCAGCGGCAGCAGCAGGCTAGAAGCTAAAAGAATGAGCAAAGAGAAAAACGATGAACTGGGATGACGTCATTCCAAGAAAGCTAGGCGACTGTCGACGGCCTTGGAAGATCTTAGCTGTCGACTATTATATCACAGTAGTCTACTGCTACTAGACTAGCACTCCTTTCCAATCGTAAATATTTTTGCAAAAAGGACGATAAAGAATGAGCAATTGGAATAGAGTTCTACAGGATTATCTTGGACGTATCACGATCTCGATCTTTACAGGGTTCCTTGTCCAAGCGCCATCAACTCTTTTTGCTGCTTCACCTGTAGCATACCCAGCGCTCTAGAGACGGTCGGATTGTCCGCGTGGTTCGAAACGGACGTTTCAAACTGTTTCATGGTCACACCTAGAACTTCAAGAGCAGCTTCTCCAGCATCATTGGCAGTCTGTGCAAAATCCGTATTGAGTTGCTGTTGAACCGCAGGTTCTCGAAGTTCCTTGCCCTCGGCCTTGAACTTTTCGACCAGCACTCGCATATTTTCCGTGAGAGAATCAAAGTACTTGGCGGCAACCTCGATTGTTTTCTCGGCCGACAAGAGCTCTCCAACCGGCGCAGAATTCGCCTCCTTGCCCGGTCTCCATCCGGTAACTGGTTCGCCCGTGGCTCCTTCCCAAAGTTTCTGAAAGCGATCGACAGCCTTGGTGACGGTTGGGAACTCCTTTTCCTTTTCCATGAACTCCCACGTTGCTTCTTCCAAACAATCCAAATCCATGTCGAATTCTTCGAGAATCTGGTCTTGTTTCACCGCCAGCGCCCGTTCCATTTCCTGTCGCAGCAGCTGCTTGAGCTGAGCTTCCGGAATCGATTGACCCGACATTTGAATCTGCTGGATTTGTTGCATGAGTTGCGACAAGACATTCTGCATGTCCATAAAGAGACGATCAAAGACCTTGGTGACTTCTTGCGCGGTAATGAAATCACCTGCTGCAGCTGCAGCGTTGCCTTCGTCATCGTCCAAGTCCGTCACCACCAGCGTGCGGTCGGACGAATCGCCGCTGCCGCCTTTATTTGCCTTGTTGGAGTTGAATCCCATGAGACCAAAACTAATGCCCGCCATGAGCAGAGCGGAACCAGCGACCAAGACCGCAGTCGATGATGAAGAGGAGGAGGAAGACATGAGTGGTGTTTGATGTTGATGTCGTTGTTGTTGAGTGGGAGCCAAGGCTTCTTCGTATATGTATGGAGTGCCGAATGCTATTAGCCAAGGGTCCGTAAGGGATGAAAATGAAGGCGAAGGCGAAAGGGTCGAAGGTCGAAGAACCGCACGAGACCGCCAAAAGCCAAAACGGACGGTGATCGTGGGAAGCGAAGAGTGCTGACGTCGACCCGGCATCCACACGTCAGCATTATAGGCCCCAATAGCTTGCACGTCCTAAATCGAAAACGTCTCTGGGAACAGCCACACCATAACCTATTTATACGCGCCAAATTATTTTAGCGTTCTGGAGAATGTGTTCTGCGCATGCGTCCTCCTTTGCGTCTGTCGACGAACCAGTTTCACATTTTGCGAGCTCGTTGTACACAATACCGGTACAACGTCGCTCGTTGCAGCATTCGCAGTTCGCATCCCTGTACCGTATACATCTTGCTACTTGCTGCTCCCTTTAAACTACCTGCTTAGAATCTTCCTTTTACCATGTCCTCCGCCTTGGAAAAAGCTCATAAGTTGATCCCCGCCGAGGTCCGCATGATCTCGGGCTGCAAGGTACGGCCGCCGCCGGCGACCCACCAGTGTAGTAGGGCAACTGAATGATGGTGATGTGTGTTAGCCCCTTGTCTGTATCCGATCGATCGCCCCTGCTCACCCTTGCCCATCCGTCCCTAACATGAACATTTCTATGCCAATAAAGGACGAGCAAACCAGTGCCGACGTTTCCGACGTGGCGAGCTTTCAGTTGCCCGACTCAGCAGGCAAAGCAGGTGGCGCCTGCTCGTCTGCAATGCTCAAGGTCTTGTATGCGGATCACCATGCTCCCGACGCGGACCTGAGCTTTCAAGAGGTCTTGCTCAAGATGCGCGGCATTCTCGGACAGGGAAAATACACGCAGGTGCCCCAGCTCACGAGTTCCCGCCCTTTGGATATTCACACGCCCTTTTTTATTATTCCTGACAACTTTACGGGAACGCGTCGTGCCGTCATGGTGGGTATCAACTATGTTGGCCAGCAAGGTGAGCTTTCGGGCTGCCACAATGATGTGGGAAACATGAAGGAGTATATCAAGGACATTCACGGTTTCCATGAGAGCAATATCACGGTTTTGATGGATGACGGCAAGCACACGAATCCCACCCGCGACAATATCCTTAAGGCCTACAGTGACCTGGTCGCGGCTTCCCAGCCTGGCGATGCCGTCTTTATCCGTAAGTTGGCCGAACGACGAGCGACGCCGATATAATGAGGTGACCCAAACTCACCTTTTACCACTCCCAACCTGCTTTGCTTTACAGACTACTCTGGGCACGGCGGAAAGCTCCGCGACAAGGACGGCGACGAAAAGGATGGTTACGATGAAACCCTCGTGCCTGTCGATTACGCACAAGCAGGCCAGGTAAGGCACACCAGTGGTCCAATCTACTGACAAATGCATTGGTTCGAAACAAGCTTCTCATTACTTTTGTTTCATCAACAGATTATTGACGACGACGTCTTCTCGGCAGTGATTGGACCCATGCCGGCAGGTCTAACCATGACCTGCATCTTCGATTGCTGCCATTCCGGTACTGTGCTAGACGTAAGTTGATCAGTCCAATGACCGTACCAATGACAGCAGCAGGAGCCCTTCGCTCCCGGCCTCACCCGTATCTCATCCCATATTCTCGTCCCCGAAAGTTACCTTTCGTATTTGTTGCCGACGGAACACAGGAGGAAATGACCATGCCTCCAGACTTTGATTTCCAAGTGCTGACCAATTTGTTTCAGAGTTTCATGGCGTCGCAAGCTGCTGGAGGAAATTCTGACCCGGTGGCCATGTTGTTGAGCCACTGTGCACCTGGTTGCAACATCTTGTAAATGTTGCACCACGTCTGGATTCGAGAAAGATCGATTGGTAGTAGTAGACTAAATGTTCGTGAGTTCGTGTAAAACGTTAAAGTAAGAGACGCATTGAAGGGAACAGGTTAAAGTTCCTGTATTCATCTACTAGAATAGAACCGAATCAGAGTCGAGTCTACCGGTACCGGCATCAGTAGACGACGTCGTAGTGTACGTAATCGCCGTTCAAGCGATAAACTCTAATAAATAATAAACTATGAACTCGTAATGGCAAGCCTTGCCGTCATCCGTTGAAAGCGTTTCCACGTTTAACAATTTAATCTTCCATTTCACGAAAGTGCAACACGACAACGACAGCCCGTTGACCTTTGGTTGACGTTGACTTTGACGTTGACGCGACCAACACGTGAGCGACAGAAGGCAGAGAAGAAAACCAGAACCTCGAGCCTCGAACCTCGAACAATGAGCATTTCCAATCGAACAGTCAGAACAGCACACACACATTATAATCGGAACACGCCCCCCACTAACATGACGATGAACGGCTCTGTAACCAACGGCGACTCTCCGGCGCCAAAAGGTGTCCGAAGCATCATGCAGATTGTAGCCGTAGAAGCCGAAGACGAAGAAGACGAAACCGCTGCCGACGATGTGATTCCGGGCCCTCCCATTAATCTCGTCGCTGCCAAGAAGGATCCAACGTCGAGCTCGGGAGGATCCTCCGGCAAGCGCACGACGTTTGTTAGCAGAGTCTTGAACGCTTCAGGTCGCGGGCGTAAGAACAGTGCTGCTAATGCCGATGAGCTGCAGATAAGTCAAACGGAACATCGCATGGCCGGATCCGGCATCCTTGCGAGCCGTTCGGATCTGGCATTACCAGCCGCCGAGTTTGCAGCGGGATGCAGTCTCTTACAGTGCGCCGCCCTTGCAGATATAGCCGGAATGGAAGTGTTGCTCAAGGTCCGACCCCAGCACGTGAACTTTCGAGATTACGATCGTCGAACAGCCTTGCATGTGGCGGCTTCGGAAGGGCACTTGAATGTCTGCCAGTTTCTCGTGGGCAAGATGGGCGCAAAGCTCAATCGCTCGGACCGCTGGGGCGGAAGTCCCCTGGATGATGCGCACAGACATCGTCACCGCCACATTATCAAATACCTGCGCGCCAAGGGAGCCTCGACGGGGTCGGGTAATCGGCAAAACAATCTCATCAAGGCGGCTGCCGACGGTGATCTGGACGAAGTTGAAATGCTCTTGCAAGACAACACGGACAACGTTGATCATATTAATATGATTGACCTCGATAAGGGAGATTATGACAAGCGAACCGCGTTGCACTTGGCAGCTGGAGAAGGTCACGATGATATCGTAAAGGTCCTTTGTGAAGGTGGAGCTGACGTCAATGTGGAAGACCGATGGGGTCGCCGTCCGCTCGACGATGCTACTCAAGGAAATTATAAGGTTTGTATCAAGATCTTGGAGAGTGCCGGAGCTTCCAAGGGTACGCGTCCTAACTTAGGAGGAACTTCGGACCCGATGGATGCATCGTCGATGCGTCAAGCGGAGAATCTCAAGGTTGACTTTGGAGAGCTGGAGATGATTGATAAGATTGGTGCAGGCGCGTTTGGTGAAATCTACAAGTGCAGATGGCGTGGGACTTTGACGGCAGCCAAGATTATCAAGTCTGCTAAGATTCGCCGCGACTGGGTGAATAAGCGCGTAATGAACGAAGTCAGGAAAGGAAAGGACATCGACGAGGCCATCAAGGAGTTGGATGAAGCAGAGATGGCAGAGAGCGAAAAGGACTTGGCATTAGCTGACTTTCGTCAAGAAATATCTGTCCTTAAGGCTCTGCGTCACCCGCACATTGTGTTGCTATTGGCATATTCCACAACAGAGAATTACGAAGTCATGGTTTCCGAACTCATGAAGTGCTCGCTTCTCGATGTGTTTAAAGCTCACATGCTTAGCGGAACGCGCATGCAGAAGCGAACCAGAATCCTTTACGGGAAACAGTTGGCAATGGGAATGAACTATTTGCACACTTGCAAGCCTCCTATCATCCACCGCGACCTAAAACCGGCCAACTTACTCATTGATCATGCAGGTACGCTCAAAATTTCGGATTTTGGTCTCTCGAAGGTTCGTCCAGAACCCGGAAAGAATGAAACAGACACATTTACCATGACTGGAGAGACTGGATCCTACCGCTTCATGGCGCCCGAAGGTAAATCGGCTGCTACAGCACGAGAGATGACGTTTGCCAACGATGTATCATGAGGTTTTCATCTCACACGTTCCTCTTGACCTTTCTTTGCAAGTCTTTCGCCACGAAAACTACAACGAGACTGTCGACATTTACTCGTACGCCATGATCTTATATTATCTGATGGTTGGAAGACCACCATGGCCGAGTCTTCCTGGTATGGTGGCTGTCAAGAAGGCCGCTGAAGAAGGTGACCGTCCCATCATTCCTCGAGATTTGGATGTCCGCGTACAGAGATTGATGAAGGACAGCTGGAACGATAATGCTAGCCTCCGCCCGTCGTTCACAAAGATTCTCCAGGTATTGACAGCATACAGCGCTGATGTGTTCCACCAGGATTCCAACGATGTGCAAACTACGGGGCTGCTCGAAATGGACACCGAGTGTGATTGCTGTGCTATCATGTAATCCGTGTGGAGTTGAGTAGTAATTGTTGATGATTGTGTTCGTGGAATAGGTCTTATGTACCTCGTTTAATCGTTTTATTCCCTCCTCTAGACATGCTTCGGGAGATTGCCTACGGTCGAGGCATGGAAATGATGGAAGCAGTGATTACCTACGGTCGAGGTATGGACATGATGGAAGCATACATTCGACTGCCACATGCAGAGTCTTCCCTAATGAAAGCTAAATGTATAACGATACAACTACTCGGCTTTTCCCCGATTATTAGCCCGCCGTTGGCCATTGCTATGTCTTTTGGGACTGTTTGGTAGTTCTCGCAAACCATGCTATACAGAGCTCACTTCGGCCAATGCAGGCTTTGCTTCGGCTACCGGAGACGTAAGAATGGGTTGGACCTTAGCAAAGGCGGAGGCCGCCGCTGCATCAGCTGCTCTCTCCTTCTTCACTCTTTTATCCTCGTTGGCTTGATCCATGGCTAGCAAGGCATCCTGGTTTTCATTGGCAATCTGGAGGGCAAACTTTCTTACAAACTGCAGTCCAAATTTACAGGCGATTGCCACCACAAACAGCTTTCGAAAGAGAAGAATGACAAAGGAAGTGAGATACAAAGGGAGTCTACATATCATGAACGATGCTAAGATCCCAGGCTGGTCTTCCGCAAAGTATCAAGGCCCTAACCTATAATGCCGGGCTTGAAGTTCTTCAGAACTTTATGCGACCTACCGTCAAGATAATTGCCTTTGCATCAATGATCATGTTGCGGTCCGTTGTTTCGGATGTGAAAGAGCTATCGTATTTTCTAGCGTCAGGAGAGCAAAGGAAGTTATCACTCGAAGCAGTTCTCTCTTATTGCGGCTGTCAAACAAAGTGGATCTGATGATGACCCGACGACGATAACGGTAGAGCGGCGCGTCGCGTCGCGTTGCGTTGCAGTTCGGTACTGTAGTCTAGCAGTCTGCGTCGTGTCCCGTGCGTGATTGATTATTAAGCCCCGTGTTTGCGGTCAACTATTGACTAATATACCGGTACTATCAAGCTTAATTTACGGTGTAGCTAACAGCTAGGGTGGCCTTTTATCTCTATGGCTAGCATAATGTCTGCGTAGTACTGCACCCCCTTAAACCGAAATGAAATAGCTAGTTGGCAGTTCATCTCCAGCTAGTTCGACGGTCTCGCGCGTAATAGTTACTGCACTAGTATAGTAGTACTCGCCTACTAGTGCAGCACCATCCCGTGGCGCCGCGTTCCGACTGTCGCCATGTTGCTTTGTAATCCCCGTCTTGCTCTGTCCATCCACATCGCAGGCTCCTGCCTCATGCGTTTACGTACTTCGGGTGCGCTGCTGACCCACAACACATCCAGCACCAGACCAGCATCAAAAGAGGAAGAATCGATGTTGTCGAATGCCAAACTAAAGACCGTCATTGCGGGCTGTTCGT
>Ga0307981_1001985_pt1 | contig 17298 bp, 14 predicted proteins | sample OrgLakmetagen987_FD_201849 | JGI IMG/M metagenome (GOLD analysis project Ga0307981, IMG submission 201849) | Saline water microbial communities from Organic Lake, Antarctica - #987 | ecosystem: Environmental > Aquatic > Non-marine Saline and Alkaline > Saline | place: Antarctica: Organic Lake... | reverse complement strand
TTACTATTATTTTACTATTATTTTACTATTATTTTACTATTATTTTACTATTATTTTACTATTATTTTACTATTATTTTACTATTATTTTACTATTATTTTACTATTATTTTACTTTTACTAGATATAAACTTATACAAACTTATACACTATAAATAGCAATATAAAATTATAATATCAAATTAAAATTAGAGTCACTATATAATATGTATATCTAGATGTTGGTTGTTATATATTTATATATATTTAGGTATGGTAGGTATGTATGATAATAATATATGCTTAAAATATATAAATATAAAAGGGATAACTAAATAAGCGCCAAATTTACGATATATAGATATATAGACATTGAGCGATGATATTTGCTATTTTATATATATATATTACATTATATATTTTTAAAAGTGTTTTTCAATTATTTTTTAACTTAGCACATTATACATCATATATTATTTACAATACTCACTAACATTAATTATATAATAACAGCTAGATAATAACAGCTAGATAATAACAGCTAGATAATAACAGCTAGATAATAACAGCTAGATAATAACAGCTAGATAATATGACTGATTTGAATAATAACGATAAAACTACGAAAGACATGAAAATGTCGGATGATACGAATGTTAATAGTTTGCCAAGTGGTTTAGAATCATTCAACAACCTAGACATTACAAAAGGCGAACAAACTAATACTAAAGCGAGTGATAAATTGAAGCCATTGATTCAGAAAAACTTAGGTGAAATGGGACTAGTACCAAAAGGTGATAGGTATATTGCTGTAGTTAAGAGATTTGGTAAAAGTTTTGGATTCGCGACAATTCAGGATGGGCCGCACAGTGGTTTGGATGTTTTGGTGCATCAAAAAGAATTGATCACAACATATCCGAGTGTTTATCGTAAACTAGCAGAGGCAGATATTATTGAATGTATGGTACAGGAGCAGGTGCCCAAAAACGAAGCAAATGTTGAGACTGGTGATGGCAGTGAAGCTAGGCCGGATACAACGGTTTCGAGTGGTAAACGCGATGTGCTATTATGTGCAACACATGTAACCGGACCAGGTATGACATTACTTAGATGTGAAATATTGCACCAACGTAATAAGTCAATGCCAAAGCCATACAATAACAAAAATATGCTAAACAAAAATATGCCCAATAAAGTCAATGATGCATTCCAATATCCTGATAGCGGGACGGTTGGTGGTGACAACAATGGTATGGTTAGGGGCCATGGTCGTGGTAGGGGTCGTGGTAGGGGTCGTGGTAGGGGTCGTGGAGCTGCAAGAAGTTATGGTACTGATGGAAGTGTTGCCGCAGGACGTACAGTTGTTGTGCATAACCATTAGCATGGTGTTAAATCGCAGACACCGGTGCCGCCATCTAGCTAAGCTAATATCTAGCGTATTATAGATAGGCAAAGGCATGCAATATTTAATATATCTTTTAATATATCTTTTAATATTTTTCATTTATATACATGTTAATAAAATTTAATATAATATATTTTTTAATTTAGACAGCCATAATTTGTATGTTTTTTCATTATCTAAATGATGATCGGCGGGGTTTGAATTTAAGAACTCATCTTTTACTATACCATCTTTTCCTATTATATCATTTACTATTTCAATATAACGGTAACCATATTTATCACAATTTACTTTTAACAAATTATTATATTTAATAGTTTTTTTAGTTCTTTCAAATTGTGAAACAGTCACTTCACTTCTGGAACCGCTTAATATATTTTTATTAGTAGAGTCTTTAATAGTTGGCAAAACTGAACCACAAATTATAATATCTTTATTTGTATAATTTTTAGTTGCAATTATATTAGCTACAAATATAAATAAGTTATTAACAGAAATATTTATTTGGTCATCTACACTAATATTATATTTTTTAGACCTAACCCATATAATAAATCCACAATCAACCTCACCCAACATTATAATAATCTTATCGGCACAAGTAGAGTTAATTTTGTTTTCAAAAATTTTTAAAGAATCTGTTTTACTATTTGGATTAACAGCCCCTTGTGCCGTCGCGCCAGCAACTATACATACATCAAATACTAGGTTATCTTGTTTCTTATTACAATAATTAAATATGCCTGTATGACTATCACCACAACATAATATTTTCATTATACAATATACTCTTTTCTTTTATTTTATATTATAGCTTATCTTTTATTATATTATAGCTTATATTTTCTTATCTTTTATTATATTATAGCTTATATTTTCTTATCTTTTATTCCATTCCATTATATCTTTTATTTTATTCCATTATATCTTTTCTTTTCTTTTATTTTATTATTTGACATATTGTTTTAATATTTTTATTTTTTTCGCAATATAATCTAAATACAGTGTATTACCCATAAACTACAATATATATAATAAAAGATAAGCTATAATATAATAAAGCTAATCAGTAAACTAGTAAACCAATAAACCGATAATAAATTAAAATATCAAAACAATATGTCAAATAATATAAATATGGGTTCATTGGACCCGGATGCATCATCATATAAATTTTATCCGAAAGATAGTCTAATACAAACCATACGTAGTATGAATAATAATCAAGTATTATCAGTATCGCCACAATCAACGGGTATGCATACATATGCTATAAAAATAAATGATAAATGTCTTAATGTATTTAAAGATTCATATGGAATGCGTGATTGTTCACAACCTAATGAAGATGTGCATTATCACCCCCAATATTTTGAGGCGAAGCGTATTATGAATGTTATAGATGCTGAAAAATATAAGGGTTCGCCGACAGAGGATCATGGTGCTAGTGGTTCATATGGCACTAGCTACCCATATACATTATTTGTACATAAGAATACAAGACAATGTTTAAACTTAGATGATGAGGGTGCATATGTGGCACAATGTGACCCAGATAACACACGTCAACATTGGCAGGTTAGTGATAAAGTAAATAGTTGTAATTTATAGAATGTATAATTTGTATAATTAATATAAGTTGGATAATATAATATATATAACATTACATACCTTGTGTGTATATTGGTTGTATATGTTCAATAGGATGTTGTGTTTTAAATCCTAATGGCCATCGATATGGTTTCCTATATACCGGCATAGTATAAAATGTTTTCTCACCAATTGGTATATCATAACCGGTTGAATGCTCATTGAAATAAGGCCGGCGGTAATTAAACCATGGTTCACGTCGGCTATTAATATTATTGTTATTACAATTTGTATCTATCCATGAAAATGCCGTTAATATAAGGCCAATTATTATGACTACATACATTATATTATATAATGCTACCGGTCCAGTTTGCATGTTGAATTAGGTATTTAGGTTCTAATTCTAATTCTAATTCTGAGGTATTTAGGTAAAGGTAGATCTAGATAATATTTTCTATAAATTACAACTATTTTTCTTATTTTTTTATTATCTTATATTATTTTTCTTATTATTTATAGTTTAGTTTATTATAATATTTTATCTTATTTTTAGCAGAAACTATATTATTGTTAATATTTTGTTGTTATTTATATTATATTATATTATATCATATCGTATAGTATTAGTACAAATATAAAAAAATATTGTCGATTACTTAGTATATACTAAATACATCTTCAATAATATTTATTGTGTATTTAGTAATGAAAAGCAGGTTGGGTACTATATATATTTTGTGCACATACAAGAATGGAAAACATACTAGTAAATATACACACTCTTGACATATGTGGGTATTTTTTCATAAAATTATCAACAATATCAAGTATGGTACTATTATTAATATTAGAAAAGATTGCAGACATATTATTGCTAGAATCCCAATATAGAACACTATTTACGATAGGTGTTGAAAACATACGTCTAGCACTAGTTGGATTATATCCATCCGGAAAAGATATATCATAATTAGGATATAGCTTATCCCAGTTTAACATTACACCTTGAATAGTGTTATATTTTTGTATAAGTGGTAAAATCATATTAATACGCATACCTTTCGGCCTATCTATATAATCACACCCATGTAAAATACACATATCAATAAACTGTGGAATTGATAAATTAGCCTGTTGCATTAAAATAAGTCTATTATATACTGTACAATTTCCAGTTTTCAGATTAAAGTTACGGATAACTATGGTTGCACCCATTGCGAATACATCTAGATCATTAGTCATACAATATGATACATGTCCGTAACGTTGAAGTTGGGCACATAACAGTTCACCGCCTTCTATATTAGGATCATGTATATAATCCATGCCTAGGTTATCTAAAATATATTTAAACATTTCGCAATATTTAGGTGTAATTTTTCTAGACCGTATTATTGCTACTTTAAGTTTTTTACTCAAATTAATAGTTGTATCTTTAGTAACATAATGTTCACCAGAACTAATTGATTCTATTTTATCACTCAAATATGTTGCACGTTTAGAATAGCCTAGCCTACGTTGTCGCCGAATATCAATAACATTATTTTTTTCATCAGGTGGCATTCCATCAAAACAGAATATAGGAGTAATTCTAGCATTAATTATTAGTTTTAAAAATTTAAAACAATTGGTGATAAACTCAAAATCATCAGTACCCACCCAATGATATGCTAGCTCCATAAAATCAATTGCAATCCTTATATTTGCTTTATTGTTATCATGGTTTGTACATAGTGTAACTAGATTAGTAACGTGTGTATCTACAATACCGGGAATTTTACTTTGTTCATTAATAATTTTAAGCGTTGTTGACAATCCTTTTATTCCCATTTTAATATTTTAGTTATTATTTGTTTTTGTTTTTGTTTTTATTTGTTATATATATATTTTATGGGCTAATAATCAAGATATGTATAAGATATGTATAAGATATGTATAAGATATGTATAATAGTTTTGTGGTTAGTTAATTGTTAATATATTTAGATATCTAATATATCAAGTTAATACACATATAATTTGCATTTTTTGTCAAAAAATGTTTTTTTTATCCAATAAAATATAAAATTACGTAAATCATACATCTAAATACATCTAGATACACAACAACACATACAATACACAACAACACATACAACAAATAGCTATGTCATTTCCTATACAAATAATATTTGTATTTGTGTTATCAGGGGTATTAATATTTGGGGTATTATTTTGTGGTATTATAGTGGTTTGGAAGAGCACATACAACTATATCCCGTCAACATTAACATCAGTAGCAAATAATAATAATCTAACTAGACAAAAATTGATCACAGTTCCAGAAAATCCATGTTATAAATCATGTGATAATAATACAATTAAATAATACCTAATTACATAAATACCAAAATACCAAAGCTAACTAGACCAAAGCTAACTAGACCAAAGCTAACTAGACCAAAGATAAAATTAAGTATGCAAATACTTACATATATTCACATATCGGTATTGACTAAATTTTTATTTCAATTTACCAATTAAATAACGTGGTAAAATATTTTTACTGACAAAATCAGGATGACCGTCTCCACCCCTAATAGCCTTAAAAATAGCACTAGCATCCCTACCAACACCTTTCATAATAATATCGCCACCTGGGTGTTGACTTATCCAACTAGTTACATCATATACATTTTTATTAATACATATCCATGCACTAGTTTTCGTATTATGTTTAGCTAGTTCAGTTTTACTTATTATACGTTGTTTTTTTGTTTTTCCAGATCCATACTGTCTCTTTTTTTTAGTACCTTTTTTGCCCACATTTCTTTTGCCCATATTTGTTTTGCCATTCAATATATTTTTTATCACAATATCTGCTGACTCAAGTGCACCTTCCATCCAACCTTGATGATGGCTAACATTTTCACCTGCAATCCATAACATTGGGCTACCTATATTATGTTTAGCCATACGTTGTCTAGTAGCTATACCACTGGGTATTAGTATATTTTTGATATCGTCAATAGCAATAGCAGTACTCTTAGTAACTTTAGTAATTTTAATACCACATGTTAGTGAATTAATTACATTGGTACTATTTGTCCCTGGTTTCCATAGTCCCATACCACTACTCCAATAATGATGTTTTATCCATATTGCTTTAGGTATCCTGTCTGATATTAATATATTTTTGTTATCTAATTTTTTAATTAATGTTTCAAGTTTATTATTATTTGTACCTAAGTCTAGTGCATTATACATTAATTTAGCGTTTTTACTATCAGTATAACTGATCATTATGACACCTTTAGTAGAATCTATTGGGATAATATATTTAAGTGGTGAACTTACAGGAATTGGACATGATAGTTTATTACCATTAGTAAAGGCATCAAACCATACCTGTTGTGCATTATATTTAGGTTTATATATATTAAAGCTGGAACTAGCACTAGCGCTAGCGCTACTATTATTATTGCTACTATCACTATTGATAGTTTTACCACTATTAAATTTACCAGTCTCCACTATATATTTAGAAGCAATTGAGTTATTTAGATTATTGGATCTGGTATTACTTTCAGAATTACTATAGCTATTGCTACCACTACTACTAAAACTATTGTTATTGCTATTGTTATTGCTATTGTTATTGCTATTGCTAGATTTGGATAGAATACGGCTACGCCCGCTACTAGATTTAGATATGATAGATGTTGTTTTTGCTGATTTTATTGTTGATGGTTTAGATAATGGATATTTGGCATATATTCGATATAAGGGTTGTGTATCTATATATTTGGACATTCTATTGCCTAATAAAGGATCAAAAATAGTGATAGCATCAGTTGGACAACAATATATAATATGTTGATGTGCTGTAATTTGCATTCCACCAATGCATTTTAGAGTATTACCAGTTCTAGATTCAACACGAGTAGAGGTATGAATTTTTATGTTTGAAAATGACTTTAAACGAATATGTAATTTATGTGTTAGTTGTGATAGACCACCTTTACCACCTAGTATATAGTATTTAGTTTTAGCACTAAATTGACCTTTAAATAATTTAATAGCATCATACCAATGTAATAGGCCAATTTCGGCATAATATTGATAATTTTTTTCAACTAGTTTTGCAATATCGGGACCATGTTGGTCTTTAATTAGATCTAGAAGTGTTTTGGGTGAAGATCTAGTAAGTTTTGTGGTATTTAAACTAGATATAATTTTATTTACATCTACTATATCAGATGGTTTAACACCAAATGGCACCACATCATTTGATATTGGTACAATTGATTTATATAATTTCAATTCACGCATAAGATCACATAACCTCCTATGATATTGTGGGCTAAATCTAGCAGCGCCTGCTTCATATTGTATGCCATCCGGAGTGGTAATGGTATGTATTCGGCCACCGATTCTATCACTTGCTTCAAGTAATGTTATGTTGTATTTAGGATTATGCTTATGTAAGTTATATGCTGTATATAATCCTGAAAGCCCGGCACCTACTATAACTATATCTGTATGTATTGTTTTAGATTTATGCATTATATTCTATATTGTATATTGTATATTGTATATTGTATATTGTATATTGTATATTGTATATTGTATATTGTATATTGTATATTGTATATATAGTGTGTGGTATATCTATATATCTAGCTTTAATTATTAATAATATAATAAGTTAATGCAGTTGTGGTACCAAATAATATCCCACCCCATATACCATCTAGTATAACAGCTAGCCATTTATATCCAGTTAAAGTAGCCATATTGGTTAAATCATATACTAAATATACTAGTAAACCTAATGCTGCTGCATCCCAAATACTGCCATTATGGCGTATAACAAAATAGTATAATCCGGCTATCATGACAACATATACTAGAACAGCGGGCCATATTTTTAATTGTAATGATTTACCACATTGTATGTTTTTAACCATTGGGCCAAATACCTGCTTACCTATTGTAGTTAAATGTATTGTCTAGATATATAATATTATTATATATAATATTATTATATATATATATATATAGGGTATAGTGTTTAGGGTATATATATGATAGGATGTAGTATGTATGTGGATTATGTATAATATGTTATTTATGGTTATGAAATGTTATTTATTATAGGTATTTAAAAATAATTGAAATAATAAAAATAATATTATATATATTGCAAACACATATATTTTTATAAAATCGATGTTATGAAACTAGTTATACAACTAGTCATAATTTTTAAGCATATTATCAATTTCATCTAAAGTTGTAGTAAATGTAGTAATAATAGCGCTATGCGTATTAATACGATTGCGTATGTCAGTCATTTCAGAACGAAGTTTTACATTAATATTTTCAGTATGTAATTTTTCTTCTTGAGAACAATCTAGTTGGTATTTCAGTGCAGCATTCTCTAATTGTTCTCTAAAAAGTTGGTTCTCAAGTATTACAATTCTAGTTGATGCATTGGAACTAATTAAATCATCATCCTTATTAATTGTATCAGGCAATATTGCTGGTTCTTCATTTAATGGTGTCATATTAAGGTTAATTATACTAGTATTAGATATTTTGTCAATATCTTCATTAGTAGTTTCGTGTAGTCCATCTAGTATATTGTCCCATATACAATCTAGATTAGCAGAAGCATCACGTTCACCCAAAAGATCGTTAATTTCATCAGTTGCTCTGTCGTATGCGGCTTGAATTTCAAACATCCTCGATTCAAGTTGCATATATGCTAGATTATGTCTATTATGGGTTTCAGATAGATGTTCATTAATATTGGACATGCTAGTCTGCAATGAATTAATAATTTTATTTTTCTTGGCAATACTTTTTCGCAAGCTAGTAAGCTGCTTTTTTATGCCATAATCTCTTTTATTATTTCTGCTACCATAGTGTTTTACTACCCTATTTTGAAATGACATTATGTTTATATATGTAGATGTGTATATATATATGTAATACTTTGTTGTGTTATACGTTGTTGTTATATATATGTATATGTATTAAAGCACTTAAAGTTAATATATGTAAATTATAATATTCATTTTTAATTTTATTACATTTTAAAATCTCGAAAAATAGCAAATATGGGCATATTATTTAGCATCTATAAATATACATAGATATATATAGATATAGATAGATATAGATAGATATAGATATAGATATAGATATAGATATAGATATAGATATTATATAGTTAGATTAATCAGAGCTAGTTTTGCTATCATCGCTACTAGACTGGGAACGCTGTATCTTAGCATATATTTCCTTATCAGCCTTTGTCTTTGGTTTAATGGAGCCATCTAGCATGCCTAATACATGTTTTTTGTCATTATAATAACGTAAGTTATCTTCAGCAGCTAGATCAGCATATTTCTGTCTTGTGTCTGCTGGGAGTGCAACCCACATACCCTGTATTATTTTGCTTATTGCACCAAAATTAGCATCTTTGTTAGATGTTGCAACACTATTGTATGTATCTTTGGTAAAAAATGCATAGTCGGTTTTGGGTCGTTTAACATTGGCTAAACGCAATGGGTTAACAGAGTTACGGCGTTTTTTGTATACATTTTGATAATACTTGGTATCATAACGGCTAACACTTGACCATAATTCATCAGCCTTTAAAGTGCTGTTTGATTTTTCCAACAAATTAAGAACTAGACTAACTGCCTTAAAAGTATCTTCACTCCTTCGCAAGTATCCAGAAATACGGCACATTAAATTACGGCGCTCACGATCTTCCGGGCTTAATACAACACGGTCCTGTTTAGATGGACTAGCCGCAACACTTGAAGCAGCCTTTTTCTTAGATGTCTTAGGTGCCTTTTCAGTAACAGTTATGGTATCAACTACCGGTGGGGTAACTGTATCTTCAACTTTAGTGTCGGTTTTTTTAGATTGTGCATTTTTAGCTACACGATGAGTAGCGCGAGATTTGTTTTTAGGGGAAGCCATAGTATATATTTAAATATCTAATGTAGTTAAGTTAATAGGATAGTTAATATAATATGTAAATGTATGAGTTAATAGATAACGTGAGTTATCTAAAGTTAATTAGTAAAGTATTAGTTGTGGATATGTATAGTAGTATTACACTCTAACCATACTATATTTTACCTGATATAAACGCACTATTTTGTATATATATTATATATATTTTGTATATATTTTGTATATATTTTGTATATATTTTGTATATATTTTGTATATATCTAATAAAGTTAATATATAGTATACATACAGATTAAACTAATAACTAGCTATACAATAATACGCAAACATAATACGCAAACATAATACGCAAACATAATACGCAAACATAATACGCAAACATAATACGCAAACATAATACGCAAACATAATAAACTAGGCCTATATAATACAATAGAACATAATACAATAGAACACAATAATGACTAAAATGCGCAACACTACAATATTAGTATTACTAGCGATACTAACTGCAATATACATATATATATGTGTATGTGTAGAAGGCGGTAACGAAAGGCGATATGAATCATTTGAGAATGAAAATAATATGAGTGTGGATGAGGTTGTGGTGATGGATAGTATATTTCCGGGCAGGGCACATCCAATATCATTAGTAGAAACAGCAGAAACAAAAATACACTATAACAATATAGATAAAGAAATAACATTTAGATTTGGGATATTCAATGCACCACCAGTATTAAGTAATGTGTTAATTATATTCAGTGATATTAGACAGCAAAAACCAGATATTAAATGGTCCACTAGTAAGTGGCTAGCACATAAGAGTGGTGACGATAAAATTAGATATTATATAATGTCAAAATATTTAGAGCCAAATACAGTGTATAGAATTGCCATAAAAGTAAATAGCAGTAAAAATAAAAATATAACTAGCATATTATTAAGGGGAGATGGGTTAAATAGTCCAGTACATATAGGTAGTCAACATTTTAGAGCACTAGGTATAGAAACCGTAATGGTAGATAATAATACCAATACTGAATATGGGGGTGAATTAGATGGCAATATGGGATTAGCACTAATAGTGCCATCTAGCTTAAGACCAGGTCAAGAATTACAAGAAGAAACTATACCAGGTGGTGTGATATCATTGGGGCAAGTACAGATGATGTCATATAATCAATTGACATTATCTATTAGAATACCGGATATACGTATATATAAAAAAATAATAGAACAACGTAACTCTAACATTTTAGCATCAACTACTGAGATTAAAGATACCTATTCAGAAGCTAATATAGACGTATTGGGAGGTATTTCTGCATATGTACCATGGAAACTAGATGCAACAGTTAAACAATTAACAAATGATGGTAGCCGTAAATTAATAGAAGAGGAGGTACAAGCGACTAGTAAGGATATACCACCACCAAGGTTAGAAGCTAGCAACCCATCAATATGTGTAACATCTAGCAAACCAAATGGTCCATGTGAAATAAGAGTTATTGGTATATATCCAGGTATGCATTACGAGGTTAAAGTAGAAGTAGTATTTAATAATATGAATAGTATTAATAATTATAGACGGACTCATCCATTGACGATAAAATTTCAGGCGATAGATTTAACAGGTTCGGCATCATTGTTATCACCAACACAATCAGAAGGGTTACCAAGAGGTATTGCAGAAACAATTAATGCAATTGGTGTAGATACAGATATATTTAATAACAGACAGATGGAGCAAAATAGTAAGTTAGATGGGCTAGATAAAATGTATAATGGAATAACATTTGCATAGTATATATATATATATATATATATAAGGTTATCTAGAGATATGTAAAAAATATGTAAAAAATATATATGTGTATAAAATATATATGTGTATAAAATATAAATATAAGATAAACTTAATATATATAAAAATCATAATAATATAAATACATAATACACACTAGATAGAAAACATAATACACACTAGATAGAAAACATATACGAAAACATAATACACACTAGATAGAAAACATATACGAAAACATATATATAAATAAGTAATACTATATATAGATTGGATAGATAAAATAGAGAATGGTTGAAGTACATTTGAAACAACTAGCGGTATTACTATTAGCGGTATTACTATCATTTGTATTCAAAATAGGTGAAATAAGGCGTTATGATACACAAGCCGTATTTTTATTATTAGTATTGTTAATACTAGTAGTAAATAAGCTAATGTGTTGGACATGTAATCTAAATAAGAGTAGGGTGGAACCGTATCAGGATTTTGCGGCGGAAATAAATAATTTTTTGGGGAGGGATTTGCCGGCTGATGCAACACAAGCCGATGTGCGTAAATACAATGATCACTTAACTAGCTTAAATGATAAAATAGATACAATGAATACATATTTAGGAGAAATACGCCAGCATCAACAACGCCCACCAAGTGGACAGCCAGCATCTGCAATGGATGAGTTAAATATCCAGGCTAGTCAACAAATACAGGATTATAGAATTCGTAATATGGAATCTGAAATACAGCGTACAACGGATCTTATTAAGAAGGCTAAGATGGATCAAGATAGTAGCAAATATAAGAAAATACCGGTGTACTCTAGTTGTATTGTGGCTAATGCTAATGGTTCGGTATCTATGGCACCAGCTGGTCCAGGGCCTAGGTCAGCAGCTAATGTATCAGCTAGTTCACCAGGTAGAGGTATAGTTCAAGAACAGCAACAAGACAGTACTGATATGGGAATGGGTGCAAGGGCAACGAATAATAGTCAAGGTGCTAATGGACAAGACATGAGTGGGGGGAGTGTAGGTGGGAATGAGGGTGGTGTTAGAGAATTATTACAGCATATTTTAAGTAATGGTATAGATGTGAATTTATCAGCTTAATTAACTATATGTTATAATAATTTGTTATAGTATGTTATAGTATGCTATAATATGATATAATAATTATTTTGTTTTTTAAACAAATTATTGTGAATTTTGTATAATATATTATATAAATAGTAAAGATATAAATAGTAAAGATATAAATAGTAAAGATATAAATAGTAAAGATATAAATAGTAAAGATATAAATAGTAAAGATATAAATAGTAAAGATATAAAATTATAATTAAAACATTCTAATAAGATAAATACAAAATAGTATAAGCTAGTATAGTAATAAATACAAAATAGTATAAGCTAGTATAGTAATAAATACAAAATAGTATAAGCTAGTATAGTAATAAATATAGTATAATTGATAATATTTAAAAATGTTACAATCCAAGTCAAAAAGGTCAGGTCTAGCTGTTAGATCGACTATATCGAGTGTGAGTCCGCGTGCACAAGCGTGGTTAATATACATTGTACTAGGTGTGTTATTAATATTAACAGCATACTATGTGGTACCATATGTATTTACATTAAGTGATCCGAATAGGGTTATACAACCCGATAACACGAAGACAAATAAATTAGTGCTAGATGTAAGTGGTGGTGATGATCCATTTTATGGCATGAATATTGCGGAGGGTTTTGGAACGGAGGAAGTAAACCTAGTTAAAGAGGCATTAACTAAATTGACAGAAGATGAGCAAAAAGAAGTTTGTGCCAGTATAAATAGTCTAGTTAATGGATATAGGTCATTATTTAGTGGTGCAGCATTTAAATTTACGGAATTTAGTAAAGATAGTGGTGAATTTTTCTTATTTGGTCCAGATATGCGAGTTGTACAAGTTGCTAATGATGGCACTAGTGCCTTAACTCTAGCTATCAAAAATGAGAGTCCCTTACAACAATTATTTAAACGTGAGGTTGCAACTAAAGATAATACAGGAAAGGATATTGCGAGCGGTGGTGAGACATGTTATATATTCACACCAAAAAATACCCCAGATATGGCATTACAATATGAACATGAGCACCTTAGTTTACGTCCTATTGTTAGAACAATAGAAGAAAATAAGCCAATGCCCTTTATTGGACAATGTTTCTTGCGATTTAAAGCAACCGAAGATGAATTGAATGCCCAAGCCTTAGCAACTGGTTTATCTATTCCATCAATGGGTGCTAGACATTTACAACCAATGGGATCAAATAGTGTAAATACTATACAGGGGTTTAGAACTAATAGCGAATTGGAGAGAATGACAAGGGAATTAGATGAAAGAGCTAGAACACCAGCAATGCGTGATTATGCGGAGTATCAGAATAAGACGGGTGGACCACAAGCAGAGGTTGGGCAGCAGGGTAATCCATTTGCTAATAATCCGATACAGCTTAATATAGATTTGGGTTCGGTGATGGGCAGGGATGGATTTCAGGACAATGATGCACGTAATCCGGAAAATGGTGGAACAAGTGTGAGGGCATTGTTGGATAAATATACGAGTAGTATGATAAGTAATGGGGATAATAATGTGGGAAATTCGGTAGCCGTATCGGATAAGGATTTGGCGATTAATAAGGCATATACAAACGGCATGGGTGGTAGTGGTATATTTGGGGAAAACGCTGGGCCATTAGGTTGCCCTAGTATAGATAGGACGAAATATTATACAGAAAGACAGCTAGCACAATGTGCCGGATGTACACCTGATACTTATATGCGTATGGGTAGTCGCGTTTAGATATATAATATTTAAATATCATATACTAACAATAATGCCATAAGCCATAAAGTTGGCTTATATATATATATATATGTGTTAGGATACACATAAATTCTATGATAAATTTAGTTTTATTTTTAATATGCTTTCAATTAAACTAATTATAAAATAAGAACTACATACTATACGCTATCTATCTATAATAGTACGTCATATCTACTATAATACTATATGCTAGATGTTATAATACTACACGTGGATTGTTATAAACACTATAAGTTATATGTTATAATACTATATACTAGATGCCCTAACACTACACGTGGATTGTTATAAACACTATACGTGGATATGTTATAATACTATATACTAGATGTCCTAATACTACACGTGGATTGTTATAATACTACACGTGGATTGTTATAATACTACACGTGGATTGTTATAATACTACACATGGATTGTTATAATACTACACGCTAGATACTCACTATACTACACGTGGATTGTTATAAACACTATACGTTATATGTTATAATACTATATACTAGATGCCCTAATACTACACGTGGATTGTTATAATACTACACGTGGATTGTTATAATACTACACGTGGATTGTTATAATACTACACGCTAGATACTCACTATACTACACGTGGATTGTTATAATACTACACGTGGATTGTTATAATACTACACGTGGATTGTTATAATACTACACGCTAGATACTCACTATACTACACGTGGATTGTTATAATACTACACGTGGATTGTTATAATACTACACGTGGATTGTTATAAACACTATAAGTTATCTAGATATATGTATATATAATCTAAAATAATATAAGTTGTGATAGATATAAAATACAACATTATATAGTATATTGCATGTTATAGATAGATATATCGAGTATAATATATTAGATTATATATACATATTATGATATCAATATATAGTATAGTATAATATAAATATAGTATAGTATAATAAAAACATAGTATAGTATTATAAAAAAACATAGTATAGTATAGTATAAATATATACAACTATATATATATAATAACCATCTCTAGAAATATAAACATATCTAAATATAATAAAACATAGTAAACATAGCAAACATAATAAATATTCTAAATATTATAAATATTATTTAATATATATTAAAACATCTCAAAACATATCTAAAAATATAGCTCAAAACATATCCAACATGTTGGCCCGTAAATTTATGACACCCCAAACTAAAACTGCCTTATCTATTATAGCAGTTGTATTTATATTATGCATCGTCTTAATGTTTATAAGTGGTTCTACAATCAAACCAGAAGGATTCCAAGATGATCCAATGGCAGATTTTGAAACCCAAATAGCCGGGTTAGATGATGAAAAACGCCGTTCTCTATTAGGTGCAATGCGAGATCGACTTATACATTATGGTATGCTACCTAATCATGGTGATAATGAAGTTGATCGTACACAATGGGTACCTAAGAGTAACATACCACCTGCCGGCCCACGTATTGATATGAGTCAATATGTTAAAAAAAGTAGTATACCCCCAGAGAAAGTATGCCCACCTCAGAAAGAAATTGATATGACACAGTACGTTAGAAAATCGACATTACCGCCTGCCCAAACATGTCCACCATGTGTCGCACCTAAGGTCAAGGTATCAGCAGCTATGTGTACCAAATGTCCAGATTGTCCAAAGTGTCCACCACCTGAGCGTTGCCCCGATATTAAATGTCCGCCACCTACAACATGCCCACCGCCGCCGAAATGTCCGGAGATGAAATGTCCAGCAGAGAAGAACTGCCCAGAGTGTAGTAGGATAAAGTATATTAAAGTGCCGACAGTAATAACACGTACTATATATAAGGATAAAGATGGTAATACGGTAAGTGAGAATGTTGCTAATGATACGAAGCCTCCGGATAGTGGACTAGCTACAGCGATTAAAAAAATAATGCGTAATGCGGGAACTCCCCCAACCACACCCCCTAGTACTAGTACCACAAGAACTGCACCTACGACATACCCAGATGGTGATATAGTGATACCGGCAGAAACTAGGGAACGGAATGATTGTGAGGCGGAGAGTTGTAGACCAGTGGGTTTAAATAGTGCATTCCGTGAATATGGTGTGTATGGTTTTTAAGCTAGATAACTAAACTAACTAATCTAGCTAAGGATTATATTTATGTATTGTAATTATTTTTTATTTTTATTTACATTTACATTTACAGTTTTAATTATAATTATAACAATTCGGCTCTTTTATATTTCTTAAAATATAATAGATTTAATAAATATTACAATACATAAATACAATACATAAATACAATACATAAATACAATACATAAATACAATAAGTAGCAGCTAGATAACACTTATAATATATATTGGTATATTTCAGTATATATCTTTATAAATTTGATATAATTAAAACAAGGCCAAATAATAAAATGAATTATCAACATATGTTGTATGCGGCAATTGGTGCTAGTATTGCATTAATTGTTATGAGGGCGGAGGATAAATTTAATAACCAACAGTATACACATAAACAATATATACAAGTTATATTATATGCATTTATCATTACCCTAATACCAATATGGTTATTTTCACGATCCATAACAACCCAATTATTACAGCCTCAACATACACAATATCTAAATAGTATGCCCGCACCATCCCCTTTAAAAC
>Ga0307981_1001982_pt1 | contig 17330 bp, 21 predicted proteins | sample OrgLakmetagen987_FD_201849 | JGI IMG/M metagenome (GOLD analysis project Ga0307981, IMG submission 201849) | Saline water microbial communities from Organic Lake, Antarctica - #987 | ecosystem: Environmental > Aquatic > Non-marine Saline and Alkaline > Saline | place: Antarctica: Organic Lake... | reverse complement strand
TGGTGGCGGCGGTGGAGCGGGCGGTCAGGGCGGGTTTGGTGGTGGAGGTGGCGGCGGCCCGTCGTTGGGTCTGCTCACCGAAGGCGTCGCGCAGGTGGTCGTCATCGACAGCACGATCCGAGGAGGCGTCGGCGGTGCCGGCGGCGCGGGTGGTGTCGGCGGCGCCGGTGGAGGAACGGGACTGGATGCGATCGGACGACTCGGCGGCACCGGGGGATTGCCTGGCTTCGGCGAGGTGGGCGTTCGCGGGGTCGGCGCCTCCGGCGGATCGTCGTTCGGGTGGATCGATGCCGGACGGGCCGAACGCCAGCTCGAGCGCGCTGAATTCCTCGAAGGCACCGGCGGACGTGGTGGTGATGGTTCGACCCGTGGTGCCGACGGTGAGGCGTCGACGTCGACGGTCCGCTGAGGTCGGTGGTGGGCCGACCTCGACGGCGTCACGAATCCCTCGTGGTCATCGCAGCACCGACGCGCAAAGCAGCCGCCGCTAGCATCTGGCGTCCGGCCTCGGTAGCTCAGTGGATTAGAGCAGCGGGTTTCTACCCCGTCGGTCGCAGGTTCGAATCCTGCTCGAGGCGCTCGGCACGTCGGGGTGACCCGGTGTGCCCGGTGGGCTTTCGCCATGGGCCACGCATCCCGGTAACGTGGGAGGCCGTCGCGAATGCGCGACGCCCCCGACTGCCCCAAAGGCGAGGTACTGCGTGAATTTCAAGAAGGGCGAAACCGTCATCTATCCCCAGCACGGTGCATGCGTCGTGCAGGGAACGAAGAAGATGGAGTTCTTCGGTGAGAAGCAGGAGTACCTGATTCTCAAGACCGTCATCAACGAGATGACGCTCAAGGTGCCGGTCGAGAAGACCGATGACGTGGGTGTTCGTCCCCCCGTCTCCTCCGACGAACTCGAAGATCTGGTGTCGGTGCTCGCCAAGCCGGACCCTCGCGTGCCGTCCAACTGGAGCCGGCGTTTCAAGAACCACCAGGAAAAGCTCAAGTCGGGCGACGTGTACCAGGTGGCCGAAGTGGTCCGCAACCTTGCGGCTCGCAATCGTGACGCCTCGCTGTCGGCTGCCGAGCGAACGATGTACGAGCGGGCACGGGTGAACCTCATCTCGGAGATCTCACCGGCGCTGAAGGTCTCGGCGGAGGACGCCGAGATCTACCTCGATGAGGCGTTGGCGAAGGGCGTCTTGAAGGACGGCGAAGAGGTCGAGGACAAGAAGACCAAGAAGAAGAAGTGATGAACGACCGGCGGTGCCGGTCGTCGAAGTTCCAGTGCGGGGTCAGGCGCCGTCGCCGGAGTGCCCCGACAGTTCGAAGCGGACGGTCAGCGGGAGGTGATCGGACAACGCTGCCCATCGGTCGCTCCCTGTCGGGACGGCCGTGTCGATCGCAATCGATCCGCTCGGCACGAGCACGTGGTCGAGGTGCTGTTTCGGTGCTTCCGACGGGTTGGTGGCAGGCGCCGCTGTGAGTTCGACGCCAGGCAGCGCGCCGATCACCTCTGGTTGGTCGTGGTTGTTGAAGTCGCCGGCCACGATGATCGGAAGGTCATCGCCGAACCGGCAGGCGATCGTCGAGATCTGTGTTGCCTCGGCAAGGCGCTCGGCGGACAGGTCGTGGGGCGACAGATGGGCATCGAACACTCGAACTGCGTGGTGGTCGCCACGGGTGACCGTGGCCCACAGCACGATCCGGCGCATGTATGACCGTTTCGAACCGGCGGTGCTGATCACCGTGTGATCGGCATCGCGGAGTTCGTGCGGTGCGAGGATTGCAGCGCCTTCTGTCCGTTTGGTCAGAAGTGGTCGGTACGGATTGTGCTTCTGGGCCCAGCACCGGTTCATGGTGAGTGATCGGGCCAGCGCGTCGGCCTGGGGACGACGGACTTCCTGCAGGGCGACGACGTCGGGTGATTCGGCTCGGATCACATCGGCGACCCGCCCGAGATCGGTGGACTTGGATCCCTGGAGGTTCCAGGTGAGAACCGTCCATGAAGATCTCTCGGTCGACATGTTGGTCAGTTTGCCAGTTGGTCAGACAATTCGGCGGTCATGCGGTGCGCAGTTGCGACGTGTCAGACTCGTCGGTGATGAGCAACGAGACGACCACGACCAGCGCGAACCAGACGGAGTCGACCCAGGTCGCGTTCCTCGGGATGGGAGTGATGGGTGCTCCGATGGCCCGCCATGTGGCTGCGGCCGGGTTCCCGGTCACGGTGTACAACCGGACGGCAGCCAAGGCGCTGGCGTGGGTTGCGCTCCACGGGCACCAGGCTGCTCCGACGCCGGCCGAAGCGGCCGAAGGCGCCGATGTCGTGATGATGTGTGTCGGTGACGACGCCGACGTGCGCGCGGTGGTGCTCGGCGCGAGCGGCGTGCTCGCGACCATGAAGCAGGGGTCGGTCCTGGTCGACCACACCACTGCATCGGCTGATCTCGCACGAGAGCTGTCGGCGGCGTGTGCTGATGCGGGCGTCGGGTTCGTCGACGCGCCGGTGTCGGGTGGTCAGGGTGGGGCCGAGAGTGGTCAGCTCACCGTGATGTGCGGCAGTGACGATGTCGATGTCTTCGAGCGGGCGTTGCCTGCGATGTCGGCGTTCGCCAAGAAGTGTGTCCGGATGGGAGACGCCGGCGCCGGTCAACTCACGAAGATGGTCAACCAGGTGTGCCAAGCGGGGTTGCTCCAAGCACTCGCCGAGGGGGTCAACTTCGCGCAACGCGCAGGTCTCGACGTCGAGCAGATGATCGACGTGATCGGCAAGGGCGCCGCGCAGAGTTGGCAGATGGACAACCGGGCCATCTCGATGGGTGAGGGTGAGTTCGATTTCGGGTTCGCCGTCGACCTGATGCGCAAGGACCTCGGCATCGTGCTCGACGAGGCCGGCCGGAACGGTTCGTCGCTCCCCGTGACGGCGCTCGTCGACCAGTTCTACGCCCAGGTCCAGCGACGCGGCAACGGCCGATCCGATACGAGTTCATTGGTGGATCTGTTGACGAATCCCTGAGTCTGGCCGCCGTTCGCCGATAGTTTCGGGCGCATGCAGAAGCCCGACGTCACCATCCCCGCAGAGAACCCGCCCACCGAACTGGTCGTGGAGGACATCACCGTCGGTGACGGCGACGAAGCCAAGGCCGGCCAACAGGTGAACGTCCATTACGTCGGGGTGTCCTGGTCGACTGGTGAACAGTTCGACGCCTCGTGGGACCGTATGGAGCCGTTCGGCTTCGGACTCGGCCATGGGCAGGTCATCTCCGGATGGGACGAAGGCGTCCAGGGCATGAAGGTCGGAGGCCGGCGTCGCCTCACGATTCCACCGAGCCTGGGCTACGGCGCCGCCGGAGCCGGTGGTGTGATCGCACCGAACGAGACCCTGGTCTTCGTGGTGGACCTCCTCGGCGTCCGCTGACCACACGTCGGCCCCGCCAGGATGCGGAGTGGGCACGGGCAGCCCGGCGCTGGCGCCTACCGTCCCGCGACGAGGTCCGGATAAACGGCCTGCATGGTGTGGAGCAGGCTCTCCAGCTTCATCGCCTTCGACTTCGACCCCTGGACCTTCAGTTTGCGGAAGAGCATGGCGCTGGCGAGCCCGAGTGTTCCGAGGAGCAGTTCGTGCAGTGAGTCCGCCGTGAGCTCGGCAGTGAGGGTCGCGTCCAGGTCGTGGGGCCCGAACGTGGTCTGCACAGGCTTCGATCTTCCGTCGATCCACAGCTCGACGTCGGGCTGCTTGATCCGGAATCGGATCACCATCTCCTGGTCGACGAGGTCGTCCATGCCGTCCGGGTCGTCGGACTCGATCCGGTCGAACAGCTGCCCGAACAATGCTTCGAATTCTGACGCACTGGCGTAGGCCTTGCTCATGGTTCGACGGTAGTGGGCGCAGGTGGCCCGTCCGGATGTCGCAGCAACGGATCCTCCATGCGACAGGCCGATCAGAAGACCGTGTAGCCGCCGTCGACGCAGATCTCCTGGCCCGTGTGGTAGGTCTGCGTGGGATCGGCGAGGAACGCGCCGACGCCGCGGAATTCGGATGGATCAGCCCAACGGCGGACAGGGGTGCGCTTGATGGTCGCCGTCCGGAATGCGTCGTTCTCGTAGCCACCTGACGCAAGGTCGGTGATCGTCCAGCCGGGGACCAGCGAGTTCACCCGGATGCGGTGACGAGCGAGCCCGACGGCCAAGGCTCGCACCAGACCGTTCAGCGCGGTCTTGGCGGTTCCGTACGCCTCGTTGTTGGCTGCGCCGTGGATCGACGACGTCGACGACACCGCCACCAAGCTCCCGCCCGTGCCCTGCTCGACCATCACCTTGGCTGCTTCGCGCAGGCAGAGGAAGACCCCGTCGAGATTCACCGCCATCACGTCACGCCACTCTTCGAGGCTCAGGTCGAGGAACGGGGTCCCGGTGCCACCGCGCCCGGCGTTCGCGAACAGACCGTCGAACGAGTCGTGCTCTGCTGCGGTGCGCGCCGTCGTCTCGGCGACCTGCGCCTCGTCGGCGACGTCGCACACGTGGGCACTCACGACGCCCCCGCCTCCCACCTCGGCCATCAGCTTCGACAACGTCTCCATCGCTGCAGCGTTCTTGTCGGCGTTGCGCCCCCACACCGACACCGAGCCGCCGGCCTGTGCGATTCCTTCGGCCATTGCGAGTCCGATTCCACCGTTGCCGCCGGTGACCACGAACGTCTTGCCGGCCAGGTCGATGCGCCCGCTCGGCGCCGGCGCGGTCAGTTCGTTTCCTGGGCCCATCGGCGAAGTCTTGCGGATTCCGACCGGTCAGACCGAGGCGGAATCGTCGACCGGACCGACCACACTGGAGGCATGACGGATGTCATCGAGATCAATGGAATCCGAGCGGTCACCATCGTCGGAGCGCTACCGCACGAGCGCGAGATTCCACAGCCGCTCCGGGTCGATCTCGCATTCGAGGTCGACCTCCACGATGCCGGTTCGAGTGACGAGCTGGGCGACACGGTCAACTACGGACTGGTGGCCGATCGCGTGGTGGCCGTGGTCGAGGAATCCAAGGACGTCCTGTTGGAACGCCTGGTTGCGAGGATCACCGACGAGGTGTTGGCGTTCGATCGGGTGGAAGCGGTCACTGCCACGCTCACGAAGCTGCGACCACCGATCGCCGTGGACGCGATCGACACCGCCGTGAAGATCCGGCGAACTCGCGCCGAGGCGCAGACCCGACCGCACACGGTCAACACCGCCTACATAGCGCTCGGCTCGAACCTCGGAGATCGTCAGGGGTATCTCCGGTTGGGTGTCGCCGGCCTCGGCAACGTCACGGCCATGTCGGACGTCTACGAGACCGACCCGGTCGGTGGGCCCGACGATCAAGGATCCTTCCTCAACATGGTCGTGAAGGTCGAGACCTCGCTCGACCCGTTCGCACTGTTGCGTCGGTGCCAGCGCATCGAGGCCGAGGCGATGCGGCAGCGGGTGGTTCGCTGGGGGCCGCGGACGCTCGACGTCGACATCGTCTTGTTCGACGGCGTCACGATGGACGGTGACGAACTGACCATCCCACACCCGCGATACACCGAGCGCCGATTCGTTCTCGCCCCGTTGGCCGACATCGCGCCCGACAGGTGTCCCGATGGATGGGAGGAACGCCTGGCCGCCGGAGGCGTGCGGGTGGTCGGACCGCTGTCCACGAGCTGATGCCGCAGCGACCGCCAGATCAGGGTGGCGTCCGACGCTTCGACACCGCGCCACGATCCGTCGACGCGGGCGTGGGTGCCCTCGTCGACCGCAAGGCTGGTCGGACGGTGTCGGTGTGCCTGCCGTGTCGCGACGAGGCCGCCACCGTCGGGTCGCTCGTGAGTTCCATCCGTTCGGAGTTGATGGAACGCGAACCGCTGGTCGACGAATTGATCGTGCTCGACGATCGAAGTACCGACGACACCGCACGAACAGCGGGAGATGCCGGGGCGCAGGTGGTGTCGATCGACAGCGTTCACGCTGAATTCGGCGACGGTCACGGCAAGGGGAATGCGCTGTGGGCGACCTTGATCGCGAGCCACGGTGACATCGTCGTGTGGCTGGACGGCGACGTGACGAGTTTCGAACCCGGATGGGTGCCGAAGCTGATTGCACCGCTGCTCGACGACGACACGGTTGCGCTCGTGAAGGCGCTCTACCAACGACCGACCACCTTCGGTGGCGGCGGTCGAACCACCGAACTGGTGGCACGCCCGCTGATGTCGCGGTACTTCCCGCAGTTGAGTGGACTGGCGCAGCCGCTGTCGGGAGAGTACGCCGGACGTCGCTCGGTGCTGGAACAGCTCGACTTCGTGCAAGGGTGGGGGGTCGAGATGGCATTGCTGATCGACATCGAACGCAGGTGGGGCGCCCCGGCGATCGGCCAGGTGGACCTGGGCAGTCGCATGCATCGGCATCGCTCGCTCCATTCGCTGTCCGTGCAGGCCGCCGAGGTGATGGCGACGATGCTCGACCGCGCTGGTGTGCCGGCTGCACGCGAAGGTGATCAGGTGCTGCAACGTGCCGACGGGTCGATCGTGCCCTTGAACCTCGACCTTCGACCGTCGCTCGTCTCGATCGGGCGGGGCCGTGCTGCTGGCTCCGGTGGCGCATCATGACGGTCGCTTCGACGCGCATCCTGATCGTTCGTCACGGTGAGTCCACGTGGAATGCGGTTCGGCGCTGGCAGGGGCAGGCTGATCCACCGCTGAGCGAACGTGGCGAGCAGCAAGCACGACGGGCTGCGCTCGCCGCACCCGATCATGCGGTGTTCGACCTCATCGTCACGTCGTCGCTGGAGCGTGCTCGCCGGACCGGCGAACTGGTCGCCGAAGGCCTCGGGACCTCACTCGGTGACGGTCTGGAGGATCTGTCGGAGCGCGCTGCGGGCGAATGGGAAGGACTCACCCGGTCCGAGATCGACGAGCGGTACCCGGGGTTTCTCGCCAATGACGAGCGGCCGGCGGGCTACGAGCACGACGAGTCGGTGGTGATCCGAGCGACGCGTGCGCTTCGGGCGCTCGGCGCCGACCACCCCGGCTCGACGCTGCTGGTGGTGTCACACGGTGGGGTCATCCATGCACTCGAGCGACATGCGTTCGGCCACGACGGCTGGCAGCGACTCGACAACCTCACCGGTCGATGGTTCGAGGCGAGTGGCGACACGTTGCGGCCGGTGGGTGACCGGGTCGCGCTGGTCCCCGACGGGGTCCCGGCGATCCCGCCACCAGATCGCGGATATGCCTGATTCCGGAGTCTGCTGATTCAGACGCCGTGAGCCGCCTGGGTGCGGCGGATCTTGGCCGGATAGTGCGCCCGGCCGAACTCGGGCCGTTGCTGCACGACGATGTCGAGCAACTCGTCGTGCTGTGCAGTCTCCTTCCAGGGGAGCGCGATGTAGATCGGGAGTCCGAACACCCGCAGCCTGTCGAGGTTCGAATAGACGATCTTCTGGTATTCGAATCGCTGCTGCCACTCCCAGTTCGGCGGAGCGAAGCCGGTACCGGGGTCGACGATGCAACGGCTGCGCAGGCCGAATCGATCGGCGTCGGCGAGTCGGGCCTCGAAGAAGTCGAGCATCACCTGGACCGGGTCGGACGTGACGAGGTCCATCTCCCGCGGGTTCGGACCCGATAGGAACGGCACCACGATCGGCACGTCGAAGTCGCTGGCGACCTTCCACATCTCGTCGCTCTGCATGCCATCGGCTGCATTGATCACGGTCGCACCTGCATCGAGTGACCGGCGGACGACCTCTGGACGCCACGAGTCGATCGACACGTCGACGCCGAGCTCGGCGAGTGCAGGGATGAGATGTTCCACTCGCGCCCACTCGTCGGTCCAGTCGATCACCTCGGCGGCGTCGGTCGACCCTTGGCCACCGAGATCGATCGCATCGGCACCGTCAGCGAGCAGTTGCCGGGCCCGTTCGACTGCTTGATCGGGTGTGGTGGCGATCGAATCGAGCGCAAGGGAGTCGGGGCTGGCGTTCACGACGCCGTAGATGATCACGCTGCGACCGTACCCACCGACGACCAAGACATGCCTGGCCGATCGGCTGCGCTTGGACCTGCGCAGGCGCAGGGGACGAAGATGGTGACATGACGATCTACGACGACGATCACGAATTGTTCCGCGACAGTTTCCGCGCCTTCGCTCGGGCCGAGATGGCACCGCACGTCGAAGCGTGGGAACGCGCCGGGATCATGGACCGCTCGGTGTATCTCGAAGCCGGCAAGCACGGTTTCACCGGCATGGCGGTTCCCGAGGCATTCGGTGGCGGAGGCGTCTCCGATTTCCGCTTCAATGCGGTGCTCAACGAGGAGTGCGCCAACCTGGGCCTCGGCGGCGGTGGGCTCGGCATGATGCTCCACAACGACATCACCACGCCGTATTTCGTGGAGTACTGCACCGACGAGCAGCGCGAGCGCTGGTTGCCCGGCATCGCGTCGGGTGAGCTGGTCACGGCGATTGCGATGACCGAGCCGGGCACGGGGTCCGACCTCCAGTCGATCGCCTCCACGGCCGTACGTGACGGCGACGAATGGGTGCTCAACGGTGCCAAGACCTTCATCACGAACGGCATCAACTCCGACCTGGTGATCGTGGCATGCAAGACCGGCGATGCTGCTGACGGGCGGGCGTCGATGTCACTGCTGGTGGTCGAGCGCGGGATGCCTGGATTCGAGCGAGGCCGCAATCTCGACAAGATCGGCCAGCACTCGGCAGACACGGCTGAGTTGTTCTTCTCCGATGTCCGCGTCCCCGCACGCAACGTGTTGGGTGAGATCGGACGGGCCTTCGAGTACCTCAGCTTCAACCTCGCGCAGGAGCGCCTCGCCATCGGGCTGTACGGCGTCGCCGCTGCGAAGGCGGCGCTCGAGTGGACGGTCGAGTACGTCAACGAGCGAACGGCGTTCGGCAAGCCGATCGCATCGTTCCAGAACACCAAGTTCCTCCTGTCCGAGATCGCCACGGAGGTCGCGGTCACCCAACCGTTCATCGACGACTGCGTGATGAAGCTGAATGCGGGCGATCTGTCGCCGGTCACCGCTGCGCAGGCGAAGCTGTGGGGGAGCGAACTGCAGTTGCGGACCACGGACCGGTGCCTGCAGCTGTTCGGCGGCTACGGGTACATGAGCGAGTACCCGATCGCTCGGGCGTACGCCGATGCCCGCATCAGCACGATCTACGGTGGTACGTCGGAGATCATGAAGACGATCATCTCCAAGGAGGTGCTCGCGTGAGCGACCTTCCGTTGCCGAACGCTTCACACGATCTGTCGGGTCAGGTCGCCCTGGTGACCGGTGCGACCTCTGGGCTCGGAGACCGCTTCGCCCGTGTGCTCGCAGCGGCTGGTGCCAAAGTGGTGGCCGCAGGGCGGCGACAGGAGCGGCTCGATGCACTCGTCGCCGACATCGAAGCAACGGGTGGTGCCGCTGCCGGCGTGGTGATCGACATGACCGACACGCAAAGCATCCTCGACGGATTCGCAGCTGCTGAAGCGGCATTCGGCACGATCACGATCCTCGTCAACAACGCCGGTGTCCCCGATGCCAAACGTGCGCACCGGATGCCCATCGAGTTGATCGACCGGGTGTTCGACACGAATCTGCGAGGGCCATTCGTGTTGTCGTGTGAGATGGCCCGCCGCCTGATCGAGCAGGAGCGTCCCGGCCGGCAGATCAACATCTCGAGCATTGCGGCCACGAACTACGACGGACACGGTGCAGCGCTGTACTCGGTCACCAAGGCCGGCATCTCGCGGATGACCGAGGCGCTCGCAGTGGAATGGTCACGCAACCACATCAACGTGAACGCGATCGCTCCCGGTGCGTTCCATTCCGAGATGATGGACGGCATGCTCGAACGGATGGGTGACATCAGCGCTGCGATGCCGCGCAAACGACTCGGGGACCCTGCCCAGCTCGACTCGACGCTGCTGTATCTCTGTTCGCCGTCCTCGGATGCGGTCACTGGAACGATCATCAAGGTCGACGACGGTCAGAGTCCCCGCTGACGGCAGGGGTGTTGCTGTCGACCAGACTCGTTCCATGAACGACGAGACGACGCATGGACCGATCGAAGGCTGCATTGCCAGGTGGCACCAACACATGGATCGCACCCTCGAGGGTGGTCTCGACTCGATGCTGCACCCCGACGTGGTGTTCCTCTCGCCGATCGTCTTCACGCCCCAGCGTGGCATCGACATCACCAAGGCGTACCTGAATGCGGCCGGTGGAACCCTGAACGGCGATCCAGCACCTGGTTCGGTCCCGGGCGAGATCGAGGGAGGGTTCACCTACACCAAGCAGATCCTCGACGGTCATCATGCAGTGCTCGAATTCGAGACCAGTATCGACGGCAAGTACGTGAACGGGATCGACCTGATCACCTGCGACGACGACGGCATGATCGTCGAGTTCAAGGTGATGATCCGCCCACTCCAGGCGATCAACCTGGTGCACGCTCAGATGGGCGCGATGCTCGAGAAGATGGGCTCGTGATGCTCAGAGGTCGACGGTGGCGTTACCGGGCGTGACCGCGTCCGTGCTCTGACCGTGGGGGTAGCTGCCCTGGACGTTCACGGTGAGGTACACGTTGTTGATCGAGCTGCTGCGGCGATCGTCGACGCCGGCCCATGCCAGCAGGGTGTCCTGGTTCGAGGGGCTCAGCCGAGCGCACCCCTTCGACTGGGGAGTGGTGGGCACGTTGTTCGCGCCGTGGATTGCCTGGCCACCATCGAAGTAGAGCGGCTTGTACATGTTGCCGTTCAGGGGATTGTCGCCCGGGACAGGGTAGAGGGTGCTGTTGTGCCAGCCGCCGTTGTCGGTGGCTGCATTGAACCGGAAGATCCGTGAACGATTCTGGTCACGCGTCTCGAAGCCCGTGCTGCCCGTCGACGTCGGGAAAACGTGGTCGAGGGTGGTGGCACCACGGCCGAGGAACATCACCTGGCAGGTGCGGTCGATCAGCACCCATCTCTCGGATTCGAGTGCGGACGTGATGGGCGCAGCGAGAGAATCGGTGGCGAACAGCTGGCGTTCCTCGTCGCTGCCGGGCGACATGTCCTTCAGCTCCGAGGGAAGCCACATTGCCAGTCGCGCTGCGCAGAGGTGCCGGCGGGTGACCGGCCCGGAAATGCCGTCGACGAGGAGTTCGCGCATCCCGAACGGCGTGAGCAGCTCGTTCAGCTTTTCCTGCTGTGCCTTGACTGCGACGATCGTCTCGGCGGCGACGAGTGCTTCGTTTCGTTGGCGTTCTTCGCCGGTGACGTCATTCAGTCCGTTGTCGACGCAGATGTCGAGGAGTTGTCCCGGTTCGAGCACCTCGCCCTCGAAGTCGTTCTCGGAACGCACGGTGGAGATGTTGATCGTCTCGTCGTCGAACGCGTCGACGATCAGACCGAGCGAATCCCCGGATTCGACCTCGACCACGCACTCGGGCGTGAACACGTCGAGTTCGGGCACCGTGGTGGTCGTGGTGGTGGTGGTGCTCGTCGACGACGTCGTCGTGGTCGACGGCGCCTCGGGCTGGGACGTGGTCGTGCTCTGCTCGGTCGTGGCAGTCGTGAGCGCAGCAGCATCGTCGGTGTTCGGGACGAATGCATCGGGGTCGTCGTCGGACTCGGCCGGAGCGGATGCAGGACCGGCGGCCGCAGCTTGCGCCCCAGGGATCGGGACTGCGTCACCGCCGGAAGTGCTGCATGCAGCAAGCGTCAGTGTTGCTGCAATCGCAATCGAGATTCTTCCACGCACCAGTCGGAAGGTAGCTGGATCCGAGCTCCACCAATGGTCAACCGATGCGAATTTCGTGTTCGGTTCGTCGCAGCAAACTGCGGACCGCTGCACGCGCTCCCGGCTCCCCGGCTCCCGGTGGCTACGGTTGCGTCCATGACCGACGAGGCACGTCCCTACGGTGGTGGAACGAGCGATCCGTCGCTCAAGCGAGTCCGCACCCGCCATTTCCAGCGGGCGAAACAGCAGGGCATCAAGATCACCGGCCTCACCAGCTACGACTTCCTCACCGCATCGATCTTCGACGAGGCGGGAGTCGACTTCCTGCTCGTCGGTGACTCGGCCGGCAACACCGTGTTCGGCTACGACACGACGATCCCGGTCACCCTCGATGAACTGATCCCGCTCACCGCAGCCGTGGTGCGCGGTGTGAACCGAGCGCTCGTGGTCGCCGACATGCCGTTCGGTTCATACGAGAACGGGCCGGACGAGGCGTTGCACACGGCGATCCGCTTCATGAAAGAAACCGGTGCGCATGCCGTGAAGCTGGAAGGTGGCGTGCGCAGCGCCAAACAGATCAAGCGAGTCGTGCGCGCCGGGATCCCGGTGATGGCCCACATCGGTTTCACGCCGCAGAGCGAGCATGGTCTGGGAGGTCACATCATCCAGGGTCGAGGCGAAGAGGGGGCCGAGCAGCTGCTCGACGATGCCCGCGCCGTGGAGGCCGCAGGTGCGTTCGCTGTCGTGTTGGAGATGGTGCCGTCGGAGATCGCAGGGCGTGTCACCGCCGAGCTCAGCATCCCGACCATCTCGGTCGGCGCCGGCCCGTCGTGTGACGGCCAGTTGCTTGTCTGGTCGGACTGGGCCGGCCTCTCACGCGGTCGTATCCCGCGCTTCGTCAAGCAGTACGCCCAGATCGGCGAGACCCTGCTCGCAGCGGCCAAGGAGTTCTGCGCCGATGTCGAGTCGGGTGGGTACCCGCTCGCCGAACACGAGTACGCCGAATAGATCGGAACTCGATGCGCTCAGGCGCGAGCGATCGCCTCATTGATCATCTTGTGTGCGAGTTCGGTCCCGCCCCAGTGATCGATCCGCGCCCATTTGTCGGGTTCGAGATCCTTGTAGTGCTGGAAGAAGTGCTGGATCTGTTCACGGGTGATTTCGGGGAGATCCTCGTACTCGCGCACCCCGTCGTAGCGACGGCTCACGTGTGAGCTCGGTACGGCGATGATCTTTTCGTCGTTGCCGGCCTCGTCTTCCATCACCAGAACACCGATCGGTCGACAGTTGATGACCGCGCCGGGGACGATGACTCGTGTGTTGCACACGAGCACGTCGATCGGGTCGCCGTCTTCGGACATCGTGTGCGGCACGAAGCCGTAGTTGCCCGGGTACCGCATCGGTGTGTACAAGAAGCGGTCGACGAAGAGCGTGCCGGCTTCCTTGTCGAGTTCGTACTTGATCGGCTCGCCGCCGACGGGCACCTCGATGATGACGTTGATGTCCTCGGGAGGATTGGTGCCGATGGGGATCTTTTCGATGCGCACGTGGTCACCGTAGACGAGGTGAGCGAGGGCGGCGTGGTACGCATGGCACATGCCCAAGATGCGAGACCACCGAGACGTCGATGCAGAATTCGCGACCACCGGACCGAACACGATCACCCGACTGCAGCGGGTGCATGCGCCCGCCGATGCGGCATTCGCCGTGCTCGCCGACGGCCCGGCGTGGAAGGAATGGCTCGGGATCGACGTCGAATGGACCTCCCCGGAACCACACGGCGTGGGCACGACACGCAGCGTCACGACGCGAGGCGCCACCATCGATGAAACGTTCCTCGTGTGGGAGTCCGGGCGTCGGATGGCGTTCCGATTCGAGCGCTCGACGTTGCCGGTGACGGCGTTCGCCGAGGACTACCTGCTGATCGACCATCCCGATGGTGGCTGCACACTGGAGTGGAGTTACGCCTATGCCTGGGCTGCTCCGCTCGGGTTCGTGACGCGCCCGCTGTTCGGATTCGGATTCGGTCTCCAGGCAACACGCGGACTTTCGAAGTTCGCTGCGCTGGTCGAGTCCCGAACCGTGTGACGCGTGGTCAGGAGTCGGCGCAGGCGTCGATCCAGTCGAGTTCGACGACGAACTCACCGTCGCGTCCATCGGCGATGATGATGCCGATCTCGGTGGCTTCGTCGGCGACGAAGCCTGGCGAGTCGACCACTCTCCCGAAGATCGTCGGGACCAGCGAGTCGTACGGGATCGACACGACGCGCCAGCCGTCGGCATCGGGTGGTCCCGAGTTGTCGATGTCGGTGCGATACGACACGTTGCGCCCTTCGATGCGGTGCTCGTCGTCGAGGATCACTCCGTACACGCGGTCGTCGGCCCGAATGCGCATCTCGATGCGGTCTGAGCCGGCCAGCTCGCCGCCGGCGAGGCTGGAGCGGATCGACGTGAAGCCGCCACCGTCGGTGACGATCGTGCCGGCGAATCGCATGATCGACTCGGCGACGTCTGCGGTGCCGTTCGATCGGCCGCCCATCACGCCATCGTTCACCACGAACCACTCGATGGCGTCGGCTTCGAAGTCGGTGAGTCGGATGCAGCTACTTCGCGCATGGTCAGCGGGGTCGGGTGTCGGCGGCGACGAGATGCTGGTGGTGTCCGGGCTGGGGTCGTCGGGCATCGTGTCGTCTGGTGTCGTCATCGGTGCGATCTCCTCGAGATCCGGTGCGGTGGCAATGGGTTGGTCGATGGTCTGACGAATGGTCGAGGTCACAGCGATGTCAGCGGTCGTGGCGGCGGGGCTGGTGCCACACGACGTCAGTGCGACACAGAACGCAGCAAACCCCATGGATGAGGTGATCGTCGACGATCGCACTCGGGGATGTTGCCCGGAACCTGCGGTGTTCAGACCTCGGACCGGCGAGTGAAGACCGGCTCGTCCCGAGTCGAGCGAGACTCGTCGTAGGTGTAGCCGCGCTCGGAGAAGTCGGTGAGTGCGCTGATGGTCGTGATCCGCTCGCGGACCATCCACCCCGCCATCGACCCGCGAGCCTGCTTCGCGAAGAAGCTCACCACCTTGTGGTCACCGTCGCCTTTGGCATCGAGGAACCGAGGCGAGATTATCCGGCCGTCGATTAGATCGGCCTGGACCACGCCGAAGTACTCGTTCGATGCCAGGTTGACGAGGGCCTTGGCACCGGGCGAGTCGGCGAGGTCGGCGTTGAGACGATCGGTCACGGTGTCGCCCCAGAACGAGTAGAGGTCGTCACCGTCGGGGTGGGCGACCTTGGAGCCCATCTCGAGGCGGTAGGGCTGGATCAGATCGAGCGGACGGAGGACGCCGTGCAAACCCGACAGGATGCGCAGCACCTTCTGGGCGTGGGTGAAATCCCGTTCGCCGAACGAGTTCGCTGCGTCGAGACCCGTGTAGGTGTCGCCGTCGAAGGCAAGTACGGCGGGACGGGCATTGTCGACCGTGAACGGAGTGGTCCAGTCCTGGAATCGCTCGTGGTTCAGTTCGGCGAGCGACGCCGAGATCGACATCATCTCGGACAGATCGGCAGGCGCCTTGGTGGCCATGATCTGCACCAGGTCTCGGGAACGATCGAGGGACTCGGGCTGGCTGAACTTGCGGGTTGCCAGCGGCGAGTCGAAGTCGAGGGCTTTGGCAGGGGAGACCAAGGTCAGCATGGACTCCGGTCTATCGGCTCTGCTCGTCGGTCGCGAGACTGCGCTCAGGGTTCGATGACGATCCAACCGCGGCGCTGGAGTTCGGCGGCGAGTTCTTTCACCGGAATGTCGCTCAGCGTCGTCTGGGGCGGCTTCGAGCCGTCGGGAGGTCCGTCGCCGTAGATCTCCGTCTGCAGACGTTCGATGAAATCGTCGGCCTCTGCGCCGGTGAACTTGCCGCTGGCCTGACGCTGCGTGAACCCCATTGGTCCGCGCGCGTCTCGGTATCCGGTGTGCCCGGCCGCCTCGAGGAGTTCAAGGAGTTCGCGCAGTTGTCTGGCGTTGGCGGGTGGACCCGACGAGTCGCCGAAGGCCATGTCAGCCCGGGATCAGTTCTTCTGCGGTGACGGTCATCGACCCGAGTCCGACGTTGCCGAAGGTGGTCACCATCGCAACATCAGCAGCGTCGCGCCCTCGCCCGATGATGGTTCGGCCGATGCGGTGCTGGTCGTTGCGGGGGTCGAAGGTGTACCAGCGGTCTCCGATGTACACCTCCATCCACGCACAGAAGTCCATCGGTGAACCGGGGTCGGGGACGCCGATGTCGGGCAGGTAGCCGAACACGTAGCGGGCGGGGATGTTCAGTGCCCGACACAGTGCGATGCCGAGGTGAGCGAAGTCTCGGCACACGCCGTGGCCGTCCTGCAGGACATCGACGGCGGTCGTCGACGCAGAGGCGGCGCCGTAGTCGAAGCCGATCTGATCGTGGACCCACCGGGTGATCGCTCGCACCCGGTGGACTCCGTTCATGTCGGGCAGGACCTGACCGAACTGCTGGAGTGCGAAGGGGGCCAGTTGATCGGATTGGCAGTAGCGGCTGGGGAGGAGGAAGGCGAGGGCCTCGTCGGGGAGGTCGGCGGGGTGGAGTTCCCGAGCGAAGTCGTCGGTGTCGTCGGGTGCGCCCGACGCATCCGCCGTTGCCGAGAACTCCAAGCCGAAGGTGCCGGCGGGCAGCGTGAGTCGGCGACACCGGTTGCCGAAGAGATCGCTGTAGATCGTCGACGGAACACCGGGGGTGGTCGAGAACCGAGCATTGCTGATGCGAGATGCTTCTTCGACGTGGGGCTCGACAAGCACGATGGCGTGCGTCGGCTCTGCGACCTCGAAGGAGAAACGGCATCCGATCGAAATATCCACACTTCACCATGCACGGCAGCGGCTGCCATTCAAACGTCAGGCGTTGCAATCACGACGTCGGTGCGGCGGTGAACAGCGCCTGGAATGCCGACGGCCCTGGCCAGAAAGCTTTCTGACCAGGGCCGTTGCAGAGAGCGGGCGACGGGAATCGAACCCGCGTAGTCAGGTTGGAAACCTGAGGTTCTACCATTGAACTACACCCGCATGAGCGAACGATGCTAGCGCCGAAGAGCCGGGCGACCGACCGGATCGCACGATCAGCCGATCTGTTCGCAATGCGATGCGCCAGTTGTTGCCGATCTCGTCCGGCGTGAGGTCGAGGCGCCGCAGCTGCATGTCATAGCTGTCGAAGCCGACTACCGACGTCAGCGCCGTCAGGATTCCCTCGCATCGTGCCGGGTCCATCACGTCGAGTTCTGGCGCGAAGAGGCGCCCCAGCTGTTCTCGTCGAAAATCGTGGACCATGGCGATGCCGCGGTCGACTTCAGGGATCGCGATTGCCTTCGTCTGAGCGACACGGGCGAGGAGGTGGGTCTGTTCGAGGATCGCCAAGTTCGTGGTGATCATCGCTTCGATGCGGTCGTGGAGGCCACCCTGGCCGGGATCAGGCAGAGCTCCCAGCAGCAACGCTCGTCGCAGTTCGGATTCGATGGCGGCGCGAGACAGGTCGTTCAGGTCGTCGAAATACCGGAAGATCGAACGGTGCGAGACCGCAGCACGATCGGCGATCTTGGCA
>Ga0307981_1001981_pt1 | contig 17330 bp, 10 predicted proteins | sample OrgLakmetagen987_FD_201849 | JGI IMG/M metagenome (GOLD analysis project Ga0307981, IMG submission 201849) | Saline water microbial communities from Organic Lake, Antarctica - #987 | ecosystem: Environmental > Aquatic > Non-marine Saline and Alkaline > Saline | place: Antarctica: Organic Lake... | reverse complement strand
CCCCAGTGTTATCACTTACATAACATAATCCCGGGGGGGGGGGGGGTCAATCAGTCCTTGTCATCACAAAGAATAGTTTATAAACTGATGCGTGACACGCTTTTAAAAATAAATGTATTGCCGATAGCTCTTCTGCTGTTGAGCCTTTGCCCTGGCCCGCTGGTTTTTACTCCTGCCTTCCAAGTATTCCTTTTTTCGTTGGTATCTATTGGTGCTATTCGGTACATGCAGTGAGTGTAGAAGTATTTGCTTTCTCAATAAAAGTTTACGTCATTTAGCTGCTATCTCATTACAGTTAACACAGTGAGAAAGAGCGTATTAAAGTGAGTAACTAAGCCGAAAAGAGGGTCTTGACCTGGTCTGGAGTGTGCCCCAAGAAACTCACGTCGTCGTAGCCTCCTTTTCCGGTCGACATGATCGAATCGTACAAATCAGAGTACGTTTCGCAAACCTTGCCGGCAATCTTCGTACGGGCTGCCTTTCGGACCACTGGATCCTTGACAGTCGACTCGAGCGAAGGGAGGGGCGGGGAATAGAGCGATGTGTAGAACTCTTTCATACCAGCTTCCACATCATCGGGAGAAAGACCGGGATAAGTAGCCATGAGCGTCCCTTCGCTTTCAACTTCCTCCCAGCGACTCCATGCAGACGCCAAGGAGCCCAGCCCGCACAACTCAAGCACGTGCGCAGCATCTCTCTCCACGAGTGCTTCAATCAAGTTAATCTCCTTCTTATCGATCGCCTCGTCCAACTTTTCAGCCGCCAAGACGCCCAATCCTGCCTTCTTAGCCGCTGATAACGACTGCTTCAAAGCGACAACGTCGTCCAGATTGTTGCAAGTGACCAAAGCCGCTTCAACCAAGGTCTCAGTACCCCACTCGATAGATAAGATGGTTCGACACTGAGCTGGACAGGCCACGTCCGACGAAAATCCTGGTGAACTCATTCGAACGTCCGCAATGTGCACCAGCATGGAACGCGACAAGTTGGACTCGGATTCTCCTGTCGTACTAGAAAGCTGACCAAGCATGGCGCCGTAAACGCGAATCGTCGCCTCGTACGCCTTGGTGGCCTCCAACAAACATTCAAGCAGACAAGCTACTAGCGGGTTCTTGCCGTCTACCGTTTCCTCTACTCCCGAGTCGCCCTTGTCGTCTCCAGTCGGAGTGTCCAACTTGTGCACCGTCTTCTCCATGGCTGATGCATAAAAGAGCAGTAGACCGCAAATCTCGTACAAGTGCGTCAAACGAGTTCGGGCCATGTGACCTTCTTCGTCAAAGTCGTCAGTGATACCGTCGTCCGACTCTCCGTCGTCTTCCTCCGGTCGTCTTGCCAAAGTAGCCACCACCTGCAGAATTCGAGACTTGAGTGGTCGCGCCAATCCACTCATGCTGATCGATAGCATGTCCATGGCCGAGATTGGTTTCTCCGCCGTGTAGTCCGAGCCCGGTTCATCCACTTGCGAATCTTCTGCAATGGAGGCTTCGCCTTCGCTTTCCTTTACGTTTTCGTTTTCGTCGATACCACGGTTATCGTCTTGCGGCGCGTACATGATGAGTCCCCGAGCCACATTAGCTTCCACGGAAAAGGCCTTGAAACAAAAGGCTAGCATGTCTCCCACGTACGCCACGGAATCGTGCGCCTTCATTTCAATCGGAGCAAAGCCAGCGTACCCGCTGGTGAGCGCTAGCAAGAAACGCCTCGTTTCCTCCGATCGACGACTCGATGCCACCAGTTCGAGAGTATGCGAATAAAAAGCGGGTACGTGACGTAGCGTAAACAGAGCGTGCTTGACAAAGGGGTGCTGCAAGGCTTCGTCGAGATTGTCTGGATCCAACTGCGAAGCGGCAGATCCGCCACTGTTACTGAATAGGTGGAGGTACTTTTGTAGCCAGTGATAAAGTCGCTCGTAGGCTTGTTCTTGTTTTTGCGCGAGACCTTCCATCATGCGCAAAGCCGACGAGGTCCCCAAGCGATCCGATGAATCGTCTCCAGCAATGTCGGGTTGCTGCTGCAAGTCTCCGGTCGTTCCAAAGGTCTGCGTGAGCGCTAGGCGAATCTTGCGAACGCGTTCGAGAGCACTCAAAAAGGCCGTACCATTGGGTGTACTACCACCAGCGTGGTCGTTAATGTCTTCAAATGAATAGTGATCGAGTAAGCGACTGTCTTCCTGCGAAAGGTCAAACTTTTCCAAAAAGGCGTGTACCGCATCGAGACGCTTGCGCGAAATGTCTCGATGCAAAAAGGCATCGGAAAGAAGCGCCGCCAGTTTTTGCTCCTGAACCAAGGCGTCTTCGGCTGTAGCTCGTGCTGTTGTTGGAGACGTGAATGGCACTGCCGCCGCCGCCGCCGCCGCTGCTGCTGCTTCATTGTCCTCGCCCGTATTGGCAGCTGCCTTTGCCTGGTCTGTAGTTGGCGCATTACTTTTTGAAGAAGGAAGCATGCTCGTGGTCGTTTCCGTGGACACGACTGGCGTAAAAATGGCTTCTTTCACCCGATGCGCAATAGCTGCCGTCTCGGAGACTCCTTCACGCAGTTCTTGGACTGTGTCGAGCAAGGCACGCAACTCTTTCTGCAACAAGAGAGCTTGGTGCAGAGCGTCTTGTTCAATGGCGACTCGGACGCTGCGAGAGTCGACCGCATACGAGTTACCCCCGGCGCCAGATTTTCTGTTGTAGTCTTCGGCGGTGTGTAAGTGCGAAAGAGCGTCTAGCGCGGCCTTCATGGCGGGAGTATCTGTTCTTACTTGAAGGGCGCGGGTCACTTTGTCGGACAGAATCGATTGACTCGGGTTATTGCTATCGTTGACGCTCATGGTTGCCATTTCCGACATTGTCAAGGCTCCACAGGTGCTAACGGTGTCAATAAGGGTTTATGGAGGCTTGGATACTGTAACAAGCTACGGTAAGAGGCTCTGCGTCGGTCACAATTCCCATGGTCGTTGTGCCAGAAAGCTACGACGACGACGCGAGACGCGAGTTGGAAGATCGCGGCGTACGAATGTCGCACTTTCTGAAACTTTTTTAAGTAAAAAGCGCGCGGAATTTACTGCAAACTCCCACTACCAACGAAAACGAAAACCTGAACCTGAACCTGAACCTGAACCTGATCCCCATCCCCACAAAACCTCGAAAGAACCATGAAGGGCAGCAGCAGCAGTCGCCGTGCGGCCTCGAGCCCCGCTCCCGATACCGTCTCGTCCACAAATCCTGTCAAAGAGCAGTCAACCCGAACCATTCACTGGGGAGAAGTCCGAGCGTCGCCCTTTGGAGCTTCCTTGACGACCAAAAACGCAACCGATTGGCACAACTGGCGCGACAAACATCTCGAGCCGATTACCTTTCCTCCCGAAGGATTTGACCACGTCAATGGACAGCAAGTCATTGATCAGGTGGATAATAATCCATTTGGATACGGCAGTGAACCTTCTGCTTCGATCAAGGACGACCCCTCCAAAACATCCAAGCAAAAGAAAGCAACTGCTGTCGCCCACGATTATGGATCTACCAAAACACCCGACGATGCACCCGTAGGCAGTCTCAAAGACAAGTGGCGCCTCTTGCCTCACTTTCTGCGCCTTCGATCACTGCTCCGCCAGCACATTGACTCATACGATCACTTTGTTGAAAAAGAAATCCAGCAGATTGTTCAGAGTCCTTCGGCTTGTGAGATCCGATCCGAACATGACCCCAAGTTTTACCTTCGCTACGAGGCTTGCTGGGTCGGAGAACCATCCGTCGAAGAGGACTCGTACGCCATGCTAACGGCGACTCCTTTTCAGTGTCGTCTCCGCGATTGCACCTACTCGGCTCCCATTTACGTCAATGTCCGATACACTCGCGGCCGACAGATTGTCGTGAAGCGCAAAGTTATGATTGGACGCATGCCCATTATGCTGCGCTCAATGCACTGTCTTTTGCGAGACAAGTCCGAAGAAGAGTTGGCGGCCATGAAAGAGTGTCCATACGATCCCGGTGGATACTTTGTCATTAAGGGTGTAGAAAAGGTCATTCTCATTCAGGAGCAATTGTCCAAGAATCGTGTCATTTTGGAATTTGACGGCAAGAACGTCTCGGCGTCGATTACCTCGTCGACGCACGAGCGCAAGTCCAAGGCCTATATTCTCATTAAGAATGGTCGAGTCTATATCAAGAACAATACTCTTGGCGACGATATTCCCATTGCAATTGTCATGAAAGCTATGGGTATCGAGTCCGATTCGGAACTGGTGCAGTTGGTTGGAAGTGAAGCGGAGCTCATTAACTCGCTCGCGCTGTCAATGGAAGAGCCGAGTCGGCTCGGTATTTACACCCAGTTGCAGGCGCTCAAGTACATTGGTGCAAAGATTCGAGGACGTGCCAACACTGGAGGATTCAGCTCGGGCCCCAGCAGCTACCGCAAGCCGATGCAACCTGAAGACGAAGCACGAGAAGTCTTGGCAAATGTCGTCTTGAGTCATGTTCCGGTCGAGAACTATGACTTTCGAGCCAAGGCCTTGTACATAGGTCATATTGTTCGACGTGTACTATTGGTGCACTTGGGTAAAATGCCGCTCGACGACAAGGACTACTACGGAAACAAGCGCCTCGAGTTGGCTGGTAACTTGCTCAGTCTCTTGTTTGAAGACTTGTTCAAAATTTTCAACAAGGACCTGAAGCGCCAAGCGGATCTTGTCTTGTCCAAACCGAATCGCGCCCAAGCCTTTGACGTGGTCAAAACTATTCGGCCTGACACCATTACCAATGGCCTCATTAACGCCATTTCCACTGGAAATTGGGTACTCAAGCGCTTTCGAATGGACCGTGCAGGTGTTACGCAAGTCTTGTCGCGACTCTCATACATGTCGTCACTCGGAATGATGACCCGTATCAACAGTCAGTTTGAAAAGACGCGCAAAGTGAGTGGACCGCGGTCGTTACAGGCGAGTCAGTGGGGGATGCTTTGTCCGGCCGATACTCCCGAGGGTGAAGCTTGTGGCCTGGTAAAGAATTTGGCTTTATTGGCGCACATTACGACCGACGAACAGAATACGCAGTCGATCGACCGCCTTTGTCGTGACTTGGGAGTGGAAGATGTTTGTCGAATAACGGGAAATGAGATCCATTCGCAGCAATCGTTTTTAGTCTTGTTGAACGGTCTCATTATGGGCGCCCACACACGGCCCCGAGACTTGGTTCGCGGTCTTCGCACCATGCGTAGACGTGGATTAGCCGGTGAGTTTGTATCCGTGTACCTTCACGAAGGCCAGCGGGCCGTACACATTGCAACAGATGGTGGCCGAGTCTGTCGTCCTCTCATTATTGTGGACGAAGAGTCTGGCCTACCAATGTTGAAGCAGCGTCACATGGAATCGTTGGCGTTGGGTACCATTAATGTACGTGACTTGCTCCGCCAAGGAATTGTTGAGTACGTCGATTGCAACGAAGAGAACAACACTCTGATTGCCGTCACGGAGCGCGACTTGGAAGTGGCTGTCCAGCAGGGCCTAGAGAATCGTAAGATGCGCTTCACCCATCTTGAGGTCGACCCGTTCACAATCTTGGGCGTAATCGGTGGTGTCATTCCGGTAAGTTTGAGAATCAAGTGAAGCACGTTGACTTATTGCGTTCTAGTCTAATGGCAACGAGCTCACTACGTGTCTTTTGTTTCTGCTCCAGTTTCCGCACCACAACCAGGCTCCTCGTAACACGTACACGGTTGCCATGGCGAAGCAAGCAATGGGTACCATATCGATGAACCAGTACGAGCGCATGGATGGTCTAATCTACACGCTCATATATCCACAGAAGCCCATGGTAAAGAGCCGTACATTGGATGTAGTAAACTTTGATAAGATACCCGGTGGACAGAACGCGTGTATGGCAGTAATGAGCTACAGTGGATACGATATCGAGGATGCTATCATTCTCAACAAGGCAGCCATTGATCGCGGTTTTGGACGGTGCATGGTATTGCGAAAGCATCAGACCAGCGTTAAACGTTACGCAAATGGAACGATGGATCGGACTTGTGGACCGCCTGATTCGAGCGTCTTTACGGACGGTGACCAGGACAAGCGATTTCAGAGGTATCAAGCCATTGATAAGGATGGAATCTGCCGCATCGGCGAACCGATGGAAAACGGCTATATTATGGTGAATAAAGAATCGCCCACGGACACGACCAGCAACATTGCCGGCGTTGACTTTGGCTTTAACGCAGGAATGGGTGACGTTCAGTACAAGTCCTCGGGAATGTCGTACCGCGGATCCGCTCCGTCGTATGTGGATAAGGTTCTGATTACTTCGAATGAAAACGAGCAGTTCCTTATCAAGGTTATGCTTCGTCAAGTCCGACGTCCCGAGATTGGAGACAAGTTCGCGTCGCGTCACGGTCAGAAGGGTGTTTGTGGATTGATTGTCGGTGAAGAAGACCTGCCATTTAATGAAGCCGGGCACGTCCCAGACCTCATCATGAATCCGCACGGGTTCCCGTCTCGAATGACAGTCGGAAAGCTTCTCGAGCTGTTGGTCGGCAAGTCTGGATTGTACGAAGGTCGTCAAGGCTACTCTTCTGCATTTGGAGAAGAGCATGGCTCGGCAGATACAGCCATGGCTGCGTCCGAGTCGTTAATTCGAAACGGCCTCAACTACACTGGCAAGGATATTCTGTACAGTGGTACCAACGGCAAACCACTCGACGCCTACATCTTTTCCGGGCCGGTCTTTTACCAAAAGCTCAAGCACATGGTGCTCGACAAGTACCATGCGCGTGCACGAGGTCCCCGAGCCGTGCTAACGCGTCAACCGACGGAGGGACGATCTCGCGATGGCGGTCTGCGCCTTGGTGAGATGGAGCGCGATTGTTTGATCGCCTATGGTGCTTCGAATCTCATCATGGAGCGACTCATGCACTCTTCCGACGCTTTCTCAGCGAGCGTATGTCTATCGTGTGGACTATTACAGTATCAAAATTGGTGCCAATACTGTCGATCGGGAGAAAAGGTGGCCGACATTCGCATACCTTATGCCTGCAAGCTTCTCTTTCAAGAGTTGCAGTCCATGAATGTCCTACCAAGATTGCGACTGAAAGATAATAGCTAAAGCAAGATCTTTCTATAACCCTCTCTGGTTAAAGCAAAACTTATCGTTACAGGATAGAGTAGACTAGGCTTTGTACTGAACTAAAAACTACCTACTAGCATTTGAATTGCCTTGGGTCCGTTTCTCGAGGCTTTTTCAGCTCTTCCTTGCAGGCTGGCCACCGCACACCAGAGGCCCGATCCGCCAAGGCCTTGACGAGAGCGTGAGCAGCACCACCGTCGGGTAACACACCTTCTCGCAAGGGATTGTCAGGGAGACTGCCATCGGCGCGTGGTTTGTAATAGCCATACAAGTCACGAGCCATTTCCACGCCCTTGCGTAAACGTTGAATTTCACTCTCGGGAATGCCGTCCATCCATATCTGTAGACCTGGCGACGTGGTGTTCTTGGGGAGACAGGAACTCTCGTCGAGCTTCTCTTGGTCGTATTCCTCGGCCAAGAGTCGAATGGAGAAGTCGAGGGGACTCAGCGGTATCAATGGGTCAAATTCATTGGTCAAGGGCCAAACAAAATCGTGTGACAGTATAATGGGAATGCAGCCAGCCAAAAGTGCGTCAAACATGCGCTTAGCCGAAGGACTGTCGCCTCCGGGACAAGGACAAAAGGTTGTGTGTCTCATTCCGACCGCGTGCTTTGCCGAGAGTTTGGACTTGAGCATGGCCGCGGACGCGGAGCACTGCTTGTAATCCTTTTGCATCGCCCGTCGCAGTTTGGTACACGTGCCGTGGTTTCCAGCAGCATAGAATTGAGCCACTGGTCTTGCCGACGGGTCTGCTTTTTCGGAAAGCTTGCGCTCAGCGGGCAATGCGGCTTGCGAGGAGGTAACTGTCACATTGGCCTTGTCCAACAGTTCCGCTGCTTCCTTCTCAAAGTAACCATTGAGCCACCGACCATCAGTGTTTGGATACGGCACGAGAATATTCTTGGCGGCGCACTTTGGGTACATTTCCACAAAGGAGGTACTCAGTTCGACTGAAATAACAATGGGCGGGTCGAGTTGCTTTTGCGAATTGATGAAATGAAAGTTGCCCCGTCTCGAACGGGGATGCCACAATCCGTGCATTGGCTCGGAAAATACGAGAATATGATCGGCCCCCTTTCGTCGCTTCCAGTACTTGGAGGTGAGCCCAAACTGATCTTCCCAAGCTTGGTATTTTCCTTCCAAAATGTCCATGATTGCTTGTCCATACAGAGACTGTGACATGTCGTTGATGCGCTTGCTTCCCTGGTGGTGTTCGACACTGGGAAGGTAGGGAACGTAAAAAAGAGTGGCTTCGTCCGGATTGTTGGTTCGTAAACACGAGTCCGGATGCGTAATAATGTCTCGAACGAGCAGTTCAGTGGCGTACTGCACGTGCTGTCCGTCAATGTCGTAGTGGCTCGTGGCATTCTTTTTCGACTCGCGCTCCCACCGGAGCCAAGGCCATGGTTGCAAGGCTGTTAAGTTGCGACCCGCATCGGAAAGAATTGGACCCGACCAGCCTTGGTCGACTTGTCCATAGGTGGGATAGACGTAGACCTTTCGATAAAGGGGTGAATCTCGAAATGGACAGTTGGCGTCGGGGTCGTCGTCGGCTATCATTGCTATCGTCTTAGTGGTTTGAGACTCGGATAGCTCTTGTCTTACAGGGGCTATAGTCTCTACGTCGATTGGTATCTCGATAGAGTCCTCGGGAGAGGAAGCTTTTTCTTTTGCTGTAATTATTGGTGCTGCCGGTAGCGGCGACTCGGACGACGACGTCAATGACAGTTCTAGCAGTTCCAGAGACGCTGGAAGATCGCCAAGGTACAGTGATCCAGAAGGAATGAAGATAACTAGTAGACTTCCCGTAGCAATCACGGATAGAGCCAAGAGAACGCGTCGATAGCACCCACGTTTCGTCGAGGGCTCTTTCGCGCCAGCAGCAGCAGCAGGTCTGCTTCGATCGCTACTTGTCGCCGTCGTTATTCGTGGCGGCGAGACCTGCTGTCGAGGACTAGATCGGTTGTTGCGCAGCATGATGGAACGCGGAACCGAAAGCTTACGTACTGTATTGTGTAATACGCCAAAGGATGGAGAGCACCATGGTCATGTCGATGGTCGATGGTCGATGGTCGGTCCATACGTCCATACCTACCCCTACCTAACAGTACTACCTACCGACCCCGAATGTCCTCGTAATAACCAGCTCAGTGACTTTTGACATTTCATCCGAACCTTTTTCGGTTTTCGTCTCATTCAAATCTCAAAACGACAAAACGACGAATAACCTTCGGCCGGCAATGCAATTGGACGATGGACATGACTTTCGTCGACGGTAATATTACATATTACACTAAGTCGTACGGCAGACATGATGCGACGCTTGGTATACTCGACAGCTTTCTTAGCGATCGCCTGCCTCCAGTTCTTTCTGCTCTTTCAAACGTCGACGTATGACATTCCCTTTCTCGGTGTGCTGGCCTTGGACGACTCGCCATCGTCGTCGCAGAATGCTGTCCATACGGATACACTGTCGGAACCACTCCTCAATAACGACAGCACCATACATACCATCGATACTTCTCCTTATGCGTACGCCTTTGTCATTGGAGGATGCGATCCAAACAAGCCTGCCTATCGCAACTACATTTACGATATACTCATTGCTGCCGATATTCTTCGTCAACGAGGCTCTCGAGCCGACGTGGTGGCGTTCTTTCAAATGAGCTACCATTCCAACTACACTAAGCTACCTGACTATGACACTAGACTCTTGAAGGCCATGAAGGTTCGCATCCTATACATTCCCGTGTCTCGAGACGAATCGTTTTACAGATGCATGCTCGACAAATTCCGAACTCTCAGTTTGACGCAGTACCGTCGTGTCTTGTTCCTGGACGGAGATGTCATTCCCTTGGTGAATCTGGACTATCTCTTTAAACTATCGGATGAGTTGTCCGATAAACCTACCGTCTTGAAGGAGAATATGGTTCTCGCGGGAACCCAAGAGCCAAGCAACGGTGGGTTCTTTATGTTGACGCCCAACGCCGACGCGTTGAAGCAGATCAACGTCATTATTCAAGACCGAGAAGAACGCGCAAGAAGCTCGACCAACAGCTTTGATCCAGTACAAGGTTGGGGTCACGTGATTGACTCAACGGCCGACAAGTGGGTCACCAACGGTCGCAAAGCTGGTACAAACTGGGTACGTACCGGTACTCTTGCAATATCTGAACAATGAATACGCAGACAACCATATCTCACCTTGTCTCGTTCGTAAACTGACTTCCTTTTGCAGACTTTTTGGGCAGCGTTTGCTGACCAAGGTCTGCTTTATCATTACACAAAGTACGTGCGAAAGAGTGTCTCGATTGTACTGGCCGATAGAGTCGAGAACTGGGGTGCTGACGCCAACGGTACGGTTCGACTGGAGGAAACGCTCCGGCCTGCCTTTTCCAACTATACGCAACCCTACTACTTGACCACGCACAAATGTGGTCGATGGACAAGAGGCAAGGGCTGTTCGCCTCCGTACTCGGATTTCTACCATTTCACGGGCCGCGATAAACCTGTAAGTACTTGCGGCTTGGATCTGAGCTTCTCTTCGAGCTCATCACATTTTATACAGGGTTCGCGATGGCTTCAATTACTTCAAAAGGTATCGTACACAATTGCTATCTCTAACGCTCTGTTTCTCTCCATGGTACCTTCTCAGTGGCTGCAAGGACCTCCTGTAGACTTGTCCAACGAAACGCAAAATGCCACCGCGGAGCACTTGTGGTGGTACACCTTGACGCTTCTCAACGACAGACTCGACATGGGAATCACAGAGCAACTGCACAACTGGACGACAGGACACCACCAACGACCCTTGTTGGGTATGCACCCTTCTCGATGGCAAGCCACGTCTGCGAGAACCAATCTCGAGGAGACAATTTAAACACCACGACGGCTATAACGAGTAGCTAATCTCATCCAATAGAGTTTCTATAAAGAGAAGTCATATAGTTACTACGCATCAACGTTCCGCATATCCTCAATAACACGCTCCACAGTGTCATTCATAAACGCCACGTCCTTTCGTTGCTCGCGTTGCATCTCGTTTACTTGTCGCATGTACGGATTCTTGTCTTCTCGCGCAATGTTGACATAATCCAGGATACTGCGGGCCTTTAGATGCGTATTCCGCAATACTTCTTCGTCCATGGTCAATACTTGCTCCACCATTTGCATGGTAATGGGGTTGCTGTCGTAATAGATGGAGAAAAAGCGTCCTTTGCGGTAGTATCGATTGCCTTGCTTGTCGGGGAATTTGGCCTTGAATCTGTGAGGCAAGTCACGAATTCCGTGATTGTGAACCGCTCGAACGATTCCGCCTCCGCCTACTACTTCGTGAGATATCTTCTTCATCAATGAGGTGAGTGTGTGAAAGTCTGTTGTACAAGTAAAGAGAGAGCAGCGTGCAGCGCGTGGGTTAGAAAGAGCGAGCGGCTAAGATGGAGCTTTCCGTTTCGGTTGACTCTTGTAGTATCCTCTTGATTACTTACGCGTTGTATTCTTCGCCGTGACGACGCATTCGTAGAATACCATGGCTATATAGAGGACAGAGTGTAAGGGATCAAAACGGCGAGAGCGGTGTACGGTTCTGCGTGATGCTCTCCTCCGTCATGGTGGTTGCTGGTTGCTGCTTCGCTCGGCATTTCGGCATTCGGTTCGCGGTTTTTCGATGGACGTGCTTCGTCGCGCGCTCGCGCGAATAGGTAATACGTCACTCAGGCTCGACCTCAATAGAAGATCTAAGATCACACTTTTGATTTTTGATCCCTGAGACTTCACTGTTATCGACCATGAAGATTGCTGCCGTCGTATCCCTCCTTCTCTCTTCGGCCTTGGTATGTTGTGTGGTTATGCGGCTATGTGGCTATGCTAGTCAATACACTCGCTAGTCGTTAGGCGTTCAAGTTGAACGAAAAAGAACCGTCTGAAAGCTGCAATTTGTCGATGCTTGGATCTTTCGGCGGTCGACGATTGTCTCGTGTCTCGTCCGCTCTTGTTGGAGAGGCCATGTCTCACATTAAATATATTCTCTACTTCCGCAGGCCTTTGCCCCGAAGACCGCTTTTATTGCCCGTCCTTTCACTCAGGTTGGAGCCACGATCGCCGAAGGTGTCGAGTTTGACACGGTCGCACGAGAATGGCGTAAGTTACAGGTTTTAGAAACCTACCCAACCAATAGAGCTTCGGCGACCAAAGCGTACTCATCTTTACCAGTTTTCATTGATTCTTCCAGGCTGCAAGTGGAGTCCTGATGACGACAAGGCTTCGTTGGTGCAGGCCCAAAAGGCCTTGGAATCCATTCTGGCCGACGTCAAGAGCGTCGACGGCGTCAAGTCGGTCGAGCGTATCGTCTGCGGTGGATGCTTGGACTTTAAGGTCATTACCTCTTTGCCTGCTGAGAAGTTTGGAGAATGGGAAGAAAAAGGATTCGCTCCCGAGTCTGACTTCCTCGAAAAGCTCAAGGGTATTGATGGTGTCTCGCTCGTCGAGACGCAGACGTTCACGGTAAGTTCGTTTGCTTGGAGCCCGAAATTGATGGACAGGATCAGGAGCAGTCAACTAACCTACCATACCTTTCCCTTTTTCTCGCTCGAAATAGAAAATGCCTCTGTAAGCTGGACGTGCAAACTTGAGCCTGTTGATCCATGCTCTGGCTAGATTAGCTCTACTAGAACGCTACTACCCATTGAGATAGTACGTGATTAAAGAGTCGCTATGACGTCAAATAAATGCATAACGCGTCTAAAGAGAGGATTACACTGAATCAATCACGTCTATGTATGTACATATATATACATATCACGTCCGCCTTCTTGAGGTGTCGTCATTGCCTTGTTCCAAGTGATGCTGTCATGGTGATTCGTTTGCTTTGAAGAAGCTTTGATGCCTTGTTTGGTATCGTTAGCTGTTAACCGTTTGCAACTCCATTTAGTGAACGACCGCATCGTCATCCATTCGGTCCACTCCAGCGTATACGCTTTCCACAGAGTCTTGGCGGCCTTCCAAGTGCTTGGGATTCACGCGACACTGATCCGCTGATTCGTCAGCCACGTCTTGGAACCGCACGTTTAATTCCCACAAGATATGCTCTTCCAGATCGCGTCCTTCGCGATTGAACGATTCACAGTGTGCAGCATCGAGCCAGTCATACGTCTTGCGCATACGCCAAGCCATGAGCCTACTCTTGAGATCGTCGGACACTGGCAAGTGTTGAATGGGCACCACGTATCCATAGTTTTTGTCCTTGATATGCCACCATGCCGCTACCGCTTCTCCAACCTCCATGTTGGAGTAAAGGGGTAGAAATGGCTCTACTTCGATAATTCTATTGCCTTTCAACTCTTTCTGGAGTCTTTCGACGAGACCTACGCCAGTCTCATTGAAGTCGTAAAGATCTTCGACCTTTGCAAAGACGGGGTGACCTTTGAAGCCATTGGGATTCAATTGAAAGTGATTCCACTCGCGGTAGTCCTTCAGCCAAGCCTCCGATGGTCTTATACCGTGTCGCTCGGCTTCCTCTAGACTAAGATAGTGCGTGGCTGGTGCTAGGAGGCCTAGTGCAGTACAGTTTCGACGGATCGAAATGTGAGGAGAAAATCCGTGCCCTTTAGGGTCGTAGACCAGCACGTTGATTAGAAAGGCTTTCGTGTTTGCCATGGTGACTTTGATTCCTTTGCGCAGTTGCTCGTGAAGCAAGGGTCGGTGGCGTCAACTAATAAAGGTGCATAGTCTACTCGAACAGTAAATTGTTAACTTGCAAACGAACTCAGATCCAAGGAAATGCGAACCGTTTCGGTTTTGGTTCTGGATGAGAAGCCTGCTGCTGAAGCCTCTCTCGTTCGCGCGCTCGCGCGACGGTCAGGACATGACACGTCAACGCTGACGTCTGACGTTGGCGAGGGTGACGTCGTTGTGATGGTGATGACGTGTGGTGACATCTTTCGCTCCCTTTCCCTTTTCCCGAGTTCCCACTATCCACTAGACTACTCTCGATCGCCATGAGAAAAGCCGCCTACTGTAACGCATAAACCAAGTGATACAGTAACTGAGATCATGTGGAACGCTAGGCTATATGTGAGGGTACGCCGCTCACTGAGGAAAGACAGCAACAAGGCTAACTTCATCTTCGCTTCAGCAGCAATAGCAGGAGCCGAAGCTCTGCGGAGAAGTTTTCCGGATGAAGGCGAACGAAACATACGTATCGAAGAGCGATTCGCCTCCTTGACGAAGTTCATGCCTTCCTTATTACACCGTATCCCGTCTTTGGCGGAGCGAGCAGACTGCGAGTCAAAAAGTCAATGGATACCGGAGCATTTTAGCCGGATTCGACGTTATGAGACCTTTGCCAAGCTTCAGGACACTGCCATCACAGAAGATACCTTGGAATCAAAATACGCTGTCCAGTGGAGAAAGCCACTCGGCCAAGGGACTTTTGGGAGTGTATACCTCGCAAAGGATAGAAAAACTGGCGAACGATGTGCTGTCAAGAAGATCCCCAAGGAGTTCACCGACAATCTTAGTTTTAAGCGCGAGATGGACGCTCTCTTGCGTCTTCGAGACGAAGGCGGGCATCCTCACATTTGCGGCCTGAGAGAGAACTACGAAGAGGGCGAGTACTACTATCTGATTCTCGATCTAATTAGTGGGGGCGAGATGTTTGATCACTTGTGCGCGCAAGGGGCTTACTCCGAAGCCGATGCGGCTCGTCTCATTCGCGAAGTCGCCAGTGCCTTGGCTTTCATGCACGGGATTGGCATTGTACACGGCGAGTAAGTTATCCTAGAAAATGTATGCGATCCGCGTCGTGGTATGAATACGTCTTACGCGTGTACTCGTATACACATAACTCACACATTGTCTTATTCTGTCCTGCTTGACAGCTTGAAACCGGAAAATCTAATGCTCTCCTCGGAGACCCCGACGGTGGCAGTTATAAAGATTGTAGACTTTGGATGCGCCCAGGTTTCGAGCGAGGATGGAGGCGCCCTCATTCCGGAGAGCTCGGGTTCCAATCGAGGGACTGCCAACACGCCTGCTTATAGTCCTCCTGAAATCTTGGCGAAGAATGGTCGAAAGGATACAATCGATCCTTCCTTTGACATGTGGGCCTTAGGCGTCATTCTTTATATCATGTTGACCGGTGTACACCCGTTTGATCTATACGGGAACGCTTCCGATGAAGAAATCGAGAGTCAGATCCTGTCGAGACAAAAGCCGCCTCTAAGGAACTCGCCGTTGACCGCGCATCTGTCGCCCGATGCAATCGACGTCATTGAAAGGTTGATCAACTGGGACCCTGCCAAGCGGCCGTCGGCGCTGGATCTCTTTCAGGATCCTTGGGTGCATGGAGAAAAGGCTCGGACTAAGAAAATGGCAGACTCCGACAAGCGTCTTTCAGCTTATCGAGCTTTCAAGACCAAGCTGGAAGCCAAGGTATTCGCCGACATGGTAGCATGGAGCGATCAAAACGATCCAAACGATGTCGCCAAACGTACCTCTTTGATCGAGCGCTCCTTCCAGATGCTAAATCCAGACCACCGTGGCTATGTTACGGCCTCCGACTTGCGCCAACTGACTGGGGGCTCAGAGGATGGAATCGATGATAAACTTTGCTTGTCGGGCTTTTCGGATCTGCTTGCGGAGAACATGAAGAATCGCTACTTTCCCAAGGGCCAAATCGTGTACCATGAAGGTGACGAAGGTAACGTCATGTACTTTATCAACTCGGGGACTATTGAAGTCTACACTCGTGACGGATTCAACAAGACCGTGCGAAAGGCTGGTGATTTCTTTGGGGAAGGCGCTTTGATGCACCCAATGAAGATTCGATCCGCATCCATTCGGTGCGTGACACCGGTGCATGCGATTGAAATTAGCCGCGAGTACTTTGAAAAGTACTTGGCCACAGAAGAAGGCGCCATGGTGAATCTGCGAGAGAAGGATCGGACTCGCAAGCGACAGCGCGCCAAGACGATCCTTGGGCTACAAAATACCATGCAAGAGAGAAAGTTCAAGAAGGGAGACTTTGTTTTCGAAAAAGGCCAGCGCGGTAATGAAATGTTCATCGTAGAAGAAGGCAAGGTTGATCTTTTGGTGGGAGGTCATACCGTCTTGACGGTGGAAGAGGGTGAGATGACTGGAGAGCATTCCCTCATAATGGGACGGTGTCGCAACGTGTCGTCGCAATGTGTTAGTGACCAATGCAAGCTCCAGGTTCTACGAGCTCGCGACTTTTATGCTTTGCTGGACTCTCATCCTTCGCTCAAGGGCACCATCCGAGACATTTGCCTCCGTCGTGAGTTTCAAAAGGCGATGTGCTGCCGAACCAAAAAGCCGTTTCCTCGGACAGAGTCACAACTGAGAGACGCTTTCAACGCAGTTGGCGACAGCAACACCGGGGTCATTGAACGAGACGAAATCCGTTTGATGATCAAAGAGTTTGACTCGACTTACTCGGAAAAGGATATCCAAGACATCATTCGGACTTTGGACTTGACTGATAGTGGCTTGGTGCGCTGGGAGGATTTCAAGCGTATCTTTGGCTTGAATGGAAAGAAGCAGCACAAAGCGCAGTGAAGCATTCACTCGAATCAGTCCGTCAGTCCATCCCGTACCAGTAGGATACAGCCTGCTTTTATAGATATTTAGTCGTTGCTATCAAAATCATTAACTAATCATGCTATCTAGACTACTACTCGTAGGCAGCTGCTGTACCATGAACGTCTTTAGAGTTGCTTCAAATCAATCACTACGAGCTTTCGTTTCCACTTCGTATTGGCAAAACTGTGTGCACGGCAGAGGCGCTTCCACCGATTGTTTAGTAGACAAGGTAGTATCGCTGTTAGCGGTTAGCTAGCTCTACTACTCTACTAGCTAGCTCCCGGTACCTGTACCGGTACATATTACATAGTAATAGAGATATTCTGGTAGGCAAGGAGGTACTGTACCGGTATCCGGTATGCATACCGGTACTGTAAGAATAAGGAGGCCGTCAGCGGCAGCCGCGTCTTGAATTACTGTAATTCTGAATTGTGAAGCTCGTCGACTCTTGAATGAGTCATACATATAATATGTACACTTTTAGCAAGACAATTACATATTGAAATTATCTATATAAAGGTGGCAGTAAATAGTTACAGACGCAATCGTCACATCATCATCATCGTCAATCGAATCCGCTTAATTACTTACCGGTAAAGTTCCCGACCAAGCCCGCCGATCTGCCCACT
>Ga0307981_1001980_pt1 | contig 17331 bp, 14 predicted proteins | sample OrgLakmetagen987_FD_201849 | JGI IMG/M metagenome (GOLD analysis project Ga0307981, IMG submission 201849) | Saline water microbial communities from Organic Lake, Antarctica - #987 | ecosystem: Environmental > Aquatic > Non-marine Saline and Alkaline > Saline | place: Antarctica: Organic Lake... | reverse complement strand
TGGTACGACCTGATCGACCGGCCCGACGACCAGGTCGTGGCGATCGTCGGCGACGTGGTCGGCCACGGAATCGAACAGATCGGGGTGATGGGGCAACTTCGAGCTGCTGCCAACGCACTCGGCCGGAGCTGCGCCGAGCCGCACGAGATCCTGGCCCATCTCGACGATTTCGCACGAGACACCCCGGGGGCCGCCTTCGCCACGGTCGTGGTGATGATGCTCGATGGCACCACCACCGGGCGGATCGCCGCTGCGGGGCACCCGCCGGTACTGCACGTCCGCGCCGACGGCACGGCGAACACGATCGAGGTCGGCCGTCGGGCGCCGCTCACGCTTGGTGACGAATCGGCCACGACTGGTGTCTTCGAATATGCGATCGATGATCTGCTGCTGCTGTACACCGACGGCCTCGTGGAGCGTCGGTCGGTTCCCTGGGACGACCGGGTCGAGCGGCTCGGCCGCTTGGTCGCCGAACGGTTCGACGACTCCTGCGCCGAGATCGCCGACGCACTGATGGACGATGCGGCATCCGACGGCGAGGACGACGTGGCGCTGATGGTGTTGCGGCCACGCAACCACCGTGCTCCCGACCACCTGCTGCGCCGTCAGGACATCCCGAACGTCAGCATCCGGTAGGTCAGCCTTCGCAGGTCGTCGATCGGGGCGACGCCCCGATCACGCGAGGAGGTCGACGAAGGCTTCCAACTGGCGTAGGTTCCGGCACTCGTACACACCGTCGGTGTGTGCGCCGTACTCCCCCACGATCGAGTCCCCGGTGTTCCAGTAGCTGCGTGGCTCGGGGTTCAACCAGTACACGTGGCGGGCCTTGGCCTGGATCTCCTTCACCACCCACGCCTGGCTGGCGTGGTAGTTGTTGCGCGCATCTCCCAGGAACAAGACCGTCGACTTCGCGGTGACGTCCTTGCCGTACTCGTTCCACCACACCTCGAACGCATGGCCGTAGTCGGAGTGACCGTCGACCCACACCACGTCGGCCTCGGTGTTCACCCGATGGATCGCCTCCTGGATGTCCTCGGTCGCCTTGAAGTAGTCGGTGACCTCGTCGATGCCGTCGATGAACACGAAGGACCGGACCTTGCTGAACTGGTTCTGGATCGCGTACACCAACATCAGGGTGAACCGAGCGAATGCCGCCACCGACCCGGAGATGTCCGCGATCACGATCAGTTCGGGCTTCGCGACACGCGGCGCCTTGAACTTCGGTTCAGCCGGCACCCCGCCGTAGCTGAGCGAATGGCGCACGGTGCTGCGAAAGTCGAGCGGGCCCTTGCGCTTGTGCTTGCGCTTGCGAGCGAGACGGGCCGCCAGCTTGCGCGTCAGCGGGCCGAGCGCCTTCTTCAGCGATGACATCTCGTCCCGAGACGCATGCATGAACTCGACGTCTTCGGGGAGCGGCTTGCGCAGGGTCTTGGCCATTGCCTCGGCACCGCGATCCGCGACGAGGCGTCGACGGATCTCGGACTCGATCTCACCCTTGAACTTCTCGATCTGGTCTTGGAACTCCTCCTTCTCGAGGCGCTTCTCGAGTGAGGTCAACTGATCCGGTGCGTCCTGTTGCGACGCCTCCATCATCTTCTCGAGCATGTTGTCGAGGTCGAGATTCCGCAGCGTCCGGTACAGGTAGTACGTCCCGCCGACGGGGCGACCCGGTTCCATCCCGGCGAAGCGCTGGACGGACTGCTTGGCCATCGCCCGCATCATCCCCTGATCACCGTTCATCAGCGCCTGCATCAGCATCTGGGCGATCTCTTCGGGCGTCATGCCGTCCATGCCGCCCTGCCCCTTGCCCTCGCCCTGCTGTTGCGCGTCTTGGAGCTCGCGCCAGAGGTCGTCGATGTCGGTGTCGTCGCCACCTTCGCCGATCTTGTACTCGGGCCCGCGCAGGCTGAAGTACACCTCGAACACGGTTTCGAAGCTGCGCCAATGGGCGTGGTTCTTGATGAGCGTGGCGCCGAGCGCGTATTTGAACGTGTCGCGATCCTCGAGCTCGATGTGCTGCACCGCCTCCATCGCGTCGAGGTTCTCGGTGAGCGACACGGGGAGCCCTGCGTTGCGCAGCTCGACGACGAACCCGTTCAGCAGATCGAGCATGCCGCCGCGCTGGGCGCTGGTTGCCTCGCTGGTGTCGGTCATCGGCTGATCACCGCATGCGTGCGGCCCGCTGCGCCGTCACTCATCGACCGTCAGCTCCTTGGCGGCCTTGGCGATGTCGGTCTGGTACTTGAGCAGGATGTTCAGGGTTTCCTTCGCGGTCTGCTCGTCGATGGTCTCGATGTTCAGCAACATCAGGGTGCGCGCCCAGTCGAGGGTCTCGGACACACTGGGTGCCTTCTTCAGGTCGAGCTGACGGATCGAGCGGACGATGCGGCTCACCTGATCAGCGAGGTTCTCGGTGATGCCGGGCGTCTTGGCGAGCACGATCTGACGCTCACGCTCCAGGTCCGGGTAATCGACGTGGAGGTACAGACAACGGCGCTTCAGGGCCTCGGACAGCTCGCGGGTGTTGTTCGAGGTGAGGAACACGAGCGGAATCTGCTTGGCGACGATCGTTCCGAGCTCGGGGATCGACACCTGGTAGTCGGAGAGGATCTCGAGCAGCAGCGCCTCGGTCTCGACCTCGACACGGTCCACCTCGTCGATCAACAGCACGACGGGCTCGTCGGACGTGATCGCTTCGAGCAGCGGACGTGTCAGCAGGAACTCGTCGGAGAAGATGTCGTCCTGGATGTCGGTCCAGTCCTCGTTCTCGCCGCGCTCGGTCTGGATCCTGAGCAGCTGCTTCTTGTAGTTCCACTCGTACAACGCCTTGGACTCGTCGAGCCCCTCGTAGCACTGGAGCCGGATCAGTTTGGCGCCGGTGATCTCGGCGATCGACTTGGCGAGCTGGGTCTTGCCGGTGCCCGCAGGACCCTCCACCAGGATCGGCTTCTGGAGCCGATCGGCGAGGTAGGCGATCCCTGCGATGCCGTCGTCGGCGAGGTAGTCGACATCACGCAGGGCATCTCGCACCTGCTGGACGCTCTCGAAACGGGGGGCGGCGTCTGCGGGCGCGGTGGCATCAGGGATCGTCGTCATAGTGGCGTTGAAACTACCGGCCGCTCGGTGGTCGGCAGGAATCGGAATGCTCAGGAGCGGGCTCGCGTCCGTCACATCGGCATGCGATACGTTTCCGTGCATGAGCCAGAACCTGCAGAACTTCGTCAAGGGCGCGTCCATGCTCCGAAACGTCGCCAACCGGGTTCCGGCCGGTGCGTGGGACAACTCGTCATGCTGCGACGGCTGGACTGCACGCGAAGTCGCTGGTCACATCAGCTGGGGGCTCGAGACCGTCAGCAACCTCGCCGAAGGCGGTGGCATGGCCGATGAGATGCCCGAAGCCGAACGCGCCGGCGACGACCCGGCCGCCACGATCACCACCGCGGTCGACAATGCGATTGCGAAGCTCGATCAGCCAGGCGCCCTGGGCCGCGACGCTCCGCCGGCGTTCGGTGGCATGAAGCTCGATCAGTTCCTCGCGATCATGAGCGTCGACTCGATGACGCACGCATGGGACATCGCCGATGCCACGGGGATCGACCACGGCATCGACGAAGCGAGCGCCGAAGTCGCGCAGCAAACGCTGGCACCAATGGCTCCGATGCTGCGTGGGCCCGGCCGATTCGGCGACGAGCTCGACACCGAGTCGACCAGTGCGCTCGACCGATTCATCGCATTCACCGGCCGCACCTCGGTCCGGAGCTGATCCACGGGCATGAGCGAGGCATTCGAGGCCCGAGCGGTTGACTTCATCGATGCGATGTCGTCGACGCTCGACGAGCTGTCGGGCGGATCCGACCATCGAGTCGAATGCGTGATCGAGGCGTCGAACCTCGTGGCGGCATTCGTCGACGCCGACGGTCGGCACACGACTGCCGAACTCGACAGTTGGGTCGGGGCGATCGGCACCCGGCTCACGCCACCGATGATCGTCACGTCCGGTCAGCTGCGCCGCGACGGCACCTTCGGCGGACGGGTCGAATGGTTGTCGACGCCGAGCACGATGTTCGATCTGCTCGTGCGAGCCGACGCCAAGGACTCCCGACGCCGGGCCAACTCCTACTACACGCTCGCCATGGCGCTGGCGCATGCGACGGCGGCGCTCGACTTCATGCCGTCGCCGAACGAGATCGCTGCGATCGACCGGTTCCGCACGTTGATGCTCACCACGATGGACCACCACGGCGTCGCGCGGCCCGGCCAGCCCGATGTCGTCGTGCCCGCGGCCGGGGTCAGCAGCGTCGCCACGTCGGACGAGGGGGCTGCCGTCGACCCGGCACCCGAGTTGCCGCCCGAACGTCCGATCGAGGAGCTCTTGGCAGAACTCGATGCGCTCATCGGCCTCGAGAGCGTGAAAGCCGAGGTCCGCCGCCTCACGTCGCTGCTGCGGATCCAGGAGATGCGCGCCGAGCACGATCTGCCCACCATCGAGACCTCGAAGCACCTCGTCTTCAGCGGCAACCCGGGGACCGGCAAGACCACGGTGGCCCGACTCCTGTCGCAGATCTTTCGCACCTTGGGCGTCGTGTCACAGGGTCACCTCGTGGAGACCGACCGGTCGGGCCTCGTCGCAGGATTCGTCGGCCAGACGGCCACCCAGACCCGCAAGGTGCTGCAGTCTGCGATCGGCGGCACCCTGCTGATCGACGAGGCCTATGCACTCGCCCGTGGCGGCGAGAACGATTTCGGACTCGAAGCGGTCGACACGATCGTGAAGTTCATGGAGGACCATCGAGACGACCTGTCGGTGGTGGCTGCCGGCTACCCGGCCGAGATGCAGGAACTCATCGAATCGAACCCCGGCCTCGAGAGTCGCTTCACCCGCACCATCCATTTTCCCGACTACGAGACCGACGAACTCATCGGCATCTTCGAGTTGATCTCGGGAAGCAAGCGGTACCACCTCGACGAAGACGCACGCAGTGCGCTCGCCGGGCTGATCGATGCCGAGCCGCGCGGCCGAGGTTTCGGCAACGGCCGCTTCGTGCGCAACGTGTTCGAAGCCGCAGTCGGGCACCACGCACTACGACTCGCCGACGTCGATGACGCCGAGCTGAGTGTCGACGATCTCACGACGTTGACCGCCGCCGACATCAGTCCGGTCGACTGAACAGCGTCGAGAACGAAGGGCTCCCCCGGCGCCGACGTGCACCACAGTAGGTTCCAGAACCGATGAGTTGGGTCCTGCTGGCGGTCGTGGTCGCCATCACGGTGGCGCTGTGGGCCGCTGCGCGGCAGGGCACGAAGTCGACCGGTTCCGGCGACCGGAACACTCGATGAGCGGTCTCCTCAGGAACAACCTCGTGGTCACTGCGGGCACAGCGCTGTCGCGTGTCACGGGACTGCTGCGGGTGATCGTGCTGCTCGCCGTGGTCGGGCGGACGCCGCTCAGCGATGCGTACCTGCTCGCGAACGAGACTCCGAACATCGTCTACGAACTGCTCGTGGGGGGCGTGTTGTCGGCCACGCTCATCCCGCTGTTCACCTCGTTCGACGCCGACCCGGACAGCCGCGCAGGCGATGAAGCACGCAATGCCGTGATCACGACGGCGTCGGCGCTGATCGTCGCGGTCACCGCCGTCGGTGTGGTCGCTGCACCGTTCGTGTTCCGGGTGTTCTCGCAGCGGGTCGGCGACGACGTCGACCCTGAGCTCTTCCGCTCGGTGGGCACGGCGCTCGCACGGATCTTCCTGGTCCAGATCCTCTTCTACGGGCTCACCGGGTTGGCGAACGCGTATCTCAATGCACGTCGGCGGTTCTTCGCGGCCGCGTGGAGTCCGATCCTCCCGAACGTGATCATCATCGCGACGTTGCTGTCGCTTCCCGACCCCGGCGAGGACGGCTACGCACTCGTCGACGTGCTGAGCGACGACCGGCTGCGCTTGACGTTGGGACTCGGTGCCACCCTCGGCATCGGCGCCATGGCTCTCGTTCTCGTCCCGGCGACACGTGCGGCCGGACTCCGACCCAGATTCGTGTGGAACCCGAGTCATCCGGCGGTGAAGAAGTTGCTGTCGCTGTCGTTCTGGACGCTCGGCTTCGTCGCCGCCAACAACGTGGCACTGATCGTGATCCGCAACCTGACCGAACCTGGCTCGTCGGATGCCACCTCCTACATCGCTGCCTTCACGTTCTTCATCCTTCCCCATGGGCTCCTCGGGGTCTCGATCGCGACCACGTTCCAACCCGACATGGCCCGGGCCGTCTCGCAGGGCGACAAGCCGGCGTTCATCGCGTCGGCGTCGCTCGGCATCCGGATGACGGCCCTGCTCACCATTCCGGCCGGCGTCGGGATCTTCGTGCTCCGACAGCCACTGATCGGCGCCGCTCTCGAGTACGGACAGGTCTCCTCCGCCGACGCCTTCCAGATCTCCCGAGCGCTGGCCGGACTCGCCCTCGGGCTCGGTGCGTTCTCGATCTACCTCTTCGTCCTGCGGACGTTCTACGCCCACCAGGACACTCGGACGGCCTTCAAGGTGAATGCGGTCGAGAACCTGATCAACATCGGTCTCGGTCTGGCGCTCGTCGGAACATACGGAGTGCTTGGTCTGGGGGCCTCATTCGCCCTGGCCTACGTCCTGTCGGCTCTCTGGGTGCTGCAGATCCTGAGCTACAAGGTGCCCGGCTTCCCGCTGCGCAACGTGTTGTGGAGCCTCTTTCGCATCGTGGTCGCCGCAGCACTGATGGGCGAGTCGGTGTGGTTCATCACCCGAGACATCGGCGGCAACTCCGGCGGCGACGCCTTCGTGCGCCTCCTCGTGGGGACGATCGTCGGCGTGGCCGTGTACGCAGCACTGCTCACCACGATGCAGGCGCCCGAGCTCGATGCACTTCGCCGCCGGATTCCCGGACTCGCTCCGAAGCCCGCCGACTAGGGTGCGCCCATGTTCAAGTACATCAAGAGGCAATGGAAGTACTTCGTCGCGAAGATCAGCGGCCGGGCCGAGTCGAACGCCGACCCGAAGGTGCAGCTCGAGCAGGCCATCGGTGAGGCACACAGCCAGCACAAGCGGCTCAAGGAGCAGGCAGCGAACGTCATCGCCAACCAGAAGCAGTCGGAGATCCGTCTGAACAAGAAGATGGACGAGCTCGACAAGCTCAATGCCACCGCCCGGCAGGCGCTCATCATGGCCAGCGACGCCGACAAGGCTGGTGACGCCGACAAGGCCACCGAGTACACCAACGCCGCCGGCACCATCGCCGACAAGTTGATCTCGGTCGAGGGTGACGTCGAGAGCCTGAAGGCGATGGTCTTCGAGTCCACGCAGGCATCCGATCAGGCGAAGGCCGCCGTCAAGCAGAACTCGCGCCTCCTGCAGGAGAAGATCGCCGAGAAGTCGAAGCTGATGAGTCAGCTCGACCAGGCCCAAATGCAGGAACAGATGAACTCGGCGATGACGCAACTGACCGAGACCGTCGGTGACGACGTGCCGACCTTCAACGAGGTGCAGGAGAAGATCGAGGCTCGGTACTCCAAGGCCAAGGCGTCGGCGGAATTGCAAGAAGTCAGCGTCGAGAGCCGTGTGCTCGAGATCGAACAGGCCACTGCGAACGTCGCCGCACAGGGCCGTCTGTCCGAACTCCGTGCCGAACTCGGCCTCGACTCGGGCACGCAGGCCGAGGCAGTCGAGTCCGGCGAGACCCAGACCGGCTGACCCCACGTCGCCGTGATCGACCCGGCCACGTCGCAGCACGCAGCGGTTCGTCGTCTCGTTGCGGACGTGGTCGTCCCGATCACCGAGCCAGGGTTCATCCGCGACGCCGGCATCGACATCGATGCAGCGGGACGGATCGTCGCGGTCGGCCCGATCACCGACCTCGGTCCTGCACCTGGAGCGGTCGAACGTGTCGGCGGCCTGCTGATGCCGGGGCTGGTGAATGCGCACGCACACACGCCCATGACGCTGGTGAGGTCAGCGGGCGACGGACTCCCGCTGCAGCGATGGCTGGCCGAGGGGGTGTGGCCGCGCGAGGGCAAGATCACCTACGACGACGCCCGGATCGGCATGCTGCTCGGCTCTGGCGAAATGCTCCTCGCGGGGGTCACCACCAGCTGCGAGATGTACTTGCACGAGGAGGCGCTGCTCGATGCCGTCGAGCAGAGCGGAGCGCGAGCGGTCATCACACCGGGAGTGGTTGCTGCGCTCGCACCCGGTGGTGTCATCGATGGTCGCCTGGACCTGATCAGCGAGTTCCACCGCGCCCACCACGGCGATCACGACGGCCGTGTCACCGCTGGCTTCGGACCGCATTCGCTCTATGACCTCGCGCCCGAGCAGGTCGGAGCGATCGTCGAGCGAGCCGCTGAGGTCGACGCACTCGTCCACATCCATCTCGACGAGACCCGCTCCGAGCGAGACCTCGTGATCGAGCGATGGGGTGGTCGCACGGCGACCCGGATCCTCGCCGACATGGGTGCGCTGGAAGGCCGACTGCTGGGTGCCCACGGTGTGTGGCTCGACGACGACGACCTCCGCTTGCTGGGTGGGGCCGGTGCCGGGATCGCGCACTGTCCGCAGTCCAACCTCAAGCTCGGTTCGGGCATCGCGCCGCTCGTGGCGATGCAGGCGGCGGGCATCACCGTCGGCGTCGCCACCGATGGACCGGCGTCCAACGATGATCTCGACCTGTGGGAGGAGATGAAACTCGCTCCCCTCCTCGCCCGAGGTCGAGAACTCGACCCCCGGGTGATCGACGTGACGAACGCGCTGCGACTCGCAACGGTCGACGCCGCTCGAGCGATCGGACTCGGTGACGTCGGGGAACTCCGCCCCGGTGCAGTGGCCGACATCATCCGGATCGACCTCGATCAACCAGTCTTCACGCCCGGGATCGACGCCGACCTCCTCGCTCACCTCGTGTTCGCCGGTTCGTCGCACTACGTCACCGACGTGTGGGTGAACGGCGAACGTGTCGTGAAGAGCGGCGTGTGCACCACCGTCGACATGCAGGTGGTGATGCGCGAGGTGCGCACCCGAGGTGCACGCCTCGCCACCTGAACCGGAGCTGGATGAATGTCGACGACGACGTTCGGCGGCCGTGTTCGTCATGCGTCCCGACCGTCACGAGATGATGAATGCTTCGTGACGACCTCGAGAGTGTGCAGACCGCGCTTCACACAACCGTGACCCGCGGGTAGCTTGTGCCTTCACGTGAACGCCCGGGGTTCCCCGGGGCACACTTCAGCAAGGGGAGAACATGATCAAGAGCAAGCAGATGCTCGCGTTCGGCGTCGTCGCCGCACTGGGCCTCGCGGCCTGTGGCAGCGACTCCGACACCGCCGACACCGACACCGACACGTCCGAGGCTCCGGCAGAAGACGCGCCGGAGACCGACACGTCCGAGGCTCCGGCAGAAGACGCGCCGGCAGAAGACGCACCCGCCGAAGAAGAGGCCGCACCCTCGGGCGATGCGATCAGCGTCGGCCTCACCTACGACATCGGTGGCCGTGGCGACCAGTCGTTCAACGACTCCGCCTTCGCCGGTATCGAGCGGGCAGAAGCAGAACTCGGCACGCCGTACACCGACCTCGTCCCGAACGACGACGGCTCGAACCGTGGCGAACTGCTGCAGCTCCAGGCCGACGAGAACGAACTCGTCATCGGCGTGGGCTTCCTCTTCGCCGACGAGGTCGTCGAAGCAGCTGCCGACAACCCCGACACGCTCTTCGCCGTGATCGATGACGCCATGCTCGACTTCGAAGCAGAAGGCGGCCCGGCGTCGCGTTGCGTCGACGGCAACTGTGCCGGCCTCACCTTCGCCGAAGAGCAGGGCTCGTTCCTCGTCGGCGTCGCCGCCGCACTCCAGAGCGAGACCGGCACCGTCGGCTTCCTCGGTGGTGTCTCGGGCTTCGGTCTGATCGAGAAGTTCGAAGCCGGCTTCCAGGCCGGCGTCGCCGCAATCGACCCGGAGATCGAGATCATCGCGCAGTATGTCACTGCCGCTCCCGACTTCGACGGCTTCACCGCTCCCGACCGTGCACGTGAGATCGCACTCTCGATGTACGCCGACGGCGCCGACGTGGTGTACCACGCAGCCGGCGGTTCCGGTGCCGGCCTCTTCGAGGCGGCTCTCGAACAGAGTGAGTCCTCCGGCTCCAAGGTCTGGGCGATCGGTGTCGACTCCGACCAGTACAACACCGTGGACGCAGCGCTGCAGGAGTACATCCTGACCTCGATGCTCAAGCGTGTCGACAGCGCCGTGTTCGAGATCACCGAGGCAGCCAGCAACGGTGAGTTCGAAGCTGGCAACGTCATCTACGACCTCAGCGTCGACGGTGTCGGCTACTCGACCTCGGGTGGCTTCGTCGATGCGTACGTCGACCAGCTCGAGGAGTTCAAGGCTCAGATCATCGACGGCACGATCACCGTGCCGACCGAGCCCAGCTGATCCGGTTACCAGGCGAGTTCCGGCGGCAGTCGGAAACTCACTAACCTGCGACGAGCGGGGCCGGTCCTCCGGCCCCGCTCGTTTGGTTTTCGCACCTCATCGACCCGCCCCGACCCTCCGAAGGGACCCCTGTGACCGCAGCGATCGAACTGATCGGCATCACCAAACGTTTTCCTGGCGTCATCGCCAACGACGACGTCAACCTCACCGTCCAGCGTGGTGAGATCCACGCGATCTGCGGGGAGAACGGTGCAGGAAAATCCACCCTGATGAAGATGCTGTACGGCATGCAGGAGCCCGACGCCGGGACGATGCTGATCGACGGTGTCGAAGTGAACCTCGCGTCGCCCAGCGAAGCCATCGACCTCGGGATCGGCATGGTCCACCAGCACTTCATGCTGGCCGACCAGCTCACGGTGCTCGAAAACGTGATCCTCGGATCCGAGCCCGTCAACGGCGTTGGAATGATCGACTTCAAAGAAGCGCGACGTCACTTCCAAGAGGTCGGTGAGTCGTACGGCCTCACGATCGATCCCGACGATCTGGTGGAAACCCTCGAGGTCGGCGAACGCCAGCGCGTCGAGATCATCAAGGTGCTGTTCCGCGGTGCGCAGATCCTCATCCTCGACGAGCCGACTGCGGTGCTGGTGCCACAGGAGGTCGAGGAGCTGTTCCGGAACATGCGCGAACTCAAGGCGAATGGCGCCACGATCTTGTTCATCGACCACAAGCTCGAAGAGGTCCTCGAGATCGCCGACTCGATCACCGTGCTCCGACAGGGCCGTACCATCGCCACCGTCGATCCGAAGGACGTCAGCGCCGGCGACCTCGCCGAACTGATGGTCGGCTCCGAACTGCCCACCCCCGACACCACCGACTCGACCGTCACCGATGAGATCTCTCTCGACGTCAGTGGCCTCACCGTGCTCGACGGCGACCATCGACCCGTCGTGGACGACGTCTCGTTGCGGATCCACCGCGGCGAGATCCTCGGTATTGCTGGCGTGGAAGGTAACGGCCAGCACGAACTCGTGTCGGCGATCGTCGGGACCATGGACCCCAGTGCCGGGATGATCTCGCTGAACGGCACCGATCTCGCGCACCATTCGGTCCGCGAGCGCCGAGAAGCCGGCATGGCCTACATCCCGCAGGACCGTCACGCCGAGGGGCTGTTGCTCGAGGCGCCACTCTGGGAGAACACCGCACTCGGCCACCAGACCGAGAAGCCGTTCGCCAAGGGCATCTGGATCGACCGAGCCGGAACCCGGGAACGCACCGAGGCGATCTGCGACGAATACGACGTGCGCACCCCCAACGTCGACGTATCGGCCCACGCGCTGTCCGGCGGGAACCAGCAGAAGTTGATCCTCGGCCGCGAGATCACCTCCAATCCAGACCTGCTGATCGCATCACACCCCACGAGGGGCATCGACGTCGGCGCTCAAGCCGCAGTGTGGGAACACCTCAGGACCGCTCGGGCCGCCGGGCTCGCAACCCTGTTGATCTCGGCCGATCTCGACGAGCTGATCGGCCTGTCCGACACCATCGTGGTGATGTTCCACGGCAAGCTCGTCGCCACGCTCGACCCGAACGACGTCACACCACGCGTCCTCGGCGCCTACATGACCGGCGCCCGGTTGGATGGCGACACACCGCTCACCGAACCGACGCCGGCGATGCCGACCGATGCCGAAGGCGCCTTGTCATGAACCAGTCGACCCTTCGACGTGCCGCTCTCGGTGTCGGTGCCCCCGTTGCTGCGGTGGCGTTCGCCGTCGCGTTGTCGTCGATCGTGTTGATCGTGTCCGGAAACAACCCGATCACGGCGTTCGCCGACATGATCGAATACGCGAGTCGCCTCGAGACCATCGTCGACATCTTGAACGAGGCCACTCCGCTGTACCTCGCAGGCATCGCGGCGGCGATCGGCTTCAGGATGAACCTCTTCAACATCGGTGTGGAGGGTCAGTATCTGATCGCTGCATTCTTCGCCGCGGCGATCGGCAGCGCCGGGTTCGTCGTCGATCTTCCGGGTCCGCTGCACGTCGCAGTGATCCTGCTCGTGGCGATGTCGGTCGGTGCCGCCTGGGCTGGCGTTGCCGGCGCCCTCAAGGTCACTCGCGGGATCAACGAGGTGATCTCGACGATCATGCTCAACTTCATCGCAGTGGGTGGCGTGATCGCCTGGCTGCTCGTGGAGTTCCAGGACGATTCCGGGGCCACCAACTCGGGCACGACGCCACTTCCCGAGTCGGGGCGCATGCCGAGCCTGAACGGGATCCTCGAGATCGTCACGCGCGAGATCAGCAAGGGTCGCGAGCTCACCGGCGTGCTCGTGGTCGCCCTCGTGGTCGGCGTCGGTTATCACCTCTTCATCAACCGCACCCGAATCGGATTCGATTTCCGTGCCAGTGGGTTCAATCCGCTCGCTGCCCGGGCCGGCGGCGTCCCACCGAAACGCATGATCATGTATGCGATGCTCCTGTCCGGTGCAGTCGCGGGCCTCGTGGGAATGTTCGAGGTCCTCAGCGACAAGGGCCAGTACAGCCAGAGCTTCGTTCGCGGCATCGGGTTCAACGGAATCGCCGTGGCCCTGATCGGGCGCAACAATGCCGTCGGCGTCGCCGTCGGGGCACTCTTGTTCGGATTCCTCTCGTCGTCGTCGGGGATCCTGCAGATCACCGGGTCGGCCACTCCCGAGATCGTCGAGATCATGAAGGGCATCATCGTCCTCAGTGCGGTGGTCGCCTACGAGGTCGTCCGCCGCATTCGCACCCGGGACGAAGCCCGAACCGCCGCTGAAGCGACGCAACGAAGCGACACGGACTCTGCACCCCTCGACGGATCGGAGGTGACGGCATGACCGACTTGCTCACCACCCCTCGCCCTGCGGACACCCCCGACGCCGGTCAGCCGAAGAAGACACTGCTCGAGAGGTACGTGGCGCTCTCCGCGCCGATCCGCTGGATGACTGCGGCGGCCCTCGGCATCCTGCTGCTCTCGATCGTGCAGGAGATCAGCGGCGAGGGCAGTTCGGTCCTCACCGAGCCCGGCACGTCGGGAGCGATGCTGCGCTTCGCGGTCCCGATTCTCCTCGCCGGGCTCGGCGGCCTCTTCTCCGAGCGGGCCGGCATCGTCAACATCGGCCTCGAGGGCATGATGATCATGGGCACCTGGTTCGGTGCATGGGGCACGGTGAACTTCGGTTCACCGTGGGCCGGGCTCATCTGTGCCGCCGTGGGCGGCGCGCTCGGCGGCCTGTTGCACGCCGTGGCCACGGTCAGCTTCGGTGTCGACCACATCATCTCCGGCGTGGCGATCAACATCTTGGCGCCCGGTCTGACCCGTTTCCTCTCCGATCAGGTGTTCAGCAGGTGGGATGGCGGCTCGATCACGCAGTCGCCACGGGCCGTCGGCCTCCCCAAGATCGACGTTCCACTGCTCGCTGGGCGGGGCGGGAGCACGAATTGGCTCGGCTCGATCGATGACAGGAACTGGTTCTTCGTCTCCGACGTCGCCGGATTCCTCGAAGGAGCCATGCAGGGCCTCTCGCTGTTCACGATCATCGCGTTCCTGCTCGTACCGGCCAGCGGTTTCGTCCTGTGGAAGACCCGCATCGGCCTCCGTATCCGCATCTGCGGCGAACGCCCCGAGGCAGGCGAGAGCCTCGGTGTGAACATCTACCTCCACAAGTACATCGGTGTGATCACCAGCGGAGCCTTCGCCGGTCTGGCAGGTGGGTTCATCGCCATGGAGCTCGCAGGCCTTTACCGCGAAGGCCAGACGCTGGGCCGCGGCTACATCGGACTCGCCGCGCTGATCTTCGGGAACTGGCGTCCTGGTGGCGTGGCACTCGGTTCGCTGCTATTCGGATATCCGTTCGTCCTGGCGCTGCGCGACAGCACCGGACTCGGCACACGAGCCCTCCTGCTCGTGATCGCCATCGCCCTCGTCGGCATGCTGGTCTACTCGTTGGTCAAGCAGAACAAGACCGACTCGGCGATCGCCGGTGTGCTCGCAGCGGGCGTATTCGTCTGGTGGTCGCTCAGCAGTACCGCGCCCAACTGGCTCCCCAACACGATGCCGTATGCGACGGTGCTCCTCGTGCTCGTGTTCATGAGCCAACGGCTGCGGATGCCTGCCGCCGACGGCCAGATCTACCGCAAGGGCGGTTGACGTGTCGATCACTGCTGCCGAGGCCGTTGCGCTCCCGAAGGTGTTGCTGCACGATCACCTCGACGGTGGGCTACGGCCCGCAACGGTGTTCGAACTCGCCGACGAGGTCGGCTGGACGCTGCCTGCCGACAACCTGATCGACCTCGAAGCGTGGTTCCACGCGGGCGCGGCAACCAAGGACCTGCCACGCGCTCTCCAGATGTTCGAGCACACCTGTGCCGTCATGCAACGCGCCGAACACCTCGAACGCATCGCTGCGGAGTGTGTTGCCGATCTTGCCGCCGACGGCGTGGTGTACGCCGAGGTCCGCTTTGCTCCCGAGCAGCATCAGGGTGCTGGCCTCGCTCTGGACGAGGTGGTCGAAGCGGTCACCGCCGGGTTCCGCCGCGGTGAGGCCGAATCCTCCAGCGACATCTGCGTCAACACGATCGTGTGCGCGATGCGCACCGAACACCGGTCGCTCGAGATCGCTCAGCTGGTCGATCGCGTGCGCGTCTGGGACGACAAGGTGGTGGCGTTCGACCTTGCTGGTGCCGAGACCGGATTCCCGCCGTCGCTGCACAGCGAGGCCCTCGCATTCGCTCGTCGGACACAGCAGAACATCACGATCCATGCAAGCGAGCCTCCTGATCTCGAGCTGATCTCCGAGGCGCTCGAGTACGGGGCCCATCGGATCGGACACGGCGTGCGGCTGCAGGCCGACATCGAGTTCTCACCCGACGGGTCGATCGACGTCGCGACCGGCCTCGGCCCACTCGCACGGTACGTCCTCGACCATCAGATCCACCTCGAGATGGCCCCGACCTGCCACGTCCACGTCGGCGCAGTCGAATCGATCGCTGCGCATCCGGTCGCGGCGATGTTGCGTGCCGGGTTCAGCGTCGGCATCAACACCGACAACCGTCTGATGAGCGGGGTGACGCCGTCATCGGAGTTCGCAACCGTGGCGAACGCGCACGACCTGACCGCAGACGAGCTCCGCCAACTCAACCTCCATGCGATCGACGCAGCCTTCTGCCCGATCGAACAGCGGCGTGCGGTCGCCGCGCGACTCTGACCGCGACCGGCTCTCGCCACGACCGGCGACAGCACATTGGGCCGAAGCGACCGACCCGTTCAGTCGCCGGTCAGCACCACCAGGTCGTCACGATGGATCAGATGTGATCGACCTTCGGGGAGGTCGACGGTGCGATGACCGAGCCCGGCACGGGCGTCCGACGACGACATCGCCACGATGCCGCGAGCGAACAGCTCGCCATCGGGTCCGAGCACCTCGACGACCTGTGCGGCACCGAAGTCGCCGTCGACGGTGACCACACCGGCAGGCAGCAGACTGTTCGGTCGCTCGGTGAGCGCCCGCCTGGCGCCGGCGTCGACCGTGACGGTTCCGGCGACGTCCGCTGCGAATGCGATCCACAGCTTGCGTGACGACAGTGTTCGATGATGCGCTTCGAAGGTCGTGCCGACGAGTTCGTTCGACACGGACCCGGCGAGTACCCCGGGGCGCGCCGCTCGTGCGATCACACTTCGGATACCCGACCACGATGCCATCTTGGCGGCGGTCAGTTTGCTCGCCATACCGCCACTCCCGCGACCACTGCCCGTGGAATCGGCCGTGACCGCGAGCAGCGGGTCACCGGAGCGCACGAACGGGATGAGGGTTGCGGTGGAGTCGCGTCGGGGGTCGGCGGTGAACACCCCGTCCATGTCGGTGAGCAGCACCAGGACGTCAGCGCCGATGCTGTTCGCGATCAGTGCGGCGATCCGGTCGTTGTCGCCGTAGCGGAGCTCGTCGTTGGCGATCGCGTCGTTCTCGTTGACCACGGGCACCACCCCGAGTTCCAGCAGGCGTTGCACAGTGGCCCGCAGGTGGACGTACTGACGACGCTCCACGAAGTCGAGCGGATCGACCAACAATTGGGCCCCCACCAGACCGTGTCGTGCGAACTCCACGTTGTACGCCTCGACCAGCCGGCTCTGCCCCACCGCGGACACCGCTTGCAGGGTCTGCATGTCGGTGGGACGCGCATCGAGTCCGATCGCCGCGACACCCGCAGCGACCGCGCCGGACGACACCACCACCACGTCGTGGTCTCGAGCCCGCAGCACGGCGATCTCGTCGGCGAGGCGAGCGATGGCCCGCACGTCGATCACACCGTGTTCGTCGGTGATGGACGCTGTTCCGATCTTGGCGACGATGCGCACGTTGGGTCGTCGACGATCAGGTGTCGGGCGAGTAGTCGAAACTGAAGTCGCCGATCCAGATCACGTCGCCCTCGGCCGCACCGGCTCGGGACAGCATCTTGCGCACCCCCAGGCGTTCGAGGCGGAAGTCGATGTAGGCGAGGGCCTCGGGCGTGGTGACGTCGTTCAGCGCCACCACTCGCTCGACGTCTCGACCCACCAGCCGGAACTCCCCCTCGTCGACGCGCTCGACGACGGCGCCGCTGGGCTCGGGCCGGATCACGATCAGACCGTCCTCGTACTGGATCTCTTCGCGGGCATCGTGGACGTTCGCAGCCATGCGACCGACCAGTGCCCCGACGCCGTCGCCCGTGATCGACGACACGACCTCGCCGCTCCACTCCATGATCTCGAGGTCACCCTCCTGGACCATGTCGGCCTTCGTTCCCACGACGATACGCGGCCGGTCGAGCAGGTCGGGCTGGTAGTTGCCGAGCTCTCGCAGCAGGATCTCCTCCTGCTCGT
>Ga0307981_1001977_pt1 | contig 17342 bp, 9 predicted proteins | sample OrgLakmetagen987_FD_201849 | JGI IMG/M metagenome (GOLD analysis project Ga0307981, IMG submission 201849) | Saline water microbial communities from Organic Lake, Antarctica - #987 | ecosystem: Environmental > Aquatic > Non-marine Saline and Alkaline > Saline | place: Antarctica: Organic Lake... | reverse complement strand
GGAGGACCGACCCAGTCAGTGTCTTCGATTCCTTCCACACAAACCACCCCATTTTTTGATCTGCAATCTGCACGCTGGACGCTGGACGCTGGCACATTGAAACAAAACAGAACACGATACCACAGAACAGAACATCAATTGTAGCTACTTACACAACATCAACAAAGAAGCTAAACCCGAAAAATGGATAATACAACAGAACGAAGTGAACGGTCAATTCTCCTTGAAAATAAGGATGCCAGGGATGCGTATGACGTTCAAGATAATGAAGCATCTCGGTAAGCGAATCTTCGGAATCTACCTGTACAGACTTTATTCTTAAATCCCACCTCCATGACGCATGAATCATGAATATCATGACATATTATGACATCCATTTGATTACCGCAATTGCGATGACCTCCTTTCCATTTTCGCTCACATTTCATTTCCACCACCTTTCAGCCAGTTTCACGACAACCGCGTAAATGAAGAACAGCATCAGACATCAGGGGGACTCCTCAAACCGATAATCTTCGGAGGACTGGATGGGATATTGACAGCTTTTGCTATAGTAGCTGGATCGGCAGGAGGAGCATTGGACCCCACAGTAGTCCTCATCCTGGGATTTTCGAATATATTTGCAGACGCACTCTCGATGGGCGTCGGCGAATTTCTTTCTTCCAAAGCAGAGAATGAATGGATCCTCAGTGAGAGGGAGAGGGAAATGTGGGAAATGGAGAGTTATCCCGAGGGGGAAGTGCAGGAAATGATTGAAATATATGTGGAGAAGGGAATGGGGCGCAAAGATGCTGAATTGGTCATCAAGACCATGTCGAATTACAAAGATATGTTCGTAGATATTATGATGGCAGAAGAGCTTGAACTTAAAGTCCCTGATGATGATCATGTGAAGGAAAGTATCAAGGAAGGTTTCGTCATGTTTTGCTCTTTTGCAATATTCGGTTCCTTTCCTCTTTTGGGTTATGTCATTATTCCAGTATCGTTTCCAGAGCTTGGTGAAGGGTCGCTCTTTATTAGTGCTTGCATTGTCACGGGTGTAGTGCTTTTCATCATGGGATGTATAAAGAGCTTGTTCAGTACGTCGAGGTGGTATTGGTGTGGCACGGAGACTTTACTGCTTGGAGGGGCTTGTGCAACTGTAGCATATACTATTGGACAATATGTTGACACCTTGGTTGTTGCATAGGTCTTTTAGCTTGCAAAAAGATAAATTAGTTACATATATTGCATAGCTCGTTGTAGAAACTAGACAATATCGATCCGTTGCAATGAATAGAAGCAGTAATGAATAGAAGTACAAATATTTATAATCAATTTGATATTGGTTGAACAATTTATGCAAGGTATACCAACACAGTAGTAGTGTGCAGTCTAAGCGCTATTTGTAGGGGATGTATTTGGTTCTTTAATGAAAAATAGCCGAATAGTTATTTTCTCTTTTGTTCCTGGAGATTATGTTGAGTAATAAGTAAAGGACTTGCGACCTTTTAATCTGAGCATGATAAAAGCATTGCTACCCCGCGTTTCACCCAGTGGTCTGTGCTCTTTTCTCCGGCGTTTAATTTGAGCGAGAAAAAATATGAAGGTAATCGATTCGATCCAGCTCTATCAGGACAGATATACATGGGACAAACGTATTGTTCGCATAGGACTTTCTTCGGAGCTTCAGTCGGAAAGAAGTGTATTATGGGCATCTTGCAAAGTAGTTCCATCGGCTTAGGATCCAAAAGGCAATCCGAAATGGTATCATAACTTGCCCCCTCTAATAATAGTCCCGAGACGTACACTCCTTCGATTGGGACATCAAGATTATTCTCTTTGACGTTCAACACCTTGAAACTCCAAGTAAATGAATCGATGGATACACATTTCTTCCTCGCTTCTGTCTGGAGTACTGCTGTGAAGAAGCCAGATGGATTCACAAATCCACCTATCCAAAATGCCTTTGGTGCACCGTTTTCGATCCATAGTTCTAATTGGCGTACGCGGCTGTAAAGATCTGCGAGCCACGAATCAAGTAATTTGCAGGAATTATAAAGATGTTGCCATTGTTTTGGAACTTGAAAATCTGAAATTGTCTTCAATTGAGTCTCCAGAATCAAAGTGAAAGTGGTTTTTCCATTAATTGCATCTTCCAAACTTTTTCGCGTGCAGTGAATATCGGTCAAGAGATCATTGTAGTGCTCAGCTTCTTGTATTAAAAATGTTTTCATGGCACTGGAATCTAATGAATGTTTCTCGTATGCAGAAACTTTCTTCATGTCTAAACACTGAGGAACTGCCTTCAACTTTTCAAGAGACTGCAGTCCTGTGTTGTTGCTATTGCTCTCATTTATTCCTTGTTTCGGCTTATCGTGTCGAAGGAAGGAGATGGAACCAAGCAACCGTTTTGTCGCTTCGACTTGCGATGCGATTTGGGCATTGGTGTGTTGCCCAAAAGCTTCCGGATCGTCATATGTGGGGAGGCTGTTAATGTATGATTTGTACGAGTCCAGTGGACCATCAGAAGGAATTGTGTATTCCCCATCATTTGATAATGCAAAACTATGCTGATCAACGGCTTCTTGACAGAAGAGGTGTTTCATGTACACATTCAAAAGCCTTCTATCCCATTCATCTGTCACTCTGCCTCCATAGATCGTTTCGCCAATAAGAGTACGCAATGCATCGAATGGAATAACACCGTCGCTATTTTCAAGCATGACGCACAAAATATCATTGCAAACGTCAAAATCCGAATCACAAAAATCATAGTGTACATTGAAACCTAGGTTTTTGAACCTTCTCCGTTCAATTAAAATAGAATGCACCCATGCAATGCAAAAGAGTAACTTTTTATATCCATACTTTTGTCCGTTATCCTCAAACTTATCTTGGTCGAATTGATCATAGATGTGTATCATGTTCGCACCAAGTCCTCTTGGAGGTTCTGTTGTTATTTTCACACTTTTCTGTAGTATGGGCAATGGAAAGATGGACGTGGGTTTACTGCTTAACCAGAGTCTAAAGCGATTGTTAGCGTGGCCTGTCTGCAGCCTAGAAATGACTGCTTCAAGATCGTCCATAAAAGTTGGCATGATATGGCAGTTGGCTAAGAATACCCAATCGCCAGAAACTGTTGCTGCCTCAATCGCCTTAATAGCTAAAGGTCCTTGTCCCTGTCCAAGTGCTACTTGTACAAGCTTCTGAGAATACTTGTCAGCAACCTGTAAAACTTTAGAGACTGGGTCGACCCCAGGAGAAAGAATAATAAGTAGCGGAATCTTTGATGTTGACTTTTTGTATGCCTTGAGCAGATCAAAAGAATCTGACGAAGTAAATGGATCTCCCATTTGCTTTCTCACAAGAATGTTTACCCCATTTGTAAACCTGTCAAAACGAAACGCCCTTAAGATGCACAGCCGATGCAAATCAGACATATCTTGGCCACGAGATTTGGGTAGGTTATATGTTTCGGGTGCTTTACTTTGATACCACTCTCGCCAACCATCTTCATCTTGTTCTATAGTTTGAGTGATACCAGGTATGACATACTCAAGCTGTGGAAGGGAATCCTTCACCTTGTCTTCCATCCATTTAAAAGATGATTTGAATTTGCTCACATCGATCATACTGGAAGCATTCGATCCGTGACAAATGAAATCCAAGTCAGTGCTTGATAGCGTTCTCTCCTCTAGCATTATATCACAGCAAAGTTGAAGAGCGAATAGAGTTTCATCTTTCTCAAATAGTGCAATACAGATCGATTTGAATGTTTCAATTGAGTGATGTGCCATCATTGTTTTCACCCGATCTTCTGCAATGGGTTGTGGATCGGTATCCCCATTAAGAATCCGAGAGTTTGTAATATTGGCTTGAAAGTCAACTAGATAGGAATCTAGGCTGAATTGGTACATGGGATCAATATGACTCATAGACATTACCGTAAAAAATATTGTCGAGGACCTAGTCGCAGCCTTTCGATATACATTACGTGCAGCATCAACTTTCGTTGCAGTTTCTTCTGCTTGTTTCAATTGTAGATTTACAGCATCTGCGAGACTCTTGCTGTCTTGCAATGTTTTGAAGAGTTCAATATCATCAATCAAATTCCTCGTGCTCTTAGAAAGAATTCGAAGAATGTCATCTTCCAATTCGATTAGACGGTTTCGTCCGGTAAAAAGTTTGTTGGTGACTTCTCGCTTCTTTGACTCCATGGCTGGAGCTTCTTCTGTAACTATGAAAGCAAGCAGCTGCTCTTCCAAACCAATTCGTGTTGTCGCAAAGTTTACCAAGGTGGTTTTCGCCAAGATTTCAGGCGAGTAATGAGGATTTCCGAGCTTTGTGATTATAAACAATTGGAAGCTGTCGTTGTAATCAATCTCTTTGTCGCCGAGCCTTAACACTTGTTTACTTCCAGACTTGATTATTGCTTTATTCAAGATGGGATCGAGATTTGAGTCTAATTCTTCAAGAACGTTATGAATAAGCACAGGTAAGCCAAATGAAATTGCAGTTTCTAGCTCCCGAAGGTACTCCTTCTTTTTTATATCGAGAACTTTCAATGTATCTCCATACATGTTCAGTAACCATTTAGTTGCTTGATTTTGCGGGTCAATTATTAGAGGCCATCTGTTGCTGTTTGTTATAATCAACGCATTCTCTGTACTGAAAGCGTCTTTAGAAAGACCTTGGTTATTCCAACTCTGTATATCTTTATCATTGGACAATACGTTTTTGACAGAAAATTCTGTTGAAATTTGAATACCATTCCTTTTCACAATTTCTGTCCACTCTGCTATTAGCTTGAATCTAAACGACGCCTCAAATGGCCCGGCATACGACAAAAATGCAGAAGCGACAAGAACGTCGCCCAGGAGACACTCTGAATGGTCCTTCAAAGCACTTATTGTATGCGTCCATCGTGTGTATTCCGAGGATAGACCGTTGACTAATTTCTCTGCCCGATCTAGCTTTGCCTCAAGTGTGTTTGCCTCTTGAGCCAATTTGTTCTTCTCCTTCACACTTTCATCATATTTCTGCTCCAAATGTGTCAATTTGGCTGTAGCTTGCTCAAGAACACATATAGCATTTTGTAGAGCAGTCTGTTTTTCTGCCAAACTTTCCAGAGCAACACTCAATCGTTCTCGTTTTGGAGCAACGTCTTTCGATACGTTTGAGTAAGTGTAAATAGCGTGGCACCACGAACAAAGTGCGCCGGCTGCCTTTGAGATCCGTGTTATTTCCGAAGGCGCAAACTGTGGTGAGGCTACAAACTTTGAAACTCTGAGAAGAATAGCAGGTTTCACATTATCTTTCCTATAAGATCTCAGGTCGGTAAGAAAATTGATGTCGCCCAGGCTTCTCTTTGCACTAGCCCAATCGGTAGGTTTGTCCATGAAAATCATTACGCATGATAGAACTTTTTCTACTGCTGTCGGAGGGTTCGCGTAGGCCTTGAGCTCAGTCATCGACGATTTGTCTAATTTGTCCACCTCGACAAAAGCCTGCTGAAGCGCAGGAAGTGCAATTGTAAGGTCAGCTTTGGCATCTTGAGTAATGATCGAGCATTCTCTCTCCTCTAAAGAAATTTGTTCCGATTCTGTTTTAACGGCTTGCTTTTGCACTTCAGTTCTGTGCTTATCGACCATAATTTGTTTTAGCATTGATTCACATGTTTCTTGAGATTCCGTTATTATTATCTGTTTCTTTTCCAGAGCAACTCTCATTGATGCAACTTGGTCCGAAGCTTGCTGTAGCTTCTTCAGTCCTCCACTGAGCTTTTCTTTCTGGGTCGTGAGATCGGTTCCTTTCGTCATGTAAATATTTTGGAAAATTCGAATGAATTCTAGATAGTTTGTGGGTGTCACATAGTTGCATCTTTGTACGGATGACTTCATTTCTACAGCAATACGAGCTGCTACGTTATGAAGGCTGGCAATCAAACAAGGCAATTTGTCTTGAAGAAAAAGCTCCTGCACTTGCTTTGATGCGATTTGTTCTAGTGCTGAAGTCGGCCATGAATTAAACCAATTTACAACGGCACAGTTCATTAAAGCGGGAAAAGACTCTATACGTGAAGGAAAGGTATGTCCAATAGAGCTGAAGGCCATAATGATTTTTAGGTTCTTGCGCACGCGTTCTATGAAAAACATCCAGAGACTAGTACTGTTATCTGAATCGTGGAGTCCTGCCTCTGCCGCATCTTTTCGGACACCGTCGCATACCGCCAGCACGTCCTCTTTTCCAAAGCAACCATGAACCTCACCAGAGTCCAGGAGGCTGCTTATATCCTCCAAGAATGCTTCCTCTTGAATGTCTGTGTCCTTAAGAAAAAATAAAACTTGTTTGTCGTCAAGACCACACCTCATGCTTAGATCTTTCAGATCTTCTAGGAATTCTTTTCTTTTGTATTTCGGTGATGCTTCAATCCTATAGAATTCATAACCAGAAGCAAACGCGGCAAGCCGGGAAAGCGATTCTCTGCCGCTACCTCCTAGACCAACAAAAAGCATGTATCCTCTCTCGAGCATCAACACACGTTGAATACGAGAGAGGTGATTTACTGCGTCTTGAAACAACACCAATGACATTGGAATGAAAGATCCTGATTCATTGTAATCCACTAAATTTTTAGTGACTTGCTTTTCAAATAGATCGTTGTCCTTACATCGTTGGTACACTTGGCTAATCGGGGAAAATGCAGGGACGCTTTCATCCAAAGTATATTCCATATGCTTCCTCTGAACTTCGTCCATAATCCTCAAGAATCTTTTCATGTCTTTCTCTGAATCGTCAACAAATCGATCACTAAAAGTCCGCACGCATTCGTGTTGCCATAGAGAGTATAAATCGTCTTTCGATTGGAAATCGGAGGTCTCTCTATTGATGAGACACATTCCATGTGCCACTCTTAAAAAGTCCCTCAAATCAAATTTATAATGGACTTTTCCTGGAATTGGTAGATATTCTTTCCGGATTCTTTTAAAAACCATTACTGTCGCATCTGCTATGTTATCGATCGCTCCCATGATATTATCGGGAAGAAAAGATAACTTGCTACGCAGTAAAGATGAAAATACCGTCACAAGCTCTTTTGTCTCATATTCTGAGCAGTTCAATATAGAAAATCTGGATTGGGTCCGGCCAGAGATAATCTCTCTCCCTCCAGTTGGATGGGCCATGGCACATAGAATTTTAGTGTTGATAATCTTTTCAAATGAGCAGGTCGACGTATTATACCATCCACCATAGTCAATATACTGTCTCATAAGCTCAAGAGGCGGTTGGGAAGGGCTTTCCTCGCTAGTTTTTTCAGGAATATTGAGATCGTCCAAGAAGATGATCAATTGTTGTAAACCCGAGCGAGGACCGAAAATTCCCTTCGAAATTTTTTGAAGAGATGCGCCAATGAAGGATCGGAGGAAATTACTTGTGGTGGTACGGGATAATCCAATACTTGTATGGTCACTTTGCGGAGGTAGCTTCTGTAGATATGATTGGCATATCGCAGTTTTTCCTGTACCTCGCTCTCCGGTGATGAGAATTCGATGCCCGTTGTCAGCAAAGGAACTCAGGATAAATGAATGTCGGACTGTATTTATGGTAGGAACCATTATGGCATGACAATGTATGTCAGTGTTGGTAGGTACCGAGTCCAGCATTTTGGACCAAGGCACAAATTCATCCTTCTCGAAATCAATATAATGCTCATAAATAGACCGGGTAGGCATGAGCTTGGACTCTAGTGCTCGAAGGTGACGATCAAGTAATTTTCTGCTATTGCTTTCAAGAGCTCCACCAATTGTCCATGCTAAGCAAAAGATGAACAATTTTTCTGTCAAAATCTTCTTTGTGTCTCCAGATATGCTTCTTTTCATTTTGTGCCATGAGGAAAGAAGAACACCATAAAGCTGAGTGAAAGAAGTTAATGCAGCAACGTCGTTCAAGAGCACAGGCTCCAGACAGTTCACTCTTTTGAATGATAGAACAGAGTCTAGATACTGTTGACGGCAGCGCGAATATCAATGCATGAGCGATAAGAAATTGACATTACACTCTCCATCTAAAGCATGAATCCTTACCTTTTCACACAAGTTTAAAATGTGATCTTTTCCTTCCGTCAGAACACCAACTTTAGCCCCATCTAGCCATCTTTGAATGACAGCCCTCCACTTTGGGGCACAATCAACAAAAATCATTCCAGCTCTGCTTACCGTTGCTGGACTGGCAACTTGCAAGTCCTCCACCTCAAACAACAGTGACATGCTGTTTGTCATGGACACACGATCGCCATTGATGAGCGTAAGAATTTTACTGTCGTCCATTACTGAATTCATAGATTCAATCCAAAGTGCATCTACGGGGCCGTCAAATACTATCCATTGCTCTGATCCCTTTTTACCTTCTAATTCATTTTCAGCGCAACCTTTGAACAAAGTTGACAACACTCCGTCCGACCATTCAAAAGTTGCCGTATCGTAGGAACCATAGAGTTCGGCAATTGAGAGGGCCTTGGGATTCAAAACTTGAGTTTTTACAGAAGTGGCATAATTGGGATGATGCGAATCAAGCTTTGTTTTGGCAATACTAAGACTTTTCCATATAGTAGTCTTCCCTGTCATAGTTTCTCCAATGAGCATGTTCGAATGTCGCGCTTTTTGTGAATGGGCTAGTTGTACCGTTTTCTCAACCAAAGCTTTGTCGGGATAGAGACCATTAAATCGCATAACTCTATCGATTGAATTGGAAAGAAGCTCATCAGATGATAGATCTAAGTTCTCTTCTGGAAAAAGGTCTACCAAAAGAAGATGGAAGAGCACTTTATCTTTACAAAGAAATCGAGGCTCGTTCAACCCAATAAGTGATCTAATGATGATCATTGCCTCTTCTTCATTAGAATTTTGACGCTTGAGCGACCCGGCCATGGTTAGTACCGACTTAATGTTGCGCAGCCCAAAATCATAGTGAGAACACTTTGAGAGTTGCTGCTGCATGAGGCGGTAGATAACAATTATCCTTTGTGCCAGACTCTTCCCACAGGCAAATCCTTCAGATGCCAAGATTACCTCTGTAATTAAAGCAAGGTCGGGAGCCATCATTGCAACTGGTCTAAGTAAAGCCTTAAGATTATCAGGCAATTCCGTTCTGCCAGCATATCCTGGGTTCATTGTTATAAAAATTCCCGTGCCTTCTTGGCGTGGAATTTCAACGCCCAAGAACGAAAAAGTGACTAAACTATTTCTTTGCGCATTTAGTATACTCCCAATTTGGACAGCAGCAACACTAATGACTTCAATCTTGATTCTATTGAATTCGTCAAAGCAACCCCAGCTCCCACTCTGGCATAGACCTGAGAATATCCTCCCAAGTGACTTATAGTCTAAATTCTCACCACAATTTGTCACCACACAAAAGAAGGCTAGATTCTTTGCAAGATCCTTTACCTGCGGGGAGGGAGAAGAAAAACTCACATATTAGCAATTGTAAAGAATAGGTAAATGATAAGTCAAAAGAAATGAATCCGTACAGTTTCAGTTTTTCCTGTGCCAGCTGGTCCCAAAGGATTCCCTCCTCTGTGTAGTGATAATGCCGTCAACAGAGTCAAAACGCATCTATCTGTTAGAGGGGTAATCACAAGTCTGCCGTTGTTCCCTTGATACTCGTAGCCAAATTTTAACGAGTAATTGCTTTGATGGATCTCGCAAAAACCTTCATTCAGATAGAATCGTAGCTGGGAGCTCCATATGAAATCGCTTTGGTCCTGGCAAGAGAAACGCAGCATCTTCTCAATGACATCTCTATTATGAATTTCCGTTGTGATAAGAGCAACCACTTTACACCTATTTGTGGCATCGATATCCTCACTTCGTACCATCTCTGTGAGTCGGCGCAGGAAGGATGTATACTTTTTCTTGACAACTCGTAGCGCATTTTTGTCGCGGCCACTTTTAATTGCAAATAGGGCACGTTCACATCTTTTTGTGTACGCTAAAGATCCTGATGCGATCAGGAGTTGTCCTTGCCATTTTGGTACCCATTCAAGTGGCTTCAAGACTTTCTTATCAATAAAAGCGTTCTCCAACAACTTCATCATGGTAGATTTCATCTCATCAAGGATCTGCTGCATCCATTCTTCTATTGACCCACTTATCGGGACAGGATTATTGAACATGATGAACTCTTCATCCATTGACTCTCCTCCAAGAGCGCTCCATGCGCAGCCGTCATTCTTTTCCAATTTTAATACTTGAATTCCCTCAAAACACTTTTGGATATATTTTTGTGTCAATTGAGGCTGACTTGCTTTCCCAATCATCTCAAGCAAGTCATCATCAGAAACAAAGTAGAACCTAGGGAATCCTCTTCGCTTGGACTCCAAGTACTGGTTAAGAGACGATTGAATTTCTTCCATCTGACCAAGGATACTATGCATTTTTTCAATGCTGATATCCGTGCAAATCAGAATAGCATGAACATTTTGTTCCCTTTGAAGATGAAGGATGGTCGTCATCACATGGCTGTTCACATGACTGAATTTTTCACTCTCAAGCGGAAGTTGTTCAGAAATATCCCCCTCTCCTGCAAAAATGTTTTCCAGGTAGATCCACTGACGTTGAACCAGTAGAACAGCTTCGAACAGATCAGTGGCTTTCTTTAATAGCGACCTAACATGTACTACTCGATGCTCGAAAGTCTTTCCAGCAGGACTTGCCTGTATCGCTGAGATTGTCACTTGGTGATCCTCTAACATTGTGAAAAAATCGTCTGGAACCATCACTTTCAAACTGCTTTCCTTGTACAGAATGAAGGTCAATCTGCATTCAACGAGGGAGCCTTCGATTTCGATGATAGACTTTTCGATGCTAAACTCTTTACTCGCTGATTCTGAAATATCCACGATAGTTTGCTCGTATTTATCAAGTCCAAAACTTAGGGCTTTACGCAAGGTCAGTTCGTCAGCGTGATTAATTTCTTCGCCAGTCAGTTCTTGAATCGATTGCCAATGACGCTCCCGCATATCGACATTCCCTGCTGCGACCATTAGTGGAGATAAAGCCTGAAATATTTCAATATCCCGTTTGATACTGGTCCAAAAGGACCACTCTCGAATATCCCGATCCATGCTCAAGAGACTAGATATGCACAATTTGGTTTCATCGGTCATGGCATTGAAGTTCAGAGATAAAAGTGGGGTTTCTTTCCATTTATTACATATTGCATCCCACTGTTCTGAAAGGGAAACTGTACTAGCCATGAGCTCAACTCTCGCTTTTGCTTTTGTGAGATTTTTCAATTCAACAAGATCTTGTTGAAACAAGTCTAGCCCCCTTTGCAACTCTTGCTCTTTTTTATCTTTTTCAATCATTCCATTCTGAAGCTCCTTCAGTATTTTTGCAGCTTCAGATATATTCGGAGTCTCTGCCTTATATAGGGCTTCTTCGACCTCGATGCACAACTTCTTCTGGAAAGTATAGTGCTTTGATAAAGTGTCTTGGAACGTGTCTTTCAGCGTGACTCTTGCCTTGGAGACTCTTTCTTGTGTACAAGTTATACATCCCATGAATACACTGAACGCAGTTTTTATTCCATCTAGTTTCGGGAAACCTTCATGTCCTTGAAATCCTAAAGTGCCATATTCTTCGAGAATTTCCTTGGAGCCAAACAACGGGTGGAAATCGTCTTCTATTTCTTCGCAGCGTTTCTCCACCTGTTTCAACAGTTCAATGACATCACCAAGATCGTCAACGGTCAAAAGGGGTTGTGCCAAATGCTTGCTACTCTCTGTTATGAAGGTATAGATTCGAGTAATCTTTGAGTCCGTAGTCTCCTTCAACAGTTCAACTAACCCCACTTTAAAATTCAAAGCATAACTGCATAGTTCAGTCTTTAAAGAAATAAAATCAAGCTGGACAAAATTCACTTTGCACAATGATTCCTCTGCTTCTACGAGCGTACGTCGAGAAATGAACTTTTGAATGTCATGCTTGTAGTTTGGCTGAGTTGATTTGGAATACCTGCGTAGGTACGATTTTAGGTCCATGCTCCAAAGTGAGCTATACTTGTCATACGCAACAAGTTTCTCACTGACATTGAATGCGCAAGCTGACATTCTATTCATAATAATTACAATTCTGTTCAAGACAATCTCATCCGAGGCCACGGCATCATAAAACCTTTTGGTGTCGAGGTCTTTGTCTTGGTTCTTTGATATTGTCAACAGCCCTTTAACCACATTTACAGTTTGTTTTGCAACATTGTTGGCAGAATTTGTTATAGATATGAGGGACGGACGGCAATCTATTTGACCATCTTTTAAGTAAGAATAAGTGCTAAAAAGAGGTATAGCATCACTAGTATCCACAGCAACAGCAAACTCTTTTAAAGATAATCGAATAGCTTTCATCAATGAAGCAAGAATCATATCATCAAACCTTTGTAATTGCACTATCCACTCGAAAAGAACTTCCTTCGATCCATTCTTAAACTGCTCACAGATCTTGTTCACCTCCAACTCTATATCGTCCCGACAATTGAATATGACATCTCTTCCTTTATTTCGTTCTCTAGATTGGATAGACTCGAATTCAAGAGCCTTGTAATCCAAGTTGTGATCGATACGTATCATCAAAGTTGATGCGATCTTCTGACAAGAGTCTTGGATTCGACACGTACCACAATGAAATTTCTTCACCTTGCGATGAATGGAATAAATAAAATCAAGAAGCACCTTTTTGATGTTAGTAGGAATATGTTAGTTAGACGAAATCCTTGAACCAGGTTAGTTACAAAAGGCCACACTTTTCTCACCTGAACAAACTTTTCAATTACGACGGATCTAGTAGACCACATAATTTTGATGAAGCCTGGACGAAGCTTCTTGTCCAGGAACTTTAAATCATCCAAAAAGAGCATTGAAGTGCCTTTAAGATCATGTAGTAAGTCGTTGTAAGCTCGAACTATCATCATCACGCGCTCTTGTTTAATTCGGAGAATCTCCCTCTGGTGACATATTCCAAGGATCTCGTTTGGGGTCGCAAAATCCTCATTCTGCAACTTGTCCCAAAATGCTGCTTCTATTAGGATAGACATGACTTCAATATCAAAGTTTGATGCAAGTGGATTAAGTATGTCATTCTTTCCTTCTTTAAGTTTTCGGAGCAGAGGCTACAATGGAAAAATATAGAATATTGAATGTGAGATGCATAAATTGAAGTCCAGTATTATTTGAGAGATGACTTACCTGATCAAGCCGTTCTTGCAATTCTAACGCATCTAAGCCAGCTAATGACTCTAACCAATCCGAATACTTTTGTTTTTGATACATTGTGAGGGCTTCGATAAGTTCAGAGTATATGTTTTCAACACTGCCGTCATACTTTCTAACTTCTACTGGCGAGCTGCAAATTGAATTCCATCCATTTTCAACATTTGTGCAGAGAGCATTAGCCCAAAGTGCTGATCCCGCACCTATTGGTTCATTCTTCCGTAGTGGTGGCTTCCGATGATTGTTGTCAAATTCATGTCGAAAATTTTGGCATTGTCGAAGATAGAGCCCTCTTAGTTCTGTTGCCTCCTTCTCCATGCAAGCGTTAATCGCAGGTCTATGAGCGATTCTATCGAATATTTGAAGAAGATGCATGGCGGCATCAATTACTTGCACCTGTTTCAGAGCTCCATGAATGATGTTGACGAGCATTGTATCAAGGTCCTGGCAAGCAGTTGGAGATTATGGATTAACAGGTGAGCCAGTTTTGTTTTTCTTGCTCCAACCTAAAATTAAAACAGGCCCAAAATAAAAATAGAGATACGCACCTTTGAAGCCATTTTGAAAGCGTTGTAATCTCCATGCCATCTTGACTCTCGCGCATTCAGGATAGAATACTCAAGTCTATTGAGTCGGTTAATCTGAACCAAGAATGCCTCTTGAACTACACGAACTGAATTCTCAATCTCGGGCCCATTAGTCCAACCAAAAGTTGGCACATACATTTTATCGGAGTTATCGAAGGTGCCGTCCAAACGCTCTACAAATTGCACCCTGGAGTTACATATATCGATCAAATCGTCACACCTCTGTACAAAAGCATCCATTTCTGCAAAAATGGATGGATCGTTAAGCTTCCAGTGCTCCTCCGAATTACCGTTCTCATTTTTTTGCCTATTGACTGTAATCGTCATTCTATTGTAGCATTTTTTCCAAGCTTTCCCACACTTAATACAATCGTTTAGCGTTGTCATCGATTTTTTTAGATTTCCATAGAATATCTCTTGAAGAGAAATGTGAAAAGTGCATTGTCTGATGATTTCACTTGATACTCGGCGAATCAGATCAGAAACCTTTTCATTTGTATTGTAATTCGCAGAGTGCACATGAATCAAGCGAATACAATTTAAGAACTTTAGCATAAGAGAAGGAATCTCAGCGGCTTCTAATTTTGCAAGGAGTTTGCATGGTCCTTGTAAGAGTCTCAAGAACTTGACACTATTTGCAGCTTCTTCAGATCCCTGACGAAGGGCCCCAGATAGAGCTTCAACTGGTTTCGCATACTTTGACTTTGCCTCCTTGAGAATTGATAATATATCAAGCACTTGTGGACAATGCAATTGTTGAGAAATACCTACGAGATCTTCCGATCTAGATTCCCAAAATCTGAGCTCTTCCATCGGTCCTTGATGATCAAGAGTAATATTGTGCTCGTGAGAATTCAACACATCCTTCACCTGTCTAATCCAATGAATTGAAACGGCCTCTAGCTGCTGAACAACGTCTTTATCATAAGTAGTGCTTTCTTTATCAAAATATTTGTTGCTCTTGGATGGAAAGTACAGAGCAGTCGAACTACTCTCTTCATTAGCACTTTCCGTCAAAGAAGCCATGAAGCGATGATACAATCCCTGAAGTTCCAGTTTGGATGATTGATTCCACTCTCTGCTATCAAAAATATTTGGATAGAGCGTCTGCTCCATTATTTCCAACACAGAAGCCGCAGTTTGTTTGATAACAATGGTTCCATAAATGAGGGTTTCGTCCAGATTTTCATGAGACAGAATCAGCCCTTGTGCCTTGATGAAGTAGGTAACATCAACTATACCGAACGACGGCTCTGGAGGCACGCCGTTGCGAACAATCAGTTTATTCGTTTCTTGGTCGACAGTGATAAAGAGATTGGTGGTAGTGGGCTGGTGGATAAGTTCGTGCACAACATTGGAATGATGAGACTGCCACATTTTTTTTTCAAATTTTCTTGCAAGAACCCGGTGCTTCACCCATTTAACGATGGCTTCATCACTGTCTTCCATTGCATTGCCTAGTTCCCGATTCCTGAGATCATCAACAAGCATGGGATTATCTGATAGCAATAATGCCTCTCGTCGTCACCAAGAACAATTGAATTTTTGATTGAAAACATCAATCTGTGGATGCTTCGTTTTGAATTTTTCTTTTCGACGTTTTTTGGCAAGTGATTGACAAGATGCGGGAATCATCAGCAAATTCAAATGGTCGCAGGGTTGGTGGCGTGTATCAATTCAAGCAACGAACCTAACTGTCAATGTTATTCAAGTAAATAGTCCATTGTTACTCTAATCGCAAGGCAGGAAATTGAACAAAGACTTGTCAACCTGACCTAATCAATACTTTATTCCTCTCGGATTTTTCAAAACATTTCGTATTGAAACCATCTATATCCTTGCGGCATTTGGACTGGTATATCCATTTTTGTAGGAATCAAATTCGTATCTTTGTTCATGGCAGCATCATGGCTGAGGGATTCAATAACGATTGTTCCGAAACTTACAAGACCGAAGTCAACGGATAGTAAAACTTCAGATTCTTCTCCCTCCTCGACATTAAAAGAAATCAATATGGAAACGATCACCAATAGTTTCACGAAGAATATTTCGAGTGTGCTGCATCTTACAATGGTTGCATTCTTAATCACATCATCCATCTGCCATACCCCTTGAATGCTTCAGCTGCAAAGTAAAATAAACGTTGATAGCACCCTGCTCATCATCCTTCACATTCACCTAGTGAAAATTGCGTTCTTGTGCACATACTCCAGAGTTAAAATAAGATCTCCATAGTTGGCAAAGAGAGCCTTTCACAAACACACCATATTTCGTCATAGAGACATTCGGCGAATTCTATGATTAATGGAAACAACCAGTGGCAGCGCTTTGATAGTGGCTACAGAACGCAACTGGTACAAACTTGTATCTGGACGCTGAAACGAGAATACAGGTGATAGTAAGAGAATTTTGTGGTCATCAGTAGCTGCCTCCCATAATCAACTGCATCAAGTACATGCGCATCGATCGGAGTATCAAACTGAAGATTTTGTTTAAGACTATTACGGAAAGATTGACATTCTTTGCGTCTCCGCTTTCACTATCAAATTTTTAACAACACCTTGACGATGCTGTTCAGGATGCCGATGTCCACTGGCAACACATGTAGAATAGACTAACTTGACATTCCTTTAATGTATTCACTATCTGCAGACTCTGGTCGAAATGCAGGTTGCAATGCAGCTTCAAATTCCGTCAATACCTCGCTATCAGCACCATATCCCTGTTCAATCGCAAGTCGTGCTTCAATCGCAACCTGTCTACAGCTCTCTACCAGCCCTGCGGTAGCTGCTTTATCTGCTCCGCCAGATGCCTCAACAGTTCTAATCTGCTTCACAGCACTTTGAAGTGCTTCGATCAGTTCCTGAGGTGGAACCAAAGCCTTACTTCCTGCCAGTTGAACCTCTTTCCCATCTGGAGATTTGATGGTCTTTGGCTTCTGAGGGCACAAATAATGGCTCAACTGATTAGATCGAATGGAGGCCTGATCTGTTCTCAACAACTTATTCAGTAATCCTACACCTGGACTGACCATTTTTTCTACTTCTTCTTGACACCTTGTATATATATGCTGTAAAATCTGTAATCTTCCGGGATTGTCTCCTGATCCCATCTGTCCTTCTGGAGAGGCAAGAGTAGTTTTCCCACTCTCTTGAGCCTCCAAAGTAGCATCACGAATATTCATACTTAATACCGTAAAGAATCCCATATCAAGCTTATTCTCTTTGTTCGCTTTTCCGATTGATCCGTCCAATTTTCGGATTTCTCCACATTCCAAAAACGCTTTGAGGAGATCTTTTCCTGCTACCAATTGTTCATCCATGATATCTACAAGTGCGTTTCCCACAATTTCCATATCTTTCTTTTGCTCTTTAGATACATCATCAGAGAATTCACCTTGGGAGGCATTTCGAAGGGCAAGGATAGTGTTTGGCGGCATTTGGTTTACTTTGGACATCAGGAAAAGAGAAAGGGAAGACGACTCTTGTTTCGCAATGGCGGAGATG
>Ga0307981_1001975_pt1 | contig 17351 bp, 13 predicted proteins | sample OrgLakmetagen987_FD_201849 | JGI IMG/M metagenome (GOLD analysis project Ga0307981, IMG submission 201849) | Saline water microbial communities from Organic Lake, Antarctica - #987 | ecosystem: Environmental > Aquatic > Non-marine Saline and Alkaline > Saline | place: Antarctica: Organic Lake... | reverse complement strand
CACAGCTAGAGGATTTCGACACGCTTCCTCTGCGCGATATCGAATCTTACGACTACTGCAAGTAGTTATCACTAAGTGATAGCATGGCTGTCCAGGATCCTGCTGAACCCCCAGCCGCAGCTGCGGCTCCAACCTTCGCCCTTGCTCCAGGGCTTCACGGTAACGCATTTATTCATGACGGCACGACTGCCGGCCGCGAGCTCTACGAGGTGGCGACAAAGTTGCTCTACGCCAGTGGGTATCTCTGTATGGACCACGAAAACGCCTCTTCGTCCAAAGTGCAGCCTCGTATAGAGGTTTTGACTGTGTAAATAGGATTCATATGCGATCCCAAGAAGGCGCAAGCGGCCTTCGTTTCCACGCGCGTGTACCAAGCTTGGTTGCTATATTGGCTCTACAGTATAAGACGCGTCCGATGCTAGCTAGAGAGACCACTCTTGCTAATAGGTTGGAATTCCTAAATGGCAAAATATGGCGAATGCCATCATGAAATCAGCATGTGTCCGGCTTCCGAACCTTAAAGCGATGGCTATTCGCAAACCCAATGGGATTGTCCGTCGTCCAATAACAGTTAAAATCACGCGGGTAAGAAACGCAAGAAGGGAGACCTTCGTAAAAATTATCTAACTACTGAATGTATCGATCAACTACTCCAAATCCCGTCAATGTGGGGTAGCTCGTAAGACGCTAATGCTTTCTATGGTCGCCGCAAACAAGGTGACACCCCGAACTACGCTAAATAGATCCACCTAGGTCGGCTCGCATCTTGCCCCATTCTCGTCGCAGCAAATAGTGCAGCATGAACAGCTGTATTCGACAAAACCCGTCGCGTTCTCCCTGCAGTCCGTCACTAACTGCTGTAGTTTACCCACAATGGAACAGACCTCGTCAGGCATTGTACCATCAAAGTCGTTGCCCTGCAGCAAGACTTCCTTGATTAATTCCATGTTCGAAATCTCAGCTGGAACAAGACCGGTCAGCTCGTTGTCGTAGACGTGGAAAAATACCAAGTTGGGCATTAAACCAATCAGGGAGCTGAGTTTACCGGTAAGTTTGTTCTCAAATATGTCGATGCGCTCCACAATCGGCAACGAGTACAACGCATCGGGGATGTCTCCATTAAAGAGGTTGGTGCTCATACGAAGGGTCACAAGGGCTACCATACCCGCAATCTCAGCCGGAATTGACCCAGTGAGCCGGTTCGACTGCACCCACAGCTCTTCCGCGTTGGCCAACTTGCCAACAGTGGACGGAAGTTTTCCACCCAAGTTGTTTCGCTGAATGCGGGCATAGGTAATACTAGACAGCTCACCAAGCTCATAGGGTATCGAGCCAGTCAAGTCGTTTCCGTAAACGAAAAAGCCCTTCATGTCTCGCATCTGGGAGATCTCGGGAGGAATGGTTCCGGTGAGGAGGTTCTCGCCCATGTTAATTCGCTGAAGACTTGGAGCATTCCAAAGTTCTTTTGGAATTGTCCCAGTGAACCGGTTGGCCAGCAACTCAAGGTTGACCAAATTGTCCATTGTCGCGACTTCAACTGGAAGCCGGCCGCTCATCTCGTTCCATGTTAATGAAAGAGACTGCAGGAAAGGGAGCTCGGCAATGCCTTCCGGAAAGGTACCCTTGATTTGTTGCCCATCTGTTGAAAGAGAACAATTGTGAGAGATATGAAAGACACACGGTCACAATTACTGAGGCGTGCAGCCGAGCACTTACTGATCTCAATAGCACGAATCTGATCCAAGTCGTCGCAAACCACGCCGGCCCACTGACACTCGTTAGATTCACTTAGCCACCGAATCCAGGGAACCGGATCATACTGAAGAGGGAACGAAGAGACGAGCTTCTGGTAGAAGCAACTCTTCGTCTCGTCTCCCGTGGGTGGGTTACATGACAGCCAAGGTGACTCGGCAGTGGTGGCATACCAAAAGTAAGCCACAATATACCGCTGGAGAAAGTTGAAATCTTCGACAGTAACCTCCATAGGATCTTCGAAAGTAATCCAGTCCAAGGCCTTTGAGTACGCCGAATTCTCGTCCTTCAGAACGTCGCTTCCAACCAAACGCTCAATTTGCTCAGCAATACCGATACCCTCTCGAAAAGCTGTCGGAGCAGACGAGGGAGGAACATAGTCATCCTCCTTGGTGACAGTAACAATAATCGCAGTGGCAACAGCAAGGACCACGAGTACAATAAAGGCGAAGAAAGAATACAGGCGGAAGCGGCGATTCTTGTAAACGGGAGGTTTAGCGTCAGGATCATACTCGACAGCGGCAGGAATGAATGCGTCTTCATCTTCCTCTGTCACGGCGAAAGCAACAGCAAGGCCGTCGCCGTTTCCGCCATACGTTCCGTACTCAATATCGTTGGACACCAGACCCTGGTCCAACCCTCCCTGATCAGTGCCTCCAGCATCCATGCCCACATCGCCTTTGGTGCCTCGGTGCAGCGCTTGCTCTTGATATGGCTCGTCCAACTTGGCCTTGTTATCCGAAAGGTCAGCGCCACTACCGTCCATCGACATCGGCGCTACCATCAAGGGGGTACCATTCTTGGCCGCAATCCGATCGTCCAAGCGCGAGATCTCGCTTTGACGACCACCCGACTGCTTGGACACAACCGAGTCCTCCAGAGTATTCAACTCGGCGTGAGCACCAGGGGTCACCGATGCGGAGCCTCTCGACTTGGCCGTGACTGAATCTTCCATGGCCCGCAACTGTGCGTGGGCTCTCCACGACGCACTATCGCTCATCTTGGCCGTGACCGAATCTTCTAACGTGTTGAGTTCAGCACGAGCACCCGCAACCGAGGCCCCGGCTTCACCACGAGTCTTCCCAGCTACTGCATCCTCCAAAGTGTTCAACTCACCACGAGCACCTGGCATCATTGCACCATCACCAGCCGCACGAGTCTTTGCGAAAACGTCACTATTCAAGGCAATGAGGCCGATGCGGTCACTTTCGGAAACAGCTCCGGGCGTGATCCCAGCTGCACAAGGGCGGGCTCTCTGCTTGGTAACTATATCACTTTCCAACGAGGCCAAGTCGGTACGTCCTGACTCCCCTTTCGCAAAAGCTCCGGGGGCAGTTGCAGACACGGTTGGACGGGATTTCTGCTTCATAGCCACATCACTCTCCAACGAGGCTAGTGCGTTACGACCGCCCGATCCTTCCACAAAAGCTCCAGATACGACCCCAGCAGCACCAGGGTGGGCCCTCTGCTTAGCAACTACATCACTCTCCAACGAGGCCAAGTTGGTACGAACCGATGATGGTCCCTCAGCAAACGCTCCGGGTGAAGTTGCAGACACGGTTGGACGCGATTTCTGCTTGGCAGCCACATCGCTCTCCAACGAGGCCAAATCGGTACGACCCGATGATGGTCCTTCCGCAAATGCTCCAGGTGTGACCCCAGCAGCACCTGGCCGAATTCTCTGCTTGGCAGCTATATCACTCTCTAACGAGGCCAAGTCGGAACGACCCGATGATGGACCCTCTGCAAAAGCTCCGGGTGAAGTTGTAGGCACGGTTGGACGCAATTTCTGCTTGGCAGCCACATCGCTCTCTAAAGAGCTCAGTGTGCTACGACCCGGTGATGGACCCTCTGCAAAAGCTCCGGCCAAAGTTTTAGACCCCGTTGGACGAGTCCGCTGTTTCGCCACCACATCCGACTCTAGTGTACTCAGCTCGGTGCGTCCCGGCTGACCGCTTTGCGCAACGGCCCCCGGTTGGGTGGCATCTCCTGCAGAAGACCGCGCCATTTGTTTGGCTGCAATATCCTGTTCCATAGCTGCAACAGTCTTGTCGGGCTTTTCGGAAATGCACTCGTCCAAGCGTGCAGCCTCATCTTCGGCTATGGCGACCGATCCAGGCGTTGTAGCTTTATCACCCTTGGCTGTCGATTTGTCAAGATTGTCATTTTCGTTGTTGTTATTGGACGACATGTTGTATCAATTCAGGAATCGTTGCTCCTTGATGATCTACTGAATCTCTCTCTCAATCGAGGCTTCCACAACAGTAACCAGAGTAATTTGTTCGTTCTGTAATGGTAGAAGCGAAACGGTACGGTAAGTTGTCCCTATGTCTGGAAGAATAACGAAAACACACGTGACTTGTTGGTAGCGAATGAGACGATCTCTTGAACGATTTGAATGCCGGAACGATCCATCGCTCTACACCACCGATGCACTTCTTGTACACACAGACAATCGAGACGATAACGCACACACATAACAGAGCAATCCCCATGGTCACAAGAACGTACGCTAACAGAAGTTTAGTACAACCCCATGTTCCATCTGCTCGTCGCTGTCTTCTTGCGCGGTTGATGACGTCAATTTATTTAGGCCCAAGAAAGGTCGGTCATCGACGAAAGTCATTCTCAACACTGCAGCGAAAATAGTACAAGCGTAGGCGCTAAGAACCAAATACATAATCTGGCCATTCAGCCTCAACGGTGTCACAAGCATTACTTGGAGATTAGCTTCCGGAAGAAGAGGGGGCGAAAAACAACTCGAGGAAACCAAGACGATGGCCGTCAGTTCTAGTCAATTCCCGGATGGTGTTCCAGAGGAGCAGCTTCCTTCCATACAATCTCAACGAAACTTTCACAGTAAATGCTTCTAATTATTTACACACGAACGGTGCTCCCAGAAAGAGCATAAGATTCCTGGTCGTGGAGATATTGATCCAAGAATGTACGAAATTGCCATTGGACGTCAAAAACGACGAAACGACGAAAAAGAGCATTAAAAAAGCTTAGATACCACGAAACGTGCAACATCTATCGTGTACTATGATATACGGGGACTGGTGGTCTTTCAAGCTACGCAAGCCTCTGGTTGTGGAGTTGTCGTAGACGGAACACCCGAAAATTGCCGTCCTCGTCCTCGAGGAGGACAGCCAAAAAAGAGCAAACAAAGGCCATACGAGCCCGTTTCAACAAACAGAGACGATGTGATAAATCCTGAACGATACAAGGATGGTGATGGTGATATATACGACAGGAACGTACCGATGTGAACAAAACAAGCCTCTTGTTGCTGGAACGAGCCTCGTCTCGCTGCTCACTGGAATCTTTTTGCGAAAAGTGTGAAGATCTGGCGGCACGTTTCTGTTTTCCCGCTACTCGCGGTGTCACTAGTATACTGGCTTCAACTCGTTGATTTTCGTAGACACCGTTGCTTGCTTCCGCACGTCAGCACGGCATCATTAAGCTAAATAGGTCGCATCCTACATCTCCGGTATGACTACTTCGGCGTCGTAGTCGTACCGGTACCTTTAGTCATAGTCGCCAAGATCGCCTATTGGGTGCAAAACGGTTAGGGATAAACGAACTCTCCCGTCCTCCCGTCCAACCGTAACGACGCCACCATACCACATCACCACATTCATCACAAAGCCGAAAGCGGACCATGAGAATGGCACCGCTTCTTGCCGCTGCTCTCGCCTCGATGCTACTCATGCTGTCCACTGCTTCTTTCCAACGAAGCTTTCCTGTTCGGCGAGTGACACAAACGAGTTTGTTCAGTGTTCTCTCGGAAAATCTCGTCTCGTCGACCAAGTCCAACACGGTCAAAAAGATTCAGGCCTTGCTCGGCAAACGGAAAAAGCGAGTCGAATTGTCACAGACAATCGTGGAAGGGCCTCGAATGGTGTTTGATCTATTGGCAGATCATAGCACGCGTGGACTGGTCAAGCAAGTACTGATTTCCACCGACAAGTGGGAGGATTATCAAACTGCGTGGCACGCGGCTCTGGACCAAGCGGGCGACAGCGAAAACGACGACGGCAAGGACGCGTTCCCACCGACTGTCGTTCCAGGAACTCCCGAAGTGTTAAAGGCATGTACAGATACTGTTACGAACCAAGGGATTATCGCTATTGTGGACATTCCGTCGTATTCTCTTTTGGAACCAACCACTGCTAGTTCACCAGCAGCAGCACCACTCTATCTGGTTTTGGACGGTGTGGCAGATCCAGGCAATCTCGGCACCTTACTTCGATCCTCCGTGGCAACAGGGACGGCAGCTGTCATATTATTACCAGGCTCTTGCGATCCGTGGAACCCCAAGGCTGTTCGATCAGCCATGGGCGCGAGTTTTCGACTGCCAGTTGTCGCCGTTGACAGTTGGGATGCCTGTCGCGACTTGTTGTCGAATCTACAGTGCCACCGGACCTATGCCGCCACCATGCTGGACGATGTAGCGGGGACATCTCATTATGAAGTGGACTGGACGGCTGAACCAACGGCCTTGATTATTGGGAGTGAAGGGAACGGACTGTCGGACGAGGTTCGGCAAGCGTTGCGAAGCGACGGTGAGTCAATACGACCAGTCTATGTGCCCATGCAGGCTGGAATCGAAAGTCTGAATGCCGCCGTATGTGGGAGTGTGATTTTGTTTGAGTATCTTCGGCGTCGCCAGATACTGCCGGTACTCCTGTAGGAATCACAAAGTACGACACGATCTTCTAGCTCGTACCTTACTATCGATCCTGTAGATCAGACACACATCATTGGCTGGATTCACGCTGGAGCTCTCTTCGTATAGCTGCAGTACGTAGAACTAGTACATTGTACTGCAGGTACTTATGGTCATGGTGTGACATGAGAGTCTGGACATTGCCAAACAATTTCTACCCGGTTGCGCTTGCACCCTGTTAACTTTGCTATCGGCGGAATCGATCTAGCTATACCTTTGTATAGTCTTCAGTCACTGATCCCACGAAACTCGAAGCCTTCGTCAGACTGTTTCACTCTCGTGTGCAACCAGCCACCAGCAGGTGGTGGTGATGCACTGCTCCATATCGGTCACGAGTTTTCCCATGATGGTCTACAGTAGTGGTGCGAAGTTTACAGTAGTACTACGCACGTACAGTATCGATCGCGCATGCATCGATCCGGAGAATCAATCCGATCCAGATGGAAGTACACCTGCCTTTGTGTCAGAGTTCGTCAGAATCCGAAATCCGAACGACTAGACTATGGAGTTCGAAGAAGCCCCGGCCTTGGAACCTGGAACGCTTTATAAGAGGCCGAATCGAATCTGCCAAAAGAATGACGAAATCTAGTCACGTAATCTTGGCAAGTCAAAAGAAAAACAGATTTGAAAATGATGGAGCACATCGACATGAACAACGCGGCTGTCTGCGCTCTGCAACAAGGACGCCCGGAACACGCCCTCGGCCTGCTATCGATGGCACTGGCAAGCCTCAAGGATCACTTCACCAAGAGACAGCAACCAGGAATGGTGCAAGAATTCACCATGATGCCCGCGACCATCACGCAACCACCACCCCCGACAAAGACCGAGAATCCATCCCCTTGGCGGCAGCATCCGTATTTCATCTTCGACGCTGCCATCAGAACGGAAATAGAACACTACGGCGATACAATGTTGGACGAAGGCCTGGTGGTAGTACCGTCTGTCCTCAGCGTGACCTTCGGTGCCCTTTCCTCCCACAACGATGGCCTCGTTCTCAACTACAACAAAGCTCTTATGGTCTTGCACTGCCTTTACGATATTGATGTACTCGCGAGCGTGCTTCTCTACAATATGGCTATCGTCTATCATAGCCGAGCTATTGCTAGCGGTAGCTCGACTCTGTTGACCAACGCACTCGAGCTCTACAGATTGGCCACAGATGGCATCAAAAGTACTAGGCAATACATTGATAGAGCGAGTGATTTTGTCCTGCTTGTTAGTTACCACAACATGGCGCACATCTACTCGTCTCTATTCTACCCTGAAGAGATGCGTGACTGCTTTGTCACAACTAGCTTTCTGCTTACGCAAGAATCGACACATCGATTTCTTGACAACGACGACAGGCATTTCTTTTTAATTAGCGCGATGCTGAAAGTCGGGGACATCCGCCTCGCTCCCGCAGCATGACAGTGCCAACCAAAACATGGCCATTTGAAATACGACGACACCTCCTGGTGAGGTGTTCTATTCGTTAATGAAAGACTGTCTACTTCTATCCATACTTCTATTTCAATACCCACTATAGGATGTGAGCTCTCTGAAGGAGCGATAGTGTATGATCTCTCTTACTTCTCAGCTCTATATACAATCAGTCTATGTGTCCATGCAGGCTAAGAATCGAGAGTTTGAAAGCTGTCATTGTGTTAAAATATCTTAGGCGTTGGTAGATGCTGCCGGAAATCCAGTAGACTCTACAAGTTCGCAAAGTACGGCACGAACTTCTAGCAACACAGCAGACGGAGATCTCAGACTCAAGACGAAGCAACGGCCCATTTACGTGCGAGTTGTTTAGCACATCTCGGCTTTCCAATTTGCACACTACCGCCGCTTATATTTATACGTTTCTCCCAACTCCCAATCTCTAGAGACACTAGACTACAGTACTTCCATTGCTTGCCGTTCCGTCCGTCGCGTCGTGTTCATGCCATGCATACATTACCGCTAGATACATACATTTGTATAATATTATGTTAGTCTCCCGTGCTAATTGCGACGCGTCACACGCTACAGCTAAAGCATCATCCTGAGACGGATTTTCGGACAAAAAATCGAATCATTAATCTAACGGATTTCTTCCTTGTTATTTCCCTGTCAGACGATGGCGTTCCTCCACTCTCGCACGCCCCTGCTCCTCCTTCTAGCGACGGCAATATCCGCTTTAGCCCTACATCAGACATCTTTAACCACGCGAAGAGGAATATTACTAGCACCAACAACCGCTTTTGTAGCAGCGGCTGCTTGCCTGCTTGGCGTCCCCGACGAGTCGTTGGCATCGTCCACCAGGAGGAGCAGCACGGCACCCGATCTTGTCTTTGCAACCGCTCCGTCTGACCTGCAATATGCCGACGCCAAAGTAGGCACTGGACAACCAGTCGCGCAAAAAGGATCGTCCGTGACCATTGATTACGTCATGTCGACCACGGGAGCTCGGTACGGAAGCAAGATTTACAGCACTGCTGACAAGGGCTCTCCGTACAAGTTCAACCTCGGAGACGGCACGACCATTGCAGGCCTACAAGAGGCTATTGCTGGAGGTCCTGGTGTGAATCCCATGCAACCTGGTGGTATTCGACGAGTCATTATTCCCTCCAAGCTAGCGTACGAATCATTGGCGTATCCCATTGCTGGCATGCAGGTAAGTCACGTGTCACGTGTCGTCGTTGGGATGCCAAGTTGCTATCTACACATTATCCCACACACTCTCTCATAAGCATTCTCATCTTGGGGTAGTTTCAAGATTGTCAGCAAGGCAAGGGTGTTGGCCCGATTCCCCCTGCCGGAGAAGGTACGGCCGGAGAATACTTTCAACGCTTCAAGAACATTTACTGCAACGCGAACAGACCGTACCAGCCGGATCTGGTCATGGACGTGAAACTGTACGGCAAGCGCTGATAGTGATACAACGCCATCATAATATCATAATACAACCCTCAAACGTATCCCGCCATGATAGAGTACGAGTAGACTCGTAACGTATAGCGCGAAAGACTGGGTCTACGATACGTGGAGGCACGACCGAGAGTCGCAGTCGCGCTAGCAAGCTCAACGCTCATAACCTTACAGATTGGCTTCATCCATCCAAACCCAAAACGGGTTCTGCGTTTTGTTCTTTTTCCAAGAGCCGAGATATGTTGAGATACCATGCTTATGCTGATTGATGCCTGCCTCTCATACACTTACTAGTAGTTTACCTTTGCGATCCACCCAACCGAGCAGGGTGCTTCCAATCCATCGCAAGAGTAAAATACTCTTTTAGACTACAGCACCATGTTTCCAAGAATAAACGTCCTTCGTATTCGCATACCCTACTACGGCACTACGTTGGCACTGCTCGTCGTCGTACTATCGCCAGCAATCGACCGAGCGACTGCCTTTTCCACTCCATCGAGAGCAGCACATACTAATAACGCACGGTCCAGTCGGACTGCGGTTCCGTTCACAACAGCACTCTCCGTGGGTCGAAGGACGGTGGGTCTCGACATTGACATTATCTTTGGCAGTGACAACGAAACGGGCGTCAATTGGGGCGACGCGGACGGTCCCGACGAATCCAGAGTGCAACGCGCTGCCGACGTGGCTGCCTTGCTGGATGTGGAAGATAAGGAGTTTCGGGCGCAGCGCAAGCTCAAAAAGTGGGGAAAGTTTGCTAATGTTACGAATCGAGAAGAGCTGGAGCCGCTGTTGGAGCAAGAGCGAAGCGCTATTGAAGTAGAGAATCAGCGCAAGGCGAGACTGGCGGCGGAATCGGGTGTCGATTTTACCGTGTTGGAACCCAAGGAAGAAACTATCTTTGAGGACGAAGATGGTGGTAAGATTTCCATTCAAAGTAGTGGTGGTTCCAAGAGTTGGTTTGCCGATATGGACGAAGACTTGAGTCAGGAGTGGCAAGAGCTCACGGGCGAAGCGACCGACGTTCAGGTGGAGGAGTCGTCGGGTAAGATGGTTTCCCGGGACGCCATGGCGGGTGTTCGAGTCGGTAGTGCAGGGGGGTGGAGTTTGGAAGTCTTTCCTGGTGATTTTGTTGTCCACCGCAAGTTCGGAATTGGACGCTTTGAACGGACTTGTCTCCGTCCAAAGACAAAGTTGTCGTCGGAAGAAAAGAAAGCCCGCGACGACCGTCGAGCGGAAACCCTGACGACGGAATTGCGGAGTCGATCGGGTGGTGTAACACCCGATGAGATTCAAGCGATTCGAGCGAAATTTGGTACCGAGGAAGATACTGACATCATTTCGAATCCGCAAACGACCGTCTTGGAGATTACCTATGCAGATGCCGTCGTGCACGTGCCCGTCGACCGAGCCTACCGACTGAGTCGGTACCGAGCTGGTGATGCTGTCGTCAAGCCTAAACTTTCCAGAGTCAAAGGAGAAGCATGGTCCAAGGCCAAACGCAAGGTGGAAGAAAGCACATTGGAACTGGCACAGGATGTCTTGGCCCTTTACGCAACCCGTGAGACCTTGCAACGACAGCCCTTTGACCCGGCGACTGAAGCTAAAGTCACTGGATTCGAAACCACGTTTGCCTTTGATCCGACACCGGATCAGGTAAAGTGCTTCCAAGACGTCGAGAATGACATGGTGTGGCGGAGTAGGCCAATGGATCGATTGGTATGTGGTGACGTTGGCTTTGGTAAAACGGAAGTAGCCATTCGAGCCATTTATCGCGCAGTTGCCAATGGAAGACAAGCGGCTCTACTAGCACCGACGGGCGTCTTGGCTGCACAGCATTTCAAAACTTTTATGAAGCGTATGGGACCCGATACACCCTATAATGTGAACATCGTCTTGCTCCGCGGTGGTGTGCACAAGAATTCGAAACAGGGTCGGGAGATGCGCGAGACGATCAACGACGGCAGCGTTGAGTTGGTGATTGGAACACACGCTCTGCTGTCCAACGACATTACCTACAAAGATCTTGGTTTGCTGGTTGTAGACGAAGAACAGCGCTTCGGTGTCAAACAGAAGGAACGCCTCAAGTTGATTTGCGGAGGTATTGACGTTCTGACACTCAGTGCTACACCGATTCCAAGAACACTTCAAATGAGTTTGAGTGGAATTCGTGATACCTCCACGATTCGCTCAGCTCCACCGATGCGAAAGCCAACGATCACATACGTAAAGGAATTTGCTGAAGATATTCTCAAAGACGCCATTGGCCGAGAATTGGCACGTGGTGGTCAGTGCTACTACGTCGTTCCGCGCATTGCCATGCTCGATGAAGCCGAGCAAACCGTCCAGCGACTGTTTCCGGATGCTAAAATTATCCAAGCGCATGGTCGTATGCATCGCAACGGAGCCGAAGAGAATGTTGCCGCCTTTGCTGAAGGCGGTTACGACATTCTTCTCGCTACAACTGTGATTGAGAACGGTGTCGATATTCCGTCGGTCAATACCATTATTGTCCAGAACAGTCAAGCCTTTGGAATGTCGACACTCTATCAGCTGAGAGGTCGTGTCGGTCGCTCTGACAAACAGGGCTACTCTTACTTTTTGCATCGATCTGAATCCGTCACCGAGACGGCTGCATTGAGGCTTCAGGCCATTGGCGAGTTGCACGAACTTGGCGCGGGTTTTGACGTTGCCAATCGTGATTTGGAGATTCGCGGCGCAGGAAGCTTGCTCGGAACAGAGCAAAGTGGTATGGCGGCCAAGGTTGGATTTGACTTATACATGAGACTTTTGAGAAAAAGTATCCGACAGCTTCGTGGTCTCGATTTGCCGTTGGTCCCTCGTACGAATGTACTCTTGAAAACGGATAGCTTTAGCATCCCGGCCGCATTCATTGAGAATGAGGAAGATCGTTACGTGGAAGAGACCAGGGCTCGTCTCGCCGAGAGCACTGGCAAATTGGTCAACATTACCAAAGAGTGGAAGGAAGAATATGGTCCGCTGCCTGGTTCTTTACAGACGCAGCTCAAAACAGTGCACTTGCTCGCGTGTACACGTCGACTGGGTATCGACTTGGTGGGTCTGGTGGACCAAGGGGACGGTACGTTTGATTGCGTCTTACGATCACCCGGCTTGCGACCGCGTCATTGGGGTACCGTTCTTCAGAAGCTACCAAAGGGTGTTGCACCGAAAGGCTTGGATGCCTGGTTCCCTGCCCGATTCACATTGTCCGGAGAAGAGCAAGAAGTCACTGGTGGCCGAAACGTTGATTTGGCGGCTCTGCTAACCGACGAGAGTCTCAGCGAGGAAGAGGAAGATTGGGATGCCTTGGATGACGAAGAGGCCGAAGCCTTGAAGGATATTAGCTCTGCGGTCACTGTCAAGTCCATGGACGAGATTGATCTCGAGCAGTATCCACGCTTGGTCATCAAGAACTTTCCCGACGATAACAAGGCGGTAGATCGCCTGCTCAAGGTGATGCTGCCAGTGGCCAAGGTTGTCTTTGAAATACAAGAAGGAGACAAGGATCAGGCCATGGTTGCGGCAAGCCTTCGAGAAAAGCAAGAATTGCTACGAACCCGTAAAAAGAAGAATGAGCTTCTCGACGCACAGAAATCCGGGTACAGCCGGCTATAGATAGCTAATAATAACAGACTACTATCCTACAATTGCAAAAACAATAAGCCAGTAGCATAAAACGACAATGAATTATGTACTGTATGCTCCACTTTAAAGTCTATTGAATCAGTTGAACAAATTTGCCGTACGGTCGCTCCACCAGTTGCACGCGTGCCTGAATAATAAGCCAGTGCAACAGCAATTGTCGCGGAATGGGACTGTAGGCGTCTTGTTGTTCTACAGTGGCCAGCGACCGCTCCTGTCGCTGACTGCGCTTCAAAAACTGAACCAGCTTGGTGGCAGCACGGTCCCACGCTGCCAGCGCGGTGCCCCACTCCGGCAGCCAGAGCTGGTACGTGTCATTTGCGTGACACGGCAACAGCACTTGCACGCGCTGTAGCTCTTGCAATACTTGGTCGGTAGTATAATGCGGTTGCAACGAGCAGTGCTGGTAGGATTCTTCCAGGTCCGTCTTGGCAATGCGATTGCTACACCCCGTCCAGTCGCTCAAGTGCTCACTGAACCACGCAGCAATCTCGATATTACCAAAATGTCTATGCACCGCATCCTGAATGCCTCGTTGATAGTCAGCCGTGAGGACGACAATGGACAGTGCAGCCTTTTTCGGTGTAAAGGCGCCGCGTACCACGGGGGCCGTCAATTTGCAAAGACTCCCGGCCTGCAGCAAGTCTTGCATTTCTTGACTCACTGCCGTATCACTCTCGGCCGCTTGTAGTATGGGATACAGCTGTGACTCCAACACTCCGGCAATCTGTTGCCCCTCCAATAGCGGAATGGCGAGACGGGTGGCGGACTTTAGTAGGAGCGACTGCACAGTCAACAAGGTATCGTTCGGAGCGTTTTGCATCAACAATTGCAACGTCTCATCGTCGTCGTCCTGTTGTTGCTGTATACTTTCATCTGTATGGGTATAGCGTTCGGTAGCAGGTGGCGGAGACAGGCGCGCCGTAGTTTGGGGCAATCCCTTATTGGACGACGCCGCTGTCGCTGTCGTTGGTCGCGGCCGTTTCGAGAGCTTTATTTTGACGGGTTTCTTGCGATGCATCACCAACTTTTGCTTGCGAGTGGAAACTGCAGTCCTTGGGTGTGTTGGTGAGCCATTATTATCGCTAGTGTCTGCCATTTCGTTGTCCAGATAGAGAATGCCATTGGCCATTGGCAGCAGGTCAGCATGCATCAGTCAGCAGGTGTGATGGACCGTACTGTAGTCCGCCTTGTTTCTTCCTTTTGTCACGTACGAGAACGTTACAGTACGACGTACGACGTAGTCTTGTCAGATCCCACACGATACGTGAGCATATTACTAAGTAAAATTTGAGTCTGAATAACGGAGCGCGGAAAGACTTTGAGTTTAGACTTGTTTACATATTCATCGATCACTCACGAGTTGACGCATTTATGATTCATATCCACGTATATATAGATCATACTTAACAAAAACGCACGAATTCATGTCATAGCCACGTGGAGATTTATCGATTCAATCCCGACCCATCTCACTTTTTGTCGCGGATCGAAGAACAAAAACAACCTCTCGACCTCGTATTACCTTTTACCATTTACCATCCAACCCATTTGTTCGCTAATTTGTTCGCATACTTGCCATTCCTTTCACACCCAAGACACTTATAGCCATGGTTTCCTTCTCGATAGCTTTGTTTCTCCTTGCTGGCGTTGCAGCGCAGATAGTAGGAGTAGTGAACGCTCAGTTTGACACGCCTCTCATGGATCAGGACGAAACGACGCAACACCTTCGACGCCGCGTCCAAGTAGGAAGTGCACCTGCCCCGTCGCCCTCGTTTTTGATCGAAGCCACGGAGGTCCCAACACTAAGCCCCGTCATTATTGAATACTGGAGCGTTGTGGGTGATGGCTTTTACCGCCCGCCCGCAGTCGGAGGAGGAGTGGAAGAAGATGTACCGGATGACCAGCAAGCAGCTGCTGGTGCTGTTGAAGACGGCGATGCCACCACGCAAGAGCAAGAACAAGTTGCTACGGTGGTTACTATTGGCGAGAAGGACGATACAGCAACGACCGGTGCCAACAACGAACCTTCAACAGACAACAATATAAACGACAAGAACATCGGCGGCGACGATGATGACAACACGAATCTCTACTGGATCATCATTGCGGCTTGCGTTGGCGCCGCGGCCATTGTTCTGGCATTGGTTTTGTTTCCCCACTACGCCGCTCGAAGACATGGTCGACAATCCATGCACGATAAAGGAAGCAAGAGTGAGAAAGTCGAGCCAACGGAACGAGAACTTTCGGAACATCCCCACATTGAAGAAATTACCGTTTCGGCGGTAGAGGAAGACTCAAGTGCGACGTCGTCTGTTTGACAGAGTAGTGAATACAAGTACTGTATGTGAGATGTGAGGTGCCTATTGGCATGATTTTATTAAAAATCAGAACCTGGCGATCAGAGACGCTCTTGGCACTAGACTACTGAGAGTAAACTGACGGTATCGGCAACGCCCCTTAGTAGTGCCGCTAGCAAGGGTCAAGCACAGGCACAAAGATGCGTGTCTAGGCAGAGGCCAGGATAGGAATATTTTCCGTTGTATGCGATGAACGAGCGATACAAAACCAAACCAATCAATAAAAGAACATGTTGTAAAGGAATGAAATGTAGCTACAGCGTGGGGTTGATTTGCACCAGATACAAAATGGAGTTCAAGTCATCTTGCACGGCCACGGTTGGCATCCAGTCTGACCGGATCAGACCTTGCCCCTGCAAGCGCCATCGGATGGTTGAGCCGTAGCTACGGTAGATACATATTGATGCGCGAATGGGACCAGCTCTTGCCCGCTGGTGCCCGATCGTAAATAGTGGACAAGCTCGCGCCAATGTAGTCCAACTGTAAATTGTGCTCGCGTATCATGTCCAACAGTGCTTTGTTATCATCTACTTGTTGTTGGCCTGCAATGAGATACTTCGGAGGGTACCGGCTCGGTGTTTGCTAGCAGAGATCAGGTCTCAGGGTCGGTCAGGGTTGTCCGGCGAACATGAAAGAGAAAGAAGTGTCGCATTCTGGAGAGTTGAGTCGTGATTGCCCTATTTGCTAAATAGTCCGGAGGCGCTTCGGGACCACGAGTCAACCAGGGCACAGAAGTACACTTGTGACACAATCGCACCTGGTACTATGAGAGCCCAAGGAGCGTGCGCAGAGCGCCATTTAGGGGAACACGATTACGAAAGTGTCAAGGAATAGATCGTGATTCTGAGACCAATCCTGGCACGTCTGATTGATACTGCAACAATCGCGCGCGCTTGAACAAATGAAAGAACAAAGAACACAGATATATTTTGCGAGTCGTAAGCCAGACCTGTGATGTACTACAGTATACTGCTGTACGACTCTTGATGTCTTCCGCAAAACTATTGTTACTATTTCAGCAGAAATGAAGTTCTCCGCCCCAGCATCCGTGTTCCTCCTCTGCCTCCTCTGCCTTTTGCTTACAAGCAAGGCTTTGGTCTCTACCAGTGAAGAGACAGCTCAAGAAGCTGTCGGTGACGGCGATGTCACCATTCAACGACAAGAACAAGAAGTTGGTGGTGGGGTAGTTGTTCTTGCAATTTTGAGCAACGGCACTGTTGTGGTGGTCAGTACCACCGACAACCCCCCACTAGTCAATATGAACGACACGGATGTCAACAATGACAATGGCGGTGACAATGATGACGGCGGTGAAGATGATGAAAATCGCTCCTGGATTATCATTGCGGCCTGCATTGGCACCGTTGCCTTGGTTCTTGCCTTGTTGCTGCTTCCCCGCTGCATCTCTCGTCGTCGCCGTCGTCTTCTTGGTCAATCAAAACAAAACAAAAGTGAGACAGCCAAGACCACGGAACGAGATGCATATGAACATCCCAAAATTCCAGAAATCATCATTTTGGTGGACGATGAGGAAGAGGCAATGAGCGTGATAACTAAAGCAATTACCATCGGGGCGGTCGAGGAAGAACCGAGTGTGATTAAAGAAATCACTGTTTCGACGGTCGAGGAAGAGGAGAGCGTGACACTCGCTCAAATTTGACCTTGCCGCCGGCTAAGGCTCTTGAATACAAATACATGAGATGTGAGGTGCGCGTTGCGTACTCGTGTGGATGAGAACCCGGTGATCAGAGGTCGTCGATGCCCGCCTCTTGACGCTGCTGAGTAGCCCAACGGTATCGGCAACGTCCCTTAGTAGTGCCGTCAGTAATAGATTGTATGAACGAAACATGAGTGTCTGGGCGGAGGTGGCTTGGGCGCTAGGAGAGGAATAAATCCCAATCCATGCATAAACAGTGTATGCGATGAACGAGTGTAACAATATCAAACCAATC
>Ga0307981_1001970_pt1 | contig 17413 bp, 7 predicted proteins | sample OrgLakmetagen987_FD_201849 | JGI IMG/M metagenome (GOLD analysis project Ga0307981, IMG submission 201849) | Saline water microbial communities from Organic Lake, Antarctica - #987 | ecosystem: Environmental > Aquatic > Non-marine Saline and Alkaline > Saline | place: Antarctica: Organic Lake... | reverse complement strand
TAGCAGAGTAGTCAGGAACATTGTATAAATGTGAAGACGTTCGAGCATTTTTTAGACAGAACCAAATATTGCGATGTAGAAATTTTGTTGTTTCTTCGATGAATGATGAATAATTGATGGGTGATGGATCAGGATGGATGGGTGATGGGTAATGGAAAATAGGTAATGATGAATGATGAATGAATAATGAAATAATGATGTGTGGGCTTTTGGCTTTTGGTTCAATTTTCCAATTTTCATGTCACACAACATGTAGCATGTAGCCATTAACATCTAGCCAATACGGTTGAGTAAATCAATGGTGTGCGTACCCAGAAAATCTAAAACGACAAGAAGGGGAAAGGAAAGCGATGAGACCAAATAATGACAAGAAAAAAGAAGGTAAGCAAGAACGAAAGAGCTAGCAGGAGTAAGTACATAGTCTATTGATCAAAGTTGTGAAATAAAAGAGTTTGCAAGTCATGTGCTGTTTCCTGAGTATTAAGAACTTATCTTAAATAAACAACATTTAGCAACAAACGGAGTGAAGTCTTCATCTTGTGCGTATTGCCATCATACGTTAGGGTGGTGTTGAAAAGTTCGCCTAGAGATATTATTGACAATTCATAGTATTAATATAAATAGATGCAAGAGATTGAAGTGTGCCAAATAAAGTTGTAACAATAAATCATGCTACATCGCCACGTGTGAATGTTGATAATGTAATCGGTAGTATAGTTATGTATGTGTTCTTATTAGAGCATTGATGTACTTGCAGCTTTGTGATGTTGCAACCACGGCGTTGGGTTATTAGGATGAGTTGCCATGTAATGAATTTTCCATCTTCGATTCCACGGATTGGGATAAGTGAAATGTTTCGGGTTGGAAGAATAAGCCCATCGAAATGCAAGTTGCATGGCTAGCGCTGTGCGCTGTCTGTGTTTCTGTTTCTTTCTGGCACATTGTATTTTGTTGCGAGCTTTAATTCTTTTCTCTACATCGTACGAGACTTGCATCCATTCATAGTCGGTCCATGGTTTGCGTTGACAATCTTGGTGTTCTGGTTTGTGATACAATGTATTGTATTCATAAGATGCCTTAGGATACATTGTGCCGAGAACGAGGTTCTCTTTCCGTTTTTGCTCTGTTGATAAGAAAGGGAGATGCGGTGGCATGATTGATGGGCTAGATGCATGATTAGCAATTTGCTTTGGAGATGAGAGTTGTTTGCTAGGTGCAGCGGAGTAGGGGGTATGTTTGTATTGACTCATAGTGCTGATTTGTGGATATATGAAAGAAGACGACGTCAAGTGTGCATAATAATGTTAATGGTATGATGGTTTATTTTGAGAAGGCTTCTGCAATTTGTAAAGAAAGAGAAGACGACTCTTGAGATGTCAAGATGTCAAGCATTAATGAATATTTAGACGTGTTTTATGAAAAAATAAAGAGTGGCAGAGTCAAAAATGGTTCAGTCATGATTCAATTTGATCGAATGAAAGGTTAAATTAGCTAATGAGGTAGGATTCTCATTGTAGAGTCTTCGCAACATTCAAAAGGCAAGATGCGAAGTAGGCATAATAAACAGAGAAGAAGATTCAGAGGATGACCATCATTAAATATCTGGATAATAATGACAGCGCAGGGATTGGCGTGTATGAAATAGGATCTGAGACCGTTGTGTCTTTGGAAGCATTGAGAAAAGAGCATGTTCAAAGGGAATCGCACGGTTGCTTTAAACGGAACACGGCGAGTTATGAACAGAACTTTGTTGGAATTGTGATTAGCTATGCATTAATTGCACCTAAAACGGCAAAAGGAGGACAGTATGGCGGCAGTGCAGTAGAGGAACGCTTTGCTGATAGAATTATGAGAATAGCAGATGCGATGAGTCCAGATGGAAATATTGCTGCACTTAAGTTTGTCAATGCAAGTGAATCACAATCAGGGTTATCACATTTGTTGAATGGCAACTTGAATGGCATGCGAATTTTGTTGAAAGATGTGATTCTGAGGGAAGGCGAAGAAGGTGGGTTTGTCGGTGATTCGGACATTCCTGTGTTATTGGCACAGGGAGGCATCTTTCCGCTTCAAGACTTGAGCTCCATCTGGGCGTTCAAGACGATCACTTCAACAAAAATCGCATCTAGAACAAGATCCGTTACTCGAGCTGTGCTGTTCCCAAATTGTTACTTGGATGTTTCTAACATCACCTACAAGGAAGCGAATTGCAACGGATCGTTCTGTGATAGGACTATGGCCACGTCCATCGTAAATGAGAAAGAAGCAAAATGCATTTGCATTCGAAGCCGAGTACAGTCAGTTGGTGGTAGGATGGTGCTATCGATGAATCTCTAATTATACTCCGCCGTTGATGCGGATGGAAACGTAAGCGGAGATCCCATGAGCATAAGATTCAGTCCATTTCAGAGTTTGGCATGGAGCAAGTTCCTCTTGGGAACCACCATACAATCGACAAATTCTGATATTGTAGAGCTAAATCAAGGTATTAAGCACATGGTGGATTTTGTTCGTCAGCGAGTCATTGCGGTGAACAAGAATAGAGGATGGTTTGTCTACGGTTGGTACAAATTAGGAATGCAACAGAATAAAACAGATACCAAGACAGCTGCTGCAGCAAGTTCTTCGGGAGGTACTAGTGGATCCAATTTCAAATTGAAAGGTAGGCAACAAGATGACGCTGGAGGTCATATGGGTGCAACAGAGGTATTGTATCACGCTGTGAAAATAATGCCGACCATGATAACTGCGTACATGGGAAATAATGCAGGAGCACACGAGTATGTCTTTCAGAAAGATGTCAATGAAAACAGAATGGTCAGAGGAGAAGCAGCGAATGATACTTTGAATGAAGTAAATCCTTTTCTATGAATAGTATAATGTGTTTGATATATATAATATATGGTTTACATGATATTATCTCTTTTTATTGTTATTATAGCGTAAGGATGCGCAAGGTATCCCACACTAAGTGTGAGATACCGTTGCGCATTAAATGCAGATGACACGATTGCTGCGATACACATATTGTGCATAAATGAGATCAACAAAGAAATAGGTAGTAGAAGCTCACTTTTTCAACGCTTGTCAAGACATCATTGCTGATCGAAGTCTTCTTCTGTCTTTAAGCTTTGAGGTACATGTGTCGAACAATGATGTTGTGTGCCATACGAGTCCTCGTCCTCATTGTGATGCCAAACCTGTTATTGTTTTGTTGATAAGTCTTAATCAACTAACTGTGCGTTACAATCGGTTCCATGAAGGTTCAATAATAAAGGATGTGACATAAATTTAATCGTGATTTCGTCCGTATTAATGTTCTTTTTTTTTTAATGTCTATTGTCAGAATGATTTTCTCACCCAATTTATTTTTAGGGGTGATTGACCCCCTTCAAAATCCCCCCTTTAGGTCGAAATTATGAGGCCTAAAAGTACACTTGCCAACAGCTCCTTCACAACAAAAAGCAGCCACACTCCACACACACAGCAGTAAAACTATATCAATCAACAATAGTATCCATTCAACAACCCACAGTGCATACCACAAAGCACTTCAACTCAGATCATCCAAAACATCACTCACTTGTGATAAAATAGTAAGTAATTCGCCATATCTCGTGCAAATTAAGTCTATTGAAAGAAGTGAAACAACCAACTAATAGATACTGTTCCGTTCCATCGTACCGCCGTCGCAATTTTTAAGTTATAGTCAGCAGAACTTGAGATACTGGCCTTGATACTAGCCTTGCCATAGATCTCCCACATACTTTCCGTTGTTCAAGAAAACAAGCGCATTCCATCCCTAACGTCAAGACCTTTCTTTTCGGACTTCCATTACGACTGTAACAATTTACCGACAAAAGATACGACCGTTTCTGTAACTTGAACTGCTCCAAAAACACAGTTGTCAGAAAATACCTCCATAACATTGGAATTTTTGGCATCTGGGTCTGTGCATTAGTAATCTTTGCTTTGGTGTGCTGCTAGTTAAATAGTATCTGCATTGAGTCATTGATATAGCTTTGTGTGGCTTTAGCTTAGTATAGTCATCAGAATAGATCAGAATGCCTCATTTGAAACAACGTCGTAGTGAAAGAAAGAAAGCGCCAAGACTGCTTGATACGGATCTAGTTCAATTATGGAATGGACCTCAGTTTCAGACTGATCCACTGGCCTTTGTGAAAGTGTGTCGCATTAGAAAAGAACTCAGGAAAAGCATGACTAGTACATTGATTGCTGCTGTTACCACAGAAGCTGCTGATACTGCTAGTACACCAATTGGTGCTGCTGTTATCACAGAAGCTGATGATACTGCTAGTACACCAATTGCTGTTGTTACCACAGAAGCTGCTGATACTGCTACTACACCAATTTCTGTTGTTACCACAGAAGCTGCTGATACTGCCAAATTTGATAAAAAACTTGCTGCTGTTCAAGGAAGTGAAAAGAAAGCAAATGCCAGTACTTTGTATTCAAAGTTTACTATTAAAATGAAGACAAGCAGTGATGCGTATCAATCGTGTATGCATCTTTTAGCTGAGCACTGGCCTAAACGTAATAGTTCTCCAGCAGCAGCTGAGTCTGAGTTATGGGAAAAAAATCTATCACTGGTTGGTCTATGGGACAAAGAAGGAATCTGCTTGGCAGTGGCTGTAATAGAGCCGCAGCACCAAAGATTCGAATTGTCAGATGACTTAGTACCGCAGCAGATTGATACCTGCTTGATGATACACGCCCTTGCTATGCAATCCAAACTCATTGATTCCTCAGTGCTCTTGCTATTGATCAAGATACAAGAGTACTTCAATAAAACACAGTGCACTAAAGTGATGGTGAATGTTACTCCTTTTGCTTATTCTGGCGATTCCAATCAGATCAAGTTGAATAAGAATGGCACAGTACTAATTTCCATGTTACCACCTTGCTATGAATTTGAAGTTAATAACGATCATTATATTGGTGTCAAGAAGGATACTTTCGAAAGTATTTGTAAAAGTGATAAGAAGCAGGTGATGAGGGATGATGGTATTACTTACCACCTTCTCAACTTCTTTACACCACTCGAGAATCAAGTCACTTTTACAGCAAGATCAAAGGATGTAGGATATAAACTGAGGTATATTGGGTCTTTGAGTATTCGTGTCAAGGAAGGGGAAAAAAAGAGCCTTATGCAAAGATTGATGCTGGATTTGTTTGGAATACCTTCTTCTGAGTTCTACACAAAGCAAAGACAGGCACTGAATTCTGAAAAGGATATTACATTGAAAATCACTACAGCTGGATCCGCTAGTGTAGGCACAAATCGGACTTGTGCTTGGGAAGCGTTCTGTTCTCTTGTGCGATTGACGGATCCTGCAAAGGCATCTGTGTTAATCACAAATATGCATGCTTCGCAACAACGTTACTCGTCATTGTCTTTAATAAGAAACTCAAAGAGTGAGTCTAAGAAAAGTTTAATCGAGCTTATGCAGATGGAGGGATACAGTGCCACAATTCTTTTCAAGACAGAGTCGGAAGCATCAAAGCTCGCACATGTCCTTAACGCAAAGACGGGTGCACAAAATAAGCGCTACATCTGTTTACTTCTAGATGTTAATGGCGCATCCAAACATGCTGTTGGTATCAGCACACGCTTGGTATATGATGGAGTTCAGCATGGTCCGTTGCCTTTGACTCAAGAGAGTCTCAATGCAGCATGTGGTATCGACAATAGTTGCCTTGGGCTTGCCATTGTGTTGGAAATGTATCCTCATAATGTGAAGAGCACTGTTAGCAAACGGCAGAAAAGAAGCGCAAAGAAGAAGCAGAAGATTAATAAGTAGTATAATGACTGTAAATACATATTTAATTGTTATCTACAAGATGCATGGATAAGGGCTCATCATCATTGGGGAGGGGCTGAACATATTGCAATTTGCCGCATTCTTGGAACCGCAGCGATCCCATAAAATTAACGTTGGTTGGTGTTGCATAATTGGACGTCAATGTTTCTCCCAATTCCTTGATCTGTATGATGTCCATTGCTTGATCAATTTCCAAGTTTCTGCGAATCTCAAATTGCCATCTTCTCTCAAAGATTTGATTTTGATTTTCTTTTGTGAAACCGCACACAAATCCAAGGAGGGCCCATGGACGATATGCCGGTGGGGCCATTTTGCGCTTTTCACTAACGAAACCATGGTTGTGAGTGTGAATTCTTGCTGCGATGTTCAAGCATGATCCAATGTATATAACACGCAAAGGTTTCTTCAAAGACAACAGCATGTATGTGTATCCCATTTTGCAAATATTATTATCAGGAAGGATCATGTCACTGGGCCGAAATGGGAATGTGTCCAATGTCAGAATCGGTGGTATCGCTGCGAGCACAGGAGTATCGTCGGTTGCAGAAGGGCTAAAATGTGTGCCAAATCTATTGATCACATCCTTCATATAGTTATAATACTGCGGTTTCTTAGACAGGATTTGTAACAGCATTTCAGCAATTTCACGATGAGTGGTCGATTCTCTGCAGACAAAGTAGATATTATGCAAAGTTGGAGTGCGGGAGAGGAGCACTGTGACTTGACCTCGATCCCGCACATATCCTTGTTGTGTGCGTAAGATCCCAATTTCCGTCACAAGACATTCTAAGTTGCATCCCATGGCCCTGTGAATAGTAGCAGCGACTCGTGAGTGGAGAGGAAATTGCTCTCGTTGGGCGAACATGTTATTTTTGATGTTTATTTTTTCTTGTCCTCTACGACGTTGTAAGGATATTGGTCTCCATCCTAGGTGCAGTAGATTGCGCTCGCTTTTATTATGCGGCGCTACTTTTGTTCCAACAGGAGCGGCAAGGACAACAATAGTAGCGTTTTCGGCATTGCATGCTGCTAAAGTTGGCAAAACAGTTGAAATGCAAAGCTGACCTTGACTATACTGATTCGGCCAATTGTGAGTGAATTCCATTACCGCACCGGGATAGATGAATAAAATTTCAGGTTCTCTCATTTTGTTGCTGTGGTTGAGAGCAGTAATAGACTGTGCAGTGGCAGGCAGCCATTGCGATATGCTTGAACGAGCGCTTTCTGTGTCCTTCGCTCTGACCTTACGAATTTCGACACCATCCCGATCGCTTAACATGCGTATGAAATCATGTTCTGCGGCATCAGTTCCCATGTGCGTTCCAAGAATGCGCAATGCGTCTCGAGGAATCTGTATATCCGTCATGCTTTGGACAAATGCACAATTGGTTAAAATCAAGTTGACAAACTCTTCACTTTCTTCCGCAGTAATGTCAACTTTGCGACACAGATCACAGACACGTTGGGAATTCAAATCATTTCTGCACCTCACATAATGTTGGAAATCAATGATTTTCCATGAACTGATGATATTTGCTGACATGAGAAAGGGCGTGCCGTTGATCGCAGCAAGTTGTTCTATATCCATTGCACATATGATTAAAAGCCCACCCATGTATGCTTCAGTATGCCTTGCATATCGAAGGACAATGTCAAGAACTTGGACTTGCTCTGCTGATAACTGTCCCATTTCATCTACGAACAGAATGTCCAATGAGCGCATGAACGTGATCTCGATGGGATCTCGTTTCAATCGTTGGATACAACCGTCAGCCACACTTTGCACATTCTTGAAACTCCTCACAAACACCACCCTCAAAAACTTATGATAATGCATGCCTCCGAGCAACAATGAGCGTTCGCAGAGCAGGGCCATTGACATGCATGTAAGTGCTTGGCCCATTGCATATGCAATGCAAAGAAGTGCCATGTGCGTTTTACCTGTGCCAGGAGCACCATGCAAAATGAAATTATTGTTGTCAGATAATGTGCTGGACGCATATTTGTCAATGACGTCAGTGATTAAGTCAAAGGAGAGCCTTTGCTCTTGTTTTGATTGTTCACTCTGATCAGGAAGAAAAGAATAACTGATCACTTCTTTTTGCCATCGTTGATCTTGGTTGACCGCAAGAAATTCTGTCTCCGGTGGCAAGGATGGTATTTGATTTCGGAGAGCGCGTATCATATTAATGCGAATGTTGTTCTTCAATGTGGTAAGCTTTGCGTTTGTTTCAAACTCCAACACAGTGTGCAGGCACGAGGGAATGTTGTATGGAGGAAGAGTTCCAGTGTTGTAGATCGATGCCAGTACCTTCCTTGCCTCGCAAGTGTAAAAGTCATACAGAGGAGTACCAGCAGGAACAAAGAGAAGTTGTTCTGCAATGTACTTGGAAGAAATTGTCCTCAAATCTTCTGCAATTTCGTCTTCCGTTGCATTAGCAGTCAGCAGTTGAGCTTCAACAAACACATCACGAATGGTAGCTCTATTCCATAGATCATATTCTGTATCAAAGGTGCCCATGCTAAGTAATATATGAATGAAGAACTGTGTCGCATTGGACGGTTTGATGCCATTGAACAATGGCAAGGGGATTTGTGCATCTTGATATGAAGGGTCTACGAAGCATTGAAATAGATGGTGGCGATCGATATCAGCGGCAATGGCTGTAGTACGGATGCGCTTGCCTATGCATGCATCAGTGCTCATTGATGGAGCAAAATCGTTAAATGCCAATTTGTACAGAGCATGGAAGAGGTAATAGAGTTGCCTTTTCCAAGGATTGTTGGCTAGTAGTAGACGATCGCAGTACTTTTCTATAATCAAACGTAGTGCTGGTTTTCGCACAAGGATCAGTTTATCAAATCCGTTGACCCAAAGAGAATGATGCAAATTGTCACGAAGATACCATGCGCGGGTATTTGTATTTGTATTCGTTCTTCTTGTCGCCGTCACCTGAGCATGGATCGTCTGGTGGTGTTTTGTTATTGATGTGTAGGCAAAGTACAAAGTGCTATCAACATATTTGTTGATGAAAAAGAGTTCTGGTGGCCGGCAGCTGTAGTTGGTAACAGCATCCACAGAAATATTTGTGTACCGATTATCTTTGATTTGTGTTTGCTGTGCCAATGTGAACTGCCTCCAAGCGGCATCGTTTTGGAAGCAATTTCTGCCGATGACACAGGGAGGATCTCTCGACACAATAAAAGCACCGCCGATTGGTTCCAAAGGTGCATGGGCAGTGCGATTTGCATGTCTGCGGTCTTCGTCAGTAGGATTGCTGTCGACAGTGAAAGTCAGCTTCCCTGTAATGACGGCAGGCCTCTTCTCAAGCGATACTGATGGTACTGAAATAAATTTCTTGGAGCAAAAGACTGTCTGGAATCCTAAAATCATTCCAATGACTTCAGGTTGACCAATGATGCGGCTGTGCGGTTTATGCTTTTGACGTTCTTTCTCCAATTCTTTGGTGGCAGCCATTTTACTACCGGTAATCTTAGTGTTGTGCAGGGGCACGATTTTCATTTCCAGATCACCATGGGATCCTGGTTTGCATCGTATGTCTACTCTTGTCACCTGATGATAATGCAAAGATGTTAAAGGCATTCACAAAAACGCAACAAGCAGATATCAAAGCATGGGTTCGCCAACAGTATGACTCAGGGCTACTCACTTCATCTATGGATGCTACATATTTTGCCAAGTATCTGGAGACCATGTAGCGTCCGCACACGATGACATTGCAATCGCTCCTGGTGAGGCCAAATAAAAATGGATTGGTGGGAGAGAAATGTTCTCCTCTATCAGCTGGGTACACATGCTTTCCAGCTTGGAATCGTGCATCCTTGGCTCTGATTGATCCATCTTCTAGCTTTTCTAGAAAGTCTAGCTCCACTAAAATTGCAGTGGCTGCTTCGGAATGCTTCATGTTAATCAGAACGAAGCCGTATATTTTTCTTGGATTTTCAACAGCATAATCTGGATATTTGCATACGGTATCACCATTGGGAAGCGTGCGGAGGCATCTATATTTGCATCGCCGACAATCATGCACCTGTAAAATTCTTGAAAATTGACGCAGTTTCTCACCCTCTTCGGCATCTGCGATGATTCCTTTCTTGATAAGGTCACTTATATCTTCCTGTAAAAAAAGAGTATCACTGGAACCTCGAACGCGATGATAGATTTCTTTCTTGTCTTCTTCTGAATTCGGATCAGTCTCAACGAAGCCGATTAGATGCAAATGACTATTCGTTCCGGAAGCTTTGAATTCGGATTCTTGATGTTCCAAACGAGCAAAATGACCAATGAATTTACCCATGACTTCATCTGGAGATTCCGTGATAAATTTCATCATTGTTTCGATACAGACTTGCCATGTGCGCGTTAACTGAACTGCAGCCAAAGCTTCGATGCTTCGGGTGATTTCTTTTTTCACATTGAGGGGCATGGTTGGGCTTTCATTACAGGCACAGATGAAGGCAGTTTTTATATTATACAGAGACCTCATGGATGGAAATTCTTTCGTGTTGCACGTCAGTGTAATAAAATATGTTGGAAAGCAATCTCGGAGCTGGGCTGCTAAGCAGTTGACAGCATGCCGACTATCAATGGCATCACAGGAATGGACGTTACTATGTGCACTACCTTGATTCATTACTTGCAAACCAGGATGCTGTTCACGCAAACCTCTGTGCAGAATGGTTCTATCATCGGTTCCGCGTAACAAGATGTTCTGCAAGATATCGAACACCATAAAAATGTATCTTGCATTGGCGGATGTTCCAATGGAAGAGTTGCACATCCTGCAGATCGAATGACTCTTGAAACTTGCAATATTGACCAACCTTGTCTGTGCTTCATCCGTAAGAAGGGGCGCAGTGAGAGAACCAACAATGCTGCCGTCCTTATTGCTCTTCCAAAATATATCAGGAAACATTGCACCTTCTATATATATAAGCGGAATTGCATCATTCGTAGGAGATATGATTCCCTGCAGGAAGCCTCGCTCGTATTGCGTTGCGGACAGTTGGTTGTTTGTTCTTTGTAAGCATTGGCCTGAGATATTGTAACAAATGTGGCAGGAAATGCGTCTGCCATTGTATAAGAATACTTGGCGCGTGCGATTGGGTAAGGCTGCTTCAGTAGTCGGAACTTTCAGTCCACCATCAACGTTGTATTCTGCTATCGGATCGTGTGAAGGCACGTTTGTATTACCCTCTGTCATGAACATGTCACTTAGACTGACATCGTCGTTGATTTCCAGAGCTTTATCAGCAACAAAAAGAAAGGGATCGTATTCATTGTCAATGTCACTCTCATCACTGCTAGAATCCATGGCTGCGGCAGCAGCTTCATTGAATTGATTATCAGTACTCGAATCCATGTCTTCAGCAGCTACACCACGACGAGCAGCATGATCAGTATTGCTCGCGGGTTCTATCTTTATCTCAACCATACTGCTGATGTCACTGCTGATGTCACTGCTGCTGCTGTCGCTCCTGGATTCTACTTTCATGTCACCGTCTTCCCCCCTGGAACTGTCGCTACCAGATTCTACTTTGATGTCAACGTCTGGAATCGGTGGTACTGTCACTAGGCCCATTCCTGCTTCCTCCAATGCTTCTTTTAAATGATCTCTGCAAATATGGGCAGTACAGTTTTGGGTACATTCAAACTTGCTGCGTCGTTTGCAACCCCTGACAAAGGAACAAATGAGTTTTGTTCCATTCGCAGATGCAAACAATGGATTCTTATGGACTCGGCAAACAACATTCATATTCCCTCCCATTGACTCGTAACATTGCTTCACTACACGTTGCATCTCATCCTTCATTCTCACGTATACAATCTTTGTCCATGTGTAACATTGGACGCTAGTCGGTAACGCATCTACTTTATACGGCATCTGCTGCCTATTTTCAAAGATTGAGTTTCTTTCCAAGCACCACCATTTATCATAATCTTCTTCCCGATGCCTTACATATACTCGACATTTGCAAGGATCCTCTGCATCTTGAGCATCAACATCATCATAAATGAACCGGGCTTTGAACTTGTTTTTATTGACACGCAAGTTATCGCAAAACCACGAACTTTCTACATCTGGTGGTCGGTTCACCACAATGATTTCACAATTGTCCGGTACGTCTATATTCGTCAACACGACACGATTGCCATTGTTTTCAATTTCGAATTGTTCCACAATGCCCTCCTCACATACGTTATCCAAAGTATTGCTGAATGCATCATCTCCATCTTCAACCGTCTGCCTCATCATCTTCCATAAGGCTCTTTCTCGCTTGTGACTGCCTTCCAATTTACAAAATATGTAGAGATTCTGCCATTGATAAGGCGGGGCAACACTATTGTTTCTATCACATGTCCGCTGGCTCACATTGGGATTAATGATTTCATGAATGTGTTTCAATAGCCAGCCGTTGATGTAGTCCTCATTAGATGTTCCTTGAAAAACGGCTTCATAAATTTCAGCAACATTGCTAACCAATGCAAGAATCGCCCATAAATCATGGACGCGTGCCCCTTGATACAACATATCGGGTATGCCCAAGGGTCGGGCCCCATGTCGATTACAAGAATGAACCCAAATTATGGATGGCGGCCAAGAAGGGAAGAACTTCTTCTGCGGCATAAGCAATGGGTCATGTGGTGGATCAATTTTGAACCCTATCAAGAATGCTGTAATTGTGAGTGACGATAAGACAGCGGCAGCAATGATGCATTTTCATTCAGATTATGTGTTAACGTGCACTTACGAGCAAAATCGTGGCATGATACTGGTCTTGCAAGAATGGATTCGAGGACAATCGAATCGACGAATGAAATTGATGTTGCTCCATGCAAGGCATCTTCTATTGGCATTTTATACTGATCCTGAATATATTGCAGATCGGGAGTAAGCAGCTTATCTGCTTCAGACATGTCTGCTCCGCTATTGTCAAACATGATTGCTGCACCATTGAGACGGTCGTCAGAACATGTTTTGTCAATCACTTCCTTGTTGACCATTTTCTGTAAGACCCCCTGCACATCCTGCCGATGATGCAAACTGAGCAATAGATTGGCATCATGAAGAGGCGACCGTAAATTCAAATTGCCGTATTCCCCTACGAAAGCAGAATCAATCCCATTGTAATTTCCATGACATTCTCGCACTTCGTATGTGGTCGTGTAAACATGGGCCCGCATTGGTTTGACTGTCCGTGGGATGACTACACAAGGTGCTAACTGTGCACTGAATGGACTGGGCAGGGTGCGTGTTACCGGATTCATGGGTGGATGCACATATCTTAACTTCGTCCCACCATGATGCCGTTCGCAAGTGGCAATGCATGGCCCTTTGGCAGTCATCAAAAATACTTTTCTGATTCTCTGATCTCTAGCAACGGCGCAATCCTTGGCTTGCGGAATCCATACATCATCTGTCCAGGGAAAATCATCCCTCGCACCGTTTAGCAAGTCCTGGGACTTTCTGGCGTGAAGTTGATCGCTATTGCCTTGGATGGTGCCCTTGCAATTCACAATCGGATCCATGTATCGAAAGAGCACCACTTCAAAATCAATCACACCGCAATCGAACAGAAAGGAATTGCACCCAAACGGACATTTGACATTGCAAAGGCTGAGGTGCTTGTCAAAGAAATGGATCAGGGAGGACGTCACATTCATGTTCTTGCATTTGATGGCCTCTAAATATTCTGTTGATCCATCTATGAACAAGGGAGGAGGGCATTCGTATGAACATCCAGCATACGGATTGATCGCCTCACGAGCTGGTGGATTGTTCCTGAATTGAAAAGTATGACGATGACGCTTGTCTGGATCCGAATCGAATCCCTTGCAAGTCCAATAACACTGTGAAATGCTGCGGTGGTACGATGTCATGTTACGACCGAAGGTCATGTCATGGTCTAAATCATGTTGCTCTGTCCGCAAGGCTTGTACTTTAGCTATCCATCCATCCACCAATGGACAATCATAAAAGTCTTCGAGTTCATTGGGCTCACGTGTTTGGACGTTGATAGGCGCATAGTCCACTAAGCGACTCCTTATGTACTTTTTCTTCAAGGCTTCGGTTCGTGCGCCCGGAGCGAATATCCATCTCTTCTGCCGGATTACACTCTCGTGCCACCACGCTCTCATGGATGTTGGAAACATGGTCCACAGATCCCTCGCTTGATATGTAAGGATTCGTTCGTGACAAAGCAGCAGCCATAGTTTGGCTGGCCAATGGTACGTGGTGGAAGCGGTATATTTCTGCCACTGTGAGCTATGATCACTTTTCCATTGGTCATATTCATTGTTGGCAGCATTCCATGGAGCGCGAGACGCATCCCTTTCATGAAATTCGTCGTGCTCTGCGTCCCTTCCAGTGATGTACACCTTGCAATGGTGGCAAAGATTCATACTTTCTTTCCATGGTTTAGCATGGTTCTTTGGTTGCTTGGGAGGTTGGATGAAACAGAAACTACCTCTCCATCGGAAGTTTGGTCGTTTCACAATGCGCGTGATCTTCAAGAAAGTTTCCTGGAGAACACCCCGTGGACTTTTGATCCGTTCCCCCTGTGAAATTGTGAATGGATGGTTCACCCAATTGCAAAGCGCTGCGTCACTTGCAACAGCAGACATATTGTCACGAGCTTCATTCCTGTTCCAACCATTTTCGTCAACCTCCAATTCATCTTCTTGACAATTCCACCGGTAACAATTTTCACACTTTTCAAAGATAGGTCCTTCCAGGGAACCGTTCCATTTGATTTCTTCGTCGGATCCCTTGGAAGTACTGCGCCGCCATTTCTTGCGTGTTGTGATTTCTTTTGGTGGACCATCTTTGTCTGTACTACTACTATCTCCTTCCTCTGGGGGACCATCGCCTTCGTCTGTACTACTACTATCTCCTTTCTCTGGGGGGGCATCACCTCTCTCATCGTTGTCTGTACTACTATTTTCTTTGTGGTCTTCTTTGTGGACTTCTGCTTCGATACTTTTCCATTTCTTGGGTTCACAGTTGCCCCGGGCATCTCGCAGCATCCTCCTTTTGTTGCTTTTGACTTCTATACTTTTTATTTTCTTGGTTGCAAAGTCGCCTAAGGAATCTGGCGGCATCTTCTTGCCTTTGACTGGCACTGCTGTGTTAGCATTCTTATCTTCCTCCTCTTCGTCTTCTTTATGCTGGTGCCATGGACACAATCTCGTATTCTTGGCAACAAACGTGGGACATAATTCACAATGTTTGCGTCTAATTAATTTCCGCGTATTCGTCTTCTTCGGACGAGGCATGTTGATGGTCAGTGATTACTAATTGGCGAGTATTCAAATGGTTTGTGCTACTTTGTTCACTTGCAGATTAAACGGTTTGTGTTTTGTACACTTGCAGTTGAAGTTGTCACACTAGTCTGATTACATGATTACATTGATGTTTTGATCCCTACGAATCCGAAATTCTTATACGTATTTAGCTCATGACTAGATAATCCCATCACTTCTTTATCCCAGCAGCGAGCCAGCTACGTCACAAAAATCCCGAACCCCAAAATCCTCAAAAAAAATATTTTTAAATTAAATAGCCGACTGTCGCATACTGCCACCCAATGGCTAAATACCATGTAAAATCGATAAGGTGACGTATTATTTAGCAATTGTTATTTAGTTATTTTTGTCGTATACTAAGTTAGCTCACGACCAGGCAGTCCCATCACTTTTCACAAAAATCCCGAACCCAATTGATCCCAGCGCAATCGTGCGGGTATCCATCGCCTTTGGCCCCTGGCGTTGGAGGCCGAGGTATCACTCCCCGGTCTCGAGCTGCCGGCCCCTCCGACTCCTGCCGCCCCGCCATCCCATGCTGGATCATCTACGAAAATAAAAGGAGGGCTCGGGCGGGGTGGCCGGCGGAAGCAAACGCCATAGTGACGCCTAAGTAAACTTCGAATGGATCTCTGGCGGGCCCGGAACCAAATGGCTCCGCCTCCTTCCTGTCAAAGGTGCCCATGCTAATTAGTTTTCTTATGAGGAACTGCATTGCATTGGCCGGTGGTCGATGGGGGGCTTGCTAAAACATACCAATTGGGGTTCTCATGAGTTTCTTATAGCGGTACGCCGACAAATCCCTGCCGCGGGAAAAACGCTAGCAAAGCGGGCTAAAGGGGTGGGAAGTTTCTTATAACGAGGAAATAGTCACACAAATCATTCCTGATACTTGCTCTCGTATATTACAGATGTTTTTTTTTTTGAAGCTCCGGGGGCCCCTCCCCCTCTCTGCCGGAGCCCTTCAATCGTCCCGGGGGGGGACGCGTTTTACCAAGCAACTGGGAACCACGAATCTGCGAAGAAGGAGGCCACAGAACAACAACAAACAGTACGATAGCGTACAGACACCAAGTATCATTCATCAGGTTGTATTTCTTGTGTTGTGCATCTTTAAACATTTGACCTCCTTAAGCTACTGCAATCAAGGAACGTGCACATTCAGAACTCAATATGACTTCTTCAATACGAAACTGTAAATTGGGCGCATTGGCATCTCTGCTGTTGAGCTCATCCGACTTTGTTTCTGCTTTTGCTCCATGCGGCACTACATCTTCTACTGTGAGGCACACATCACCACTTTTAATGTCAGATGGTACTGATGCCATGAACGTGGCTGCTCAAGAATCCGTCAATGATAAGAAAAAGTCGGAACAAATTCTGAACGAACTGGATGATGGATCACGTTCTTATCCAGATTGGTTCTTCGAAGAATACCTAGAAGACGAACGCTTTGATGTATTGAAGGAAGACGACGATCCTTCTGCTATGGACCCTTCAACACTTGGAAAATGGGATGAAACCGATTTAGAAGGAAGGCTGGAGTATGAATTTGATCCTGCACAGGGTGACAAAGATCCCAACATTCTCGACACAAAGTTTGAGCACGTTGCTGATGTTCCTGTGGACGAGGAGGGTGTTGAGCTCATGTATGATCCAATCTTCGGAAGGGCCAACCCCATCGACGAGCGTACAATTGTCAATCCTCAGGATTCTTATGTTATTGATGACGAGACGAGAGATGATGCAATTGTTACTCCCACTTTCCATGATGGAGATATTGAAATTGACTACAATGCAGATTTCAAGGCATTCCGCAAATCTCTCCAGATTGTTGATACCTATATTGACCCTTACCTCAATATCGAAGTACCGAGACACACGGCAAAGTGGTATGGATACCCCGAACAGATTAAGTATCCTGATAAACCAGAGCTGGAGAATAGGTTTACAACGGAGGAGGATAAGACTGACTTTTCTAAACTTTCTGTCTATCAAGCTAGGAAGAAGGCCATCGAGTTGGCCAGATCAAAAAATAATGAGTGGTTACCAAAGGGTAAGAGTGTCGCATTTCATAATGCCAAAACTGACATCTTCAAGAAGAAAGGAATTCTGACTGGATCCATGATGAAGGGAGATATTGATGAAAAGGTGAAGGCCAAGATCCAACCCGCCCTTGATATCTTGGGCAGCAGTGCTGATTTATTGGAAATCAACGACACAACCTTCAGATTCCACTACCATG
>Ga0307981_1001969_pt1 | contig 17413 bp, 14 predicted proteins | sample OrgLakmetagen987_FD_201849 | JGI IMG/M metagenome (GOLD analysis project Ga0307981, IMG submission 201849) | Saline water microbial communities from Organic Lake, Antarctica - #987 | ecosystem: Environmental > Aquatic > Non-marine Saline and Alkaline > Saline | place: Antarctica: Organic Lake... | reverse complement strand
TCTTCCTATTCATGAACTGATCAAAGATTCCTTGACAGCAGTGTCGGATGCCGATATCAGAAAAGAGCTTTGTGGGAATATCATTCTTACTGGTGCTGCTTCTCTTGTTCAGAATATTGAACGCAGACTATCGTTGGAAGCTCAATATTTAGTACCTGGGTTATATAAGTGTAAGTTGATAGCCACTAGAAATACGATAGAAAGAAGATATGCTTCATGGATTGGTGGTAGTATTTTGTCGAGTCTTGGAAGTTTCCAACAGCTTTGGTTGAGTAAAAAAGAATATGAGGAGTACGGAATGACACTGGCAACACAGCGCTTTCCTTGAGAACCATCGCAACACCAAGCCTTGGTTTAAAATTGCTTTGTTGGACGAAAGGACTTCAGAATTATGGATTAGTTTAGTGCTTCCCTTGCTATTCAAGTGAAAGGATTGCTCCGCAGCACCGAGATGAAAAGATTTCCGGAAATGATGTAAATCTCTAATTCTTGTGGTGAGCTAATACATGTTAACATGCTTAAACTGCAGTATCTAATACATAACATGTAAAATAGCGTGTGATGCAGAGGTGATTTATTTTAAATAAAGCTGACGGACACTGACGGACATTCATTTTCCTTTTTCTTTTTTTTCGCAGCTTTCTGTGATGATTCCTGATAATTGATTTCTATTTGTTGATACTGCATCGTTTGCTCACTGTTTGAGTACTCTTTTTATGTGTGCGGCTGAACATTCATTCTTAGTTCATTCCTTCTTCCAAAATGACAAATTCCACCAACGTGCCTCCACCACTTGAGCCCCCCTCTTTAGCCTCTACACCTTTGTCATTTTTTGCAAGTGAAAGGACATTTCTCCTCTTCTTGCTCTTCGGTCCCTTCCCGTCCTTGCGGCTCTTCGTGCTCTTTGCCTTCAGTCCCTTCCCGCCCTTGGTTGACTTTGGAAAAGAATAGACCCTCACATGTCCTGAGTAATATCCATTCTCATCATTTAATGGAGCACCAATTGCAACCACGTTACCATCATTGCTAAGGCTCACACTATTGCCTGAAGCATCACCAGCAGCCTCTCCGTCAATGTCAGCTCCCCTTTGAACCCATGAAGAAGACTCAAAAGCATAGACCCTCACATGTCCTGAGTTAGTTCCATTCCCATCATTGCCACTAGCACCAATTGCAACCACGTTACCATCATTGCTAAGGCTCACACTATCGCCTGAACTATCACCAGCAGCCTCTCCATCAATGTCAGCTCCCCTTTGAACCCATGAAGAAGACTCAAAAGCATAGACCCTCACATGTCCTGAGTTAGTTCCATTCCCATCATTTAACCTAGCACCAATTGCGACCACGTTGCCATCACTGCTAAGGCTCACACTGAAGCCTGAAAAATCAATAGCAGCCTCTCCATCAATGTCAGCTCCCCTCTGAACCCATGAAGAAGACTCAAAAGCATAGACCCTCACATGTCCTGAGTCAGTTCCATTCCCATCATTTAAAAGAGCACCAATTGCAACCACGTTGCCATCACTGCTAAGGCTCACACTGATGCCTGATTGATCAGCATCAGCCTCACCATCAATGTCAGCTCCCCTCTGAACCCATGAAGAAGACTCAAAAGAATAGACCCTTACATGTCCTGAGCTAGCTCCATTCTCATCATTGCCACTAGTAGCACCAATTGCAACCACGTTACCATCATTGCTAAGGCTCACACTATTGCCTGAAGCATCACCAGCAGCCTCTCCATCAATGTCAGCTCCCCTTTGAACCCATGAAGAAGACTCAAAAGCATAGACCCTCACATGTCCTGACTTAGTTCCATTCCCATCATTTAACCTAGCACCAATTGCGACCACGTTGCCATCACTGCTAAGGCTCACACTGAAGCCTGAAAAATCAATAGCATCCTCACCATCAATGTCAGCTCCCCTTTGAACCCATGAAGAAGACTCAAAAGCATAGACCCTCACATGTCCTGAGGCAGTTCCATTCCCATCATTTAATGGAGCACCAATTGCAACCACGGTACCATCATTGCTAAGGCTCACACTGTTGCCTAATTGATCACCAGCAGCCTCGCTATCAATGTCATTTCCCTTCTGATCCCATTGGAACAACTCATCGTGAGATGACAACAATCTTGGCTCGACCACAGTGGTTGCAACTTCACTCTCACTAACTTTCCATGCCGCACCAAGCACATCATTTGGTAAGACAGCTTATAGTTGTTATGGTATGATATGAGGATATTAGAACAGTGATTCAGGTTCTGTTTGAAAATATTCTTGACATGATGGAACAAGACTTACCACCATTCTTCGCCCCCAAGATCGCATGCATATCTCCAATTTCCAAAGAAGTTACTGGATAGGCCAGCAGCATGAACGCAAGTAGGACTAGGTTTGTCATTGTTGAAGCAATACTGACAACCCCCCACCCTCCTTTCTTGGAACGAGACAACGAAGAACGTGCAGCTTGGTGTTGGCGTTTACCTACAACCTGTCTTTTGTTGTAGGTCCTTTGGGATACGGCGGAAGTCATCATGCTGGTATATGCGTATGCGTATAAAAATCTGACTGTAGTGCGATCGGAACAAGGAATTGAGGGTGTGAGGATTTATAAAATGCTGATTGCAAAGCAGAAAGTCAATATCGTTTTCTCCAATGATTCTGGAACAATATGACGTTGTGCATGGATAAATGAAAGGTACTGCTCCTTTTCCATGTCTCCTAGTGGATGTCGTTAATTCGTTGCACTCCGCACGGGCATGAAGCATAGCAGCATGATTATTCTTGTTGCCATTTAAGCAGCATGGATAAAAAATTGACACAACTGCAATATGATATGATCCTTGAAGAATGCAAGATCATGAGCATCGTCAAGCGCCGTCCTCCCTCTGCTGCCTGCTCGTCACAATTCAAGATCATGAGCATCCTCGTCAAGCGCTGTCCTCCCTCCTCTGCTGCCTGCTCGTCACAATTCATGCCATATTAAAGAATATTACTTACAACAACTCTGGGTAGTAAGTGCTTTGGTGTAAAACTAAAGCTTGTTTATTTCGACAACTGTGAGTTTTATGAGGAATTCATTTCGTGGATCTCTCTTTTGCCAACGGCATTTTGAGGTGATGGACCTGCATGGTGCATGGATGGACAAAACATACTAATATTTTATTCGTTTTCAAGGACTGGAATTATCCATTTTAGATAATTCTTCTATTCTTCATCACATAATAGTGAAGAGACAGAAAAGATGACAGAGGACAGAGGCAATGCTGGCTTCTCAATAAAATTAATGATTTAGCAGGATTTAGACCCAATTTAGCGCCCTATTTTTTTAAAATTAGTATTTCCATAAATGATCAACGGCAACATTTTTACATTTTAATAGAGAGGTGCTTTTGCTGTAAGTTAGTTGTTGTTGTTCATATCCAGTACGTTGTAACCTCTTGTAACTCATCAGGAACCAGTAACATGGTACAACATAATAGAGCACGATTACAACACCACACCCAAATCATGCGTGACCAAAGCTCGTATCTGAGACGCCGAGGATCTAGTAAGAGGAAGTCTAGCCCAAGCATCGGTTGCATTGCAGCTATTTTGTGCGCCATCTACCTCCTCTTCTTCACGGCATGGCAGCACTTTGTTATTCGCCCCGTGAACCAAGACCAGAGCAATTCCAGTTCTTCTCCCAGCTCCGATTCCGATGACTTCATACCGACTCTCCGCAATAAAAAGATTTTAATTGAAATTACCACCGTCGGTCAGTCGCAATATGCATACTTTGAGAATGTCCTAGACTCATTCCGAGACCTATGCGAAGCTGGAGCGAAGGTGTCTCTCCATATAACCACTACAAACTGCGATCCTAGTCCCAAAGAGGGCGACCCTGAATGTCCACTATATGGTCAAACGAGCGTTGAGACGCTTGAAAATAATTACTCCGTAGAAAAAATCGATCAGATGAATGAGCGAATGCGGTGTAGGGATCCGGATGGAAGTTTAGAAATGACTATAAGGTTGATCTCGCCTGAATGGGGAAAGCAGGTGGTGGACAATCACAGAAGAGTTTTCTATGATCGCATTGAGGATGGATATGACGTATTTGTTCATTTGGAAGAGGATGAACGTATTCGACCGACGAACATTCTTGCATTCATGGATGAGATGGATAAACTTCGGAAATTGGTGGGGAAAGAGGTAAGTCTCAATTGAGAATTGAGAAAGCTAGTATTTGTTTGATAGTTGGCGGAACTAAGAAGATTTATTTGCATCCCATGACATAGCGTATTACAGATTATTCCATTGGGTTTCTTAGATATGAAAATCAAATGGGGCGTTTTGATAGGCGCCGAGTAGTTTGGGAATTTGAATGGAGCAATGAAATTATGGAAACGATTGATCATCCTGGGATTGGAGGATTATACTTTTCATCGCCGCCATTTCATCATCAAGGAATGTTCATGGCTACTAAAGAACAACTTGTTGCATGGAAGACTAGAGGGCCTGAGTGTAAATTCGATAGACCTATCCGAAGATCGGGCTATCACAGAGAACGTACTTCGGGAGCAATGGATTTGTACGATAGCAATTATTGTAACGTGACCCAGTTGCTTCCCTTAGACTCGGTAGAAGACTTGTACATACATCATATGCCGAACAAAAATAATGAGCGGTCGCCGAAACGGCTAATTGCTACCATTGATCTACACAAGAAACGAATGAATGTCCTAAAGAAGAATAATAAGAAATTGTGGGTTGACAAATTTGGCAAATACAATGGAATTAAGATGATCATTGATGAAAGGAATGAGACAATGTCCTTGCCCTTCGATTTAACACAATACAAAAACTATGTTAGTAGAGGCGGAATGTTAACGAAGGACGAACTTCAACAATGGGAATGGAGTGAAAATGTGTTTGAAGAGGCTTGAAAAGAAAGAGAAGGGTAATTCCTCGATGTCGTTGTACATTATGCGAGTTTTATATGATGTGGATCAATTATTTTTGTTCAATACATTGGTAGAATATCAAAAACACTGGCGAGCGAATTAATCCTACTAAATAGTTGAACATAAAAATCTAGCTGCAATCCAATTAATTTTCGTGAAAAGGATAGACACCTGTTTTCGCAACACGTTCCTTCAATAGATGCCACCAGCTCAGCTATCTTGCATTAGTCATAGATTCTCAATATACTTCCAATCACCATAATCTGTGCAGTTACATCAATTGCGTTCAATGTCTGTTGAATGAATTCATCATTAGCTGGAAAAGCCAATCCGAAAAAGTCTGACGCAAATCGCCCAAAATATTCTAGAGAACATACGAAATCCTGTCTATCAATTCATTACCTGTCGATGTGCAGTGAGGATGAAGCAGAATTGCATAATTAATTTTAGAGACGTTGTCCCAAAATTCCTCTCCTCATTTAGAAGTAGAATGATGGAATGCTTTGAGGGTTGCTGTATCTGGAATATTCAGAGAAAATCAGCAGCTGGTATGCTTAAGCTTGATTGCAGTACGCGATGTAGGTTGTGTACTGGTGGATTTGTACGAGATTGTTCAACACCAGCAAGCAAGATATGAGAAATGAATAAGCTTCCAGAAGGTTGAAAGATATTGATAGCTAGATGCGATTGAAGAGACGCCAACTAAGCAAAATTCGCAGCTTGCTTGAGGAATGTGGATATTTAGAAGTACCTGATAGTACCAATAGTAGTATGCAGTACTACAACAATAGTAGTGCATAGTATAGTAGCACTAACCACTATCGTACCTATTGCCTATTGACTTGATAATAAATAATAATATTTAAAAAAATGCAAGTTCTTTTTTTAAAAAGGCGGGAAATGTTTGGCCTCTTTTTAACTTCAAACATGAAAGCTGGAACGCACTGACTTCAAACTCTCCTTCTTCCATCCAACCAAAATGATCAGAAATGATCTCTCCACATGCCACATGCGACATGCGGGATGCGGGCACAAGATAAAAGATACAAGTAGAAGATACCATAGAGACATCAACTACCACTATCTCATACGAATAGCTGGTTATAATGGTCATATTTCGAGTAGCTTCTGTAGCTCTGCTCCTTGTGCAGACACTTGCGTTATCTCCTGCAAAGACATTGAACGTTCATTTCTCAACAGCTGTATTCTCCACAACAGAAGCAGAATTTAAGGCACCCGCAAATGAAATTAACAGAAGAAGAAATTTGGCTATCATCAGTCATCCAGATAGTGGAAAAACAACCATGACAGAAAAGCTGCTTTTGTATGGAGGAGCTATCCAACAGGCAGGAGCAGTCCGTCAAAAGGCTCAACAGAGATCAACCGCATCTGATTTTATGGAAATGGAGAAGCAAAGAGGTATTTCTATTTCTTCAACGGTCATGAATTTTGAATACAAGTCATTGAGAATCAACATTCTTGATACGCCCGGTCACGAAGATTTCAGTGAGGATACTTATCGAGCCCTGGCAGCTGCCGATAATGCAGTGATGCTTTTGGATGCTGCGAAGGGTCTTGAGCCTCAGACTCGCAAACTGTTCGAGGTCTGTAGAATGAGAAAATTACCATTGTTCACTTTTGTGAACAAGATGGATCGTCCTGCCTTGACTCCTTATGATATAATGGATCAGATTGAAGCAGAATTTGGGCTTGAGACCCATCCTATCCTATGGCCAATTGGGGACGGTGAAAGATTTAAGGGCGTATTAGATAGGATTGAGAACGTCGTACATTTATACCAGGTACGGTATGAGCATACTGGCTCTTTCTTCTTCACTCATGTTCATCGCTTTACTTCGAATATCTAATTTTCATCCTATCCTACTTTTTCTGTGAAAAGAAAGCAGAAAAAAGAGGAGGAAAGGCTGCTGTATTGCAGGTACCACTCGAGGACACTGACAAACTGAAAGAGTTGATAAATGATGATGAATTATTCGAGAAATTGATTGAAGATGCAGAGTTATTAAAAGAACTATTGAATCCTTTGGATATGGACAGGGTCATGGCTGCAACTCAATCACCTCTTTTCTTTGGGTCTGCCATGACAAATTTTGGAGTACAACTTTTCCTTGATAAATTCTGTGAAATGGGCACACAGCCTCTCGGAAGGTCTGCTGTCAAGAAGGATGATTCTCCAAAAAAGAAAACAAAAGTGGTAGATATGGAAGAAAAGGAGGTAGATGAAGCTGAGATGATTGGACCTGATTACGATGACTTTACTGGATTTATTTTTAAGAACCAGGCGAACTTGGATCCAAAACACAGGGATAGGCTTGCATACGTGCGTGTTGTTTCGGGAATCTACAAGAAAGGTATGAAAGTAGGTCATTCTAGATCAAAACCGGGAAAGAAGTACAACCTCGCTCAAGCACAGGCATTGTTTGGAAATGATCGTGAATCTATAGATGTTGCCTATCCTGGAGATGTAATCGGAATCAACAACCCTGGTAACTTTGCTATCGGAGATACTCTTTATACAGGTACACAGAAGGTAGCCTTCCCTGGTATTCCCTCCTTTAGTCCTGAAAAGTTTGCTTACAGTAAGTTCAGTATTAGAATGTTTCTTTTTTTGTCACCTTCGATACTTGACTCACCTCAATCGACTTGATAGTCCGAAACCCAAATCCTTCAACTTACAAGGCATTTCAAAAGGGTATTGACCAGCTTCTTGACGAAGGAGCAATTCAGGCTCTTCGCCAAAGAAATGACGAGGGAGGGGGGCCTTTAATTCTTGCTGCAGTCGGTCAACTTCAGTTCGAGGTAGTACAGGCACGCTTGGAGGGCGAATATGGGGTTGAATCAAGATTAGAAGAGATCAGTTACACATTAGCTAGATGGGCTGATGGCGGATGGGACGCGGTCGACAAAGCTGACGCCGACGGAAAACTATTTGGTTCAATGATTGTTCAAGATCGTTGGAAGAGACCGGTTTTGCTTTTTAGGAATGATTGGAAGGCTCAAGCAGTTTCTGATGAAGAAAAGTATCTCGATTTGCAACCATGGTCAAAACCTCCTAGTAACGACAATTAGGTATTCAAAATTTAATAGGTCCTTTATTGCAGTATCACACACGTAATACTTACAGAATGTTGCATGCTCATGCATAATATACAAATTTGACCGTCAAATTGAGCCAGTTAGTTGAAAATGTGAGCAAAAGATTGTTGTACATAATGTAAGATAAATTAAACTCCCAACTGAATAGGTTTAGTATCTGACGTTTACAGCCCACTGCTGGACCAGAGACTGGACCACGAAAAACGAAAAACAAAGGTGAAGAATGGCTGGCAACTGGCAACTGGCAAGTCTGTCCATTTTCATCATAAAGACCACACCTGCACACATTCACTAGACTAGGTTTGATATCTTTCCTTTCTGAATAACCAATTATCTCATGAGCTCAACAAAGCAAAGAGACACCCTGATTGCAACTGCAATCGCAGCTGCTGCTGCTGGAGCTGCTGTTGCATACGCTGCAGTCAAATCTACAGAAAAGAAGTCTTCAGACGAAAACGTTTCTCGTCCAGATTCCATGGTTTTCCACCAGAGTGATCCTAGAATGGAGGGGAATATCATCTTTCCCCACAATCACGAGGAAAAGATGAGAAGGAGAGTTGCGCAAAGAGTCTCTGTAGAGGAGGAAAATAATACACCCAGGAATAGCGTCACCGTTCGTGTTCCTGCAACTTCTGCTAATTGTGGCCCTGGTTGTAAGTACAGTATTATCCGTGGTAGATATTTTGTTACTTTCAGTTTTAATTTTAATTTGAACCGACACTGACAATATCCCTATTTACTACCATGATGAAAGATGACTGCATTGGAATGGCTGTTGATTTGTGGTCAGAGATCACAGTAAGCCGTTCGGATGAATTTGAAATAATAGCCGTGGGTGAAGGAGCTGTGGAAATGCCAAAGGACAAGACAAACTTGATGTGCATCGGACTTGAGGCTGCTTTCAAAGCCGCAAACAAAGATGTTCCTGTTTTGAAGTACCATGTTTTGAATCGTATTCCTTATGCTCGCGGGCTTGGAAGCTCAAGCGCTGCCATTGTTGGAGGAATTATCGCTGGATTGGTCCTCGTTGGTCATAAGTTGCCTTGTTGGGGATCGGAAGCTCTTCTTCAGATTGCATCCACCATTGAGGTAAGATTATTCGTCGCTTCTTTTCTTTCCCGAACTTTACGTGTACTTCTTTAGTCAGTGCACTTAACTTTGCTTTCAACAGGGACATCCAGATAATGTTGCTCCGTCAATCTATGGAGGAATTCAAATTGGAATCCACAACGGAACCAGATGGGTTTCCGAACGTGCTCCCCATCCAGCTGGCATGCAGGCTGTACTTTTCATCCCCGACTTTATTGGTAAGACAGCTGATGCAAGAGGAGTCCTACAGCCCACTGTTACACGACAAGAGGCCGCTTTTAATATTGGACGAGTAGCTTTCCTCGTGCACGCTCTTTGCACTGGAAATCTTGACAACTTGAGATATGGAGTTGAGGATAAGATGCACCAGCCCCAGCGTGGAAGCAAATTGTACAAGTATCTTTACCCAATGATAGAAGCAGCACAGAACGCAGGAGCAAGTTGCGCATACCTAAGTGGAGCAGGTCCCACTGTGATGGCTCTGACGAGTGGTGCTACTGGAGATATTTTTACTCAAAGGGAAACAGAGCGTACTGATTCGGAGGTAGCACGTGCTATGCTTGAAATTGCTGATCAATATGGAATCACTGGCCAGTTGCTCGTGACACAACCTGTGCACGAGGGAGCGAGAGTAATCAGGGTTGATCCTCCTTTTAGTTCAGACGTGATTACTTATCGGGACAATATCTAATAACATTTTGACTATTCTTTATAAATACATTAATGGCTGTTGTTTGATAAATGAACCCTCGTATCTCGAAGTAGAGGTAGATTTTTAGAAAGAATATAATATGAGTGTCGCACACATATTTTGATCCCCTCCTCACATGGTATTTGCTGTACCAGATAGACTGGTCATCATCGTCTGTCTTGCCCATCTTCTGACTTTTCTAATAGACAGAGTTGCCAATGCCAATTTCATCGTTGCTGATCATAAAAGGTTTGAAAAGCGTTTTGCCTCTGCAGCATGAACGACCAAACCAATCAATTGTATGCCCTGTGCAGCTATTATGAACTTCAAATTATCTTTCAAGAAGTCCAAGGGAGGAAAGAATAAAGAGCCAAAGATATCCAAGGCTCCCAAAGGACGTCATCTAAAGCGAAAGAAGTACAAGGGAGGAACAGATAAAGAGCCGAAGTCCTCGACATGAGCGTAAGGGCAAGATTTCCAAGGGAGGAAATAATAAAGAGCCAAAGTTCTCCAAGACGCCCAAACCACGATCGTAGATGTCATAGTGGAGCATAGTCGTCAAGTCTGGTACATTGTGCTAGAATAGTGAGGCGGAAGGATAAATTGTGATCTCCGCAAAGTATGTAAGCAAAAGGAAAGTCCATCAATGTATGGTATAAATGAAACCCACTGTAATTCCGTTTCCTCTACATATGAATGTCAAATACTAGCTAGTAGGACTTATTTGAACTACAAGTTAGTAGCAATTGATGATTCATCGCTATAAGGCACGGTGCAGTGAAGCACCAATTATCGACCGTACGCCTGACATTAATTACATTTCAATTTGACATTTGTTAAAGTGCGATTACCATAAGTGCAGGGCAAGTGAAGCGCTTGCACTACCTTTTTCGCACAGCTAATTTTAAACCAACTTCTTGACCACCCTTCAAATGGATTTTCACTGCATATTCTCCCAAAGCCTTGATTTGAACCTTGCAATCCTCGCCATCCTTCAGAACCTCCATTTTTTGCATGGTATCCTCCATGACATCCTCTTCTTCGATCAATGCATGAGAAATAGGCTCAGGATAAATCTGCACCAATTCATGATCCTGCAAGTCAATCCCGAGCTGCCTCCCCAATTTATCCCTGACATTCACATGATCCACCATACCTGGATGAATGGGAGCTCCCAATCCGCTCCCAATGGGCGAATTAACATCTACCATTCTCCAAATCTCGAGCGTCTTATTGCGCAAATAATGCCTCAAGAAATCAGCAGCTTTCAGGTCTTCATCCGATTCCATGCTTTCTCTCATCTTCTTCTCCTCTGATGTTTCAACTATAAGGTCTGGATCTGACATTCCGACACGTTCGAAGTTTGTGGGTGTTGCATAGAGGGCTTTTTGGAGTGGGATGAGGTGATTCCGTGCATAACCTGATTTGACCGAGAGTACTTCTCCAGCGTAGCCTTTTCCGTCTGGTAGATCAGATGTGAGGATTATCCTTACGGAATGCCCATTTCTAATTTGTTGTTTGAATGCTATAGTGGTTGAATTTTGTATTGATGTGTTTCGAAGTGATCGAAGGGATTGAAGGGATGCTTGACGGAGTGAGTTCATAGTGGGTTACAATTTACAATATTAAGATATGTGTGTGTTGTGAGTAGCGTTGTGTAAGTATCTCGTAGCCTCTACATACGCTAGCTATTATTTAGAGTATGGTATGGTACATACGATACCTACGATAGCTCTCTAGAGGCATAAATGGGCGGTGGTGGGATGTTGAATGTTTGTTGCTTGTTGTATTATTTCTCTTCCCTCTCTCTTCTCTCTTCTTTCCAAACAGAGTTTATGCTCTTTCGACACCACCCCAAGACGACACTCATGATAAATGAAAATGATATGCCGATACGAAGAAGAAGGGTGCCGACGTTAGACGCTTGATTTCTTTATTTCTCCAAAAGGGTGCAATTTCAATAGGATTCAATTCAAGTTATAAATTTATAAATACTCGTCAAGGATTTTCCATCAACGCTAATAAGTAATAAGCGTCAAGTAGCTACCCACCCACCTACCTACCTACCGTTGTGGAGCTGTACGATACTGTACCTCTACTCTCTTCAACTACATTCAATTTCAAAAGAGCCACTGCAGATCCTCTTCACCCAACCCGCATGAAATATATAAATTCTTCTTCCAAGAAGTTCCTCCTCTCATCATGCATGTCAATATCATTATTCCAGCTAGGCGAAGCATTCACATTTCATTCAGCAGCTTTTACCACGCGGCATCAAACACATGAGTCAAAATCAATCATATCGAGGCTGCACAGCACCGATGATGCGAACATTGTTCAAGTTGAGGGGGGATCCAATAATATCAAAAAAACGAAACACAAGAAACAACTAAAGGCCGTATCTGCGCGATACATTGATGATAATGGGCTCGTCATCGCCACCAATGACGATGGAAGAGTCGTTGCTGTACCCGCAGAGGTCAAATCATCCGACAAAAAGGAGACCCCCCCTCTTGATAAGATGGGAAAGAGGGAGACGAAGGCTGAAGCTGGGCTGAAAGCTGCACCCAAGAAGAAACAAAATGATGACGTCAATGAGAAGGCGGAGACATCGAAGGTGGAGACCACAGCCGCAACGAATAAACCGAGTAAAATCAAGAAGCAAGTCGCGAAATTTCTAAAGGAAGAGATTCCCAAACCTGTAGTCATGGGAGGTTTCAACGTGGTCTTGACCCATTGCACGGCAGATTTTGATACGCTCGCGAGCGCAGTTGGTTTGGCTAAATTGTGGTCCCATGACCACCCTGGTCACACGGAGGAAAAGAAGGAATCGTCAGAATTTCAATCATCCCAGAATCTGCCAACATTCGTGGTGCTGCCCAGAGGTGCACACCCTGCGGTTGCAAAGTTTCTTGGATTGCATAAACATCTTTTTCCAATTAGATCGCTTCGATCTCTTCCCGCTGATTTGTCGGCATTGCATCGGCTTGGCTTGGTTGATGCGCAGACGAGGGATCGTGTTGGCCCCGCTGAGCATTTGATTTCTTTCGCGGACAGGGTCACAATCGTAGATCATCATATTGAAGGGGACAGTGATATCCCTGAAGCTACAGACTATGTCATTGATAAGGTAGGATCCGTTTCTGCCATGATTGCTGAGCAATTGAAGAATGCAGGGTTTGAGCTATCAGAAGCTGAAGCAACGTTGCTTGCACTCGGAATACATGCGGATACGGGAAGTCTGTGCTATGATTCTACCACTGTAAGAGATGCAGAGGCTCTGGCTTGGGTCATGTCACAAGGGGCTAGTCAGGCTGCAATTGCAGAACATGCGCATTCGGCATTGTCCCAGGAACAACAGGGAGTTTTAACGAATGCACTCATTAACACAAATTCTACCGTCATTCATGGGGTCACTGTATCAACTGTCCTTTTGAGGTAAGATATAATCTTTGATGCCATCTTTCTTCAGGTCATTCATTTTAACAATTACAAATCTAACCGTTGTTGTTGACATGTTTTTAGTGCCGACGGTTTCATTAATGGATTGGCAGCAGTGACACAGGATGCAATGGAGTTAAGCAGTAGTGATGTTTATATCTTAGCGGTCGTTTACGAAGCTAAAGCGGGGCGTCGTGGCAAAGGATCGAAGAAGGGAGATCACCAGGCTCAAGTTCATCTTTCATCAAAACTAATGGCCGGGAAAGAAGAACTTAATGTCAACGATCCAGTAATTTTTGCCGAAGCATGGAAAGGTGGAGAAAGAGCTGTTAAATTGAAGAGACTCCGTGCTGCATTTGACAAAAAAGACGCTGATAGGTCTGGTTATCTGGATGGAGACGAAATTGCAGCCGCACTGGCGCAAGCTGGGGTCATTGCATCAGAAGAATCATTGCAGAATTTGGTTGAGAGCATGGATACAAACGGAGATGGCAAAGTCGATTTTGATGAATTCGTTGCTTATTCTGATTTCGCCGCGGAGATGCAAAAAGATGAAGAGAAACGAACAGGTAGGAAGGGGACAACCATGATTGTGATTGGCCGCGTTAAGGCTGGAGTTAATATGAAAGACGTCAACCTCAATAAACTTTTCCAGCAATATGGAGGCGGAGGGCATGCTAAAGCTGCGTCGTGTACAATAAAGATTGACGATGAGGCTGATGCTGGAGAGAAGTTGCAAAGTTTAATAGACGAATTGATTGAGACAAGCTTGAGTGACCAACAGACGGTTGGGGATTTTATGACAAGCCCTGTGTTGAGGTGAGAACATGCACGAACAATTACACAAAGTGTAACTTTCTTTGTTCCACAAATTCGTTTCATTATCTAACTTTTTATTTATTTTCTCCCCAAAGTGCCAAACCAACAATGACTGAGAAACAGGTTGAAGATATGTTCATCCGCTACGATGTTCGAGCTCTGCCTGTGGTAGACGACAATAATGATGTAATCGGCCTAGTAACATACAAAGAGGTCGCAGCAGCGAAGCAGCGTTTGTGGAATAAAGAACAAAAGAGGATACGGCAAGAGGTAGCTGCAACTGAAAAGGCTAAAAAGAGGGGAATTACAGGAGGAGGAAAGAATAATAGTGATGAGAAGAAGAATGAAAGGAAACTTGGAAGCGCATTGAAAGGGTGGATGAAACAGCATGTGCAGACAGTTGAGGCTGGGCTTACAATGGCGGAAGTGGAGGCATATCTCCTTGAAAACGATGTTGGCAGTATCCCAGTCGTTGCTGACGGAACCAATCAACTAGTAGGAATGGTAACGCGGACAGATCTCCTCAGGCAGCACAGATATTATCCTTCCTTGCACTATCACAATCCTGGATTTTCAGACTCGAGTAAGTTCAACTCACCACTCGTAATGCTCATGTCGTTTATTTCAATCATTATCTCATTCTTTTCTTTGAACCTTTAGTTGCTGCTAGAAAGCCGATCATTGAGCTCCGAAAGAAACTGAAGAAATTTGATCTTGAGGAGTAGGTAGTAGTTATGAGAGTATATTTTGGTGTGTTATTACACTTGCATTATGGATATTGATTAATATATAAATTAGAACCCTTGATGTCAAGCTCATATTGGATGTCACATCCATGCAATTGCCATTAACAGATATTTTCTTTGCCACAAACGCAAATTCACTCACCGACTCTTTTAAAAACATTTGAACCGAAAGAGTTTGCATTACAGATAGTAGATAGTACAACAGTAGTAGATAGATAGGTACATATCAGACCGAGTTTAACTTAGTAAATCATTGTTTCTTCTTCTTCTTATCGGATAATAGATAATACCAAATAATACCCCGGACCTCCCAGCAGCAGGACAACTTAAAAAGTGAGGTGAGCTACAACTAAAATAGCCAATTTCAATTGAATTTCAAAAAAATAATAAGAGCGACAACAGACAACAACAGTAGGTACGAAGATGATGATGATGATGATGATTCAGATAGAGTATGGTAGGAAGCTACGAGTAGTAGCTACTCGTAGACGATCATAAGCTCGTATTAAAAATGCACCATAGATATAACATAAAAAATTGTCATTGAGAGTTGAGAGCGCATACAGTAACTAACTTCCTTACGATAGCCTGCTTGCGTAGCACCAACCACATCACGCTAGCACCTACCCTACCTTAGCACACTCGTACATCTAATAGGACCCGTGCTCCTCAACTATTCCATTTGAGTTGATTACCGACAACCCTCACACAGAATATGCAGGTTATAGAGAAGCTGCAAACAAGAAGGAAGTCATGGAGGACGATGCAATTATCCTTCTTATTGTTGGGACTGATTCTCTGTATGGTAACTACTAATCGCTCCATAACCACCTACCTACCTCGAGACCGTTGAAAATCATTTCAAACCTAAATATGCAAACCAGACGAATGGAACAGGAGACCTGCTCGTACCAGTCCAAAACAATACTGTGAGGACTCAAACCGTTCCATCATCACACAAAAATATCAGTGAGAAGATACGGGCAAACGTTACTATTACTGTTGTTATTCAGCTCAGTGGAGAAATGGGCAACCATCTGAGTAAATTAGCTAACGGTTATGCAAAAGCCTGGGATTTGGAAGAACAATATGGAATACAAACTGATATATGGTTTCGACATCAAGAGCATCCGAAATGGGTTCGAGGCCGAGATTCCATGAAGACCTGTTTCCCCATGGCCGCAAAAATTGATTTCGAACGGGGAAAGACAGTACCGACCTTGGTCTCCCGCCGACCAATTTGAATATATCACAATTAGCAAACTTTGTTCAGAATCACAATGTCATCCCTCAAAATGGATTGAGTCCCTCAGTGCCTTTCCTGTATGCGGATAATTTTGTTGGTATACCTAGGAATGATTATTATCTTGATAAGTACTTGCATAGGTTCAAGGAATTGTTTAAATATGATTATGGTAACCCAAATTGTTGCAATCCAAATGTCCAGCCAAAACCGGATGAAACTGTCTTTCATTTCCGAAATTTCAAAAAGGAAATGCCAAGGGTATACAAAAGGTTAGGATATCAAGAGCTAGGCCCGAATCAGACTGCACAAGACCTATTTGGGAACCATACTGCTGGTAATAGAGTGGCCATTATCACTCGATTTGAAGAGGATGAGGATGCAGTTGAGAGAGTCACTAGGGTTGCCTACTAGATTGATCACTGGTAATTCGGGAGAACAAGACTTTTGTTTCCTCTTAAAGGCAAAAAACGAAATTATAGGAGATATGCAAAGCTCATTTTTTCATTGGGCAGGTTTGTTAGGAGAAACGAAGAAGTGTCATGCCTATCATGTTGAGAATCCAAATACAAATAGCATTGACCCATCGTTTTTTAGGAATAAGGACTTGGGAGAACGGTTCGTGTTTTCTACATATATGTACAAAACTCTACTCTCGACCCAAATTGGAGACGATGATGCTTGAGATGAATGAAAAATGGCATAACTATTAGTTAAATGTTCACGGCATGATTATCTAGAGTTATCCTTACTTGGACTCTGCATCCTTCACCACGCAAAGCAGGATATCATTCAATCTTCCAAGCATAGAACGCCCGTCATCCAGTAAACCAGCAGCAATAAGACAATTATCAAATATTTGCTCAGCTAACACCTTCGCCAATTCTGGCTCTTTTTCTCTAATTGCGTATAAGCCTGCAATCATTGGATGCTTTGAATTGATTTCAACTTGTTGCTTTGGTAGTTTCATCCCATCTGCCCCACCCTCTTGTGTCTCAACCAACTGCATCATTCTTCGCATTGCCCCTGATTCGTTGTCAGTTACTACTGCGGGAGATGATGCAAGACGATTGGTGACCTTACATGAAGATACCTTGTCATTGAGAGTAATCTGGAACCAAGCACAAAACTCGTCAGCTTCCTTCTGATCAAGACGTTTCTTTGCCTTACCGTCTCCTGTCTCGGGTTCCTCCTCCTCGGCTTTTTCATTTTTATCACCGAGATCGAGATCTCCCTTTTCGGCACTGATGATTTTACGACCTTGGAATTTCTCAAGGTTGGCCATTACGAAATCATCAATAGCAGAGTATACA
>Ga0307981_1001967_pt1 | contig 17420 bp, 13 predicted proteins | sample OrgLakmetagen987_FD_201849 | JGI IMG/M metagenome (GOLD analysis project Ga0307981, IMG submission 201849) | Saline water microbial communities from Organic Lake, Antarctica - #987 | ecosystem: Environmental > Aquatic > Non-marine Saline and Alkaline > Saline | place: Antarctica: Organic Lake... | reverse complement strand
TTCCTCCTCCTCGGCTTTTTCATTTTTATCACCGAGATCGAGATCTCCCTTTTCGGCACTGATGATTTTACGACCTTGGAATTTCTCAAGGTTGGCCATTACGAAATCATCAATAGCAGAGTATACAAATATTACTTCCTTTCCAGCCTTCTCGAATGCCTCTAGATATGGACTTTGAATAGCCAGCTCTCTTGAAGGTGCACAAAGATAGTATATTTCTTTTTGATCGGGAGTGCATCTTGAAAGATACTCTTCAAGCGACGAGATTTCACCATTCATCGTTTTCGACGTTTCATAGTAAAGCAATTTCGACAGGGGCTCTTGATATTCGTAGTCCTGACAAACACCCTCTTTGAGAAAGAAACCATACTCCTTGTAGAATTCTTCCTTGTACCTTTCAGGGTCTTTCCTGGCCATTGTAGTCATATGGTTGATGAACTTTCTTGTTAAAGCCTTTCTTAGTTTGCCAATCAATGCTGAATCCTGAGCCTTTTCTCTTGACACTGATAACGGTAAATCTTCACTATCTACGACTCCCTTCATAAATCGCATCCATTCAGGAAGAATATTAGGGGACTTGGCTTCGATCAATACTTTCCGAGAGTAGAGGGAGACGCTTGGTTCCATTCGACCCATACCATACTGTCCGCGAGGTGCAAAGATCTTGTTAATATTATGTCTTGCAAATTCACACAGAAATATAAGCAATGCCACTTACCTTTTCAGAATGGAAGGAGGGTATAAAGAAGAGTGCCTTGATATCCAACGGTGCATCTGCTCTATAATGAAGCCGTTCAAGAGGCTCATCAAAAGCGTTAGCAATGTACTTGTAGAATTCAGAATACTCTTCATCAGTAACAGTCTTTGGGTCATCAGCCCAGATTGCGTTGATTGTATTCAAGCGAGTTCCATTCAAATAAATAGGAAAGTTGACAAAGTTTGAATATTTTTTCAGAACAGCCTCCACTCTCTTTTCATCGGCATACTCAAGTTGGTCATCCTTCAAATGAATAACAAGGGTAGATCCACGATTTTGACGAATTTCATCAGAAAGAGGTGAAATGTCATAGGAACCAATACCGTCTGACGACCATATGAGAGGGACTGCTTGATCTTTGATAAATGCTGGTTTGGATCTGAATTCAACCTTATCTCCCACCATGAAGGCAGAATAAAAACCTACTCCAAATTTACCAATGATGCCTCTACTTGCATCAAGTCCATCACCTCCATCCTCGTGCTTCAGCGCAAGCTCACTAATGAATGCTTTGGATCCAGAGCTGGCAATAGTACCGAGGTGATCAATCATTTCCTTCCTATTCATTCCAATACCCGTATCTGAAATAGATATAGTTCCATTCACTTCATCTGTTTCAATCCTAATTTCAGGTGGCACTTCAGGATCCTGGCAATCTACTTCTTGCGCAATAGATTGCATATGCCTTAGCTTCTCGAGAGCATCAGATGCATTAGAAATGAGCTCGCGCAAGAAAATTTCCTTTTCAGTGTACAGAGAATTCGTGACAATGCCTAGCAGCTGACGTGTCTCAGCCTTAAATTCTAGAGACTCCTTATTTACTTCCTTATCTTCAGTGTCGCTGGAGAACGAACGGATGGACACATCTCTAAAACGGATAGATTGCTGGCTCGAACAAAAGTATGCGTTTACTGGACCACCATTAATACCTGCTTTCTTGGCAGTTATGGAGAGATCTTTATTCATGCATGATATTGATCGTGTAAATCGAACACATCTACTTTGTCTTGAGATCATATTTCTGGCAGCGCTGCGAAGCATCATATTGCGATTCAATTGAGGTGTAAGATGAATTACGTCAGAAGGACTCTTTTACCAGTGTAGTTTGTTGTGATCCTTTTGCCTGTCGTCGTCTGTCTTCTGTTGTCCTCTCATTTTCATTTTCTTTGGATTTCTTTCGTAAAAACCCTACTTGACGCTTGACAAGGAATATATTTACCGTATGTTGTAACGGCAAATCTCTTTGACACTAAAGTGTAATGTGTTTATTGCCGCGATGGATCTATTGAAAAGAAGGAGCAATTACTTTTTAAGATTTGAGTAAAATATAAGATGTATCGTTGCTATCTTTGGCTTTACTTCCACAGAGCGTGGATTCAAAATCAAGACAATTGCCTTTTTCAACAAAATTTATGATTTCACGTACAGGTTTGGCCATAGAGCTCCATAGAGTATGTTGTATGTATCAACCTATGAATAGAATAACAGCCTATAAATGGAATGAAACAGATATGTATATAAAATTATTGAGTGGAAAGGTGTGGCAAAGCGCGGTTGGGTGAAAATGTTGGTATGGGCCCATCAAAGTCGATAGGTACACACTATGAGACGCCATGTATAGTGAACTCATTGTTGCTTTGAGTATCAAACTGGAAATGTAATTACATTCTACTTCTCTGCTTCTTTCTATCCCCTATGAACCAAGATCTCCATCTCGTACCATTATTACCCTTTGACAATACAGCGCTAGCTGCCAGACTCTTTGCCGCAATAATCTCTTTCATCTGTGCATATCTTAAATCAGCAGAGTCTTCTGCAAAACTCTCTGCTTCGTCAAGACTCCACTCATTGTCTCCGCTCAAATTATTGATCCCGCCATCTCTTGCAATCATATCATGTCTTGGGGATTGACCTCCGTTTACATTTGTTTCAAGCCAGGAATCAACTGCTGGTGTAGCATGGGGATGAGACAATGGTTGTGCTGAGAGGTTGTGTTTTTGTTTTTCTGATTCAGCATAATCTCGTTTCTCTACCATGACCCTTCTTGAAAGCGTTGATTGTCCTACCGGATACGAAATATTTGTAGCATTATTGTCCTTAATTGCTTCTTTTGTTACATCTGATGGTGTGTTGATAGATGATGTTGATGGGAAAGAAATCCCATCATCATTAGTTTCCTTCCAGTTCATTGATATGTCACCGTCACCGTCGTCTTTCGATTCCATAACTGATCTCTTCTTCAAACCAGGAATATCGTCGAAGTTCTGAAATGGAAGATCTTCTAAGATCTGACCAACATTATCATAATGCTCATACGTTATGTTTCTCTCCTCGTCAATGGATGATAATCCTTCGCTAGAAATAAAAACAGGAGACTTATCCGCCATGCTTGGTTTATCAAATTCGATCTCTGCACCAGCGCCTGCATCTCGGAACACACCTTCGAAACCACTTAGAACCTGAGATCTATCATTCTCTGCGTCGTGATTATTCTGATGGGCGCATATGCTAATAATACCATCATCCTCAAGGTCCAAGTCTAAAGTAAACACCAGTTCTTTCATTTTATCAGGATGTAGAACTACTATGCTAACTGCTTCGGCAAATGTCACATGCTCATCCGATAGGAGCACAATGTAGACCTTGTGATACGCAAAGATGATGAGATTGAAGAAGCCTTGCAAAGGTTGGAAGATCATCCTCAAGACGGACAATAACTCCTTGTTATCGCTGCCACTACTGTCCCTCAACACAAAATTAACGAATCCAAATACCCATGTTATCAAGAAGGCTGCAATATACATGAGGGCCTGTCGAGTGATGATACCAGAAGACTCTTGGGCATATTGGAGTGCTGCATATTTCGCATCGATCTCCTGGCTCGGTTTGTTCTTCAAAGCTTTTCGTAGGCTACGTGCATTCCTATAGAACGAATGGACGATAAGAGCCATTGTGATCATGAGAGTAAAGAAGCCGAGAGTGATTGTAAATATGAACAATGGTGCAAACCCACCGTGCATTCCCTCACCTCGGCATTCAGGATTGTCAGCTTTGGTACAGTCGAGTGGATACGTAGTTGGGACACAAAAAGGAGTAGTTGGGCTTGGGTTCAGTAATTCCTCTTTGATCAATGTTACAGATGGTATAGTAATAGAAATCACAAGAGACAGAATGAACAGGGGAATCTCCAGATAACATCGAAATGTCTTTTCCGCCAAGTTATACCTCAATGTGCACAAATAGTAAATGTTCAGAATACCATTCATGCAAAAAGCTAGGCCGTTACCCATCATGAAGATGAGCCCTTGAGCCTCGCATGTGGCAATATTTCCATATGATGGCATCGGAAAAGTATAGATGACATCTTTAGGCATTGGAATTGTGGTCAAGGCGATCGCCAAGGATGTTAAGCAATCAGCTGAACTCAACCCGAGAATGATTCGATGGTATGTTGTCTTGATGCCGCTCCTAGACCGCAGAACTATGGAGATAATAACTATCGAGGATAAGAAGGATATGGATCCCGTCACGATTGCAATGATAATCCCAGCTTTTGGGAAGTAAATTGAATCATCAATATCATTAGCAATTTCCTCTGACATGACGTAGCTGTTTCTTCTCGTATTCAAAGATGCTAATGATATTTTGGAACAAAGCAATGATTACTGATATTATTGTGTTTTTCCTGTAGAGAAGGGAGGAAGGAATTCGAGATTCGAGATTCGAGCATCATCTCAGCATCATCTCTCCAAAATACTAAAAAAACACTATTTGGCAGGACCGCTTTGGTAGGTACGCTAAAATCAGTCACCGGGATATTTTAGCACGATCCGCTGTTCCTACTTTGTTAGTAGTTTTGTCAGGTATGTAGTACTCCGCTACCATTTTTGTCTACCACTCACTAGCTAGATAGTTAAAAAAAAATTAAAAATAGGAACGTTGAAGAGAGGATAGTGTTGGAACAGGCGGGGATGGGTTTGAGACACCCTTTGTTTGCTTTTGTTGTGCTTGGCATGTTGATAGATGTTGATGTTGATTTTACTCCAGGCCATATTCTATGGTCTGAAATAACCGTTTTCGTAGCCATCCCGCCATGGCTTTCGGGTTGCATAAGGTTGCATAGGCTTCTCATGAATGAATAACAATGGTGAAACCGTTTTCTGAAATATTGTCTTCTTGCTGCGATCCAGCGATTAAATTTCTCTTATCTCTTTTATGAGTGTTAGTATGTATTGTATTACGTAACCGCTAAACCAGTCATCTCAGATGACTGGTTTACCTACCTCGAGACCGTTGAAAATCATTTCAAACAAACTTTGCAAACCACATACTATCAGATGATGTTCACAACATGACAGTGAATCGGGTCTCGTACCAGTCCAAAACAATACTGTGAGGACTCAAACCGTTCCATCATCACACAAAAATATCAGTGAGAAGATACGGGCAAACGTTACTATTACTGTTGTTATTCAGCTCAGTGGAGAAATGGGCAACCATCTGAGTAAATTAGCTAATGGTTATACAAAAGCCTGGGATTTGGAAGAACAATATGGAATACAAACTGATATATGGTTTCGACATCAAGAGCATCCGAAATGGGTTCGAGGCCGAGATTCCATGAAGACATGTTTCCTCATGGCCGCAAAAATTGATTTCGAACGGGGAAATTCTGAAGAGTTTCTGCTGAGAAGCAAGGACAATACCGACCTTGATCTCCCGCCGACCAATTTGAATATATCACAATTAGCGAACTTTGTTCAGAATCACAATGTTACCCCTCAAAATGGATTGAGTCCCTCAGTGCGTTTCCTGTATGCTGATAATTTTGTTGGTAAACCTAGGAATGATTATTATCTTGATAAGTACTTGGATAGGTTCAAGGAATTGTTTAAATATGATTATGGTAACCCAAATTCTTGCAATCCAAATGTCCAGCCAGAACCGGATGAAGCTGTCTTTCATTTCCGAAATTTCAAAAAGGAAATGCCAAGGGTATACAAAAGGTTAGGATATCAAGAGCTAGGCCCGAATCAGACTGCACAAGAGCTATTTGGAAACCATACTGCTGGTAATAGAGTGGCCATTATCACTCGATTTGAAGAGGATGAGGATACAAATTCTTTGCGGGTGTATTGAGAGAGTCATTAGGGTTGTCTACTAGATTGATCACTGGTAACTCGGGAGAACAAGACTTTTGCTTCCTCCTGAAGGCAAAAAACGAAATTATAGGAGATATGCAAAGCTCATTTTTTCATTGGGCAGGTTTGTTAGGAGAAACGAAGAAGTGTCATGCCTATCGTATTGAGAATTCAAATACAAACAGCATTGACCAAATTGGAGACGATGACGCTTGAGATGAATGAAAAATGGCGTAACTATTAGTTAAAAGTTCACGGCATGATTATCTACCTAGAGAGTTCTCCTTACTTAGACTCTGCATCCTTCACCACGCAAAGCAGGATATCATTCAATCTTCCAAGCATAGAACGCCCATCATCCAGTAAACCAGCAGCAATGAGACAATTATCAAATATTTGCTGAGCTAACACCTTCGCCAAGAACATTAGCGGACTTGTCTTTGATTTCCGTTCGACCCGTACCATAATCCCTCCATAGTACATGATGAGTGTAACTCAAATAATTTAGCTGGTGCATCGATAAATAAAATGAAGTCATCTACATACAACCTATCGACAACATACTGCATTAGTAGTGCAGTAATCTAGCTAGTGGAGAGGCACTGTGAATAAAGTCCATTCTATGCTGTTCTAAAAAATTGCCACATTAGCCCATGGGTCATAATCGTCCTCGCCGCTATTTGCATCATCGTCTGCATTAACTTCATCTTCATCCTTTGGATCTAGTTTTCCCAGATAATGCAGTAACTTCAATGCCCTGTCCCGAGCCCCTGGACTTTTTGAAAGAGATGCTAGTGCCCTTTCTGAATACTTAATCAAAGATCCATCCAAACTAGACAAATGCGTTGCCATATCTTTGGATAGCATCTGAACTTCCTCGAATCCCCTATCTTCCAATAATCTCCCTTGATGAAGGGTAGCTTTCGTCCGAATGATACCATCAAATTCCCTTCCCTCTTGTAAATGATGTAGAAGAAGTTCATCAATGCAAACACTAATTGCTTCGGCATGCTCTGAATTTCCATCACATGCATCGTTCGTGTCTTCTTTTCTCAAGGAGCATCGCATGTGTTCAATGACCCATTTGTGTTCAAAATCTCTCGAAGGGCGTATTCTAGCGACAGCGACGGGAGTTCGAGCTTTGACATTGATGCCCAAGCTAGCATCACTATTTGGTTGGGGTGAGTCTGATGTTTCAATTTTCGATGAGAGGGAGGAGCTATCCATGGCAGTGGATGTAGTTGAGGATTCTCCATCTGTTAGGACTGAAGTTGCAATACGCATTGCATTGAGGAAGTTATCTTTGACTAATACTGATGGAAGGTTATTGCTCGATCTATAAATTGCTACCCAGGTGCCTTGGTCTTGTTCATCTTGTTTTTGTTTGTTGTTATCGTTATCATCATCTTTTGCTAATACCAGGTTGGGATCAAATTGTAAGATTGTGGAAATATCAGCTGGGCATGTTGCTTTGAAGCGATCGCTGAGGGTGAATGTTTGTTGATTTGGATTTGGATTTGATCCAGCACTGAATGCAGCAATGGTTGGAAGTTGGATAATATACAATGCAGCTATGACGACCTTCATGCTAGATGGATCCTTCTATTGTTGGGCGATGAGTGTGGTTGATTAGTTGAGTATGGTAGTTATGAGGAGTTAGTTTCGCTTGCTTCTTGAGGATTAATGCTTGTCGCTCGTTTTTGCTAAGTGCGTTTATTGCAAAACAGAAGAGGAAGGAGAGAGAAGGGAGAGATGAATCTTAAATCTGGGCAATAGGCAATGGAAAAATGAGACAGAAAAAAGATGCACAAACATCAAACATCTCACATTTTTTCCAGGTTCCTTTCAGCTGCTTTCAGTGTTAAGTGTTCAGTGTTAAGTGTTAAGTGTTAAGTGTTAAGTATTAAGTGTTCAGCTAGTACAATTGCTCATAGCTCTCTCTTCTCTAGGATCTGGTTGGACTTGAGTGACTAGATACTTCCATACTTGGCTGCTTAGCTACTTAGCTCGAGTTAGTTAGCTCAATTTATTTGCTACAAGCAAGCACGACATCATTGAACCAAATGATCACCATCAACAACGACAACGATATCAATGAAGATAACAAAAATGACAACGCATCAGACAAACACAATGACGACTATCCAATTATTGACAACTGCATGGTTGAAGTTCTCCCAAGAACTTGGCCCGGTTCCAATAAAATTGGAGGCATCGCACGAGTTACAAAATGTCATTTTATCACCCAGAGTTCATTGAATCAAGCGGACGATCCAAATTCTAATGATTCTTTAAACATCAATGATAAGACTGGAGACAAAGGGGGAGGAGATGGAGGACCGTCTCACATTGATGTCCGCTATGTCGTCATGGGTGGGAGAGAAAAAATGGTGCCAATGGAATATTGCCGCCCGGCTCCCCAGTACGATCATAATATTAGTCATCGTCGTGGAACAGCAACATCAGCATCTACAGCAACAGGGGCAAAATTTCCACCCGGTGAGAATAGTGCCATTGGCACAAATGATGAGACGGGTCATAATAGCATAATGCAAGGATCTATGCAAAAGAGAACACGCTTAATCCTTCGTGATAGATCTTCCTTGCTAGGGCGATGCAAGTTATGCGGGTCCTTAAGGAATGATTGTGGGAGTTGTGATTGGATACAAGAAGAAAGGAACCGGAGAGAATATCAGGATAAAATGACCCAGAGTGACATTGACCTAAAGAGCAGCCGTATCAAAAATTCCAAAGTCAAGAGAGGTAAAAGGACAAGACAAAAGCAAATCAAATCTATTCTGTTAGCGGATGATAGTGATAGTAGTGACGATGCAGATGAGGATGGGAATGATGATCATGACGCTTATTCAAGTTCGTCAGATGAAAGCTTCGTTCTTCGAGGAAGGCGAAATCCGACGTTTACGAGGCAACGACAGGTTTTCTCATCATCCTCCGATGAGGATGGAAGTAGCACAGATGATGAAGTTTTGGCCAAATTGAAAGTATTGCCTACTAGGAATAGAAAGGCTGACAGCAAGAAGAAGAAGAAAAAGAAGCTCATGGCTAAATTCAGGGCAAGCAATCGAATATTCAAGGCAAGAATGCAGTTTTTGAATGAATGTCTCAAGTCTGGAAAGAAGCCAGCTGCGCGGAAGAAGAATGAAACAAATGATACACGACTTAATGATGCCAGCGTTCTAGAGAACATAGGTTCGTCCTGGATTGCGAGCGAATCTGGATCTTCTGAGAAGGGTGGAATTGAGATCCAGGATGATCTGAAAGAAGGCAGAACGATCGATCGAGATAAAGATGTATTTACAGATGCGGTGGAAGGAAGTAGGTATTGCTCGAAACGGCAAAACCGCAAGGTTCCAATTCCTTCGTTCAAAGCGGTAGATGACAGTATTGGAAGCGATAATGATGACGATGACGATATAGAATTTCACCATAGTCATAATACAAGTGAACAAATAGATGCTTCAGTGTTGGATAGTGCAGCTTTGGACAGGGATGGCACGGATGAAAATGATGCTTCAGCTGCTTATTCTGAATGCAATGATCCTATGAATGCAGTCGAAAGACGAGTTGGGTATGTAGATGGAGATGATATTGGAGAGAAGGAAATAGACGAGGAGAGGGAGGAAAGGGCGCATATGGATTTAGATGGAAGTTGCATTGCGCAGTTCAAACCGTATTCTATTCAGAACCAAATCGAAGATTTAAGAGGATATTACGAAGATAAACCCGAGCTGGACACATTCATACAGCCTGAAGGAGACGATTTTGCTGATAATCTTCCATCCGATTTAGTTGATAGCAGTATTCTACTTCCATTTGCATCACTGCCAAAGTTCTTTGATAAAATACAGGTCGATTTGTCAGATTTTCAAATTCCCAAATTTCAATTGGCAACGCTGCAACTTGAGAAATTTTTGGAAACAGCTCACAATCAAGTGGATAGAAGTTTATCGAAGAAACAAATGCTTGATATAGAAAGAAAATGGTGAGTTGTTGATATGTTACTTTTTCGATTTTCAACTTCTTCGTTGGCTCACGTTTTTGTCCATACCATTATAGCCGCAAGCTTTATGATGAAATGTGCGTTGACCTCGTCCGTGATGGAACAGACCAGTGTAGGTGCGCTCTGAAACGTTTTGGGAAGAGGAGAGAATTCCGTCAAGAGGTCCATCAACTTTCAAAACAGCAATGGAGAGCACTTGTCGAAAATCTTGATTTGCGATTCGATGGCCTTGATAAGCTCGTGGAAGACAGTTTACGACGTGCTCGAAATCTTTTGCTAGATTGCTCAGACAGAAATGGTTTCAATATTGATGAAGAAGTTAAGTCCAGGTCGACTTCAGATGTAGACTCAAACCAAGATTATGCTGATGATCGTGAGTTAGTTAGCAGCGATCATTTGAGCTCATTTTCTCCTGATTCAGAGAGGCATGCGTATGCTATAAAGTCAAGAAATAGCTATCGGATGCAGAGCTCCAAAAGTACCCTGGAGAAATCCCATGATTTCTCTGTACAGCCACGAAGGAAGAGGCGGAACAACAATGATGGACCACGTACCCGTCAAACGAAGCAGAGGAGAAGAATGCAGTCGTCAAGAGACACAAATGAGGGGCGCCATGATAAAGCAGATAAGTATAATATATCCAATGGCAAGGATCTTGAATTTGATGCTAATCAGAATGTCAGTGGTGGCTCTAGTATTAAAGGTCACAGGAGTCGAAGCACTCGGGGTGAATCCAATACATTTAGAACATATAGTGGCAGGACTTCAGCGCCGAATCCAAATCAAGTACATGGAAGAGAGACAGGTACTAATCAATCTGGCAGGAATAGATTAGTTTCATTAGCGCCATACCACGAAGCTGGGAGTGCTCAAAACATTCAAGAATATAATGATGACGACGCTGAAGATCGTGATGACATGGGAATTGATATCAACGTTGAAAACATCTTTGAATCTTTATCTTCAAGTGCTAGTAGACCTGCATCTCAACACCAAAGTTTGAATACTACTAGGAGAGACGTGCTTTCGGTACAGCAAATATGTGAAACGATATCAACTGACTTTCCAGGCTCTTACTCGAATACACTGTTGAAAGAGTTACCATCCTACTTCGATCCAAATATACTTCCAAGTGATAGCCTTCACTCCATGTCTGTGATGGTATTAAGCACACTACTTAATCTACTGAGGAAAAGTGGGAACCATTCTCTGCAGGAAATGATTGCGATGAAATGCCAAACCTTCCTTTCGCATGTCCGGTTAATGTGTTGTGTCTTCGGGCTATTGCGGCGCAAAGTAAATCTAAACTTGAAGCCGTCAGATGGTATAGTTCACACGGTTTTTTCAGGCAAAAACTTATCCACTAGTGTGATTTGTCAGATGATTGACGTATTATACGCGAACCTTCTGCCAGAGGAATGGGGGACTTCCAAGAAGATGGATAGTAGCTGTTACGAGTTGCTTGGTAACCTCCGTGATGAATTGTGCGGAAGCATACATGTTGTCGAGGAGTTTTCACTTTGCATCTTGAAATTCCCTTGTCAAAGATGGTACAAATCCACTCTAACGTCGAAAGAAATTGTTCCTTGGTATGTTTCATCGATCGAGCCGAAGACTCTTGAGTTGTTTTGGCAGGGTGATGCTGGTAAGGACCCTGTTATTTTACAATTGTCTACTCGTCAAATAATGATATCACTAATACAATTTCAAAATGTTAGCTATTTCGAGTGTTAAAGGCGATGTTAGATTGGGTAGGTTGAAAAATAATTGTCCCCGTAAAGAAATTGATGCTCTTTGGTGGATGCTTGCGTGGTTTTCAAAGGCAGGCTCATCCGAAACTGTTTCGAACATTCGCTGGAGGCTCATTATAACGCAATTTACTTATCATACAGGTTCCCTCGGACAACATAGAACGGCAACTGGCGTGTTAGCACCGCCGAGTCGTGCTCAGATGGAATGCTGCCGTGAGGAGATATACAAGTTTTCGTTATTATTAAGATCTAGTGCTTTGGATCCAATGCCCAGTGATGATGGACTATTCATGAAACTTCTTCTTAAGTCAATAACGTTGTGCGCAGAAGATCCAGAGTCGCGTTCAATACTCAACATGTCTAGGCCTCCTTCAAAACATGACAGAAAAATAGCATTCAAAGTATGGCAAGAATCAGATTTATCCTATCTTGTACAGAGAGATAAGTTAAAGTCCGATGCTCTATCGAAACGGCTGCTCATAGATCTCGCTGAATCAAACGAACAGAGTTCAAGTCTTTTTTCATTGGTTCCAGACGAGACATTGACTGTAATTCTTCATCTTCTCAAGGACTGGTTGCGACGAATTCCGAACACGAAAGCTCGGTGGTCAAGACTTGGAGATGCATTAAATGGATTGGTGAGCAAGCTTTTCGCCGATTCTCAGGTGCGAAATGTGAACAAGGACAGTCATGCTAAGATTGATGACGATTTCGCACAATGCTTCTCAAATGTTAATATTGCCTCTTCGGAAATGATGGGAGGCGATCGTCAATTATCGCGTTGTCACGCGATCGTTTTGGTGATTGGGACTGTACTTTGGTCAAGGTCTGAATCCGGCATTGAAGCCGACCCTAATTTTTCTTTACGGATTGATCTTCGGCTTTGTGAGAAGGTAACTCATATCTATTTTGTTTCGTGCTTCATTCTCTCTTTCAACTTTTTCTCAAAGCATTTCTTCTACAATGTTGTCTTTAATCAAATAATAGATTTGGCAGATCGTTGCAGATAACCGGATTAAATCAATCCATGAGCAGCTCTTGGCGTCTGATCAAATCATATACGACGCTGCTCAATGCGAAAGTTTAGACTCGGCTGCCCAAAACATTATGAAGATTTTTTCAACTCTTATACTGTCATATCTCGATATATTTGATAGAGAAAACATTCATTGTGAAGATTCTGCTGACGAAAAGTGTCTCGTATTTATGTTCACTTGCATTTTAAGTTATCTTTTTGTTACATGCGAGCGCTTGGGTTACTCTGCTAGCTCAGCTCCTTTTAGACAACCGCCTTTATTATCATCGGCCCGGGATGGTGCTGGTGACGCAAACGTATTATCTTCCGGTCTTCTTTGGCTGACATGTATTGTGGAGAAGGCGAACACCATTCTTTATCGGAAGGCAATGAAAAATTACTCCAGAATTTCGAAATTACAGAATGTCTTTGATTATTTTATTCCAAGAGCTCTCCGAGTCAGTGCAAATTGTTTGAAGACTATCCCATCTTGTGTAGGTGAGGTAGCCACGCTGGGCACAAGCTATCGTTTGGCCTTATCATTATTTCGTGGAACTACCCACTCTTTTCTCATACGGCACCAGTTTCAATGCATCTCAGCATCTGATATCAGTTTTATGCGAGACAACAATCGTAGCCCCGATGACAATACTCAGACTCACAGTGGGGAAAATGAATCAGAAGATTTATTCGGTGGGATCGACGATGATGCCTTGATGGCAATTGATCTCGATAACATTGTTGAGACAAGCACTCATGCCGTAGAGGCGAAGAAGTCACCATGCATTGATGATTTAGGTTATAGTCATGTCTGGAAACTTTTATCAGACTCTCTTCGGGCAGCAAAGGTGAGCCCCAGTAACTGACGCGGATTTTCTTAGACTTCTTGTGCCCCTATTTAACCACTGTCTCGCAGCCCTCAACAAGATATACTATCAGCAATATTCACGCAATTTCCAAATCAAATCAATTCACCAACACAGGAAAAGCAATTTGTGCTGCACATGCAGGGGGAATTTGTGCGTTGATAGCTTCGATCTGTTCTATCCAGGAACCAAATGCAGCAAATGAGCGCAATCTAAGCTTATTGATTGAGTCATTTTTGCCTCGAAACGGCCCATCATCTATAGATGAAACAAACTCTTCTTTCGATAATGATGACGAATTTCTGAATGATTTGAGGCAATGCTTCTGTTCAGAACTTTGTCACGTTGCCAAGTTTGGGAAGAACTGCATGGTGATGATAAATACTTTAGCAGATGACATCATCCTTCGCGCGTTCCTCAGCGCCATCACAAATGCTAGTGTATTGAATGCGTTTCCTTCTATTAACCGACAACTTCTGTTAAAAATTGGTGGAGTTGGCAGTAAAGACAAGGAAGATCGGTCGCTCGTAAAGGCATTAGAGAAATTGGAGACTCGTCCCAACAATCATCCCGATGCCGACGGTCACTCAGTATTGAAGCATTTGGATGGTTATACTGACACTCCGTCAAACTACATGACCTCGCATCTTTGGAGCTTTTGCGAAGATTTAAGTTTGGTTCTTCAATCTATAGCAAATGATAAACCCCCCTCCGAAAGCAACATTTTGTTAATGTTGAGCTCTTCCTGCATCTGTGACGACTCAACTATTATCTCCTCAAATGTACTGAAGGCACTACCGCGATCTACGCTCGAACGCGAATGCCTGAAAAGAGTGATATTGCTCAAAAATATCCTTGAATCTTGCTTTAATATGTATCCACGTCTGACCACTGAGCTGTCGAAGATCAAACTTTCCGAAGTGACTCAAACCATTTTGTCGGCAATGATATCAGGATTCTTGCTTCAAGCAAGCTGTTTGATTAAAGGTGTGGAATACTACGAGAAAACGCCTTCTAGTTGCCAGCCCTACATAAGGGCGAAAAGTCAGGCACTTTTCACTGCATACTCTGATGTGATGTCCTCAGTCCTATCCTGGCTTCTTCTGCCCAAAACAATGGAATTTGTATCTGAACAAATTGGCTTTGTCTACCATTATATTGTGCTGCCTATATTAAGCAACAAAGGATTGCAGACCGCTAGGGCCTCAATCTATGAAGGAAGCGGAAATTCGGCGAAGACCCGTATTCTAGAGTTTGAGGGTGGCATGCCTCATGCAGGTGTTGCTGCAGAGTTGACTACGTCAAAGATTCTTTTGAATAGTTTCTACTGCCATATTAGATATGTTGTTCAGTATGCCGGAAGCGAGGACGGAGATCACCACTTTTATGAAGTCATGAGTTGCATACAGAGCGTAAATAACACGTTTCTACGACAGAATTTTTCTTTGCCAGCAGCATTTCTTGAAGGCAGAGAATTTTACAAACCAAGAGATCAATTTGAATTAGGAGACTATATTGAGCTACACTACAAACATTCATCTAGTGCCCATTTAGCTAATACCTGCAGTCGGTTTCGGTCATTTGCTATCAGATCCTTCTTACTTCCAAAAATCAAGCATCGAACTATTGATTCAAAGAAGAAAGTCACTATGTTGCTAGTATTACTACTAATTTTGGACGTGAAACGCATTCAACGGCAATATAGGTGGGCTGAACCTATCCTCATTTCGGTAGGGGGTGATCGACTTGGCAATTACCTCCACATCCGTTATGATATCGAGGCTATAATTGAAAGTATTTATATTTGTATTGATAATGGTATCACTCACCCAAGGATGATGACATCATCCTTAATGCGCTGTTGCTTTGTAAGTCTCAAATGCATTTTGACAATGAATGTCAAAGAAATCGATCCTTCAGGATCGTACGATACCCCCAAAGGACTTCTCGGATGGTGCGATGCCTCAAAAGAAGAAAACGAGACCGCCCTGATGGTCTACTTATACATGGAATTGATGCTTACTCTATCAAAAATATTACGATCATATCAATCCGCAGTATTAATAGAACAACATAGGCGGCCGAAAGAAAGTATTGCAGCCGCATCAACATCGTCAAATGATGTATCGAAATTTAATGCAATGATCTTAAATATTGATGCTATCAGGAACCATTCCTTGGCAGCACAGCAAGGAACCTCCCTTCAAGTCAATCTATATTTGAACCAGAGCAACGAGGACAGGGCTGAAGGATGTGACAATCAAGGGGCAATTGGTAGTACTTCGTTCACCTTGGACGAAAATGCAATGAAGGCTCTACTTGAATTTCAAGAGGCTTTCTCCAAAGGATTGAATAAATAAAAGATCATTTCCTAACCACAACCTGGATTGAAATACAATACTTTTCCTCTTTAATCCTAGGACAAAGCAGGAAAGATGAAGTCTATGAATTAATTTTGTACTATGCTTACTATGTTCTACGCCAGTACCAAACAGCGTCCATCACATTTGCAGTGAATATATCGCTGATAAATCACTCGTTTCCAGAAGCAGCTGCCAGGAATGGATACTGCTTGTCATAGAACCAACGCCGCAACCTCGTCGTCTGTCAAATCTTAGGAAGAATATGACAGTACCTCCTGCTATTTCATCCTAAATGATGGATCACTAGTTTTCGTCGCGAAAGTATATTGAAGATAGATACCAAATAGCGGAAGTTTGAAATATTGCGGTGCAGCTCTTATGACATGGTGTTGTTTTTGTTGGCAATGAAATGTTGGTAGGGAAACAATCTTGAATCTGACATGCTTCGCAATCGCTTTTTCATGGGTTGTCTCCCCGGTTTGATACTTGTTTTGAATGAGTAGAACTATGACACTGTTTAATGGACATCTTGAGGTATACGGAATATGATTAAATTAAATTTGGAAATTCATCAAAGTTCACAATATCCATCTTTGACATTGGAAAGCACGTCCAAAACATGAGATCGTCATCTTTAATATCTGTCTTGAAAGAGATCAGCTTTCCTGAGCACCTTCAGCGCAACTTATTCAGCTTTATGAAGAGATTGAATCTTCAGCACCAATGCTTGCAAGCCGCTAAAGATCATGTCTTTTTCATCACTATACGATCTCTTTAAACCACTATATCAAGTAGCCTTAATCATGGTTAATACTTTGCACTAGTTGAAAAGCGTCCATTTCATTCTTTACACCCAATCATTAGCACCCACAAAATTTATTTGGTGCTTTCCCTTTTGGAGAACAGGAAGATACTGGCCCGTTGATTGAGCGAGTAGTTGATGGGAAATTAATTGTACTAGCTGTTGAACTGAATGCCCGTTCGGCTCTGTTTCAGCTAATCTGTAGAGTGCTCTACCAGTTGCATTTGACGACTCAACTCTTCGCTATCATGTCATCGATGACTTTCTTGCCTTTCCAGATGATGATCACATTCACAGTGGCTTGGAAATCGACCATGACTTCAGACAAAGTCACTTTAGTAGGCAACAGTGGAATAGCGAGTGGTAACGATTTACAATAGTCGATCTTGGAGTAATGCCTGATTATCCCAGTCCGCTCAAAACAAATTCTCCTCTTTTCCAAAGGTGAGAATAGAGCTTACTTGTTTCTGAAATAAATTTAAAATGTATTCGTATCAAAATTCGTTTTCGTACTATGGTAACAGCACTTGTATTTGTCAAAACTCAGTCTGTGAACGTTTAGCATTCACAATGTAATTGAGGAGAATTGAGGCCCACAGCGAGTAGTCAAGCGTAAGATTATACAAGTGCAGTAACAGATCTCTGGAACTGAGGCTTCCATGATCTCAAAGAAAAACATATTCCACGGACTGTCAAAGGCTGCA
>Ga0307981_1001966_pt1 | contig 17422 bp, 9 predicted proteins | sample OrgLakmetagen987_FD_201849 | JGI IMG/M metagenome (GOLD analysis project Ga0307981, IMG submission 201849) | Saline water microbial communities from Organic Lake, Antarctica - #987 | ecosystem: Environmental > Aquatic > Non-marine Saline and Alkaline > Saline | place: Antarctica: Organic Lake... | reverse complement strand
GGCCATCGTGTGCCGTGTGGACTCGCGTGGATCTCACCTGTCTCTCAAATTTTGAAGCAGGAATTTCGGGCGCGCAGGACTCCAGCCCCGCGTTGAAGAACGCGCGCGTAGCCACTAACGAAGATATTCATATGAGTAAAATGAATAATGACATGAATTCCTTCCTGCTGCTGCTGATAAAAATTGATGCTGCCATCATGCTGCACTCTGCACTTACAATCAGTAATTATTGCATTATTCCAGAATGTGTGGTGTGTGGACTCCTCTTTCGTTCTTGTGTATAATCTTGTGAGATCCCCTCATGTGACTGCACCATAAACAGAGTTGTGAATCTTCGTCCGAGCGAGTATTTGAAGCATTGCACAACAGTAGTGTCCAAGCTTTGCATTATTGCATTCAGAAAGCTCCAAGGACCATATATCATATAAAGCAGTATTCCTGCTCTAGCATTCAAAGCCCAATGATGTGTTTTAGATGCGAAACAAAGAATAGGGTGTATTCTCAGGAACAAGCAAGTCTCCGAACTTCAAGGATAGTTTTCAAACCTTCCCAATATTAAGGATAGTGAATGCTTACTACGCTGCTACTGATAAAAATGAGTAAATTCTTGAAAATGCAGTGCAGAGAAGACTGCAATCCTCGTTTTGTAGATTTGATTCAATTCATGCTGGTGCTGAGACGGATAAAATCCTGTCATATCTAATATCATGGCCAATTGAAATGACGGTTGTTTTGGTGGTTAAAAGGCTTTGATAAAGTTCAATTCTTCAATTCAGGCCCGGCAGTTGAAATTGATTGGGAGCATTTTACCAATTGCCAAATCGGTAGCATGTGACAAATCGATTTCTTCCTTTTGTCTGTATGTGTTAATAATTTGACTACAAGTAGACTTGTCTTCATTTTTCTCGATCCTTATTGCCTGGAAGTCTAATGGTGGTGTGCCAATGCAGATAGATTGATTCTTCCTCCTCGTAAGTGGTGAAAATGATGCTTGTGTGCCGTTTCATACCTGTTGCCCCTTTACATGTCCAATCCATTGGATGCCACATGTATAAAAGTACAGGGTACGAGCCTAAGGAGTTTTCTTGAGGTTCGGATTGTATTGAGCACCAAGTGCATTGTTCCAAAGGACGAACTTTCAAACAGCACGAAGAGACAAGGCAAGATTCAACAAAGGATCGATTTCTCCCAATTCACATTACAATTCAATCAAATATGTTAGTTTTTTAGCAACTGCGACGTTGATTTTTCTCCAGTGTCTAATTACACACCCTCTCAATGTATTAAGAGTAAACTTAGACACCTACAGCCCCATCCTAAAAGAATCCAGGCCCCTTCTCTCTCTTCGCAGGCTCATCATCTAAATCAATTTTCACACCGAAACCCATTCCACTGGGCTTCTTTACTCCACCCATGGAACCAATAGCTTCGGACCTCAAAAGCGCCATCTCAACTGCAGTCTTTCCCCAATCATATCCATGGTTATTGTCATCACTTGATCTCTGTTTCACCTGCTCCTCAGTCAAACAAGTCAAAACTCCAAAAACTACAGGAATATTAGTCTGAATTCCAACATTCATGATACCTTTGGATACTGCATCACTGATATATTCAAAGTGCATGGTATCTCCCTTGATCAGTACTCCAGCGGTAATGACAGCATCTACTGTCCCACTCAATGCTAGAAACTTTGCAGCGAGAGGAAGCTCAAAGGATCCCGGAACCTCTGTTTCAAAGATATTATCTTCCGTGACGTTACATTCTTTGAGAGCTTTCCTTGCCCCGTCGACTAGCTTAGTGACGTGTTCGTCATTCCAACGAGTGCGGATAATTCCGATTCGGACTTCGGAACCGTCAAGTTCAGAAAATGAGACTTCACTCTCTGCTGCCTGGTGGAGAATGCAATGGATTCAAATTAGTACATATGTTCGTGACAGGTGATCGCTGTCGTTGTTCTGTGTGCCTCATTGCCGGCCTTGGCTTGGCAAGTTGTGCACATGTGAATATAATGCCAAGATTACATTATTTAACGTACCTTCAGGGAAGTACGGATGGCTCCATTACTCGCAATTGGAGAGAACCCCATTACAGTGGAGGTAACGAGAGCGAGGAGTAGGAATCTTTGAATCATTGTTTGTTTTGTTGTGTAGTTTGGTTGTTATGTTATCCGATGGTGATGTTAATGTTGTTATGTCGGCACAGTATGTAGTGAGTTGAATGACGCTATCTCGAATTATTGATCTTACTCATTCTTCGGCTTTCCACCAAAAGGATCGTAACAAGAAAAAGATATGAAATAAAAAGAATGTAGGAGGGAAAGGGAAAGGAGAAACCAAAAAACGTTGTCGTCTGCCGTCCTCACTTATCTAATAAAATTGAGAAATGGAGAAATTGAAGGTGGAACAGGGAACAGGGGTGGAAACTAAACGCAAACCTTAAGCAGAACAATGCGCTGTCCTAGTGACAACAAATGCGCGAGGCAATCAACAACAAAATAACATTTCTTCTGGTTGATGCGGTTTCATGTACCTTGAAATGTGCCTACGATACACGTGCTAGACCAACCAGATTACAGTTGGAAAATGCAATTAACGTTTTCAATGTGTTTGAAGAAGTTCTATTATTGTAATAGGAATCCCACTCATCCTTATCTCTCAGCATACTCATGTCTTTCTGCATCTGAATCCTTTTTGTCTTGGGTTAAGAAGGAAGAGTTTGTCCATGATATTAATAAAATTACAATACTACAGTCTCCACGCCTCATCTATAGACGAACCACCTCTATCTGCTGCAGCCTGAACTCCTCTATCTAATGGGTCCCACTCTGGCTTCCGTGGATCCCATAGTTCAGCGTTGTAACCAACTAATGGTCTATTCCCATCTTTCATTCTGACCGCTGTTCTCCAAGCCTCAACTTCTTTCGAGAGGGATGGTATCGACAGAGATAGCGAATACATCCAAATCATTTTAGCATCACTGATATCGCCATCCATGGCACCACCGCATTGATTTTCTAGTGCAGACTTGAGCATTGATTTCATTCCGTGTCCAGCACTTGCAGCTGCCAACCATTCCAAACGTCCATTTTCTAAAGTTTCCCAAATATCGTCCAAATTTGAGCCCACACTCGTAGCCATTGCCTTGACAGCCTTTACTAAATCATCCCAACGGGGTGATTTCCTAGCTGCTTCGACAGTTGCCTGGAAAGCTTTTGAGCTTTTCACTGCTTGTGCTACGGATTCGTTTGTCACCACTTCCTCTCGGACGGGGTCATATTCATCGAGCTGGAGATCAGATGCTAGGCCAAGGTAGAACCCGTCTCTGACTATATGGAGTTCTTCTCTGGAAGAACATCTCGCAAACCCAGCAAGTGTCATTCTTTGGGCATTGAATGCATTCGTGAAGAAAATCTCATCTTTTGTCAAGTGTGTATCTGCCATGCTGTACTGGTGATTTTCTTTCGCTACTATCGCTTAATGCATGTACCACTTACCACTGTCATCTATTGCTCTAGCTAAGTCGGTAGCTATCTAGCTCGGGATGATGTGATACTTAATTAAGACGTGAGATACTATGGTGGTCGGTGGTCGGTGGTCGGTGGTCGGAACAATAAACAATAATTCAACATCCATCGTCGTCGGTCGTCGTACAGTTTTTGTGAAACGTCCGGGTTTCGTCCCCCATCGCCCAATCGTTCCCCCCATCACGCGCCCAAATTTCAAATAATTGACATTCAAAACAAACAAAGCAAATAGCTAGCAAGCTATCAACTATCAAGTGCTGTATGATAACACATTAGTACTTGCTCTTGAGCGAGATCGATGATGGATACAATAAAGCAATCTTTGCTGATCAGATTGCGCTTTGTGGCTTGAATTTGAGCTCCTTCCAAAGCTTTAAGGTTGTATCGGCAGAATCATATTGTCAAGTGGGGTAAATGGATCAACAGAAGTTCAAGAGCTATGCTTGGGTAACGCCAGATGCACTGCGATTTGCCATGGGAAGATCGCAGCCTCTTGCATCTGATACGAAAGGCATTGAATGGAAGAATCTGCTGTGCAAAATATAATAACAGATTTGATAGATTTTTAGAAATAGTAGGATGTACATTTAATGTAGCCTTCGACATTCATATTTGAAGCTGTGCAGATGTAATACGTGTATGATTAGCTTTCGATATAGATGTGTAGTGAATTTTTTTTCGACCTAGTAGAATTGATCTTTCTGCTCCAATGATTTCTCTTGTATTACTCATAAGACGAAAGGCTCAGTAATAGACATGACATGTCATTAGAGGAAGCAAAATGCGCGCTTCAATGAATCAACTTTTCTTATTATTTTTAAAGTTCGTAAATGTGATATAAATATAAGTGTAGTTTGTTAGTTTGGTCATAGAAAAATTCAATGGCTGATATCTGATCACACCAGTGCCGAAGCACTAATACCTCTCCCTTCACTCACTCCACTTTTCTAACTTCTTCTTGAAATTAAAAGGCTGAGTTGTAGCGTGAACAAGATCATCTCATCAACTTGATTTCTTCTCTTTTTTCTTTGATGCGGCCATTTTGTTGAAGAAACCATCTATCTGAATGACGGCCCACGGTAGTGCGATGAGCCCAAGCAAAGTAGTCATCAATGCCAACGGAAGCTTTTCCATTAAATCATCAGGAACTATCTCATTTATTTTCTCCCTTCCAGCCGAAAAAAAGTCTTTCATTCCATCTGGTATGATGATATTCTGGGCAGCATTATTGAAACTGGTGATTCTTTCGTCTCTCTCTATTCCAGAAAAGAGATCAATGAGAAGTTCGGCAGCGAATGGAATAACAATCAGTGGGAAAATCAAATACAACAATACTCGGGTTGTAATTTGACTGACGAGAAGAGCCATGACAGTTCCAAACTCTTCTCTGTTCAATTCACCTGAATCATCTACATCCAAGAGTTCAAAAATTTCCTCGACGTACTCCTTTGTTGCTGGGCGACAAGCCGCAGGTCCCACATATGCGGCTAAGCGTAAATGGATGAGAATAAGACCAGCATATAGTTCCTTCTTGTCTACCTCCCCCGAATTGTCAGTGTCAATTGACAAAAAAATATTGTCGACCATCTTTTGAAATCTCGTTGATCTAGTGAAGAAAGATATGCCACCGAGAGCTTTAGTTATATCCTTCCCATCTTTCTTTACCGCTCGAGCGCTTTCGCCTTTTCCAGAAGTCTTAGGAGTTGTTTGCTCGGCAAAGATGGTTTCAGCAGCGATTGTGGAAATAATATTGGGTACTTGCTCTTTGTTCCCTTTGCTCCCCATGATATCAAGCGAGTGGTGTCCTCTAGTCTGGTCAACTCCATCTTGCGCTTCTTCGTGAATGTATGAAGCCTTTTCTCCGCCCTGCAGTGCATCAGAGATGTGAGAATCGCATTAAGACCTTGAGATGGTCGTCCAAATTATCAGGTTTACTTGCCTTCTTGTTGACCTGTTTCTTCTTCCTGAATGGGAATCTTAGTCTACGAGAAGCAGTAGTCGACGAAGTCACTACTGATGAACCTGAATTCTTTACTTTTGCCATATTTCCAAACTGTATTCAATGTTCAATGCCGTTTGCGATTGTGCTGTGTCGGGAGTTATCTCGTCACTTGTCAGTTGTGGAGATGACGGTGTACGATGATGGAAAATTGTTAAGATTCTCGCACAAAGAAAGGATGATGATAAGCAGGTAAAAGGAGATTGACGTTTTGCCAAAAGATCTATCGCCGAATAGACGACAATGCATAAGGTTGCATGACGAGCGTTCGCTTTTCACTCACAAAATGCGCGAAAGGCCTAAGTCATGAAATTGAAATAAAATAATAAACAAATCAGAATCTGTAATCATTTTCTTAACATGATGGAAATAGAAAAGACAATTGAATTATGACGTAGCTTTTGCAAGACGAGCCCTTTGTCTTGCTCTAAATTGTGATCCGTAGCCACCACTATTGAAAGTCTCCTCGTCTGAGGAGTAATCATTCATATTTGACCTTGCCCTTTTTGCTGTTCCACTACCATTCTCCTTCTCTGGCTTTCCAGGTTCGTCAGAGGGCCTAGCAGCTGGAAGCGGATTTCCTCTGAGTGTTGCAAGAGCCATTTCGATCATATGGGGAGGTGCTTTACCACGATAGTTCCGAATGGTAGCGGGAAGTAGCATTAGCATACCTCTTAGCCACTGAGGGCTGCCTTGAACAGATGCCATGACAGAAGTATTATGATTGAGTGCTGCACTTTGTGCAAGACGCTCTTTTGCAGATGATAATCTACCAGATGGTCCAGCCGTTCCAACCATTCCGGCAGTCCCACCAGAACCTACAATGGATACCTTTTCCAAAGAAGAGATTTCTGTTTGATGTAATTTCCTTCTTCTGTAGCTTGCATCACTCTGACCGCTGCAACCATCATCTCTCCAGATAGAGCCGGGCTTAAAAGATGCAAAAGCGGAAAGAGCCACTGCAATTGATTCTTGACCCAAAACTCCAATCACTTCCAAAGAATCAACAAGCCTACTGAGACCATTGACAATACGGCTGCTATGTTCGTAGCCATCACTTCGGATCAGAGTTTCACTGAGACTTGCTTTCTGAATACCAATGCCAACGTCATCGCTAGCGCTCCCCCCGGCAACATTTTCGGTAGACGGACCGTATAATGCTTTCCTGCGCCTAGCTTCAATTGACTGCACGGTGCTCAAATCCCCACTACGCATCGACAGAATGGATTCAAACTTCAGCATCATATCCCACAAGGGTCTTTGAAGCTCTCTCTTTGCCGCCGCATTATTATTATCTCCAGAAAATGCATCGTCAGTATCGTTTTCGTTCTCCTCCTCGCATGCTGAAATCGCTCTTATCAGTAGTGCTCTAAGATTCTCCTCATCATTCAGTTCGAGAAGTAAACTACTATATTGCAATACATATTGTGGAGTACTCAAAAAGGACCTATGTTTTTTGAGTCCGAGTTCGTATACTCTTGAGGCAATTTTGGGGGACTGGTTTAATCTGTGTTCGATTGATGCATGAGATGCATATAGGTGCCAAGTAATAAACCCGGTGGCTTTGTCTTGAAGTGGAGATACATTCTCGGAAGTCTCAGTATCGAGAGCTTGTGCAGATTCTGAAAACGCGCTTCTATTCATGACCATTTTACTAGCTGATGCAGTTTCGGCTGCGTTCCCTTTACCAGTACTAAGACCTATTGATTCATCGGGGGCTTGAGTTCCATCTCCCTGCGCATCAATCTCGGCCTTACCTACCACCTCTCCATTTTCAGCAATATCTTCAGCTCTCATGCGCAGCTTTCTCCGTGCTTGAGAGAATACAGCTCTTGCATCTTTCATTCCTTTGTATTGCCTCACCAATCTTTGAAGTAGCACAAATCCTAACGTATTACCTGTTCTTCCGCAGAAATTGAGCATGACTTCAATTGCTTCATCTCCGGGACCAGGAGACCCACCTTTTTGCCCATCTGATAGCTGACTTTCGAGTATTTGCGCGTGCGCATATGCTAGTAGTGTTGAGTCTGGAACATGCTTCTGGCCCAGCTGTAGAACACCAGTGGCAAGACTCGCATTGCGCTGCTTTGATGTATTGGCTACATCGACACTTCCAACTCCACCGGCGTTGAGCAGTTCCCAAGTACTCCACTCATGCCAAACTTCGATGTGTCTCATGAAACAGCACACAGTGTCCTTGTAACACTGTCGGATCCTTATGGTGAGATCGGCGGTAGATAATCTCTCTGGATTACTGCGTTCGTATCCACAGCGACGCTTCCATTTTGCCAACAGATCAATTTCAACCTTCATGTTTTGCTTGTACTCTTCCTCGTCAATATCTTCCTTCGTATTTCCGTCGATATCAACAAATTCATAGTCAACAGGGGTAGTAGCTAACCGACCTAACCTCAAATCGTGAACGGTGTAAACTCTGTTTCTCTCCAAGTACACACTCCTAGCATGTTGATATTTCGGTAGATTTTCTTCAATAAGTGCAGCAGCAAGTTGCTCACTCTGTGCTCTTTCAAATGTTTCATATTCTTTCCACAGCCCATCCAATCCGAGCATTGGAAGAGTGATAATTCTTTGATATACCCCACGTAGAAGTTCCTTCTGTTTTGAATGCAGAGAATGGTTTATCCCAGGCATTGTGTCCTGGCCTGTCTCGGATGGAGCAGCTGCCACCATGATATTCCATGCCTTGACAAAATTCAAATACTGCTTCCACATCGAATGGTTATTGAACGCAAAGGCTGCACCGTGTGCGAGCGCTGTTTCGTACGCGGTTACGATCCAATCCCGAATAAGATTTTCACCATCTTGAGTGAGTTTGATAATGTTCTTGGATGGATTCATAGGATCCATAGTTGGTGTAGAGTGGTACTGCAGTGCCTGTCGCTTTGCATCACGTGTTCGCTTGCGGATGTATAATAACCATAGTTCGATGGAGGATGAACACATTCCAGAGAGTACCTGCATTGCCGATGACTCTTGCTCATCTTCATCCATTTCCATCTCTATATCTCCATCATTATCGAGTGCATCACTGGCGAGCGTTCCATCCATTTTCACCCCTAGTGCCAATTCAAAGATTGCATCGAGTTTCTTTCCTGCGGCAGCTTGTAAAGATGTCTGTCCCTTTATCCAATTCGCAACATTTCCAAAAGTGAAATCGTCCTCACCACCGGTAAGACTCTCAAACGGCAGAGCGCTTCTGGCCAGCAACATCTCCACAGCAGTAATATAGTAATTACTGCTGTAGGGAAAGAATTTAGTAAGATGCCCATGACAGCTCTCAACCCAATCCAGTTTCTTCTCCAACTCTTCAGCCCTGTTGATTCTTAAGCTTGCGTTTGGGGCTGAGCTCTGCAATATCATCTTGTGCGCGTTACGTTCGCCATCGAGTTGGGGGAGGAGTTGGGTTCGATAGAGTGACATACACTCGTTCATGATGGCCTCCCACGCTTCGACATCTCTAGTGGGCGCAGAGGTGATTCTTTGAAGGGCTGATCTGTAACGATCAGCTGTTCCTGAATCATTATGGAGCTGAAATGGAGATGGTGTAACGATTTGGGGGATCAGCTGGTTGGTGACGATGAGCGCGGCGGCGGCAGCGGCGGAGGCCTTGATGTTGATATCTTGATCTTCAACATCGTCCATTCCCTGCAAGAGGATGCTTTTCTTTGGCGCATTTTGTTCCTCCATTGTGGCGATCTAAATAGACGGTGTCGTCTATTGAAGTTAGGATTAGAGTGCTGTGGCTGCAACTAGTAGACTTGAAAATGAACAAGGATCGATGCCCGACGCCTGATGAATGCCAACAAATAATATGATGAGATGAGCTCTAGATAATTGCATGCCGCAAGCAACAAGCAAGCCGACAGCCGCAAGCCGCAAATGAAAATGCTCCCACGCCAATCGCAAGCAAACACAAAATAAGAGATTGGCTCAATTTTCGGTCTGTCTGTCTCTACCGTTATGCAGCTGTTGACTATTGACTTCTAACCTCATTTTTCAACAGCAAAAGTAACTGCTAACAATGCGTTATATCATTCTATTCAGCGGGCATGAAACGCATGCGATCATTATAGTATATTATAATTGAACCTTAAAATAATGATGGCATTTAACTTTCTTGACGCTTTACAGTATGATTGATCTATTCATCTATTCTAGCTCTCTTGCTCAGGCTTCCATTATCATCCAGCTTCCTATTCTTGGCATTATTTCTTGTCAAAACTTTGGCTCCACATGTTAAGCAATTTCCCTTTGGCTCTTCCTTAAAGATACTCAAGCATAAATTGCAGACCATGCCCATGTCCAAGCTTTCTCCAGTTTCAAAACATCTTGCTCTGAAATCGACTTTATTGGCCTTAGGTAAATTCAAGTCTTTCCGGATGCCCAGTGAAGGTAAAAATACAGTCATCAACACCCCAGTCAAACCACCATCGATCTGAGCTCTACCGACTGGCTTGCTAAACACTCCTCCCGTCCTATCACTGGCCTGTTCCAAAAATGTACTCGTCTTGGGACAATCTTTGGTAATGGATGATATGAAACATCCATCAATTATCACATCACTCTTATTTGCTGCGAAAACGCAATTCATGAAGGCGTTGTAATCAAGAGTGCAGTCTTCTGAAGCCTGAACAATCAACATCCGTGGCGAGAGCATACCCCTTGCTCGTCTTTGAGCCAATCTCTGTTCAGTAGCATGTTTTGTCGCACCTTCCCCCTCTTTATTCAATTTATTTGAAATCATGGACAGTATACCATCATCCTCTTTCCGATGGAGCAAACTATTTTCCTCCAAACCGTTAGATTCTCTCGAGGACGATTTCATGACTCGATTGATTAGGCATAGGCCCAAACTTGTCGCTGCTGCAATAGCATTACCCCGATTTGAATGATTCTTGACACATCTGCTGACTAACTCTGCGACGCCGAGCATGATTCCCTCCCGCATCTCAACTAGATCCATCGATTTGTCGAGAGATGAGACACCCATTATTCCATCCAACCGGTCTTTCCTAGGATGTAAGACTGAAACTTCTCCACCAGCTACACCTATGACAATGACTGTATTATCACGATGACAGGAGCTGAATGCGATGAGGAAGGAAAGGAGGGCATTGAGTGTTTCTTCGAGCGTAGCAGGGCCCACAGATCCCTTTTTATGTTCAGCGCGATTTTTATCAGATTCAAGACGTGCTCGATTTCGTTGCCCCCATGTTTTGGGTGTTAAATCTATTATTAATATGAGGAGGGATCTATCCTGAACTGATGGTGATGCCATATTATTGAATACTGATTATTTGACACTTGATGCTGGTATTGATGAATGATATGAGATAAAGATGATAATATGTTAAGACGTTAGTCGCTACGATAGCATGCAATGTAATAAGTAGCTAAGTGCTTCAAGCTTTGAGATAGTGTGATTTGACCGTATGGGACTGGGGATTGGGGATGGCTGACGCTCTCAAAAAGATTCTCTCCTCCTCCACAAAACCAATGAAATATCATCGAACACGACCATTAACCATCTCATGATGAGCCACTAATTATTGCCTATCATTTCTCCACTTCAATTTATCTCGATCACGTCTCAGCATAAAGAAAATTAAAGTAGTCCATCATGCTACAACAACAACAAGAACAACAGCACTTAATGATATGACCAATCAAGATAATCCGATATGGCTTACATCAAATGTGATTAAAGCTCTTTCGCAAGAAACAGAGACAACAGTAGAGAGATTGGCAGCTGTACACTTAGATGTTACTTATTACCAAAAATCTCTCGAGCCGACAATGTATAGAATAAATCGCAATAGCAAAGATGTACTCAAGAAGGCCATAGATACACAGTGCACATCTGCAACTCCTTTAATAATACAGGATGCTGCTGATAAAACGGTGAGGTGGTGCTCAGAATTTGTTCAAGCGCTAAATCTTTGTCCGTGGGCAAAGCTATCTCTACAAAGTCATAATGCTATTAGGATCAAGATAATGAATCAATCGATAGGAACAGATGCAATGGAACAGTTGATTAGAGATAGTGCACTTGAATTGATAAGTTTGACCGATAGTGGAGACGTTGATGTTAATGTTGGAATTACCTTTGTTATTGCACTTGGAAATGATGATGTCGACGCAGGAGATCAAGCATTTGCCTTTGAGGAGTTCTATAATTTTGCAATAGATTTGGAAGATCGTATGTTTGACGAAGCTGACGCTGCGCATGAACAAATGGAAATGAACGAAGACGACTTTATGCCTATGGATCAATTGTTGGGTGACAAAGTTACCATTGCTCCGTTTCATCCTGCTTGGCATTTTGCAATAGAGGGAGAAGCTGGTGAGAACCCCTTGAATTACGAAAAGATGAGTCCTTTTCCAACTGTATCGTTGGTACGAACGAGTGTCATAGAAGAAGCCGGGGAAGAAGTAACCCTTCGAATTGGTCAGCACAATGAAGAGAAATTGACTGAATATGGATCTCAAAGGCTAGGAGCGTTATATAGAGAAAACGTGCTCCGTGAATTAGATTAAATAGTCACTATTAGTAATATAGTTTTCAGTTTTCCAAAGTCAGATTTGACACGTGGGGCCTAACCAATGTCAAACCAGCGACATCAGGATCTAGCATCAAGAGCTCAAAAATCTTGCCAGCAGCCTCAAGATTATCAGCTGAGTTCTGTTCATCATAGGATGCTAACGACTGTTGACAGCTGTCGCTAACTGTTCCTAGGCACCTCACTTCCTCAGACACAGCAGGAATCATGAACGAATACAGTTTTGTGCGTGAATCCCTTTCTTTGATGGCATCTGGATAAGCTTTAAAAATGATCCGAATCGTTCTCATATCATGAGATTTCTGTGCCAACGCTAGATGTAGAGGAAGTTGTCCATTATTTGTCCTGATCCGTGCCGTATCTTTGTTGCACTCAATCAGCTTTTTGATTATGGCATGACCTGCATCCTTGATAATTGCGAGATGTAGAGGAATGTAGCCAGTCCTTGCCTCCCTCTTCGTAAGCTGATGAGGGCAATTTCTCAAGGTCATGCGAAGAATGTCCTCACATGGAAGCCACTGGTGCAAAGCTACTGCAGCGTGGATTATTCTGAACTTGGTATGAAGCCTTTGATTGACTTTGCTCTTACGTGCCCGATTTTCGATCTTGTCCTTTTTTTTTGCTTCTCTCCTTTTCTGATTAGCTGATCTTTGGGACGATGTCTGTCCTCTTCCCATGCTATCATCACCGCTATCGAGGGAATCAAGTTTTCTTCGATTTCCAATATTCATTTTCTTCTTTGCTTCTCTCTTTTTCTCATAAGCTCCTTTCCACACGTTAAGTGAACTCCTCCCTATTCTGCTTCGACTGCTGGGCGCTTTGTTGGTTTGTTCACAATACCCACTATCAATAGAATTGCGGCATGCTCGATTTTTGATGCTCTCTCTCTTTTTTGCTTCTCTCTTTTTCCCATTAGCTACTTTCCATATGATAAGTGAACTCCTCCCTATTCTGCTTCGACTGCTGGGCGCTTTTTTGGTTGGTTCACAGTACCCACTATCAATAGAATTGCGGCGTGCTTGATTTTTGATGCTCTCTCCCTTTTTTGCTTCTCTCTTTTTCTCATTAGCTCCTTTCCGTAGGATGAGTGAACTCCTCCCTATTTTGCTTAGGCTATTGGGCACTTGATTAGTTGGTTCACAATCGCCACTATCAATAGAATCGCGGCGTGCTCGATTTCCGATATTCTCCCTCATTTTTGCTTCTTTCTTTTTCTTATTAGTTCCTTTCCATGGGATCAATGAATGTCTCCTAATTTTGCGTGGGCTATTGGGTGCTTGATCGATTGGTGTGCAATCACCTTTATCAATAGAATCGCGGCGTGCTCGATTTCCGATATTCTCCCTCTTTTTTGCTTCTCTCCTTTTCCGATTAGCCTCTTTCTTGCACGCTTCATTCTGTTCGTCGTCGCCGCTATCAATGGAATCATCGCTGCAAGTGCTTCTCAATTTTTTGGGGGTTTGAACATGAAGCTTCGTTTTTTCAGCTGAACAGTTGTCTTTAAATCTTTCCGCAAATATTATCTTGGGAGTAAGAGATTCATCGGCATTTGTATCGCAATCACAAGGGTACATCATTCCTACGCCATTGTTGATTTCCTCTTTTTCTTCCTCGTGTGCAGTAATCATAGAATTGATTGGTCGTTCATTGTAATCGATATAGTCATCATCTGATTCGAGAATTGCACTGTCAATTAGATAAGTGCCACTTTTAGAAAGAGTTACATCACCTTCGCTGAAGTAACTCAGCTGCTTGGAATTATGAAAATCGGACAATTCACCGTCACTGAAAAAATCCGATGACTTCTCGTCATTTTGAAGGTTTATTGAAGGCAAGAAATCAATATCTGTCTCGTTGTCGTCTGTCACGTGAATAGATTCAATGCTGCCTTCTCGATCTGGAGCCTCAGGAGAAATATTTTGATGATGTAGTTCCTTTATCAATAGATTCTCCAAACGGCGTGACTTTTTCGAACTTCCTCTAAGTCCGAAATCAACTGCACCATTCACCTCGTATAAATAAGCACATCTCAAGAACAGGAGGGCAACCTTCATCTTCTTCTTGTTCGCTTTTACTACCTTGCCAGTGAGTCGATCCGTATTGGTTTTAACAGCGTAAGACCACATCATATACAATGGGGTCCTTCTTTCTATTCTATCATTCCATATGTTTGGAAATGTATGACTAGGTCCTATATAAGTTGCATTTCTGGGGTTTTGATAATTTTCGTGTGGGCCACACGGAATCCTCAGTGCTTGTAGAGCGGGTTTCTGACGGAAAAGTTGTTCGAGAGCAAACATTAGCCGGAAGGTTGGGAAGTCCTTATCTGCGTAGGAAGCAAGATGGCTGTGTACCAAATGAAATATAGGAGTGCGTCCGAAATTGTCTCTTGATGAACATGCATCGGGGTATTCCGTAATGAGTAACTTAACAAACTCGGTGCTCTTGGCAGTTCCATTGGTGAATAACATGTGGATTGGTGTGGCGCCTTCGTTATCCTTATGTTTCACTGATTCTGGATGGGCTTCAAGCAGCGATTTGAGTGCTTTTAAGTTCGACCTATCAGCTCTTATGCACGCCAAATGCATTGGCAGTCTTCCTTTTTCATCAGGTTGCTTTAATAGCAAAATATCTTTTCTTCGCATTTCCTCAAACCTCTTCTTCTTTTCTTTCCTCATCGGTCCATTTTTTGAGTTTAGTCTTCTTTCCACGTTGTCCCAATCTCCATCTCCAATCAGGTTAATGATATTCGAGCTCAGCCTCCAATTCATGGTCTGCTGAAGAGGTCCCCCAATGTGTCTTGTTCGGCTCTTGGGTGATCGTAGATACAATACAACAGTAGTAGTAGTATCTATAGTTGGCAATAAGCATGAAAGATGGGAAATGGAGAAGATAGGAAGATAGAAGATACCTAGGCAAATTTCCTATGTTCAGTTTGAAGTTGCACACCACGTTACGTCATCATGGTATAGTGTATACGCCACAAGGTGGGTTATACCGATTCTTACCTCGACTTTCCTACAAAATTTGAAAATTCAAATCCCGTGAAAATTTCAAACAAGAATAGACAGTCAGACAAGAGACAATCAATCATGAAGAATGTGAACGAACTCATGTTGTTGTTGTGATAATAATTGATGAAGGTCACAAAGTACAGATTGGTGTCTTTTTGACTATTTGAGAATATTTTCTTTTTTCTATTGCAATACAATTATTGGCCCAGACCAGCAACCACGAAATGCTGCACAACTAATATTAAACTGAACGATTCTTAACTTGAAACATGCCAAAGCATTAATTTTCTGGCATCAACAATCTCTTCAGTTCATCGATATCATTGCACAAGTAATCAAAAGGCGCCTTTTTTAAGGATTCTATAGGATGAGATCCCCACAGGACACCTATCGCCACACTCCCGGCCGCCTTTGCAGCCACAGCGTCGGAAGGGCTATCGCCAATATAGACACATTCATCTGGTGAGATCCCGATCTCTTTGCAACATAAGAGCAAGCCATCGGGATTGGGTTTAGGATTAGGCACTGTATCGGCACCATGGATTGATAAAAACCTTTCGTATATCCCCTCTGCGCCAAGTTCTCCTCGAGTCTTGGGACAATTCGTTTTCAGCACAGCGTGAGCGTAAGCTACGCAGGCATTTGTCAATGCTGCAACTCGAACTCCTTCGTTGGTGTTTGGTATTTTCAGAATCAAATCTTCAACTCCCTCATAAAATCCTGCAGTCTCGGTGCTTACCAAGCCAACATATAGCTTGTCAAACTCGTCTGCGAGCCTCCCCCCTACTGTCCAAAATTCTTCGTCCTTATCAGGATCCAAACCTGCATGCCGTGCGAGTCTATCTGGAGTAGAGTATCGTGTGCATTCGTGATATAAATCTTCATCAATGAGCGGAATATTGTTGTTCTTCAGCACAACTTGAGTTGCGTCATATCCCAATTTCCAGCTATCTGCCAAGGTGCCATCGATATCAAATATAAATCCTTTTGCTTCATGAGGTAGAATTTCCCTCACCTCTACTGCTTCGTTAATTTCAACCGATTTTGCATTCATCAGGGATTTCTTTTGGCGCCGTTGCATAGTGGAACTGTGATGCAAAGCTTGACTAGCTTGATGTGTGCGTATCACCAATGAAGATGTTGGTCGAAAACAAGCGAGAAGCAGTACTCGTACGAGCAGTGTCAAAAATAAAGGTGGTGAGGAACTAGATAATTGAATAGCACTTGTCGTATCGGATAATCTCATGACAATATCAACTACGCGTCACGGTGCCTATTTTCTGTTGTTTTGATACAATGGAACAAGGATGATATGTGGAAGAATGCAGGTTGGAAATCAATGTTTGCTCCATCTTATCTTATATCATCTTTTCCCAACGTCCCAACTGCTCAATCTCAATAATAACTTTCGCCTGGTTTGGCGCGAATGAGAATAACTAAAAACGTCGTGATAGGAATGAGCTAGGAATTCAAAAATAGATCTGCATCAATTGAAATTATTTTAATTTTTGCACAAGATAGGGTCACGCGCTTCACATCGTCCTCAGTAAAAGTTGATTTACCAACTATACGCTACATAGAATGTGATCGAGCGTAGTCCTACATTGTCAACCCCGTCGTTCAAATAGAAAATGAACATTCTTTTTGAGCCAAGTTTGATCTGTCAAGGCTCAAAAGAAAAAATCTACTCGGAATCTTCACCCTTGTAAGTTCTCATCTCTTTCTGGTAGCGTTCCTTGTCCTCAGCAGCCAATTTGTTGAACTTGGTCTTTTCGTCCTCAGTCAAAGCCTTGTACCTTTTGGAAATGAGCTGTTGTTCAAATTACGTGTGAGACGATTAATGACAGTGAAAAATGGGATCGTCTTTTTGTTTCAAAATTTGTTCTTACCTTCGCAGTTTCGCCAAAAGTTGCAGTGGGATGATCCTCCTTGATGGTAGGGCGGATTACCTGGGAGTAAAGGAAGTATGCACTCATGTTCCTCTTGGGAGCATTTGGGTCTTTCTTCTGTTTCTTCTTCCTGGTAACCTGCTCTTCATCTGATGAAGGTGGTTCGTAGGTTTCCATTTCCCTCTGGTAACGTTCCTTGTCCTCAGCTGCGAGCTTGTCCCATTTTGCCCTGTCGTCTACAGTAATGGCCTTGAATTCTTTCGAAAGTACCTTTGCCTAGTTAGGACGGTATTGAAGATAGAAAAATGGTGAGAAATAGAAAAAGGAGCGCGAATTTTTTCGAGAAAATGAGAGGCCCCCACGTGTCGTCGCTCTTCGCGCGATTATCGCGCGAATTGAAGAATTGCGAACGATCC
>Ga0307981_1001964_pt1 | contig 17427 bp, 13 predicted proteins | sample OrgLakmetagen987_FD_201849 | JGI IMG/M metagenome (GOLD analysis project Ga0307981, IMG submission 201849) | Saline water microbial communities from Organic Lake, Antarctica - #987 | ecosystem: Environmental > Aquatic > Non-marine Saline and Alkaline > Saline | place: Antarctica: Organic Lake... | reverse complement strand
CGTTCAAAAAGAGGAAAAAAGGAAACCCCTTTATTTGAATCCCCTCTCTCCCCCCCTCCGATAATATAGTTAATTCGCCCTGATGCTCATACCATAGGGCTCTTGTATAACATCATCATCATCATCAGACACCCTTATCAATAGGTCTTGAAAATTATTATAAATTATCACCTTCGCCATGTCTTCATCCCCTCTCATTGACAAAGAAAACTGAACTACGATGAAAGTTAGACCAGCAATTTTGAGACATTTTAATTTTGGAATAATATACCCGAATGAATAGATACACAAGCACAACATAAAATACTTCCAATCTTCAATTTGGCTGGCTAATTTTACCATGCAGGGATGGGACCGAATTCTCCAAATCCGTAGTATCTTATTCCAGTGTCAAGTAAGTATCTGTGACATAATCTGATCAAGGATTATTATTTTTGAACGGTGAACAATGATCAATGATACAACGATAATACAACAACACAGCACGCAGCACGCAGCACACAGCACACAACATCATCATTGGCCATCTCTCCTATCCTCCAACTATAACAGATACATTAACGAACAGCAGCACTTCTTCAATCATGATGAGTGTGACACATACCGTTCTAAAGGTGTTAATAGCCTACTACGTTGTCCAGATTTTGTATGTACACTATCACACCTATAAACTTCAAAACATTCCTCCTCCAACACCTATGAACAACGAAACCGTCACTGTCGTAAATAAAAAAACCGTCTTCCAGACACGAGATTATCTAACCCAGGAACAACTTTTTCTGATTCAAGAGTCGGTGAAGGAATCTTTTGATCATAATGATCTTCCAGATGTTTCCAATTATCCCGTAAAGTTGTTGACCGAAGAATTCAATGATAATCTGAGGACGATCAATGCTTTATCCGCAAACGTGAAGGCAGCTATTGACGAAAATCCTCTCCCCGATGCACCGCGAAAAGAGATCAACGATGATGAAGATCAAGAGATCATTCATTTGACAGATCTTGCTGCTTTCTTGTCCAAGACATCATTCGCCGAATACACAGATGATGAGCTAGGCTTCATTGATTTCTCTGTCGTTGATGATGGCTTGTCGTCGCTCGAACATTACAATATTCATCTCGGTGATCTACCAAAGAAATCAGCAACAACCGATGAAATGGAAAGATGCGATGAATTCATGACCCGCACGATGACCGCTTCTAGAAAGAAAAGGTTTGAGACCAAGGAAGTGTTTGTATCATTCTTGGATTCGGTACGATTGAGCATTGAAGATCTGAAGATGAACCCACTCAATGACGAATCCAGGGCAATCGTTTCGGATAGGTTCTCAATTGAGGGGCAGGCCATGTTTGATGCTATACAGAACGAGGTGGATTCGCTGGTTCAAGATTTGAAAGACATTGCAGCGGAAGATTTAGATATTACCGATGAGCAGGAAGAGTCTGAACCAAAACAGTGCATCGACAAAGAAAAGTTTCACGATTTTCTAGAAGCAGGTATTACTGCGCACAATGAAAGGCAAAATGTTTATGATGCTCTCTCGGGTCTCGTAGATGGCTTGGATGCAACTATTATTATGGAAGAGTTTGAATCTCCCGACAAGTATGTTGACAACGAGGCACTCACCTTGAAGGATCTACTTTCGTTTCCGCTTTATTCGAAACTGATTGATAAGATTGACTCCACCGTCGACTTTATTGGAGGTTATAATGAAGCCGTCGATCGGCTAATTGATACAATTGGTGGAAATGAAGATGGAGGTATAGGGAAGAATCTTGAAAAAATTTTGAATAGACTGACCGCGAAAGTGGAGGTTCCAAAGAAATATCAAGAACTGCGGAAAAAGGCTGGAGTCACGAGATAAAATTCAATGATCATTTCAAGTAGACTTTGTAAATACGGCGTTTCAATTTTTGTATCTTCTTCAAGTATTATAACTAGGTAGTTCTATGCTTCTATCAAGATGGGTAGTATTGTTGAATTCGCATGAATTCTAGATTCTAGATAAGCATATCGATCTAGAAGCTAATTGTGGGGTAGAGGCATGGGCTCTGATTCGACATGTCAGTCCAAATACGAGGCGTGTTGAATACATCATCTTGAGAAATACGTTTTCCTACAACAGTGCTTGGTTGTATGAGATGCAGATTTGTGGACTCGACGTATGCAAAAGATTCTACAACAGGTAGGAAGTGGTCATCGCTCAACGCCATTTCGCCATTGCAGTCAATAAAATAGCATCAAAGAAGAAATGTGTTTACTATCCATTACCGATTTCGCCTAAAAATTTGAGGACAGTGAATAAACAGACTTTGCAAGAGCCGCAAATTCCTGTGCCTGCTTTTCAGCACCATTAATACTTTTGAGAGTATTGATTGCTTCCAGGCAACTTTGCAAAGAGACTCCTCTAATTTCCAGACCTTTACAAACGATCAAGTTAGAAGCATCACTGCACGTTCCAACATTGCATTTGATCATCGCTTTTGCTACCTCAACCCTGAATGATAAATTACAAAGAGGGTTAGCTTTTACCTTTTCCTGCCATTCGCTTATAAAATCACTGAGCGTTTTGGAAGAAGTACCAAGGAGATTCACTTTTTCACTACCAAACACTTCTTCCACAGCAGTGTGAGAGCCATCAGCTAATTTGACATGAAGATGAAAGTCAACAATGCGTTTGAAAACTTCGCTATCCATCGAATCACTACTGTCTTCCAAGGACTTTGCCCTAAACAAAGCTTGCAAAGCCAGCATGGCTTTTCCTCGGCGTGAGCACACATCATACTGACACAACCATGTTGTCAAGCACTTTGGAGCATTCTTCACTAAGGTAGATGCATACTTTTTGGCCTCTTCTAATGGAGGTTTACTAAGTAATTCTTGACCATCAGGGTCATCGTCCTTCGTTTTTTGTTTCACATTCTTGTTTTTGGTATCTTCTTTTTCTTCATCTTTCGCACTGTCTGCAGCTTTTTTCTCGGCCTTGAGTTTCTTCTTTCGTGCAATGGCTTTCGCCTTCTTACGTTCTGCCGCAGTCATGGAAGAGTAATCTGGCTCACTACCGTTCACGTGCTCCGATGGGTTGTCATGTAGATGAAGATAAGTGTGGATCACACCCTCAGCAGCCTTGACATAGGTGTCTTGTCCCCAAAGTGAATCTTCCCATCTCAACACATCAACATAAGCCCGCAACGTAACTTTGCGTATACAATATGAATGGAAGTCAAATTGGTCTTCGTGAATGTCTTCAAAGTGCTTTTCAACAGCCACTGCGACGAATGAAAACTAAATGTTAGGTTGTGGATATTCACATGAAAGCGAGCGTCAAGGGTAAGAAGCACACTTACAGTATTTTTTTAAACTCTTGCCGAAGTATCCCTTTCTTGCCAAACAGGCAGCAAGTTCAAGCTCATACCACGTCACTTGCATGTCAAAAATATTCTGCTCTGGATCACTTTCATGGCGAGCGAATAAGGCAATCGTCTCGAGAGCCTCTACTTCTTTATTCGCTTGTAAAAGATACTTGGTTGTTTGGTTGTTGATATACCGATCTTGTTTGTCCAATTCTCTTCCGGTATCAACACATTTGACTGCAGCATTTATATCACCAGCACTTTTCAAAAGCCGTGCCTTCAATTCGTAAAGGTCAACACCAGTTGGTGTCTGATCTAAGCCCTTGTCGACCACCGCAATTGCATTACTGTAGTCTCCAGCTTTTTCATACAAGACTGACCGAAGATACCACGTCCATAGCAATGTTGATGGCGGTTGTACATCGTCATCGCCAGGAAACATAGATGTGGACTCCAACGACGCAATGACTGTGTCTACAAGAGCCGCGATCGATTTATAAGCAACGTGAGACTTGACGTCAACGGCATCTTTGGCAATGGCATATTCATTCTTATTTGAGGAAGTGGCTGGAATGATAAAGAAAGAGCTTAGATCATCTCCCAAAGATGGCACTCCACGAATCAGGCTAGCTCGAATATATGCGTTGACAGAAGTATTCCAGTCTTCCGAATCAACATCAAACAAAGTCAACATTATCCTCTTGGTCGCAATGGATTTGGGGAATCTTTCAATCAAGACGTTTTGATATGCTTCTTTGAGAGTTTTCTGTTGATCATTAGATAGAACAAGCATAGAAGATAATGCCCGTGCACCCTTCCTCTTCAGCATAGTTCTGGAAACTTCGCCATCAATATTCAAAATTGACAGCATGTACCCTGTGTGCACACTATAATCTTCCGTAGATCCGCGCTCGAGGAGATTAAAGAACGATTCCTTTGCTAAATTATACAGTTTCAACTGCAACTGATAGTATCCTGACAACTTTAGGTAGGACAGCTGATCTACAAGAATATCTTTCTTTTTGCACTCATGCAAGTGATCAAGGGCTTCTTTCCAGTTCCCATTTTCTGCAATAATACTGTTCTTGTACAAGGCCAACTCAGATGTTTCGTAACTCTTTTGTAAGTCAACCGACCCGTTTTCCAACGTAGAAAGAAAGGTATCAATAATGGCAATTGCCCCTTTCCCATCTCCCTTCATATGCTTCCCTAGGGCGAATGCCAACCAACTTACTTTCAAATTAGGCTTGATTTCCAAGATTTGGTGTTGTGTCTGTGCAAATCCAGCCAAATCCCGCATTTGGATCTGTAGAAGCGCCAAATCTTTCATAATTTGAATGTTTTCTTTGTCGATGCGAAGGGCTTGTTTGTAAGCCTTGATTGCTTCGTTGTAATTGCGCTCCGAGCGGTAGATGAGGCCGTAAACGTGCCAACATACATGCGACCTAAGAAATTAATGAATGTATCTTCAAGTGAGGATTTGATTCTTGCATGGAAACGAAACGAAAGCACTCTTAAAGTGAAGAGCTTAAAATACTAAACAAACCAAATCAAGTGGTAGCTAATAACGCATTTGAGAAATGTCACAAGAATGCACAAGTGTGCATCAACTTACCTCATGTCATGCATTAGTCCCAATTTCACCATGTTAATAGCCTCATCCCTCTTCCCTGTACAATTTAAAATCAAGCCCTTCATACACAATGTTTCACCATGATTGGGAAACTTCTTCAAAACGGTATCGGCAGCTTTGAGTCCCTTTTTGTACTGCTTGCACTCATACTGCTTGACTACAGCGCGGAATAGATCAGTTTCTTTCTTGGGCATTAGGATGCCTTGTCCCGCTTGTGGGTTCGCATCTTTCGAGCTCATGCTTTGAAAATGTATTGGAATCTTGTGTTTATTGTGATATAGAAAATTAGCATGTCCTCTGGTCTCTGGTCCTCTATCCTCATTCATAAAATCATAAACGAAAATGCGGCTTTTGTGAGCCACAAACTGTTCCCATGAATACTAAGGATTTCAATCTCAAAAAAGCAAAAAAATATGGTTTCATCATTGCCTATCTACTATACCTACCCATCTGCTGTTGCTCGATAAGAAGATTCTGCATACATTGCAGAATGTATTGTTAGCACGTTGAGTCACTCAGATATAAATGGGAAGAAGATAATGGACAAAATCACCAAAATTCATCAATCAATTTTATTATTATTTAAACCATAATGATTGTCTTCATTAATCGTCACTTTGATGAACGATAATGATGCTGCAGTCTTGTTCGCATGATCCACCTTGGTTGTACGACATAATCAATTTATTCACTCTATAAGATGATAACAATGCCGTGTCCCAACGAGCGCGTACAGGTACACAAAATACATAATTCCACCACACCCAATTGTCCGCTTGAAACATCGCTGTAAATTACACCTTGGACTATAAGTGCAAAGCAAATACAAAGTTACTGGTCAGTGTTCTGGCCATTTTCATGAAATAGCCTTGTCAAATGCTCTGCCTGTACCAAGACTGTATCCAAATTCGTATCTGCAAGCCGTATCAAGAACTCAATTTCGTCGGGATCACTAATTGCTTTATTTAACCGGAACTCGTCTCGTGTTTTGTTGACTACATATTTCTGTCGATTTGGAGTGGGCATTTTCATGGCAGACCGTAATAATTTTCTATATAGGCTCATTGCTCTTGTTCGCGATGCTGCAGTTGCCGACATTTTAGATCAGTTGGTAAGACGAAAAGAATGGCAATGGTGATATATGTGGGATGATTCTATCAAGTGCGGTGCTGGTCTGTGATGAATGATCTAGTTCCTACAGAACGATGGTTATATCATATACGTGATGTTAAAATGTGCGTGATTGGTTGGTGGGGTCTATGGTCTATGCTGTAGGAACGGAATGAAGAATGATGAATGATGAGTGATGAGGAGGAGCGAGGAAAGATGATGATGAATGATGAATGATGATGAGTGTTGTGAGCTCTCGTGTTGTTCTTGATTATTGATTATTGTTCTATTTACTTGTTCACTACGTTTTATTCCTTGACGTCATATATTATTACTGCCCTTCACGACTGACTTGTTTGAAATAAACGTTCCCCAAATATCTCATTATTATACAAATGTATTGTAAATTATTGAACGAGTGGTGGGAAGGTTTGAATAATGCATCTGTAGACACTCAGAAAAAAAACACCATGGACTTGCGTGTTGAAACCACTGCACTTTCAGTAGATGTCACGGGAGTTCATCGCCTGGTACCTTCACCTGTACTGTTGTATTTCTTCTCACATCATCCGCAGCAGCATTTGCCACCTCGTTCGGTGTACTACAAAATGAACTCAGCTTAAATCCTCTTCGATTTGTGGAAATACTGAGAGGGGTACAAAGGAATGAAGGCTTTGTTCAAAACATGTATATGATGGTTGCACCAAGCCATATCCACACACAACACTAGCACAATAGTGAATACTATCGATGCTCCACATTCCACGATAACCAATCTGCTGTTGCATCACAAGTTCTAGAGACCAATCTTGTACGTTGAAATTTAGTTGAAAACCAGTTCCCTCCTTGCTAAACCCTCGCGGATTGGGACGACCATTGCTTTTTCTGAACTAATCGAAGAACATCCAAGAAATGCAATATTGCAATCCATGTCGACAATGTATAGATTATTGACGACCCTAAAACTCGTGTCGGATTGTAATCATTCCAATGCTTCCACGCCCATAAATGAAATGGAAATGTTATGAGTAGACCCTAAACCTAACCCTAATGTTTTTCTTTCTCTAGGTCTTAACGTTGTTAGTCTCTATCTCTGTACCACTCTGTATTATTGGAACTCGTATAGGAAGGCATGACAAAGTTAGTCGTACTGGCAAAAGCAAGCTTAGCACAGGAAGAAGGGCGGCATAATGTTAACAACCGCCTTACCATGTCAACCAAATGCTATCGCTCGACCTCACATCCCAATCTCTTTTTCATTTAGATACATAGGCGTGCTTACTAAACTCCCTCTTTATACTATCCCTTCTATTTATTTCACATTATCACATGTACATGAATGAAACGCGTTAGTTTCATCAATTAGTAACGACGAGTTCGATTTAGATCGTGTGCAAAAGCTGTTTTAAAATAGTCTCCTATAGAATTAAAAAGGCAAAACATTCATGTCTTAGATTAAAATACAAAGCTGACAAGAATACTCATCAAAGGTAGTAGAATTGCGGTCACTTTGAAAAGTGATGATGCACTGGAACTACCAAACCGAGCAGATGATGTTGTCGAAAACATACTCCCCTCAAGATCATCGTGGGTAAGAATGATGGTCCCATTCTTTCTCTTCAGCACAATCGCAGTGTTCCTAAGATTTTCCACTATGAGATTATATGCGCCATCACAAAGATCAATTGGGTATTTGTAGACAGTGCCACTTGCTAGACCACTGAAAGAATCAGTTGAACCGAAAACATAAGGAAAAAGAAACTCGCCATTCTCGCTAGCAATCTCAATATGCACTCGTACATCAACAAATCCAGTGAACGAATCATCTGTTGTGATTTCGATCTCATAAGAAGTCATGTTGCAAAAAAAGTCGTTCTCACAATTTTCTGTAGGGAAAGTAACTGCTTCTCTATGTCCTGTAAAATCAGTATTGCATTCAACTTCTTGGCCGTTAAGTATGAGGCAATAATCATTGTCATTTCCATCCTTATCAATACCATCTCCCGCCAAGTCATCAATATCCAATCTGTAGCATTGGTTATTATCCACTGGCAGGCAAAAGTCTCCCTCGTGAGTCTCGTCTGCTGTAAAAGTTGAAAGCGAGCCTGCGCTGATGAAGGCAAACGATTTCAACTCAGAAAGGTACCACACTGTTTCATCAGGATACTCGTCGGTGTTCAAAGTCACTTGAACTTCAGCATCTCTACACCATTTCGACGTTGGAGCAGAAGTCCCTGGAGCAATGACGTCATTACAAAGGCCAGCAGTGGGATCTGCGAGACAAACATTGAACTGAATCCAGGAGAAGCTGTCAGAAATACGAGCATAGACCCCGGGTCTTGTTGATACACAAGTGGGATCCCCATAACTGGTCAGCCCCACAAGTATTTGATTTTCTCTATCATAAAGAGGTCCTCCACTATCTCCATTGCACGCGTCGCTCCTTTTGTCACTATCTTCAGCACAGATTGTAGCTGGTCCAAGAAGAGTAGGTTTCATTGCTTCTTTACAAGTGTCTTGTGGAACATATTCAAATACTGCATGTTGTAGTCGGGATGCGAGTGTTTCTTGATCGACATCTATGATTCCTAAACCAATTGCCCATAGACTTTTACCCGCCTTATAAGAAGTAGAGTACGATCCATTGTCTAACACTACGGGGTTGATATTATTGACAGCTTCATCCTTCAGTGTGACAACCGATGATTGCATTAGATGTACAAGAATCAAAATCCTTCATAAAAAGCATCATAGTCTAAAATTTGGACTCACCAGTTCTATTAACATGAAGTCGTACTATAGTTAATGAATAATGAACGCATATCGAGATATTAGGTTTGAAAGATAAATTTGCAAAGCATAATACGCACACAAGACACGATGTGAAACTTACCTCCAAAGCAATCGTAATGTGTATTGTATAATCAGGATGTTGTGTGACACTCTTGACCCTATTAAGCAAATGCGATATAAATATTATAATAGCTTAAGTGGCATAGAGTCAAAACAAAACAAAGACAATTTTCAAAATCCTGATCACTTACGTCCTGGCTTCGAAATCCTGTCCACAATTATTATTATCTGCTGGGCATAATGCACCAACTTGTACCTTGTCGCCAACCTTTGGATCACAATGTGCAGCTGTAATGTAACACCAACGAGGTGTGATCAATAATGCATTTATAGAGAGGTGATATATGAACTAGCTACTGCACTTGATATGACTTACCTGTCAAAACAAACTTTGGGCTTATAAGCTGCCCCCCACAGTAAAAGAAATTACCAGATGTGTTCAACGCGGTATACCATGGGTATTCATTGACAGATGCTTTTGATCCTCCAACAATTTTGGCTGTGTTTCCAACGGTTTGAATGGTGGACCCACGCAAAGATTTGTCAAGAATTAGTCGTGCAGGAGAGGGGCCGTCCAAATCTTCGTTCGTCTCATTGATAGTGGTACTAGTTGCTGCCATGGCTGTTACATTGGTGGCTGATATTAACAAGGTCAACACAACTGCAACATTTACCCACGACTTCATAATCATATACTATTGATTGTGTTATTGAATCAAAGCTACAGCAGTACGGCAAGATTAATAGGGAAGAAGATCACTTGTGTTCTTTTTGCTTTCTCGTATTTTGATGCACGATTCGCGAATTCAAACGGTTGGATGTTGGATGCCTGCCGCGTGTAGAAATGAGTCGTGAATCATCATCATCGTGAAGTGAACGACGGTGAACGTTTGTTTGGGATCTGGGTGCGAACACGTCGTAAAAAATGTCATCCATCAGCATCCATCTCATTTTTCATTTTCTCCTCCTCCAACTTTATACCTATTTTGTTGTATTGCAAACATGTGCAGCAGGTAGGACATCAGCGTTTAGCGTTTCCTCGATTCGTGATTAGAGAATGGTTTCAACTAGATACGAAAGAATTACTCTCGACCCTGCGACCAAAATCACCCATGAATTCTAATATTTAAGTTGATAAGGCTACAGGGTGGTGCAAGCACTGATTCGACGACCTCGGGAATTTGCTTTATTCCAAATCGTGATTTTATTTTTCTATTTGCTATTCCAGGAATTCTTGAACCTTCTTTTTGTCATTATTTATTTATTATGTTGAATGTGGCCTCGGTCGGGCCTCGGAAATCAATGATGATGATGAGCAAGACAGATCAAGATATAAAGAGAGAGATCCGAGATCAATATCACCTGCAAGAATAATAATATCACCTACAACTATAAATCATGAGCACCATCACCACGAAAGATGCAGAAAATAGTAAACATCAGTGTGCTGAGTGCGGTGATAGCGATGATGACGGTGCAAAAGTAGAGACGGCAAACGTCGAAGGATCTGATCTTTCAGATGAAGATGTTATGATTGCTTTCATGACGTACCTGAGAGAGGAACAAGAAACAGAAGAAAAAGGAATTTTTGCCAAGCATGGGATTGGATGGAAAGTACTCATTGAACGAGCTCAGGAATTCCTGAGGAGGAAAGGAGGATCCGGAGAAGGAGGCCTCAATGCCGACCAGCCCCCAGCAAAGTTCAGGTCCACATCTGATGGATCAATACCATCCTCATCCACATTATCGAATGCGATTTATTCTGCTAACCCAAATAATAGGGAAAGAATTGGAAACGAGAAAGAAAGTAGGAAGTCTAATGTTGCCAACCATGATATATCACAAATCCCGCCAGTACCAGCACCAGTGGATCAAACCCGAAGGAAATTGGAAGCAATGGTCGCAAATTTGGAAGCAATGGTCGCAAATCTTACTGTTGGCAACGACGATAACTTGCCTCGGATTCCTGTGTAATCTCCTCTTCTGCCGCCGCCAGGAATGTCTCCACAAATGTCATCCTTCGCACCCATCCACCAGCGAAGAATGACGGCCACCAATCCACCTCCCGGGCTACCTCAAAATACCTCAACTCCAACAATGATGGCAACACATTCATCGGTACCAGCACCTGCACTCGCTCATGTAGCTACATCCGTGCCTACAGCATCTATAGATGATTCATCAGAAGTAGAACCAATAACGCAAACACCAGGGAAAGCGTTTATTTCTGCACCTATAAAGTGGCAGCCAAGACGTCTGAATAATAGGCTTAAAGACCAACCTGGTAGGTTACTCGCAATTAAAAAAAGGCTTGCTAAACATCAGTGTGCTGAGTGCGGTATTAGCGATGATGGTAGTGGTAGCCTCGAGGTTTGCACTGGATGTCATCTTGTAAAATATTGCAATAGAAAGTGTCAGGCTGCGCATTGGCCAGCCCACAGGAAGGCATGTAAAGAACATTTTGCTGAATTGTTTGATGAGAAATTGTTCAAGCAGCCTCCGCCAAATGAAGATTGCCCTATCTGCTCTCTACGACTTCCAATCGATTTAGATCAAAAAACGTACCAGTCATGCTGCGGTGAAATTCTGTGTCGCGGTTGTGTCCATGCACACTCGGTTGCTGCAGCAGATACAGAAAAATACAAGTGTGCCTTCTGTCGAACTGAAGCACCTTCATCAGTCGAGGAGCTGATTGAAAGAATGAAGAAACGCGAAGAAGCCAATGATGCACAGGCGATGTCTCATCTAGGGATTACTTATCAATATGGGATGACGGGTTTGCGACAAGACCATGCTGAGGCATTGAAGCTCATTCATAAATCAGCAAAACTTGGAGACCAATTTGCAAACTTTAATCTTTATCTTTTTAATCAAAAAGGGAGTTTCAAAGAAAGATATACAAGAAAAGCAAAATATCATATACAGATTAGTGCTATTGCTGGAAATGTAAGTGCAAGGTATGGTCTTGGGTGTGATGAGCTTAAGGCAGGCAACAGGGATCGTGCATATACACACTGGATGATTTCAGCCAATGACGGCCATGCTTTGTCGATGGAGGCGGTTAAGAAGGGATACAAATTGGGTTATGTAACGAAAGATGACTGTGCAAAAACTATTCGTGCATATGGTCACTCAATTGACGAAATGAAAAGTGATCAAAGGGATAGAGCTGCTGCTGCCTTTCGTAAAACTCAATTGACGAAATGAAAAGTGAGGATAGGGATAGATCTGCTGCCTTTCGTGCTTCAAGTGGCAGCTAATGCTTTTTGACTAAAGCAATAATACATCTAATAAAACCAAGCTAGATGAAATTCAACATGGAAGTGTCATCAGATATTATCAACATGAGGTGATATACGAGGGTGTCGTAGAAAAAGACACGAAAAAGGGAAGGTGTTATTATCAGATTGCGGCTATGAAAGCGCATGTGCAAGCGATTCGGGAGACACGAGACACTTTGCTGTACTCCACTACTGTATCACCTATCATGTCTGATTGATGCTTTATTCGCATTATTTGTATTGCTGTTCCAAGAATTCTTGAACCTTCTTTCTGTCTAATAGAGCATTATGTTGAATGTGGCCTGTGGCCTCGGAAATCAATGATGATGATGAGCAAGACATTAACTGCGCAAATCATGCACATACAAAATAACAATAAGAGGAATAGTAGAAAGGCAGAAGTAGTAGCACTACCACCAACACGATGAAGTCAAGAAGTGATTCTATATTTGAATGATATTCAGGCGGAACTTCTCGCCTCGATTGAAACGGAGCTGCAAGAAATCAAAGGACAGATGAAGATTGCGGGTTCATTATCTGATGGCGAAGTAAAATGTGAAGATAACGAGTATCTGTATCGATTGGACGAATTACAATGCAGACTCGACGGGCTAATAGCTGCGGAGTGCCCTTTGACTGGAAGTGTCATGATTGAAAGTGTTGATCATGTTTTTGTGATAGTAAGGAGGTCGAAGTCTACATTGCCTCTGATAATATCATGGTTGAAGCAAGGTTGAAGCTTAAAAAAATTATATAATTATTCAGCCGCTTTTAGTAAACCTTGTGGAAAACCAAATCGTCAAAAAATATGAAGCATTATCAAAATCAGTGGCACTAGGCACTAAACACTGATATAATTCCGATTATGTTAGGTATGCCAAGTCTGCACTGTTCTCGTACCTAAATCGGAAGGCATTGGGTCTCAAAGATGCGGTTGCTTACGTGTTGCACTCTATGTGCCAAATATGTAATACAGATCAGATCAACCAATCGCGCAGAAGATGGATTGTTTTCGGTCAATTCCTCAAATGCTTCCCTGCCAAGTCGATAGGTCACAACTTCGTCTGATAAACATCTGACAGAACTCATTCTCGCAGAACCTTCCACTAACCCTAGTTCGCCAACCATTCTGCCCACCTGCACAATTTCACGAGTGCCAGCCTCATTCTCTAGGTTGGCGACAAGTTCACCTCTCACCAATAACATTGCACAGTCACTTGGTGAAGCTTGGAGCCATAACATCTCACCTTTGCGATAAACTTGCCTTTCGAACTTTGAAAACAAGATTTCAATATCTTCAATATGCGCTTCGCCCGGACATATGTCGCAAAGATATTTTAATCCAACTTCCCTCTCTTTCTCAACTGGGAGATCTTCGTCTTCAGTAATATTAATGTCGATCTCTAATAAAGATGGGTCTTGCTTGTAGATGAGGGCATTCTCTGCAATAATTAGAGCTGTATCTAAGGACTGACTGACGTGGCTTCCATGATAGTGACCCAGTTTGCACGCCGGTATTTGACCTTTTGCAAGCAGTGCAGTTTCTTCGTTAAAGAAATTGATATAAGATGTCGAATGTTGTATTTTTTTTGATTCATCTAGCAAGGAAGAACTCATTTCGTTTACCAGCTCCGAAGAGAGATCGTAATCACATGGGAAGCCATCTCTAGATCCCGTTGCAAAAACACATAGCTGAATTTGAAACTTTCTTCTCATCATCTTTTTCATTTTAGAAATTGCTTGAGCGGCTGAAGAATCAATGCCAAGCACAAGAGAGAAATCCATAATGACAACCAAAGGCTCAACACTAGTATTGCGCTTTTCTGACAAGATGGCATCTATACTCTTGTTAAGTTGAGCCATGTTTCCAAAGAAAAGATGTCCTTGTAACTGAACGACCAAGATTCTGCTTCGTCCAAAATCGGGATCGTCAAGGACAATATTGCACTGATGGTTTCGATTTCTCTTGCTGCTTCTGAAAGTGACAGCAGTCATGTGTCCTCTGATTGGGTGCAAATATGCAACAGTTTGAACTGCATATGTTGAAACAGCGCTAATTCCTCCTGCGATCATTGCTGCACTCATCCCATATGTCGTCATGATAATAGTTATTAGCCACGTACCAGCATATTCGAGCCTTTCGAATTTTCCTAGTGTGTCCCAAACTCCCTCTAAAAAGAGATCAATACCAACATGCAGCAATAGTGTCCCCGCCATACACCGTGGTATAAAGCTCGCAATCGTTGGACCGACCAAAAATAGTATAGAAGTCACAAATGCTACTGCAATGCCACTGGGTCTGCCCGTTCCTCCACTTCTTGCATAAAGTACACTCTGCGTATACGCCATATAATTTTGCAAACCTCCACAAAGTCCAGCACAGATATTTGAGTACCCGTGAGCTCTCAGTTCCAGATTCATATCAGCTTCTTGATTCGTAGATATTGCGAATGCGGGGATATTGATGGGAACGTGGATCAGACTGAAGAGCGACAGGGCAATCAGTGTGGGTATGGAGTCAACCACCGCTGGCCATGATATATTGTTCAAGTCCGCGAGTCTCCACATATTCAATAAATCACCACTGAATATATTATCGAAATCAAAAACACCCGAATGCGATGTTCCTTCATCTTCAGCATCAAGTTGCGGGAAAAAAAATCCAGCATTGTCAGCATCGTCCACACTCCAATTCGTCAATCTTAATAGTAGATAGAACGCAGGCGTGATCATGCAAAAGTAGATGGGAGACAAGAGCGCAAAACGAGGTTTACCATCTTTCACATTCAGCCTCTCCAGAATTCTCAGAAATATTTCGAAGAAAATGACAACTGAGAACAAGTTCATGGAAGACACCAGACTATCCAATGAAAGTGGTTTGTCAATGGTAACCTCAATAGAAGTTTTGACAATGAACAATCCAATCCCAGCAATGCACCCAACTAGGACGTGCGTAGGAAAGAAATAGACGATTCGCCCAAGCTCCATCTTTCCCAGTATAAAAAAGACTATCCCAACAAAGACGGTAGAAAATCCGAACATGAACATGAGAGTCGATAAGCTCTTCATGCCATACCCTTCTCTGGCAATGACAATGTGTGCCAAAACTTGACAGAAAGGAACGTTCTCGATCATTTGAATTGAAATTGGATTGACAAAGCCTGATGTGAACGAAAATGTGATTTGCCCGATGATAGTGGAGAAGAGAAACATTCGAATTCCCAGCGCATCCTTACCAGCAACAGGAAAGGATCCATGTATCCCGTCCTCTGTGCCTTGCAGCGGATCTGAGGTTGATGCCTCACGCCAATTAACGGGAAAGTAAGATACTCCGAAAGGAATTCCAATCATGAGATGAAACATTGCAATGAGTGCCACTGCAGGAATTTGATGCAGGATATTGAGGAAGGAATCTTTGATATTGTCGTTGATATTTGTTTTTTTCTTTCCATCCCAGTCATCACTGCTGTTAGTATCTTGCAGATCTAAGTAGGTCTGATAATTCAATCCGTTCTCAGGATACACTTCAGATCCTTCGCAGTCTCTATCCATGAAACTGCCGAAATCTTGTACATTGGCCATTCGTTCTTCCCTACTCGTCTGTCCGACAAGACCGTCTCTCAGCCGATCCATCGTGTGGGATACATCAAATCTCTTGAGATGCACATGTTCTTGATCCATATTTGGTTTGGCCGTGATGATTACCAAACAAGGTCGTCGGGGTGGGATAGGTTTAGTTTCTTTTACTCTGAGTCTCTTCTTTCTGTGTTTTGTATTTTCATTTTGTGAGGTTTTGTGTCTGTGGTAAATTTGGTGTCTTCTGCACAGCTTTTTGTCACATCATCAGTATCTTGCAACAGACAGACAGACCTTCATGAAAAGAAGGAGGGCTTCTCCTGGCTTCTCATCAGTTCTTATGCCTACTGTACCTATTCTACCTACGAACCAAGCGAAAGCAGGAAACAGAAACTAGACTCCCTATTCCGTATTAGGTGCGTCCCTGTACATACCTTTTCTCTGGCTAATATATAGGTGTTCTATAATAACTAAAAATCCACGCTCAACAATATCCAATGCAGCAAGCAACAACAACGACAGTCAAAAGATTCTTGATGAGGAGTCCAGCAGCAACAGTGACGAAAGCGATGCGCCAGATTTCCTCTTGCGGAAATAACAACAGCAATCGCAGCCGAATTGTGATCCAAACGAAATTGCTTGTGCCGAAATTCGCACCACTTGTTGTTCGAGAGCCGTCGTCTCCCAAGAACCACGTCAATGCCACGGGATTTTCTCCCCGGTGGTTTTCTTCATCCTCGCCTGAAACGGATTCCCTAGACCCGAAACAGATCCAGGTCCGATTGAACGAGTTCCAGGACCTCTTTGTCGAGGCACGGATGTGCATCGACGACTTGAACGATTCCGTCGGAACCACGTATTACGATGAGGACGCCGAAGAGGCCCGGGAAGCCGTCGAGACCGCCGTTGAGAATTTTCAGGCTCTCTTGAAGGAAATCACCGACATCGAACAAAAGAACAGGGTCCTGCGGAGCAACGGATTGAAGGTCGAGCAGCTCAAGGGGGAACTGGAACTGACCCTGAAGGGTGGACATTAAAAAGAGGAGACACCGATGAGAGAGACGAAATGAAACCCACACTAAAACGAGAAAATATCCAATCTCTCGCATTTCATCGCTCTCGTACATCATCACGCACTGATTGTGGTGCACTCGAACGTAGAGGAATAGGTGACGGGGCAACCCTCGAAAGTGGAGTACAGTATTCCAATGATCGGTTGTTGTCAGCAAAGTAGTCTCTATCCTGTATTCAGATAATAATTGATCCGTTATCTTCTTATAATGATAAATTTCCGTACACCATTCAGGGATGGACTTATAATGACATGTGTTGTATTCGAACAGGCAAAAGCATTAAAACAGAATACACAATGGAAGCATTAAAACACTATGGACGGCTCTGGCTTTAGCATTATTTCGATCGTAGTTGTGAAAAATCCCCACATGTTTTTCTGTCTCTTAGTACTAACTATATACTGGTATGAATGGTACACATATCCCATGATTGGCGGCAGTTGTCAATTTTGTCTTAAAATTGTATAGTAGAGTAACAATGCATCCGGAGAGAGAGACTAGAATAATTCAACAGCAGTACAGATTTTAAAAACGTTGCCATAGCCAA
>Ga0307981_1001959_pt1 | contig 17443 bp, 22 predicted proteins | sample OrgLakmetagen987_FD_201849 | JGI IMG/M metagenome (GOLD analysis project Ga0307981, IMG submission 201849) | Saline water microbial communities from Organic Lake, Antarctica - #987 | ecosystem: Environmental > Aquatic > Non-marine Saline and Alkaline > Saline | place: Antarctica: Organic Lake... | reverse complement strand
CACCCACGTTGGACCTGTCTGCGTCATCCTCCATCAATATGCACTGCTCGGAAAAGGAAAATCCATACATTCCAGTGCTCAAATGGAATGCCACAATATTGTAGTGGATGAACGCTCTCGCAGGCTACGACGTGGTGGCCAACAGTGTCTTTCAACACTTGAGGGGTACAAGATCCCCCTGTCCATTCGTCGCGGACTCCCATATATGGACATGCATCCACCTTCAGACCATGAGCTCGATACGCTACCGCAGGTAGTCCTCACGTCTGACGCCAACTGGGATCCTACCATAGCCGACAATGAGATTGAACCAGACGATGTCTGGTACGATACCTTGGACACTGACGCTTCCCCAGGCACCAGAGCGTACGGCGACACCAAGTTTGACCAACATGGGTATTACCGGCAGAACGTCCTCTCTCTTTCACGCTCTCCTCTCATCTCCCAAGACACACTTGATGATGTACTGGAATATGTTGCAACGATGGAATCCTTCCACAACGCAATTGCTTACCCATATGATGTGAATGCAAGCAAGACTACCACGGCTACTCCCATAGAATACGATAAACTTCGTCGCTTCTTTGGATGGATCCCGACGGCAACCATCAAGCGAACCTTCGACTGTACGACACGTTTGGCTCGCTACTCGGGTCACTACCCGCTTCGCAAGCAATTCAAGTCGCGCTTCCCGTCGCTTAATGTTCACCAACGTCAAGAGGCGGTCGCAACTGATACCATTTTCTCCGACACTCCTGCCGTTGATAATGGTTCCACCTGCGCACAAATCATTGTTGGCATGGATACCCTCATCACAGATGCCTACGGCATAAAATCTGACGGCAAATTTGTCTCCACGTTGGAGGACCAAATTCGCAAACGGGGAGCCATGAGTAAGCTCGTCAGCGATTGTGCCCAATCAGAAGTAAGCAACAAAGTGTTGGACATCCTACGGAACTACACAATCGAGGACTGGCAGAGCGAGCCGTATCACGAGCATCAGAACCCCGCCGAAGGCCGTTACCAGACTGTCAAACAGCACACAAACGCTGTCCTTGATAAGTCCGGTGCTCCACCGAAAGCCTGGCTTCTTGCTTTGTTATACGCCATCTATCTGCTAAACCACGTGGCATCTGAGTCCCTGGGTTGGAAAACCCCATTGGAACTTCTCACCGGACTCACCACGGACCTTTCCATCATGCTCATGTTCAGTTTCTGGGAACGCATCTATTTTCCCACTGGCGACGCCTTGTCTTATGCCCATAAGCCTGGGTTTCCGTCCAATACAGCTAAACGAATGGGGAGATTTGTCGGTTTTGGCGAATCCGTTGGTGACGCGCTCACTTTCAAAATCCTCACTGACAACACTCAAAAGATCCTGTACCGGTCTTCGATTCGTTCAGCGTTAACTGAGGAAGAACCCAGGTTGCTATCAGCGTTGCCGTATCGCAACCGACGCGCCGAACCGGCAGGCACGCCTGATTTTCTCCCGACTCCTTCTGCTCCCACGATTAATGATGTTCTCACGTCTGCAGAGATTGTCCGTTCACCTACGCGTGATAAGTCCAACGGTACCAAGCGACATATGAGCGTCATCGCACCCGATGACCTTCTCACGCGCACGTTTCTTACGGAACCGGACGAAACAGGACAACGTTTGCGTGCAAAAATTGTAGAGAAAATTATATCTCTCGAAGAAGGATTGGAACAGCATCCAGACCGCATCAAATTCATTGTACGTTTCGAAGGAACTGATCGCCTCGACGAGCTAGTCGCATACAACCAAGTGCTCGAAGCCTTGGAGCAACTGTGGTCTTTTAAAGACATCATCGCACACGAAGGTCCACTGACTCGAGACAGCCCAAGTTACAAAGGATCCATCTGTATTGTCCTCATAGCTTGGGAAGACAGGTCGCATACTTTTGAGCCATTGAAGACCATTGCTGCGGATAATCCCGCTGTGTGCGCAGTCTACGCGGAGCGTGCTAAACTGCTTGACACTGACGGGTGGAAGCAGTTCCGACGGCTAGCGAAACGCCTCAAGCTCTTGGACAGGCAGCTAAACCAAGCCAAGTTGAGTTCCTACCAATCATTTCCACTGTTCAAGTTTGGATACCAAGTGCCTCGCAATCACAAAGAAGGCCTGACCTTGGATGATAAGAACGGCAACACGAAGTACCGGAATGCCGAGAAGCTCGAAATGTCTCAGCATGCCGAATACTCCAATTTCAAAAGCCTTGGAAAGGGGAGCCCTGGTCCAGATGGATACAAGAAGATACGTGTACACTTCGTTTACGACGTCAAGCACGACGGTTGTCACAAGGCAAAACTTGTGGCAAGAGGACACCTCACGGATGTTCCTGTTGATAGCGTATACTCTGGAGCCGTCTCGCTACGAAACCTTCGTATCTGTGTCTTCCTTGCAGAACTCAACAACTTGCAAGTGCATGCAGCCGAGGTTGGCAATGCGTATCTCGAGGCAGAGACAAAGGAGAAAGTCTACATCATTGGTGTACCTGGTTTTGGGGAGCTTGAAGGCCACACTCTGATCATCCACAAGGCCCTGTACGGACTGCGCAGTTCCGGCTTGCGTTGGCATGAGAGATTTGCCAACACTCTACGTGACATGGGTTTTGTACCTTCCAAGGCGGATACTGACATCTGGATGCGAAGGAACGGCGATATATGGGAGTATATTGCCACGTACGTTGACGACCTTGCAATTATTATGAAGGACCCCAAATCATTTACGGACCTTCTGATTGACAAGTACAAGTACAAGCTTAAGGGAGTTGGACCAATTACGTACCACCTTGGCCGCAACTACAAACGTGATCCTGATGGGACCTTTTACGTCGGTGCCGAATCGTACATCGACAAGATGATTGAGTCCTACGAACGTACTTTTGGCGCCAAACCCAAAGAGAATTCAACTCCACTGGTTGCAAACGACCACCCAGAGATGGACAACTTGGAGTTGCTTGGGCCTACCGAGATCACTCTCTTCCAATCGCATATCGGTTCCCTTCAATGGTGCGTCACCATCAGACGATTCGATATTGCAACTGCGGTCATGACCATGTCCCGCTACAGAGCCGCGCCTCGTCAAGGTCATCTGGAACGGACTAAGCGGATGATTGGTTACCTCCGCAAGTACAAGACAGATGCCATTCGCATTTATACGGGCGTACCCAACTACTCAAGTCTAGGGGAGACCCCACAGTACGACTAGATGAGCTCGGTGTACGGTAACGTCACGGAAGAGCTTCCAAACAATGCTCTAACTTCACTTGGCAAGGAGGTTACAATCACAACCTAGGTGGACCTTAACCTTTACTACGACTGGACCACCGGCCGCGCTGTAACTGGTACTCTCAACTTCCTGAACGGTACTCCTTTCGACTGGTTTTCCAAACGCTAGAACACAGTAGAGACCGCCACATACGGTTCTGAGTTTGTCGCAGCAAGGATTGCCACGGACCGGATCATTGATATGCGTATGACTCTACGGTACCTTGGTGTTCCTACCAAAGGCAAGTTGTACATGTTTGGTGATAACCAATCAGTGGTCACCAGTTCGACTATTCCGCACTCCAAGTTGAATAAACAGCACATTGCTTTGTTGTACCATCGGGTGCAAGAGGCCATTGCGGCAAAGGTTCTTGACTTCCTTCATATTGACGGGAAGACTGATCCTGCTGATGTTCTCAGCAAGCATTGTGGACACATCGACGCGTGGCCGCATCTCAAGTGGCTGCTATTTTGGCAAGGTGCTCCACCTTTGGAAGTTGAAGTGATTCCCCGTAAGAAAGGGGAGCCCAAGGTCTAAGGGCAAGGAAGTGGTGTCTACAGAGACAATCCTGGGGTCCGTCTAATAATGAAGCCAGGATCCACTTCATGTCCCGACGACTTTATCTGGTGCCATGGAGGGGAGTGACAAGATTCCAGGAGTTTCGTGTCGGATTGTTGTCTTATGTGTCAAATAGTGACAGGTGCGAATTCATATTCCGGGTTCCATGTTCCAGACATTGATGGCTACCACTGGTTAGCTATATTTCTCATGTGTTTGCGATATAGTTACCACGGGGTATCTATATTTCTCCTGGGTTTGCTTTATAGTTACCATGGGGTATCTATATTTCTAGTATTGTATATGAGGGCCAGAAAGGCATCATTAGTTGTTCCCGCCTAGGCGGTTTACATTTGAAGGGCATATGACCCTCAAGTCGTTCACGATTAGCGTGATCGTCCATCCTACATGCTCCCTGTGAGAGCAGTAGGTTTAGTTTAGATAACCAGTGATAAATCTACGGATTTGCGCAACACAAAATAAGCTCACAGTTCTAATTTATATCTCTTTCGCTTGCCTCGACGACCCGAGCCCACCGTTGGGCGCGCTACCAGCGGCATTGCAACCTTACCTTTACTGTTTGGTGCACCCATCGGCGAAAACATGGATGGCCAAGTTCGAGGTTCAACATGACCTCTCGATTGCTCCGAGCTACGTCAAGCCGTTTGTCCTGTTTGACCTCCCCAGCGCTACAGGGGTCAACCCCATAGTCACAGCACTGGTGACCCTGTATGCAAGCTTCGCGCCGGACAGCAGCGGCACCCCGGGTGCGCACTTGCTCAACTCGGCCGACACTCGAGGGCTCTCCTCCGCCGACGCGCTGGCCAAACTCATGGGAAAAGCCCTAGTGACGTCTCCCGGTAAATCCCCAAACCGCCGGTTGTCGCAGAAGAAGGCTCCAAGCCAGGGGAAGGCGCCAGCAAAAGCCCTCTCCTTTGCGTCTCCTCCATCGTCACCACCGAGAGCTGCCACCTTGCCTTCCGGAAAGAGTGAAGAGGCAGAAATTGTACCGCCGCCGCCAGGCTATCGCCCGCCACCCCGGATCCCAGCTTCGACGCACGGGCGCACCTTCAACCTCACGCATGCCCGATTGGCTCAGCAGCCATCCCATACTCTCGCGCTGGTCCCTCCCCATTGAGTTTGAGCAGGCCCTTCAGTACGCCAATGCAGCTCTCCCGGCCGACGCCTATCTGTTTGTGCTACCGGATGATGATGCGGCAATCCCGAAACGCTTCAACCGAAAGAGTTTCCTCCAACTGTGGCTGAAAGAGGCATACACGGTTCTCTCACACCTCGGCGCCCTTCGCCTCCCGGACCACTCAATACTCTTCCCAGCAACACCAGAGAGCGCTGAGGAGATCCCCTTCGACCCCATTTGGCTAACAACAGCCAGCCTCATTGGCGCCACGAACATCCTGGCGGCCCCCGTGAGCGTCCTCAGAACGTCCAGCTTCCTCACGACCTGTCATCGGCAAGCTCGCGCCCGCCCATGCTCACCGGGCGCATTCTACCCGGATATTGATGCCACCTTCTTTCGTAGCCCAACAGTGCTCAAGGCTCTGCAACCGGGCAACTTTGCAGGTGGCCGCGAGCTCCCCACCAACCAGTGGCAAACGGCGCTCACACCGTATCATTTCATTGTCTCGATCCCCGGTCAGAAGGCCCCGTCAGAAGGTAATGGCTTTGCCGACCTCCTACGGCATCACAGATGGGCACACTTGTCACCAACATGGGATGGATCCTCCATCGGATCTTCAGCAATCCGGGACTATACCCCGATCTGCCAGCTGACTGCTCTCCATTCCTGCTCCGCTCGCCCCTCGCGGGCCTACTCATGCAGATACGCAACCTCCTCGCACAGCCCAAACTCTCAGATGCGTGGAATGCCCAGCGCGCAGCAGACCCAGCCAAAGGGCTTCGGAACACGGCCGCCCTCCTCCATCACCTTGGCGACTTAATGACCATTTTCTCACCGACTGGGAATCCCACCCCGTCCCCAAGCACCACTGCTTGGTGCGCGTACCCGAGCACCATCGGGCGCGCGAGGATGTGGCCCTGCTCAGCCCAGAACTCTACGGTGAGACAGCGTCTTTCCCCGACAAGCTCAGTGGATGGCTCGCCGAGGCCAAGGCGTGGTTCAGCCCCACAGGGCTAGAGTCTCCCCCAGCATACACACCCGCTTTTGCCTCGCCGCTCCCAGCGCTCACTCAACCAGCGGCAACCAAGTCCTCGGCTGCAGCTCAAACAGCAGCCACCAAAAAGCGAAAAATGGAAACAGAAGAAGGGGAGAAAGACCTCAAGCCGCCACCAAAGAAGGCAACAGCAACAGCAACCGGGGACCCCGCACGGGTTGTCGCAACCGTCCTACCCACCAAAGCTGTCCCAGTGGCAAACAACCCGAGTAAGTTCAAAGCGCGTAAACCCCTTATCTGTTGGACTCAAGTCGGCTAAGCCACCTATCCCGCCGGCATTGGCGGCCTCATGTACGCCCTAAAAAGCTCGCCTGTTGTACTTCCAACTGAACAATCCCATGTATGGTTCCCATTTCTCTTCATCGCCCGGAACAACGGTTGTGACGGCACGATGCGCCAGCACGGCCCCAACGGACACCGTCACGCCAACGGTAGAAAGCTTCGAAAAGCCTGCAATCGTCTCCGTGTCGACATATCGGTCACATCCGACGGCTGGACAAAAAAAACTGCAACCACTTTGGGATTTCGTAAAACATCCGAACGTCCAACTGTCTATTGTTCCATCCGCCGCCTTTGTGGCTTTCATGACGCCATTAAAAACCAACATAACACCACGTTTACCACCCTCATTCTTCATCCTTTGTGTTACGCGTACCAAGCACTCAGCCAGTGGCCTCTGTCTTGTCCTCTCACCCGTACGAAGCAGCTCCGATTGACTACCTTCGGATCCCATCCACGGTGAAGGGTCTGCGCCGCATGTTGGAGATTGAAGAGCGAGGTCTGTGTTTGCCAACACCACCTTCCAAGTTCTGGCCACTGTCGTTTGCAGCCATGGGAGCCACCATCCTCGACTCGCCTCACTGCCAATTACCGCCGTCAATAGCGACTCTCGTGTTCCGCTTCCTCGATCGCGCGTCAGCGAGCGCTCTCCGACGGGCGTCTCCCCACTTTCATCACCAGTGGGGCGACACACGACTCTTCCCGCCAAGCCCTAGCTGCTACCGTCGTCGACAATATGGTTGCGGAAAAGCCTCTCCCCTCCTGTCGACTGCCCACTCATCGCCGTCCCCCTACTTCCTCGTCCACCTAGTGTGGGACTGGCTCTTGGTCACTGACCGGCGCTCCCTCGCAAGTGCCACGCCAACAATAGCTGACTACGCCACTCTTCGGATGGCTGCCACACACTTGGACCTGTCGTCTCTCCAAGTGAGCCGCCCCTCATCGGATGCTACGCCAATCTGCAAAGTAGAGCATATCGCATGGCCGCAGCCCTCCTTTGTTTTAATTTCAACTACGGAGACTTCGTCTGCTGGCTAGGCGGCGAATACACGGGAGCCCAGCGAGATTGGGACGCGACCTTTGACATCGTAGACAGTGTCCGAACCTCTTCGATCCCCCCGGGCTATCCGGCCATCAACTTTGATCGAGCCGTGCAACTCGCCACAGAGGGCGTCCCACTCGCAGGTCATCGAGTGCAGCTTCGTCGCCGTCAAGCAACGCGAGCGCCACGACAACGCCTCCCTTACTCCCGAAGCAATCGCACACGTACGAAAAAAGTTTACCAAAGAGGAAAAGCTCTCTTACCACATTCTTTCCCTTGATTCATCTGGGCTTTCATCCCGGGACTCTTCCTCGCCCTAATCACCTGGATAGTCCCAAAAGGCCGCCCCGGCAACGATGGGCGTTTGTGTGCCAATACATCGACGATCCTCGATACCGAAGACGATGCTGCTGGGACCCCGGATGACGGCGCCGCTAACGAGCAGCTTCCTCGGAAGGGAGCAGAAGACAGGGAAGACAAAAGCCCCCCAGTCTATTATGGGACAGCCTTCCTGCGTTTTCTAATCTGGATTTACAATCTCCGCGTCGACCACCCAGCTGAAGACATCTACCTCTCCGCTGACAACATCACGGCAGCGTTCCGCCGCATCCTCTATCACCCAGACATGGCTATACTATGGGCCACGGTGTTTCAAGAGTTTTTAGTTATACCGTGCGGCATGATCTTTGGGGGTCGCAACTCCCCGTCTTTCTATATGATTCCGGGTGAACTCCGAGCTCACGTGGCTTCCGCCAGTGATTTCAGCCCCATCACCACTGATTTGTCCGAGTCAATAGTGCTTGCCACTCCACCCTCGCCCCGCGCAGCCCTCCAGATCGTACGTGCCACCCCGGACGACAAAAACCTTGGTGCAGCCTTGCTCCTCAATGATCCCACGCGTCGCTACGCCCACTCCAGCTTTGTTGACAATACGGGCAGCGCTCACATTTGCTCGCGGATTGTGGGCGCCATCACCAACAGTATCCTCTCGGCCTACGTTATCTTCAGCTTCCCCATGGAGGACCGACGGGCGCCATGCCTTTACCCATTCAAGTGGACACCTCAAGTTGGCTTCACTCTTCGCTTTCTTGGCTACCTCTTAGACATCCAAATCAAGACGGTGCAATGGCCAGAAGACAAGCACGCGCAGCTCGCAGCCATGTTAGACGACGAGTGGCTGGCACCCTCTCTCGGAAAAACCACTCGCTGACACCACAAAACGTGGCGCGCCTGCTCGGACTCATCCGTCACGGTGCTCTTGTCTCGGTGATTGGCTCCTACTTGTCGATTTGGCTTCAACACTCGTTGAACGAGGCCATACGCGCTCAAGCTCTTCGGGGCAAGGTCACCAAGCGCTGGTGGCATGTCTCGGGTCCGAATTCCAGACGATGCCATGACGGACATTTGTCTTGCTCGAATGTTCTTGGCACCGGACGGTCACAGCCGCATCTGGACGCGGCCCATCGGGCTCCTCATCCCTCGTCCCCCCACCATCACGCCAATCTCGGACGCGTGCTACGGCGGGCTGGGAGGCTGGGCACAAGGTCACCCTCTCATCTGGCGCCTCAACAAGGCTGATCTCGAGGCTTGCGGCTTTATCCTTCCAACCGGTAGAGAGCCAACGGAAGCCGAGAAGAAGGAAATGAATTTTGATCACATCAACATCCTTGAGTTCGTAGCGGTTATCGTAAACATCTGGGTAGCGGTGCGCTACCTGATGCTCCAACCACGTCGTACTGCACACGTTATCATGAATGTCCTGTCAGATAACACGTCTGGCCTCTCGTGGATGAAACATGCAGCGCGATCCAAAAAGAAACCAGTTAGTCGACTGGCACGTTTTCTCCAGGCCCTTCTCACATATTGTCCACTACCCATTCGTGTACAGGGCGACCACATCAAGGGCAACAAAAGCACAGTGGTGGATCTGTTGTCACAATTCACACTCGCCCCATACTGGGCGTCCGTTATCGCGCAAACCTCCCCAACGCTCGATCTATCCAAAGCCTGCCAAGTCCCGCAAGAGCTGCTGTCCAAGCTTGCGCTCTTGCTCAGATCCGACGGCGACGCGGCGATGTCCGAGAGCGAAATGACAAGACTGTGGACTCTCGAGCTCAAGTATTTACCTCCTGGCTGGCAAGCCTCAACTTTGATGACGAGTCTTTGCAGAAAATCACGCCGGCCCAGGCCCTACCCCTCTTAAGCGCTTTTTCACGCCGTTGCCAATGAAGGTTTTCCCAAAACCAGAGCACTTACTCTCACAGCAGCAGAATAAGCGGCCACCTTCGGGCAGCCCGCGACTGGCTTGCAGCTGAACTTGGCGTTTTGGTCGAGATCTCCGCTGACGATGGCACCGCAAAGCTACACCCGTTCTTGGCCGATACACTCGCGGCCCGACAAGATTGGACGACCCCAAAGCCAAACGGGAGCCCTTCACGTCGGACATGTTCACCTATATGTTTGACAACATTAGTAAATGTGCGGCCGCCAAGCCGTCCATCCTATTCAACCGCAATGCGGCAATTTTCGACTGGACGCGCCTGGGTACCTTTACCGGCTCGCGAGTGAGCGAATACGCCCAAACTTCGGCGCGAAAGGGAACTTTCTCCCGCGTTCCGGTCAGTCTCGATGCAGGCGACTGGAAAGACACCCCAATCGCATTCATGTATAGCGATTTTACCTTCCTCACCAAGGCAGGCCTTGTCGTCCCTCACAACCGGTTGCAACAGCTTGGACACACAGTGCACGAGCTCCACATTCACTTTCGGTTCAACAAGAGCCCCGAAACTTCACCATACGCAAGTTTCGCCGGTCCGGCCATCATTTTCTTTGTCCCATTCTCGGAGGCATCTCAGTCATCTCCAGGGCAATGGCCCTGCAAGTACCACCCAATGAGCCAATTGGCGTGTACTGTACCTCGAACAAGGGCACGTACACATTCCTCAGATCATACAACGCTACTTGGATGCAAGCGGTCTGCAGTCTTGCCCATCCGGACACAGATAGTTTTTTCTACAAGAACGCGGCACTCATGGTATCGCATTCCAATCGCGTCACGGCAACAGTTGCGCTACAAATGGCAGGCCTCTCTATTGATGCTATCGCATTTTGTCTTCAATGGTCGCCCAAGTCAGTCAAGCACTACCTTCGGGATTGCTCTTACGCGGTGGGCGAACTCACTCTGCAAGCTGTCAAAGGGGCTTTGTTGATATGATGTCCACATTGCTAGCATAAGCTCCCCAGTCACTCTATACACTATAGGATGCCTTACTCCATTCATTGTTGTTTACATTCATTACTTTAAAGACTTAGTCTACTCACGCAGTAGCAGCAGCATCTGCTGCTCGATCGTCAGCGGTCGCGGCGCGGCCCGCCCCGAGCCCGTGATCTCCGACAAGATTGGGTGCACATTGTTTCATCAATCGAACGCTTGATTGAAACACGCGCGCGACCGGCTCCACGCCAACAAGCTTGACATACACCATTGCTGATGTACATCCACGGCAGTCCAGGATACCTAGCTGACCCTTTTACGAGCCTCCAACGACTCGAACAGCGCCACCAACTCGAACCCACGTTCCGTCGACAATCCTTCAGGGATCTCCGTTGGCGGTTCCGTGGCCCTCTCCACAATGACTCGGCGCACACTACACTGCATCAGTTGCACGGTAGGCCCATAGTCCAATTCAACATACACCATCTTGGCAGTGCCCCTGGTTTCCACTCCGCACTGCCCTCGATACGACCCAGCGATTACCCTCACGGGCCTTTCGTCGGTCCCACTCAACATTTTTCACTTTTTTGTGTCACAAGTTACCCTGACAACGCATTTGCTAATAACCAGGGAAACTCTCATCACCACTATCGCCAGATCGCCAACATGGTCACACTAATGCGCGCATTTTCAAGCTCAAATATTTTCAGTCACGACCCGGGACCCACTCGGAGGTCACGGCAAAAATCTATCCGATTCAACGACTCATGACGCGACACAAGCTTGTGCTTCGGAAGCTCTCTCAGGTTAGGCCCACTCAACGGGTATCGCCTGGATCTTCACGTGCTCTCCTTACTTGTGGAATGATTAGTTGCGGGGAACACTCACAGAAAGAATCGGGGAACCAGAGGAATTTTTTTTATTCTCTTGTGTTTCTTTCTCTTCTCTTCTGGGGTGTTTCTCACCCATCCTGTCTCTCTTCTGCTGTTGACCCTGCGGGTTTCTTGGTGCACGTGTCACTCTCTCGACCTTTTGTTCTGGTTAGGTGGACTGGATGCTCTTTCGGGGTGGCGATTTCAGCCAATCCCATGGGATTGACTGTGCTATCCCTTGGAGATAGGTTTGTGTGTGCTCTTGGCGGCTCTGCCGCCAAACAGCCAACAACAAATCACATCTCACTAGCAGTTAGCATCTATCAGGCTCTGTCCTCCCACCGGGGGCAGGGTTCACGACAGCAGTTGAGCGATGGGGGGCAATTGAGGGTCTTGGCCATCGATTGCGGCTCAGATCGAGTGCGTCGAGGAGACGATTTGAAGGGAGGATACGAGCTCGCAGAGCTCGTAGTTCTTTCAGAGACACACACTCAACTCCAGGGGGTCAGCACCGCTGCTGCAGGAAGAGAGACGCTGAGATCATTGTTTTGTCTTCCTTCCGTCTTGTTAGCAAGCCATAAGCAAGACCTTCTTTGAGCTCTCCTTGAGCTTTTTGCTTTGTGTTTGTTCGGTCTCGTTTTTTTGTTCGTGCACCATGTCGGATCTTGCGGATAGCGGGCCGGAATTCTTCGCGCAGCTTTCGCTGCCGCCGGAAATTTCGTTGCCAGGTTCGTGGGCTTCTGTTCAGCCTCAGGACGCGACCATCGCGGCCCAAGGCCTTGCTTCCCTACTGGGAGGCACCCCGGAGACCCTACCCCCTGCGGGCGGGTCTACGGATTCTGTATCTGCGAAAGGGAAGGAAACTGTAGCAACGGCGCCAGCACTGTGCATAAGTCTGGCCGTGCATGATGGCACGTTTCTCTCCCCGGCGGACCACCTGGTTTGTTTGGGGCAAGAGGAAGTTGGCGCATTACTGGCTGTGGTTCATATGGCCTTAACGGCAGACACAAAAACACAGCCATTCCTGATCTTTTTGGGCGCTCCTTCGGTGCCGTGGGACGTCGAGGAAGTGCCTCGTCTGTCTCTCGGTGTAGGAGCGACGCTGGGGCCTCATAATGTGGTGAGCTGCCCCACCCTGAGTTTTCCGATGGGTTTTTGTACTCATTGGTTGACTCGGGCCAACGCCACCGCCAGCGTCGCTGTAGATTTATTGATAGAAGGCAGCGCCAACACTCTTCTCGCTTTGGACGCGTTCCAAGCGTTGAAGCTCATGATTATTTCGGCGGCGGCCGCTCCTCAGGATGATTCCGCCTGGTCGCCTTGTTCTCCAAGGGAAACCCAGCGCTACGGGCAGGCAAATCACCCCAGTTGTCTTATTCCTCGGACGATGCAGACGCTCCAATGGAGGGACTGTTCGTCCATTTTTCGGCGCTTTCGCTGCCTCCAAAAATCACGGCTTACCGCAGGGTTTTGTGGCTCGCCCCGCCGCCATGTCGTTGGCCCAAGCGTATGTGTCAGCGCTAAAGATCTGGTCCGGCATCACTCATGCTTGTTAGGACTGGATGATCAATCCCTACTATGATGTGTGGTTTGCAGCCCAGTTGCTGGCACCAGAAAGCTTTGTGATGGATATTTGCTCCGTGCAGCAGATCCAACCGGACTGGCTCCGCTGGATTGGCGATGCCCTGCCAGCCAATCAGGAAAGCGCCTGGTCTCCCGGTACGATCAATCCTTTCCAGCACGTCTTCTCGTTGCTTCGTCATTGCGTGTTTCTTCGGGATGCTCTCCTCGCAAAGGCAACGACGCAAAGGCAACAAAGCAAATGCTTCCGAAGTTTCTCGAGTTCGAAGCTCGCGCCTTTTTTTCTTTCGTCAGGACAGTGCGCTCCTGCTTGGAGATCTGCCCCCGACCATGCAGCCTTTCCTTTATTGCCTGGCTAATCCTGGCACTCGTGCCTGGGCGTCCAAATACGGCTTTCAAGCCATGCAGGATCTGGTTCATTGTCCGAGTTACGTGAGAACTCTAGTGCCGTTCACGGTGCCGGCCAATCCGAACCTCCCTCCGGCACTCAGCAAGCTTACGTCCAAGGTGGAGCTCTCTAGCGTGAGTTTGCTAAAAAGCCGGGCCATCCCTGGGTCCCAAGACTCCCTCGCCTTGCATCGTCAGATGCTCTTGGACATGCTCGGAAATGCGGTCACCACTACGCCCGACAAGTCCCCGCCACGTCGCTTGTCCAGGAAGCAAGCTCCTTTGGCGGATTCTCGGTCAGGCATGAACTTCGGCAACGAGTCTTCCTCGGTCGCGTCGTCCAGTGTGAAGGTGGTTGATCCTGCCTTCGCGAACACGCGCGCCAATTCTCGGAAACCCGCCACAGTGATTGACGTCGGTGCAACCTTCAATCCGTCCCAGCATCGAGTGACCACTCGAGTGCTACTGTCCGCGTGGTGCCTGCCGATCGAATCCTCGGTAGCACTCAGACAGCACAACGCAGCGGTGTTATTGGGTGCCGCGGATGCCTATATCTTCGACTCTCCGGATAATGAAGAGACGACTGTATCGCAGCGCTTCTCGCGCAAAGCGTTTGTCCAGCAGTTGCTCCGGAAGTCGCTGTCAGTCCTTGCCCACATTGGGGCATTCCGCCTTGCTGAATCTCGTCTTTTCACGTCCGATCCGGCCGCCAAAGACCTTCCGTTTGATCCACTCTGGCTCACTCTCCCAGCTCTCGTGAGCATGGCTTGGTGTGTCAACGTCCTGACCACCACCATCAAAAACAACCAGGTGACGTCGTATCTTCTCGACCGGCACCGGATCGCACGCGCCATGGACCCAATTGAGGAAGCGTTCTTTCCGGCGTATGTTCCAGCATTCTTCCACAATGCTGCGATCATTCAAGCCATTCGGAGTGGGAGCTTCACCAGTGGTCATTGCCTACTCGCAATGGACCATTTGTCAGACTTCCTCACCCCGTTCCACTTCATCGCGTCGGTTGACAACACTGGCGCGGTGGTTATTCCCTCATCGGGACTTTCCGTCTTTTTGCATGATCACCATTGCCCAAAATCTTGGTTTGGTTGTTGCACTGTATTTTTGCGGATCCAGCGCTCTACCCTCACCTTTCTCCGGACACGTCGCCGTTCCTGTTTCGTGCCCCGTTTGCGGGTCTTCTCATGCAAGTGACACAGTGTTTAGTTCAACAGCGCACCACCGCGGCATGGGATTCGAGTGCTCGCGCAAACCCAACACGTGGTCGCCAAAACTTATTCGCCTTCCTCTTTCATGTGGGCCAGTTGTTCGAAATCTTCAGCGAGTAGGCCACTCCATTGAATCCCAAAGCGCATTGCTTCGTGGCAGCCTCAGAGGTCCACCGCGCTTGCGCTGATCTGGTTGTGCTTGGTGCCGCCACCTACGATGGTGCCAACCTTCACACGAAGCTGGAGCAGTAGCTTACTCACTTCCGCGCGTGGTTCAGTCCGACGGCGCTCACCGCCACCACTCCACCGGCGGTAACCGCGTTCCGCGCCACCATCCCGATTTCCATGCGCTGTATTACCGCGCCCACAGCAGCGGCAGTGTCAACCAAGGACAGAAAGCGCAAGGCTGCAGAAGGCCCCGACAATCCCGCAACCGTTACGGCCAAGGCAGCAGCGGCGGCGCTGAAACAACGCCAGAAAGCAACCGGGGGCACCTCCACCACCGCTACCATGGTTGTTCCCGCTCAGCTCCCTCCAACGTCAAATTCCAGAAGTATCACAACCAAGTAAGTTAAAGGCTAAGGCCCCTTTCGTGTGTTGGACTGTGTCGGGAAAAGCCAAATACCCCCAGGGTATTGGCCAGATGATTTATAGCGCCACCAAGGATCCCCTGATCTTGCTGCCAATCATTGAGGAGCATCACATTTGTTTCCCATATATCATTGATGCAACCGGCACTGGTTGTGGCTGTGATGGCACGATCAAAGCGCGCCCAGGAGAACTCACTGGGCGAAAGCCATGCAATCGTCACCACATCAATATCTTAACCTCCACGGACGGTTGGTCGAAAGCGAAACTCCAACCACTCTGGACTTTCCTCCAGATACACTTTGGTCAAAGGCTCCCTCGTGCCCACCCCAGCCCTGTCAGCTCTCATGGCTTAACGCCTAACATCCATTTGATACTATATAAACAAATGAAATGCATTTTGATACAACTTATACTTCATTTCATTTTTGTCATTGCGCAGACCGCGGCATCGCACCCCCCATCAGGGCGGACTACACTGCCTCGTCTGTGGCAAGATTTCGGATACCGCCTGTTCCCCGGAATCCGGCCAGTTCCCAGGAATCTGGCCATTCCGATTACGGCTTTCACCAACTTCAACGGCACCTTGAACTGGAAGAAGGCTGTCTTTCGTTGCCAAGCCCGCCACGTGGATGACCCCTGTGCTCCGCCGAAGTGTTTGCACCCGAGCTGGGACCCATGGTAGGCTTGCTCCCCTCCGTCATCCCGATCTGGGTATTCCCTTACCTATCCTTGGCGGACCAAGCGTCTCTCCAACAGGCTCACCCGCGCTTCCACCCGCTCTGGGGGGACACACGCTCCTCGTCCGGCTTCGGACTCCTCGTCCGGCTTCGGACTCCTCGTCCATTTCCAAGGATTGTGCCTACCAAATGGCCGGTGCTCTGCTCTGCTCCGTTTCAATTTTAACTACGGCGACTTCATTCGCTGGCTCGGCGGCGAGTACACAGGCGCTCATCGCGACTGGGATGCTACTTTTGACATAGTCGATAGTGTTCGACTTGCGTCCATTCCACCCGGCTACCCCGACGTGGACTTTGACCGCGCGGTTCGCATTGCGACTGAAGGCGTCCCTCTTGCCGGACGTTTCGAATGCCAGTTTGAATCAGTTGTTTGCAAGCGTGAACACCACAACAACGGCTCCCTAGCGTCCGACGTCCTCTTCGGAAGAAGTTTACAAAAGAGGAAAAACTCTCGTACCACATCTTGTTCCCTCGCTTTCTGTGGGCAATCATTCCAGGTCTGTTCCTCGCGCTGATAACTTGTGTCCCCCCAAGGGACGACCCGGCGACAAAGGGCGGACTAGTGTTTACCCGTCAACCGTATTGGAAGGTATCAATCCGGATGCATTGCCCTTGGATGACAGCGCCGCGAATGCACAGCTTCCCGACACCGGTCGTCCTGACATACCAGGGCTTCCGGACGAAAATCTGCCGGTTTATTACGGTACCGCGCTTGGCCGCTTCTTGATTTGCATTTACAATCTTAGGATTGACAACCCCGTGGATGAAATTTGTCTATCAGCTGACAACATTACCGCCGCTTTCCGTTGCCTCTTTTACCAACCTGATATGGCGGTATTGTGGGCAACAGTGATTTCAGGAATTTTTGGTCATTCCGTTTAAATCCACACGTGAGGGCCGAAATTCCTTACGGACGCTACGCGTAGAAAGACAGATAGTTTTCCAAGCTATTCCTACGAGAGTGGGACTCTAAGTTCCCTTAGTGTCTACGTCCCAAATTAAACGCTCCTCCGGATCTGCAAGTACCACGAACAGATCGCCACTCGAACTTCCATTCAAACTGAGCCATGTAGCCATATAACCATGCATCCCATGCATCCATAGACCGTGCGATCCATCGCCCACAAACGTATCCAATGTAAAATATACGCATCCAACTCGGAATTAGCCACCGTTACTCCAGACGGCCCGAGAGGAACATATCCGCCTTCGGCAAATGAAAACCCTGGCATTCAACACATCAAACTCCCAAAAACTTCTTCATGCGTTGGTAAAGAATGCTACTGAGCAACAACTTGCGCCGAGGTACCGGCAAGATCTTCGTCAACAAACCCGCGAGATTCGTCTTGCCATCTTCCTTTCCAAATCGTAAAATCCCAGCCGCCGCTGCCTCGCAAACAACATGGTAGTTAATCGCGTTGTGCTTCTTGCTGAGAGTAGACTCCGGCAAACTCGCATTCTTCACAACACCCTGG
>Ga0307981_1001958_pt1 | contig 17444 bp, 21 predicted proteins | sample OrgLakmetagen987_FD_201849 | JGI IMG/M metagenome (GOLD analysis project Ga0307981, IMG submission 201849) | Saline water microbial communities from Organic Lake, Antarctica - #987 | ecosystem: Environmental > Aquatic > Non-marine Saline and Alkaline > Saline | place: Antarctica: Organic Lake... | reverse complement strand
CGGCGCGGCCAGCAATATCTGAAAAGGGAAAAAGCGGGAATTTTGATCCTTGAGACATGCATCCGTTGATTCATGATCGAGCCGTTCAGTCAACCATATTCCTTAACCCAACATGCTGGGCAGTTACGATCTGTTATGAAATTTGTTTTGGCTTTGACGGATGCGTCCACGCTTGAAAACGGTTAGTCTCGAATGACCGAGCGGCGACCCGCACAAGCCTTCAATCCCTCAACGATGCGCACGAAGGTCTGTTTCGACATCGTGCCATAGACGTAGCTACCACCGGGGGCGGATCGCGCAAGATCATATCCCGGCCAGTCGAACGCGTTGATGTCGCGTAAATTGATCCAGTGATCGCCTGAATCGAGACCCGTCTGTCTGCATTCAGCGGCGGTGAGTTTGAGCCGATACGCTTCATCGCCAGATCTTGGAGGTGAATGGCGGATAGCCAACAAGCTCACCCTGGTCTGCACATCCTCTTCAACTACCAAGATTATGGCGGCAGGGTGCGGCTTACCAGCATTTTCCATGCCCGCGTCCGCTGGTTCTCGAAACAGAAAATCATAGCCGACGACGAGACCGGGGCGCGGCTTGGGGAGCGCCACGGTTCAGTCCAGATCGTCGTAGGTCACGACCGCGTTGTCCAATGCCTCAAAAAATGCATCATCGGCCTCTTCGATACGGGTCAGTTCCCGTTTGCGACGACGCAAAAGCTCAAGCTCCTCCATGACGGCCGGGGAGATGAAAGCGCCGACAGTGCGATTGTGACTGCATACGGCGATCACCCCATGCTCGCGCACATCTTCCTTCATTTGCGGGAAGTTGCGCGCAAATTTGGTCGACTGAACTTCGATCTTGCTCATCGCATCGACTCCTTAGTTATGCGTAAAATACACAAAATACGTATTTTAACAAGAAAAGACTTCGGCTATCTAAACGAGACCCGACACCTGTGTCTTTCCGTTCCGGATTGTGATCGTGACGGCGTCGTTGGCCTTTGGCAGCCAATAAAGATGCCGGTCAACGATGCGAATGACGGCTTGTTTTCGCGCTTCCATCTCAGAATTCAAAAGCCTGAGGGCGATGTCTTCGGCTTCGTCACGGAACCATTCCTGTTGCTGATCATAAGGCCCGGCTTCGACATCGTCAGAGGGGTTGAACAGGGACGCTTGCAGGAAGTTGACCAGGTCCGCGCTTGTGGCTTTCGACGTTTTGGTGACTGGGATATAGAGGTGGTCGCGGGATCTCGGACCAGTTGTTAAGGTGGATCGCCTGACGAGAGAGACGATCCAGAATGACGAAGAGAAAGAACCATGCGCCGGAGTTCAAAGCCAAGGTTGCGCTTGAAGCGATCCGCGAGGAGATGACGCTGGCGGAGCTGTCGAAGAAATATGGCGTCCATGCGACCCAGATCAGCACGTGGAAACGTGCAGCTATCGAGAACATGGCATCGGCGTTTGGGCGACGAGGGCATGGCCCTGATACGCCTAGCACCGCTGATATCGAGAAGCTGCATTCGAAGATCGGACAGCTTGTTGTGGAACGGGATTTTTTGGCCCCTCTCGTGCATGCAAGCATGCACTGTCCCGTTGCCCGGCAGTCGCTGCTTGCAGCGATGAGAGGGGGGCAGTGGATGCCTCGCACCGGTTGCTCGGCGTGCGAGGCAAAAAATGGTAAGCAAGGATCATAAGTTGAGCGTTCGTCGGCAGTGTGCGTTGCTGACGCTAGTGCGGTCCAACCTGTACTATGAGCCGAAGGGAGAGAGCGCTGAGAACCTGAGGTTCATGGCAATCATCCATTGCCCGGCAGGTGCATGCAAAACATGCTGCCGAGTATCCGTCTTGGTCAAGTCGCCTTTTCCGCCCATTTCCGATGATCGCGCAGCAGAGGGGCATTTCGGGATCGAGGACAATTTCAGGTTTGGCGCCGTGTCGCAGGACCGGTTCGAGGCGGCGCTGGATCAGGACTGTGCGGCGAGCCCGATGCGGTGATCATCCTGTGCACCAATCTGGCCGGTGCGCCGCTGGCCGAACGGGTCGAGATGCGCCGCGGCGTGCTGATCCTCGATTCCGTGACCCTGACCATGTGAGGCGCGCTGGCGCGGGTCGGGCGTGCAACGGACGGCCTGTCCCCGTGGGGACGGCGGCTGGCCGCTCTGGAGCACACCATTCCCGAAAAGGCCGCATCTTGACCCGGATCGTCGACCTGACCCTGCCCTTGGAAGACGGCGCACCGGCACAGGGCCGTCTGGCGCGGTTCGTGATCATTCTGCACACGACCCATGAGGGGTCCAGGGCGATGAAGCAAGGCACGCCCGACGATCTGCTGATCTTCACCACGACCTGTATGGGCATGCTGGATCACACCGGCACGCATATCGACGCGCTGATCCACAACAACCCCGACGGCGCGCCCATCGACGAGATGCCCGTCGAGATGTTCATGGGGCAGGCGGTCTGTCTGGATCTGCGCCACGTGGGCGACCGGGGCGACATCACCCGCGACGACATGGAGGTCGCCAAAAAAGCCGCCGGTGTCACGGTGGACGGGCATATCGTGCTGATGTGCACCGGCACCAACGCCCGCCACTGGCCGGGTGACGCGATCTGCCGGATGAACCCGCAGGTCATTGCCGGGGCCACGCACTGGCTGCACGAACGCGGATCGCGCGTGCACGGCGTCGAAGGCCCCTCGACCGACCGCGTCGACGAAAACCTTTTCGTCAACCACCGCATCTGCCGCGATCTGGGCATGGTGCATTACGAATGGCTCTGGAACCACGAGGCCGTGCTTGGCGTCGGCGCATTCCGGTTTCAGGGCATCCCGCTGCGCATCAATGGCGCGTCGGGGTCTCCGGTGCGGGCGCTGGCCTTTCTGGAGTGACGCCGACCGTCTCGTCACGGGGCGCGGCGGAAAAACGTAACAACCGACAGGGAAAGGGTCATGTTCAACAACTTGCTGCCACAAGGACCCATTTTACAACCCTCGCCGGCGCCGCGCTGATCGCTGTGCCGCTCGCCACGCCTGCCGCCGCCGAAGAGATTTCGCTGCGCGCGCCTGACCTTGTGTCGACCCACGCGCATCTCACCGCGCTGGAGAGAGAATTCTACGACGGGTTGGCCGAAGCCACCGGTCTGGACATCTCGGTCAATTTCAATCCGCTCGACGTGCCGGGTGTCAACATGCAGGTGGTCCGCGCGGGCACGTTCGGCATCGTCGAGACCACCATCGGTTCTGCCTCGCGCGATGATCCGTTCCTCGAGGGTATCGACCTGATCGGCGTGTCGCCCGATATCGAAACGCTGGAAACGGTGGTAGACGCCTACCGCGATGTGTTCTCGACCCGTGCGGCGGAGCGGTTCAACGCCCATGTGCTGACGTTCTGGCCGTTCGGTCCGCAGATTTTCTGCTGCGCGGGCGACGTCAAGGGCATCGCGGATATGGAGGGGCTGCGGGTGCGGTCCTGCACGCTCACCATGTCGGCGCTGGTCAAAAGTTTTGGCTTGACGCCGGTGACATTGCAATTCGCCGAGGTTTACCCGGCCCCGCAGCGCGGTGTGGCGGAATTTGCGATCACCTCGCCCACGTCGGGCAATACCGGCAACTGGCCCGAAGTGACGGACAGCCTGTTCATGCTGTCGATTTCGTGGTCGCGTCCCTGCCGTTCGGTCTGCAAATCATTGCCGCACCGGGGCGCTTTACGGTTTTGCGGCGCGCTGTGTGCGGATCACGGCGATGGCGGAAGCGGCGCTGTCCGATGACCGCAGGCTCTGGCAACCTGCGCTGGAGCAGGCTTTGGCGGATGAGGTGGCCCGAGGCGGTGCGGATGTGGTGATCCTTGGCGGCGGGCCGCTTTGCGGGCGCGCGCGAGCGCTGCACCCGCCCGGCAAGCTGCGCCTGCTGGACGCGTTCGACACCACATTGATGCAAACATGCGCGCTTTCCCTGACCACACGCGCGCCCGACAGAGGAGCCTGACCGATGCTGGGTCTTGCCATTCGCGGTGGCACGCTGATCGCCGCCGACGTCGGCGCAGCGCAGGACGGATCGACGCTGCGGGCATCTGCGGCCCGGTGACGTCATCGGGATCGCCTTGCCCCCCGGTCCGCATGTGGCGCTGGAGCGGGTCTGGCGGCGGCACTGGTCGGCACTGGTCGGCAGCGTATCGCGCTTGCAAGATGTGTGCGGTTGGTGAACGTGCCGCGCCACGTGGCATGTCGACCGCAGCGATCTCAGGAAAGCGTAGAACGACGCGCAATCCAGACTTGGTTCCGGGCGTCGCGCTGGCAGATTGCCGTCGATGCTATCGTCCAATTGGCATCAGGAGCCGCACACCATGATGATCGAGACGCGGATCGGTGCTTTTCTGGAATTGGCTGGGGTCTCGCGGGGGGGCTTCCCCGATGGTGCACTGCCTGCGCTGGGAACCGCGCGCTTCGAAGTGGTGATCTTTGTCGGGGCGCTGATCGCCGGGACCGTCGTCGCCACGGCAATGCAGGCCGTTTTGGCCCGCCGCGGCTGGGCAACCGCCTGAGGTCGCGGCACGGGAACTTCGAATTTGCCCGCAAGGGCACGGCGTCACTGAATGACATCGACAGCCCGAGCGTGCCGGTGCCGGCCAGATTGTTGCACGCAATCAGCGCGGTGCGGGTGTAACGACGCGGCGCTAAAGCTGGTCCAGACAGGGTTTCAACGCCCCTGCGATACCGGACAGAACCCGCTCCATCTGTGTGAATTGCGGTGTTTTCGACAGCGTCGCCTCGTCCATATAAAGCGCGCGATTCACCTCGACCTGAAGGCTGTGGCGGCCTTCGGCGGGGCGTCCGTGGCGGCGGACAAGCTCGAACCCCTTGTAGGGATCGTTCACGGATACCGAAAAGCCAGCGCCCCGCAGGTAGTCGACAACGCAGGTCAGAACCAGCGGCGCGCAGGTGGTGCCATCGCGGTCGCTGACGACGAAATCGGGGCGGGGCACGGCGCCGTCTTCGGTGGTGCGGTCGCCCATACTGGCCATGGAATGACAATCAATATGCACGACATGGCCGTGGCGGGTATGCGCCGCATCGACCAGATCGGCCAGCGCCACATGGTAAGGCCGCCAGTAATGCTCGATCCTTTTGGCGATCTCGGCGGCTGACAGCCTGCGCTTATAGATCGGGCCCAACGCCTTCATGTCTTTCCAGATCAGGCCGATACCGCGCGACAGGGTCTTGGAGGAGGGGTTGACCGGATGCGGCCAGTCCTGATCGAACATGGACAGGTCGATATCGTCTTCGTTGCGGTTCGGGTCGATATAGCTGCGCGGAAAAAGTGCGTGCAGCAGCGTTGCACCATGATCGGTGACGGGGCGGAACAATTCGTCCACATGCGCATCCTCGGACCGCCGCAAAATCATGCGGTTGATCGCATGGTCAAAGTCGTCAGGATAGATCGAGCCGGAATGCGGGCTGTCGAAGATCAGCGGAGCGGAATCAGCTACGGGGGCGTGAATGCGCAATATGTCGGTCATGTTTCGGTCCAGAAGTGGCACGATACGTGGCGGCCCGCCGAGATTTCCTCGAGCTGCGGAGCCTCGGTGCGGCATCTGTCGCGCGCCAGCGGGCAGCGCGGGTTGAAATGGCAGCCCGGCGGCGGGTCGAGCGGCGAGGGGATTTCGCCCACAATCGGCTCGAACGCGCGCTGGCGCTGGTCAAGGCGCGGTGCCTCGGCCAGCAGAGCCTTGGTATAGGGGTGGCGGGGGGCGGCGAAAAGCTCTTCCGTGGGCGCGCTTTCGACGATCCGGCCCAGATACATGATCGCCACGCGGTCGGCGATATGTTCGACCACGCTGAGATCGTGGCTGATGAAGAGATAGGTCAGGCCAAGTTCTTCGCGCAGATCCATGAAAAGATTGATGACCTGCGCCTGGATCGACACGTCGAGCGCCGCAATCGCCTCGTCGCAGACCAGAAATTTTGGTTTGACCGCCAAGGCGCGGGCGATGCCGATGCGTTGGCGCTGACCACCCGAAAACTGATGCGCGTAGCGTTTCTTGAGCGAGGGATCCAGACCGACCTTTTTCATGATTTCGTCGACGTAATCCGGGGTTTCGGCGGCGGTGACAAGCCCGTGCACGCGCGGTGCCTCGCCGATGATGTCCTCGACGCGCATCCGGGGATTGAGGCTGGCAAAGGGATCCTGAAAGATCATCTGGATCGCCAGCGTGGCGGCCCTGCGGTCCGCCGCGTTCATGTCGTCGAGGTTGCGCCCCTCGAACAGGATCTGCCCGTCGCTGGCCTCGTGAATACCGGCCACCACACGGCCCAGCGTGGATTTCCCGCAACCCGATTCCCCGACAAGGCCCAACACCTCGCCCGGCGCGATCGCCAGATCGACATTGTCCACGGCATGCACGGTTTCCTCGCGGATGTCGGCACCCAGTTTGCTGGCCAGCTTGCCCGCCAGATCCAGCCGTTTGGTAAAGCGTTTGGACACGCCGCATATCTCAAGGACCGGTGCGGTCATGTTAAACGTCCATCCGGATGCGGATTGAAACAGCGCAGGCTGCGACCTGAATGGTCCTCGACGGGCGGCTCCACCTTGCACGCCTCATTGGCCCGGTGACAGCGCGGCGAAAAGGCACAGCCCTGAGGCAAGGCCAGCATGTTGGGGGCCATGCCCTCGATCTGAAAAAGCCGCGCGCCGCGCTTGTTGGCCGAAGGCACCGACCCCAAAAGCCCGACCGTGTAGGGATGCAGCGGGTGGTCGATGATGTCGTCGGTGACGCCCTGTTCGACGATCCGGCCCGCATACATCACCGATATCCGGTCGGCGAGGCCCGCGACAACAGCCAGATCGTGGGTGATCCAGATCATCGCGGTGCCGGTGCGGCGGGTCAGGTTCTGCGCCTCGTGGATGATCTGCGCCTGAATGGTCACATCGAGCGCGGTGGTCGGCTCGTCCGCGATGATCAGGTCGGGCTTGTTCAGGAACGCGGTTGCGATGGCCACGCGCTGGCGCATGCCGCCGGACAATTGGTGCGGATAGGCGCGCAGGCGTTCCTCGGGCGAGGGGATGCCGACCAGACCCAGCGCGTCGCGGCTGCGTTCCCATGCGGTGGCGTGGTCGACTTTTTCATGCGCCAGAATCGCCTCGACCATCTGGGTGTCGATGCGCAGCACCGGGTTCAGCGTCATCATCGGATCCTGAAAGATCATCGCGATCCGGTTGCCGCGCAGGGTTTGCAGGCTGTCTTCGGACGCGTTGGCGATCTCGGTGCCGTTGAACCTGATCGAGCCTTCGACGATGCGTCCGGGCGGGTCGATCAGGCCCAGAATGGAGAACCCGGTGATGGATTTACCCGAGCCGGACTCGCCCACAAGGCCCATGATCTCGCCTTTGTTGACGGAAAAATCGAGGCCGTCGACGGCCTTGATCACACCGGCCCGGGTGAAGAAATGCGTGCGCAGCCCTTTGACGTCCAGTGTCGCGGTCATTTCTTGAGCCTCGGGTTCAGGACATCGCGCAGGTAATCGCCCACCAGATTGATCGACACCACCGTCAACAGCAGCGCCAGACCCGGAAAGACCGAAATCCAGTAGCGCCCGGACATCATGTATTCAAAGCCGTTGGCGATCAGCACGCCAAGGCTGGGTTCGGTCTGCGGCAGGCCCACGCCCAGAAACGACAGCGTCGCCTCGAGCGAAATGGCGCTGGCGGTCTGCACGGTGCCGACAACGATCAGCGGGGCCATGCAATTGGGCAGGATGTGGCGGAACACCACGCGCATCTTGGACAGGCCAAGGCATTGCGCCGCCTCGACATATTCCTTGCGCCGCTCGACCAGTGCGGTGGCGCGCACGGTGCGTGCATAATAGGCCCATTGCGCGATCACCAATGCCAGAATGATGTTTTCGATGCCCTTGCCAAGGATCGCGATCAGCATCAGCGCCACCAGCGAGGCCGGAAACGACAGCTGAAGATCGACGATCCGCATGATCACGTTTTCGACCCGTCCGCCCGCATAGGCCGCGATCAGCCCGATCACGGTGCCGATCAGCAGCGCGAACACCCCCGAAGCCACCCCGACAGACAGCGAAATCCGCAGACCGTAAAGGATGGCCGAATAAAGATCGCGCCCCGACCCGTCCGAGCCGAGCCACATCGTATAGCCGGTGAACGCCTGCGACCCCGGCGGCAGACGCCCGTCGAGCACATCGACCTGCCCCAGATCGTAAGGGTTCTGCGGCGTGATCCAGGGGGCCAGAACGGCCAGAACGATGATGATGACAAGCGTGATAAAGGCTCCCGTCGCCATCCAGCTTTCGAAAAATTCGCTGACGAAACGGCGAAACGGCGTTTCGACCTTGGCGGAGTGCGGCAGGCTTGCGTCGGTCATTTGCTTTGATCCTGAAGCCTGACCCGAGGATCGAGGATGGAATAAAGGATATCGACCAGCAGGTTGATCACCACAAAGAACAGGACCATGATCATCAGGTAGGCGACGACGACAGGCCGGTCGAGCTGCAGGATCGCGCCGATCAGCAGCTTGCCCATGCCGGGCCATGCAAAGATGGTTTCGGTCACGACCGAAAAGCCGATCAGGGAGCCGAACTCCAGCCCCATGACGGTGACTACCGGGATCATGATGTTTTTCATCACATGCACAAAGATGATGCGCCGCGTGCTGAGCCCCTTGGCGCGCGCAAATTTCACGTAATCCTGTCCCATCGCCTCGCGCACACCGGCGCGGGTCAGACGAATGGCGAGCGATATTTTCAGCAGCGCGAGGTTGAGCGCGGGCAGAAAGATGTGGCTCAGCCCGTCCAGCGTCAGAAGGCTGGTCTCAAAGCCCAGAACGCTGACGGTATCGCCGCGCCCGGTCGAGGGCAGCCAGCCAAGCTCGACCGCAAAAAGGATGATCAGCATCAGCCCGACCCAGAAGGTGGGCAGCGAAAAGCCCAGGATCGAGCAGGCCATGATGCCTTTGGAAACCCGTCTTTCAGGAAAGAGCCCGGCATAAAGCCCCAGCGGAATACCGATGACGATGGCCAGCAAAAGTGCGGTGAACGCCAGTTCCAGCGTGGCTGGCATGTGTTGCAGGATCAGTCGCAGGGCGGGTTCGCCGAAGATGAACGAATTGCCCAGATCGCCTGTCGCGGCGCCCTTGAGAAAGAGCCAGTATTGCTCCCAGATCGGCCGGTCCAGCCCCAGACGGGCAACCGCGGCAGCGATATCGGCCTGATCGGCGTCCGGGCTGACCAGCATGTAGATCGGGTCGCCGATCACGTTGACGCCGAAGAACACGATCACCGACATCAGCATGACAACGACAGAGGCCTGAAGCAGGCGGCGTATGATGAAGACTGTCATGGGCACGGGGCCTTGTCTGAACCGAACCGGTCCGGGGCGGGCAGGCCAGAGACCTGCTTATCCGAGGCGGACGCGTTTGAGGCGGGCAGCGTCGAGGCTGGCAACTTTGACGCTGGCAACTTTGACGCTGGCAACTTTGACGCTGGCAACTTTGAGGCGGGCAGGGCAGCCCGGAGCGACGGCCCTGCCACATGGCTCATTCCTTCACGACGCCCATGGCGATCGTGTATTCGTCGGTGCGCGGGATATACCGCAGACCGCTTCTCGCGCCCCAGGTGTTGACCTGAAAATGGGTCGGGATGATCGCCACGTTCTCCATCGCCATCTCGGTCGCGCGTGCCAGCAGGTCCTGACGCTTGGCGTCGTTCACGGTGGCCAGCGCTTCTTGAATGATCGCGTCCAGTTCCGGCATCGAGAAACGACCCCGGTTGGTCGCGCCAAAGCCCGCGTCGGGGTCGTTGGTGTGGATCAGCGCCTTGAGCGGGGACGAGGCTTCGCCCGATCCCGCACCCCAGCCCACGAGGATAAAGCTGAATTCGGGCAGGCCTTCGGGGCTGCCGGCAGAGGCGCGGCCAAAGTAGACCGACCGCGGCATGGTTTCGACCGACATCTCGATGCCGACACGGGTCAGCATCTGGGCGATGGCTTCGGCGATCTTGGCATCGTTGATGTAGCGGTCGTTGGGGCCGTGGATCGTCATCCGGAAGCCGTCGCCGTAGCCTGCCTCGGCCAGCAGGGCCTTCGCACCTTCGGGATCGTAGGCGGGGGGCGACAGGTTTTCAGACACGCCGAAAAAGCCGTCAGGCAGCAATTGGCCTGCCGGAACCGCGACGCCTTCCATCACACGCTCCACGATCACATCGCGGTTGATCGCCATGCTGATGGCGCGGCGCACCCGCAGATCCATCAGCGGGTTCTTGATCTCGCCGCCGTCCAGCGCCGTGATAAAGGGTGAGTTTTCGCGGAACTGATCCATGTGCAGATAGATCACGCGGTTGGACGGCCCCTGGCTGAGCGTCACCGCATCGTTGCCCTTGAGTGTTTCGATATCCGTGGTGGGCACGCCGGAAATCAGGTCGACATCGCCCGCCAGCAAGGCCGCGACGCGCGATGGCGCAGAGCTGATCGCGCGGAACTCGACCTCGGTCCAGTTGGGCAATTCGCCCCAGTAATCGTCGTTGCGCACGAAGGTGACTTCCTGACCGGGCGTGTAGCTCTGGAATTTATAGGGTCCGGTGCCGATTGCGGCGGTGCCTGCGTTGAATTCTTCTGTGGTGGCGTCGCACCCGACGCTGTCGGACAGGATCGCGACCGTGGACACGTCGTTGCCCATCAGCGGATAGGGTTCCTCGGTCACGAAATGCACGGTGTAATCGTCGATCTTCACCAGCGTCTTGCCTTTGGTATAGGTCTCGAAGCTGGCGGGCGAATTGGGCACGTTGGGGGCGCGCTCGAAGGTGCAGAGCACGTCATCGGCGGTGAAATCGGTGCCATCGTGGAACTTGACACCTTCGCGCAGTTTGAATTCCCACGTCAGATCGTCGATTGGCGTCCACGATACCGCCAGACCCGGGTAAAGCCCCTGCGTCTCGTTTTGCTGGATCAGCCGGTCGAACACATGCAGCGACAGCGCATTGTTCGGGCCGGTGTTGTGAAATTGCGGGTCCATCGACGTCGTTTCCGACGCAAGGCCGACAACGAGTTTCTCGGCGAAGGCCAGCCCGACGCTCGATACGAGCATCCCGGCTGCGACGGCCAGTGTAGTCGTTTTTTTCATTGAGACTCTCCCCATGAGTGCTTTTGGTGGTTGCGGTTGGTTCAGGCCATCTCTTGATGGATGATCCCCTTGTTGAAGATGGGTGATGCTATCTAGGCGTTTTTTCATTGCCAATACTTAAGTCTATGCAAAAGTGAATAGCTCAATTCAGGCTTAGGGATGGATTTCCCGTCACACAGGTAAGAGGTCTTCGATATGTCCGGGAATCGCCACAGATTACGCGAGCTTGAAGCGTTGCGCGCTTTCGTCACGACCGGCACGACCGTGGGTGCCGCACGGCGTCTGGACGTCTCGCAATCCGCGGTCAGCCGGTCGCTGTCACAACTCGAGGCGCGGGTCGGACGGTCCTTGTTCATCAGGTCTTCGGGGCGTATTCAGCTGACCCCCGAAGCGATGCGCCTGAACGACAGTCTGGACGCGCTGTTCGAGACCCTGGCCGTCATCGACGAGGCCGACTGGGCGGTGCGCGAGGATGAACCGCTGCGACTGGTGGTGCCGCCGACGCTGGCGCATCATTTCATCATCCGCCGCGTCGCACGGTTCTTGCAGCGCAATCCGGAGCGGCGTGTCCAGCTCGATATTCAATCCACCGACAGCCTTGTGTCGGGCATCATGGATTCGCGTTACGATCTGGGGCTGACCAGCGGCATGATCCAGCGCAGCGGCGTGACCTTGCTGCCGTGGCGCCGCTCGCACATCGTCTGCGCGATGCCCGAAGGCCATCCGCTTGCCGCCAAAAAGGCGATTGCGCCCGAGGATCTTGAGGGTGTGGCGCTGATCGAATTTCTGGGCCGGCTGGGCACGCGCGCGCAGACTGATCAGATCTTCGGGCGCGCAGGGGTGCGCCCGCTGACTGTGGTCGAGACTGCGACAAACATGGCCTCGCTCGAACTGGTGCGCGAGGGGCTGGGCGTCACTTTGGTCAACCCGTTCCCGCTCTTGTCCGAGGGTATTCCCGGCATCGTCGTCAGGCCGTTTCTGGCGTCCATCATCTACCAGACCAGTTTCGTGCTGCCCACAGGCCGCACGCCCACCGAAGCGGCGCGCCAGTTCATGCGGTTCGTCAAGCTGACCACGGGCAAGGACCAGTATTCCCAGGAAATCCCGTGACATGCGCCTTCAAGATCCCCTCTTTCACCCAACAGGACCTCTGACCATGACCCAGCTCAACATCCCCAACGATTATCCCGTCGACCTGACGCCGCCGGACATATCCGCCTATGAAAAGGGCAATACCGGCGTGCCCTATATCTGGACCTTCGACAGCGGCGTGCCGGGCCCCAACGTGATGGTCAGCGCGGTTGTGCACGGCAACGAGCCGTGCGGCGCGGTCGCGCTGGACTGGCTGTTGCAGAACGATGTGCGGCCCATCATGGGGCGTCTGACGCTGGGGTTCATCAACGTGGCGGCCTATCATGCCTTCGATCCCGCCGATCCCAATGCGACCCGCTGGATGGACGAGGACCTCAACCGGGTCTGGGCGCGTGACGTTCTGGAGGGCGCGCGAGACAGCGTCGAGCTGCGCCGCGCGCGCGAGGTGCGCCCGGTGCTCGACGATGTCGACATGCTGCTCGATATCCACACCATGCAGCATCTTGCGCCGCCGCTGATGATGGCCGGGCGGCTGCCCAAGGGCAAGGCGCTTGCGGCACGGGTGGGCGTGCCGGAACATGTGGTGGGCGACGCGGGCCACGCCGCCGGACGGCGGATGCGCGATTACGGCGGATTCGACGATCCCGCGTCGCCCAAGGCAGCCGTGCTGATCGAATGTGGCCAGCATTGGGAGGCCGCGTCGGGCGTGCTGGCCAAGCAATCCACCGCCCGCTTTCTCGAGGCGCTCGGCACCATCAAGCCGGGTCTGGCGGCAGAATTCGGCGACGTTCCTGCCCCCCAGCAGTTCTTTACGGTGCGCGAGGCGGTCACGATCACACAGGACAGTTTTGTCTTTGCCCAGCCCTATACCGGAGGCGAGATCATCGCCGAGGCGGGCAGCCTGATCGGGCATGACGGCGACAATGAGATACGCACGCCGGTCGATGACATCATGCTGGTGATGCCGTCAAAGCGGTTGTGGAAAGGTCAGACCGCGGTGCGTCTTGCAGAGCGCGACGCCTGAGGGTTTCACTTGAGGTGGCTCCACCCGGTGGGGCTGGCCGATCAGTAAAGATAACCCAGAGACGCCTCGAGCGGCGCATCCAGTCGCGACGTGATATAATCCTGATCGGCCTGCGATACACTGACCGGTGTCGCAGGCCGCTGCGCAACCGCAGGTTTGAACCGCGAGCCAAGCCGTTTGACGACCCGGCGGTATTGCGGGGCCAATGCAACGCCGAACCCGTCATCCAAAGCCGCCAGAAACCCTTGTGGGTCTGCCTGAACCGCCTCCAGCCGCACCAGCGCAAAGCTGCAATCGCGGGCGGCATAGCTGAGCAATCCGGCCATCTTTCCGCGCCGCAGTGCCATCAGGTCGGCATAGACCGCGCCGCTTTGCGGATCGCGGTCGGCTTGCAGCGGCTGGCCCAGACAGGCTTCATTCAGGTCTCTGAAATACCGCGCGCGGTCCACGATTGTGGCCCAGGGCGCGCGGATGAAATCGGAAAAATCCATAAGTTGCATTTCGGGCGGGCAATGCCACGGTTTGGCATGCATCGACCGCGCCCAGTCCAGCGCGCCGCGCACCACACCCACGACCAGCACATCGCGCGGCACCGCGATCATCGCGGGGCGCCCGTGTTTCCAACCCAGCGCATCGGTGGCACTGAGCGCGGTGTTGCGCCCAACGAGACGCTGCACGAAATTGGTGCCCGAGGACCGCTCTCCCATCACCTGCACCCGCGACAATGCGTTCGCTTGGCCGTGAAACTGCCAGCCGCGCGCGGCGAAATCCGGATCGATCACCAAACGCCCTCCCATCTGCAATTGCTCAAGTGTGGTCCCGCTGCCCGCATAGCCCGGCTTGGTCAGATTTGCGATTCTCAATCCGCGGGATCTGCGCTAGACAGGGGCGAAAAGGGGCAGATCATGCAATCCACCGCCGCCGCCGTCACCATGGTGCGCGATGACGCGTTTTTCCTGCGCGCCTGGCTGCGCCATTACGGCGGGCTTTTGGGGCGCGAAAACTGCTACGTGATCAACCACGGGCGCGGGCAGATGGTGGCTGATCTCGCAAAGGGCTGCAACATCATCGGCATCCCCGGCGACCCGCACCGCAATTTCGACATGAAACGCTGGCGGCTCTTGAACAACGTCGTGGGCGGATTGCGCAGCTATTACCACCACATCATCGTGGGCGACGTGGACGAGCTGGTGGTGATCGACCCGGCGTATGGCGGCACGCTGCTGGATTTTCTAGACAGCCAGCCAATAAGGCGGGTGCTGACGCCTGTGGGCCTCGAGGTGGTGCACCGCACGGATATCGAATCCGAGCCGATCTTTGACAGCATCATCGGCCCGCGTCGCCATGTCCGGCTGGCCCCGCATTATTCCAAACCCTGCATCGTGAGCCTTGGCACCAAACTGGCGCGTGGCGGGCATTTCAGCCAGTGCGACACGCTGCATGCACCGGAGCCGTTGTTTCTGTTCCACCTGAAATTCTGCGATTTCGGCAATTACGTGTCGGTGATGAACCACCGCAACGATATAGTGGCCGAGGTGGGTGCCTCAATCAAGGAGGCCGCCATAGGCCGCCACTGGTTCGCAGAGGCGCGCGGCGAGGACCGGCTGGAGTTCGAGCGATTTGCAGCGCTGCCGGTGGCTGCGGGGTTCGACATGACTCCGGTGCGTGCGGCGATGCGCGCAAGCTGGAAGCCGCGGGGCCAGACCGGGTTCTGGCATTTCGACCGGCCCGACGCGGTGGCGCAATACGTGCTGCCGGAGCGGTTCATGGGGGTGATTTAGCCCGAAGCGCCGCGTGTTACATGATCGGGAATGGATGGGTCGAAGAGGGTCCGGCAATGCCGGCGCGGGCCTGAGGTCGGTGCAGGTCAGGCTTATCCCAGCCCATCTTATCCCAGCCCATCTCATCCCAGCCCGGCCACCGCCAGAAAGTCGTTCGAGGCGATCATGTTCTGCACCTTGAACAGCAACGCCCGCGCGTTGTCGTCCAGCATCGCATAACCCAGACCCACCATTTCAGGCGGGGTATGCACAAAGCCCGCCGCCCCCAGCGCGCCGATCAGCAGGCCACCCCGGCTGCGCCGCATATGGGTGGACATGATGAAACGCGCCAGATGCACCAAGAGCATCACCGCCGAGATCACCAGCAACCCCGCAAGCACCGCCATGACGCCCATTCGGATATCGGCGGACAGATTGCCCTGCGCCAGGCTGGACTGGATGATGTCCTTGTTGGTGGCGACCATGAAAAGCCCGTAGATCCAGGCAAAGCCCAGCAGGAACGAGATCAGCGGCCGCTGCCTGGTATCGCGGGGATGTGTCGCACCTTGCAACACCAGCCCCGGTGTGCCGCCGCCGCCGCCTGCGATCCGTTTGAGCCGCTTTTGAAAGTCGGCATGAGTGAGTTTCTTCGTGCGCTTTGCCATGCGTTAACTCCTAGTCAACGATTGTGGCGGCGTTAGGGACAGAAATGGCCCGATTGTGGCCGAACATGCGCAAGTTGAAATGATTTGACGCCAATGCTAAGGGCGTCGCCCTGTGCGCTTGCCTGATGTCGGGTCGCGCGCAGTGTCGGGTCGCGCGCAAATTCTCAGGTCATCGCGTCCAGAATACGCGCCCAGCTGCGGATGCCCTTGTGAAAGCTGGTCAGGTCGTATTTTTCGTTGGGCGAATGGATCTGGTCGTTGTCGCAGGCAAAGCCCACCAGCATCGCGTCGGTGCCGATGATGTCCTTGAAATGCCCTGCGATGGGGATCGACCCGCCGCAGCCTGCATAGGCGGCAGCCTCGGGCCATTCTTCGGACAGGGCGCGGCGCGCGGCCTCGAACCCCGGATGATCGGTGGCCATCTGCGATGCGGCCGACGCGCCGTGCGGGGCGAAATCCGCCGTGCAATCTTCGGGCAGCATGGAGCGCACGTAGGCGCGGAACGCATCGCGGATCGCCAAAGGATCTTGCGTGCCGACGAGCCGGAAACTGATCTTGGCGCTGGCCCTGGAGGGCAGGACGGTCTTGAACCCGCGCCCGGTATAGCCGCCCTGAATGCCGTTCACCTCGCAGGTGGGGCGCGACCAGATCATCTCCAAAGGCGTGCGGCCCTGTTCGCCCGCAGGCGCGCTGAGGCCGACATCGCCCAGAAACGTCGCGTGATCGAACGCCAGATCGTCCCATTGCTGCGCCAGATCGGCGGGCAGGTCCGGCACGCCGTCGTAAAAGCCGGGCAGGGTGATGCGCCCGGTGTCGTCATGCAGGCCGGTGATGATGCGCGACAAGACCCGGATCGGGTTCATCGCCACGCCGCCATACATGCCGGAATGCAGATCCTTGGAGGGGCCGGTGATGGTCACTTCCTCGCCCATCAGCCCGCGCAGCATGGTGATGATGGCGGGGGTTTTCGACTGGAACAATCCGGTGTCGCAGATCAGCGCGATGTCGGAGGTCAGCTCGGCCTTGTTGTCCTGCATGAAGGGCACCAGCGACGGCGAGCCGCTTTCCTCTTCGCCCTCGAAAAAGAACGTGATGCGGCAGGGCAATTTGCCATGCACCGCAGCCCATGCGCGGCAGGCCTCGACAAAGGTCATCAGCTGGCCCTTGTCGTCACTGGCGCCGCGGCCGCGGATCACCTTGCCCTCGGGCGTGTCCTCGATCTGCGGATCGAACGGGTCGCGGTCCCACAGCTCCAGCGGGTCGACGGGCTGGACGTCGTAATGGCCGTAAAACAGCAGGTGCGGCGTCGCGGCTTCGTCACCAATGTGGCCCACCACCATGGGATGGCCGGCGGTGGGGCATTTGCGCGCCTCGACACCGAAGCTGGCCAGATCGTCCACCAGCCAGTCGGCGGCACGGTCGCAATCCGCATCGTAATCGCTGTCGGTCGAGATCGACGGCATCCGCAAAAGATCAAACAGCCGCCCGGTCGCTGCCTCAAGATCGCTGTCGATCCTGTTCAGAACGGGGGCGAGACGGTCGATTGTGGCGGACATGTGGCGATTCCCTGGCAAGTTTCGGGCAAACTATCAGCCATGGCCCGGGTGTCCAGCGATGCAACCGGTTTGAACCGGGAACACAGTGTTTCCTGGTAACTGCCCAGCATGTTTGGCTGCGCTGGTGGCAGAGTTCAATATTCAGCCGAGGCGCATTTCTGCGATCAACTGATCTGACGGTTTCATCAGGGTTTCGATGACAGACCAACCCTGCTTGCG